>Ga0256832_1003815_pt1 | contig 10236 bp, 13 predicted proteins | sample 134614metaG_FD_190534 | JGI IMG/M metagenome (GOLD analysis project Ga0256832, IMG submission 190534) | Hydrothermal vent microbial communities from Lau Basin, Pacific Ocean - 134-614 | ecosystem: Environmental > Aquatic > Marine > Hydrothermal vents | place: Pacific Ocean: Lau Basin | collected...
GAGGGGGCTCGGCCCCTCCCCTTCTGTATCGTTTCGTATTGGTAGGATGGCGAGGAGGTTTGCGATGCGTAAGTCGACGCGGCTACCCACCTCCGAGCGCCGGAAACAGATTGTGCAGGCGGGGCTCGAGCTCTGCCGCAAGTACGGCATCTCCTCGCTGCGCACGGAGAAGATCGCGCGTAAAATCGGCGTGACGCCGGGCGCGCTGTTTCGCCACTTCCCCTCCAAGGCCGCAATCCTGCAGGCGATGGCGGACGAGCTGCTGGACCGCCTCGAGCGCGCGACGCCTCCGGACGACCTGCCGCCCTGGGAGTGGATCGAGGCGTTCGTGACCGGGCGGGTGCGCATCCTCAAGGAAGACCCCGAGGTCCACCTGCTCTTTTCCGACGGTTTCCTGGTGGCGCTTCCCGAGGAGGCCCGCACCGAGGTGCACCGTTCGTTCCTCGAGGCCTGGGAGCGGCTGAACGCCCAGCTGCGCCGCGCGCAGGCCCAGGGGAAGGTGCGGCCCGACCTGGAGGAGCACGAGCTCGCCGCCGCGGTGGTGGGGCTGGTGCAGGCGGTGCTGCACCCGCCGCTCGCCGACCTGCCCGAGTGGAGCACCCCCGAGGCCGTCTGGGCCACGACGAAGGACCTGCTCACGGTGCGCGAAACCGCGGCCCGTAGCTAGCCCCGAAGCCGAAGCCACCTCCCGGAGGAACGTTCCTCCGGGAGGTTTCGTCTTTACACGGCCTCGTGAAGGGCGGCGCTAGTACCCGCCCAGCAGCCCCCGACGCTTGACCGCGCGCACCGCGAGGCCGAAGACCCAAAGCCCCACGACCAGGTAGAGGAGGCCGTTGGCCAGGCCCAGGCCGAAGACGACCGGGTCGAAGGCCTCGCCGCGCGCCATCAGCGCCCGCAGCTGGCCGGCCCCGGTGGTCATGGGCAGCAGGTAGCCGGCCGCGCGGAAGAGGCCGTGCAGCTGCTCGAACGGGGTCATGATCAGGAACATCAGGACGAACTGGAACAGGTTGAGGAAGGCCTGGATGCGCTTGAAGTAGAGCGCGAGCGCGCCGAGCAGGAAGCCCAGGCCGTAGGCGCCGAGGAGCACCGTGGCCAGCGGCGCCAGCGCCGCCCAGGAGAAGTCGAGCCGCACGCCGGTGAGCAGCATGATCAACCCCAGGATGCTCAGGTTGAGGCCGAGGGTGAGCAGCAGCCCGGCGACGTTGCGGGCCATGTAGACGCGGCCGGGGCCGAAGGGGCTGAGGAAGACCTGCTCGAGGGTGCCCTCGCGCGCCTCGTTCATCAGCCCCCAGCTGAGGTCGCCGATGGCGAAGAGGGCCAGCGTCCAGAGGACGTAGCCCACGACCAGCGCGTCGAGGCGGTCTCCGAACTGGGCCGTGGGGCCGGCGATGTACTGCGCCCCCAGGAAGAGGCCGTAGAAGATCATCGTGATCACGATCAGCTGCCCCACCATCTCCATGGGGTAGCGCCGCAGCATCAGCAGGCTGCGCTTGAACTCGACGCCGATCACCCTAAGCATGCGCTTCCTCCCGTACGAGTTTCAGGAAGACCTCGGTCAGGTCGGCGCGGTCCTTCTCCACCCGCAGGATGGGCAGCGGGCGCAGCGCCTCGAGCACCGCCCAGAGCCCTTCGGGCGAGCCGACGTAGACGATGCGGCCGTTCAGGGGCTGGGCGCCCAGCTCGGCGAGGCGGGCGCGGCGCGCTTCGCCCAGCTCGCCTTCCACCTCGATCTCGTACTGGTCCCCGGAGAAACGGGCGAGCAGGGTGGCCGTGCGGTCCTCGGCGACGATGCGACCCTCGCGGATGATGGCCACCCGGTGCGAGAGCTGCTGGGCCACGTCGAGCTGGTGGGTGGTGAGCACGATCGCCTGGCCCTCGCCGGCGAGCTCGCGAATGAGCTGCTTGACGGTCTCGGCGGCCTCCACGTCGAGGCCCAGCGTGGGTTCGTCGAGCAGCAGCAGCGCCGGCTCGTGGATGAGGCTGACCGCGATGGCCAGTTTTTGCTGCATGCCGCGGGAGAGCTGCTGGGTCAGGGCGTTCTGCTTGTGGGTCAGCTCGAAGCGGTCGAGCAGCGCCTTACCCCGCCGGCGGGCGGACGCCGCCGTGAGCCCCTTGAGCACGCCGAAGTACTCGAGGTTTTCCAGGGGCGTGAGCCGCCAGTAGACGTTGCGGTTGCCCTCGAGCACGGCCCCCAGCTGCCGGAGCGCCCAGGGGTCGCGGTGGGGGTCGCGCCCCGCCACCCGCACCGAACCGGCGTCGGGCCGGATCAGGCCCGCGATCATCTTGATCGTGGTCGTCTTCCCGGCGCCGTTGGGGCCCAGGAAGGCCAGCACCTCCCCGCGCTCCACCCGCAGGTGCACCCCGGCGACGGCCCGGGTGGTCTTGCCCCGGCTGCGAAAGGTTTTTTCGAGGCCTTCTGCAACGAGTACAGCCACGCTCACCTCCGGTTCTCAGCTAGTGTAAACCGGAGCTTTAGAGAATGTCAAGCTGTGGTTTACGAATATTGTTTCACGGCCTCGACGAAGGCCTTCGCCCAGGCGGGCAGGTCGCCGGGGCCGCGGCTGGTGATCAGGTTGCCGCTGATGACCACGGGTTCGTCCACGTACTGCGCGCCGGCGTTCGTCAGGTCGTCCTTGATCGAACGGTAGCCGGTCAGGCGCCGTCCCCGGATGACGCCGGCGCTGATCAGCACCCAGCCGGCGTGGCAGATGGCGGCCAGGGGTTTTCCGGCGTCGTCGACGGCGCGCACCAGATCGAGCACCGCCTCGCTGCGCCGCAGGCGGTCGGGGGCGTAGCCGCCGGGGATGACGAGGCCGGCCAGGTCGGACGCCCTCACCTCGGAGGCCGCGGCCGTGGCGCGGGCCATCCAGCCGCTCTTGGCCTTGTAACCCCGCGACTCGGGGCCGATGACCAGGGGCTCGAGCCCGCTTTCCTGCACCCGGTAGAAGGGGTAGATGAACTCGCGTTCGTCGAAGAGCTCCTCGATCAGAATCCCGACCTTCATGGGGCACCTCCCCTACGTAGTCTAGCCGCGCGTCGGGGGTCGGGGGCCGGCGCCGCACACCTTTTCGAGAAGGTCGTGCAGCACGTTCGCGGTCAGCCCCCAGACGTCGCGACCGCGCCAGGGGTAGTGCCAGACCTCGCGGCGCAGCCCCCCGCGTTCGCGCAGCTCGCTCCAGGCGGGGGCCGCGGCCAGCTCCGCGAGCGGCACCCAGAGCACCTCGGCCACCTCGTCGGGGCTGGGTTGCAGGCGGGGCCGGGCGTCGAGCCAGGCCAGCACCGGGGTGACGTGGAAGCCGTGGGGGCTGAGCACCGCCGGCAGCCGGCCCAGGGGGTGCGCCTGCTGCGGGTCGAGCTGCACCTCCTCCCAGGCCTCGCGCAGCGCCGCCTGCTCGGGGGTCTCTCCGGGCTCGAGGCGGCCGCCGGGGAAGGCGATCTGGCCGGCGTGGCTGGGCAGGTTGGCGGTGCGCACGGTGAGCAGCAGCCGCCCGTCGGGGGCGAAGGCGACCAGCACCGCCGCGGGACGGAACCCCGCGGGCGCGGCCAGCTCCTTGGGCGGCGTGGCTACGGCTCGTTCGAGCAGAGCGCGGAGAGCCGCTCCCTGAGGGCAACCTCCGGGTTTTCCTCTCGCTCGGCGAATAGCTTGACCACCTCCCACAGCGCCGCCTCCAGGTCGCCGGCCGCGAGCGCGCGCGCCGCCGCTTCCCGGTCGCCCGCGAGCTCCAGCTTGCGCGCCAGCTCGTAGCCGCGCGCCAGCGCCGGCAGGCTGCGCGGCACCTTCTCGCAGGGGGTTTGCGGCCCCCGCGCCTCTTCTTTCTGGCGTTCCCAGTTGGCCAGCACCTCTTCGGCGGTGTGGAGCTCGCGGCCTGCGAAGACGTGGGGGTGCCGCTCGATCAGCTTGTCCACGATGGCCCGCTCCACGTCGGCGTAGCCGAAGGTGCCCTCCTCTTCGCCGATCACGCTGTGAAAGGCCACCTGCAGCAGCACGTCGCCCAGCTCCTCGGCCATCTTCGCGGGGTCGCCCTCCGTGATCGCGTCCACCGCCTCGGCCGCCTCCTCGAGCAGGTAGGGCCGCAGGCTCTCGTGCGTCTGCTTGCGGTCCCAGGGGCAGCCGTCCGGCGCCCTGAGTCGGCGCATGACTTCGAGCAGCTTCTCCACGGGTTTAGCTTAACCCCAGGTAGGCGAGGTAGGCCTGGACCCAGGACGCCCCCCACCACAGCGCGATCCAGCCCCCCAGGGCCAGGTAGGGTCCGAAGGGCAGCTTGCGCCGGCGGAAGAGCAGGCCCAGCACCGCGCCGGCGAAGACCGCAACCATGAGCGCCACCAGGAAGGGGCCGAAGCCCAGCCAGGCCCCCAGCATGCCGGCCAGCTTGACGTCGCCAAAGCCCATGGCCACCGGTTCGTCGTCCTCGTCGTCCTCGTCCTCCTCCGGCACCAGCGCCCAGTAGAGCCCGCCGGCGAGCGCCACCGCGCCGGCGGCGAGAAGCGCGGCCCAGGCGCTTTCCAGCACCCCCGGCGGCCGCACCCCGTAGCTGGCGACGACGATCCCCAGGACCGCCGCGCCCAGGGTGAGGGCGTCGGGCAGCGGCAGGGGCCTTCTCCGCACCAGGTTGACCGCCACGGCCGCAGCCGCGGCCAGCGCGCCCCAGCCCCAGCCGAACCAGGCGGCCACCGCGGCGGCCAGGTAGACGTGCTCGAGCCCCACCGGGTACCCCGGCCGGCCGCTGGCGCCGCGCCGGAGCACCAGGTTGGCGAAGCCGCCGATCAGCGCCAGCAGCCCCGCGGCCGCGAGCGCCCCCCGCCAGGCCTCGCCCCACGCCACCGGGAAGGCCCAGAGCGCCGCGCCCAAAAGGCCCAGCGCCAGCCCCCCGTAGGTGAGGCCGTCGGGGAGGACGTAGTGGTCGATGTCGATGAACGAAAGCGCGATGAGGAGCGCCGTGAAGGCCCAGACCAGCACCAGCCCCGCGTCGGGAACCGGGTGCAGCCACGCGGCCAGGGCGAAGAGCCCCCCGGTCAGCGCCTCCACCAGCGGATAGCGCGCGCTCACCGGCGCGCCGCAGTAGCGGCAGCGGCCGCGGAAGACGAGCCAGCTGAGGATGGGCACCATGTCCAGCGCCCCCAACCGGTGGCCGCAGACGGGGCAGCGGCTGGGCGGATGAACCACGGATTCCCCTTTGGGCAGGCGGTAGACGACGACGTTGAGAAAGGACCCGATGACCGCGCCCAGGACGAAGCCAAGAAAGACGAGCATGCCCCATTCTACGGGGCCGCACGCGGGCTCCGGCGTTATCGCGTGGGTATAACCGTCCCAAAACTACACTTTTCTATCCCCCCAAACGGGGGCCCTCAGTTAGGGGTACCAAGGCGCATTTCGGCTGTCTACCATCAAGGTGTAAGACCAAACCGCGCAAGCGGAAACCAAGGGGGAATGAAGATGAAGGGAAGCAAGAAGAACAAAGGTTTCACTCTGGTCGAACTGGCGGTCGTGATCGTGATCATCGGTGTGCTGGCGGCGATCGCGGTGCCCCGTTTCCTGAGCACCACCGAGACCGCGGTCGACGCCCAGGTGCAGGCGACGGCGGACGCGCTGCGTTCGGCCTACTCGATCTACCTCGCGCAGAACCGCGGCACCAAGCCGAACTGCACCCAGCTGCTGAGCTCGGTGGACGAGATCCGCAGGACCGGTTCCAACACCGCGGTGGGCGTCCGCGACCCCAACCTGCAGATCCGCTGCTCGGGCAACCCCGCCTCCAGCGTGCGGGTGTACAACGCCAACGCCCGAACCTACACGAGCAACAGCCGAGCCTACGTCATCAACTTCCGCTAAGGAATCCGCACCGGGGGGCGCAGGCCCCCCGGTGCTCGTTTGGGGCGACCTTGCGCAGACGCGGATCCATCCTCCCCTTCGTGATCGTGGTGCTGGCCCTGCTCTTCGTAGCCGGGCCCCTGGCCCTTATGGGGCAGCAGCAGCTGCGTGCGCTCCAGCTGGCGACGGCCGCGCGGCAGGCGGACGACCTGGCCTGGGCGGGGCTGGCCCGCGCGCGCCGGGGCGGGGCGGCGCGCCCGCTGCGCCTGCGCTGCCCGCCGCCCGGTGACGCGGCGTGGCGTTTCCGGTCGGTGCGCATCGGCGGCCGTCTCCTGGGCGAGTACGCGGCGCTGCCGCTGCGCGCTGCGCGCGGTCGCGCCGTCTGGTGCGTGGCCGGCCGGACGCTGGGCGGCCCCCTCAACGAGGGGCAGCGCGTCGAGGTCTACTACCGCGTCACCCTCGACCGGCACGGCCGGCTGCTGCGGCGGGAGGCGCTGCGGTGAGGAGGCGCGCCGGCTTCACCCTGGTGGAGGTGACCGTGGCCCTGGTGCTCCTCTCCCTGGCCGCGGCCGCGGTGATCGCGGCGCTGCTGGGCGTGCAGCGCACCGCCTTCGAGGCCCGGCGGCTGGGCGTGCAGCTCGCGGCCCTGGAGAACGCCTCCGAGCACGTGCAGGCGCTGCGGACGCTTCCGTCGGGCGAGTCTTCCTGCCCGGGCGTGCGGCGGGAAGACTACCCGGAACTGGGCGGCTTCCGCTGCGTGGTCCGGCGTGCTCCCGGGGAGCGGGTCGTGGAGATCGCGCTCCTGGACGAAGAGGGCGACGTCTTCGCCGCCACCCTGGGGGTGCTGCGGTGAGGCGCGCGCGCGGGTTCACCCTGGTGGAGCTGGCGGTGGCGGGTCTGGTGGCCGCCGTGGTCGCCCTCATGGCGGCGATGCTCTTCGTGCCGGGCGTGCGCATGTGGCAGCAGTCGCAGCGCCTTCTCGGCGAGCAGGGCGATTACCTGGAGGTGCGCCGGGCGTTCGTGGGCGACGTACAGCAGGCGGTCAGCGGGCGCGTGGTGCGGGGGCGGCTGCTCTTGCGGCGCACGGACGGCGCCTGGGCGTGCTACCGGTTTCGGGAGGGTCGGCTCGAGCGCGCCGAATCCGCGACCCCCTGCCGCCGCGACGCCTTCGTGCCCCTGACCGTACTGAGCGGCTACGACGGGCGCTTCGAGGTGTCGGGGGCCGCCGCGCGGCTGCGCTTCACCCGCCTGCCCGACGAAGGCGGCCTGCCCGAGGTCTACGCGGTGTCCCGCGCCGCGGCCTCGCTCCGGTAAAATGGGTCCATCGCATGGCTGAGCTCTATTGCACCGCGCGTTCGCTGTTCCTCTACACGACCGAGCTGATCGAGCACCCCCTGGAGGGCGTGATCAGCGCCGGCGAGCCCGACTACGAGCGTCTGGTGTCGGAGGTGCGCGGTTTCCTGCGGGCCCAGCGGGTGCGCGGGCCGCTCTACCTGGGGCTTTCCAGCGAGTACCTGCTCCTGCGTACGGCCCTCTTTCCCGAGCTCGAGGGCTTTCCGCTGGCCGAGGCGGTGCTGGCCGAGGCCGAGCGCAGCCCTTTCTGGGGGCAGCACGAGCTGAACGTCGACTACGAGCTGCTGGACGTGGTCGAAGAACACCGCCGCCGGGTGCTCTTCGCGGCCATGCCCGCGCAGGCGGCGGGGCTGCTGAGCCGGCGGCTGCGCCTCCGCCGGCTCGAGCCGCTGCCGCTCGCGGTCTGGCGCGCCTCGCTCGCGCAGTTCGAGGGGCGCGGGAGCTGGATCGTCCTGGACGGCCTTTCAAACAGCATGGCCCTTTTCGAGCAGGGCCGCCTCAGCGACTTCCGCCAGCTGGCCCACCCCCTGGACGAAGGCGGCCGGGCGCTGGCGGACGAGGTGGGGCGCTCGCTCCAGCTCTTCGGGCGTTACGAGCCCGTGGAGGCGGCCTGGCTCTTCGGCCTGCCCGAGCCGCCGCCCGTACCCGAGGGGCTGCCCGCGCACGAGGTGGTGCAGTCGGCCCAGCCCGCGGTGCTCAAGGCAGCGGCCTGGCGCCGCGAACCCCCCTGGCTCGACCTGCGCCCCCGCCGCCGCCGGCTCGGCGAGGGGCTGCCGCGCGAGGCGCAGCGCGCGCTGTTGTGGAGTTCGCTCTGGCTGGCGCTGGGCCTGGCCGGCTACGCGGCCCTGGGGGTGCAGCTGCGGCAGCAGCGGGCGCTCAACGCGGGGCTTTCGCGCGACATCGCCCGGCTCGAGGCCGTGCGTCCCGAGCAGCAGACGCCGCTGCCCGCGGGGGTGACCACCGCCCTGCTGGAACGGGTGACCCGGGCGCTGCCGGAGGGCACCTGGCTCGACGGGGTTCAGGTCGACGAGTTCAAGCTGGTGCTGCGCGGCCGCGCGCTCGATCCCCGCAAGCCCCAGGTGCTGGCGCGCCGCCTCGCGGCCCCGCCCGCCTGGACCCAGTGGGACGCCGAGGCCGAGGACTACATGTGGGAGGTGACCCTTGAGCTACCGCAGTAAGCTGGGCGAACTGCTCGTGCGGCGGGGGTACATCACCGAGGCGCAGCTCCAGGACGCCCTCAGGGAGCAGGCGCGCACCGGCGAGCGCCTGGGCCAGGTGCTGCTGCGGCGCGGCTACCTGAAGGAGGAAGACCTGGTGCGGGCGCTGGCGACCCAGCAACAGGCCGAGGTGGTGCAGCTGGGCCAGGTGGAGCCCGATCCCCAGGCCGTGGCCCTGGTGGACGACCGCTTCGCCCGCAAGCACCGGGTCTTCCCGTACCGTCTCGACGGGCACCGCCTCTACGTGGCCATGGCCAACCCCGGCGACCTCAAGCTGATCGACGAGCTTCGCTACATGACCGGACGCGAGATCGTTCCCCAGCTCGCCTCCGACTCCGAGATCCTGCACGCTTTGAACCGGGCGCTCGGGAGGGCCACGATCGAAGAGGTGCGGGCCGCCGCCCCGGCGATCCAGGAGGATTCCCTCCCCGAAGCCGACGCCTCCCCGGCGGTGCGCATGGCCGACGCCCTGCTGCGCGACGCCATCGCCGCCGGAGCCTCGGACCTGCACCTCGACCCCAGCGAAAACGCCCTCGTGGTGCGTATGCGCGTGGACGGGGTCCTCCAGGAGCTGCGCCGCATCGTCAAGGAGGAGGCGCAGGCCATCGTGGCCCGGTTCAAGATCCTCGCCGGACTCGACATCGCCGAGCGGCGGCGGCCCCAGGACGGGCATTTTTCCTTCGTTCACGAGGGCAAGCGCCACGAGGTGCGCATCGCCAGCGTGGGGACGCTGTGGGGCGAGCAGGTGGTGCTGCGGATCATCTACCCCACGGCGGTGCGCATCGGGCTCGAGCAGCTGGGGATGTTCCGCCCCGAGCTGGAGAAGTTCAGCAAGCTGGTGCGCAGCCCCCACGGCATCCTCTTCGTCACCGGCCCCACCGGATCGGGGAAGACGACCACCCTCTACGCCGCGCTCGAGCACATCTACACCCCCGAGCGCAACTTCATCACCATCGAAGACCCGGTCGAGTTCCCGCTCGAGGGGATCAACCAGATCCCGGTGCAACCGCGCATCGGGCTGGGGTTCGCCGAGGTGCTGCGCGCGGCGCTGCGCCTCGACCCGGACGTCATCCTCGTGGGCGAGGTGCGCGACGCCGAGACCCTGGACACCGCGCTGCGGGCGGCCCTGACGGGCCACTTCGTGCTGGCCACCCTGCACGCCAACGACGCGCTCTCGGCGGTCAGCCGCCTGATCGAGATGGGGGCCGAACGCTACCTGCTGGCCTCGACGCTGCGCGGCATCGTGGCCCAGCGGCTGGTGCGGCGGGTCTGCCCCCAGTGCGGCGACTGGCGACCCCTTACCGAGGAGGAGCGCTGGTTCCTCAGCGGGGAGGCGCCGCCCAAGGAGCGGCGCGGGGAGGGGTGCAGCTACTGCCGCAACACCGGCTACACCGGCCGCGTGGGGTTGTACGAGGTCTTCGCCTTCGACCGCGAGAGCCTGCGGATCGTGGGCGAGGGCGAGGGCGAGCCGGCGCTGCGGGCCTACGCCGAGAAGATCGAGCACCGCACCCTGCGGGAGATCGGGCTGCTGCAGGTGCGCGAGGGGCAGACCACGGTCGAGGAGTTGATGCGGGTGCTGGGGATGCTGGAGGCCTAGATGCGCTACGTTTACCTGGCGAGCGACGAAAACGGGACCCGCACCGCCGAGGGGGTCATCGAGGCCGAAAGCCCCCAGGAGGCGCGCCGCCGGCTGCGCGAGATGGGGCTCTTCCCCCTGCGGCTCGCCCCCGCCGCCCGCCGCCGGCGCCAGCGCAGGCCCGGGAGCGGCGACCTGGTGCTCTTCATGGAGCAGTTCGCCACCCTGATCGGGGCGGGGGTGAGCCTGGTGCAGGCCCTGAACACCCTGAGCCTGCAAAGCCC
>Ga0256832_1003816_pt1 | contig 10236 bp, 15 predicted proteins | sample 134614metaG_FD_190534 | JGI IMG/M metagenome (GOLD analysis project Ga0256832, IMG submission 190534) | Hydrothermal vent microbial communities from Lau Basin, Pacific Ocean - 134-614 | ecosystem: Environmental > Aquatic > Marine > Hydrothermal vents | place: Pacific Ocean: Lau Basin | collected...
AGCGATTATGGTGGAAGATGAATGGGGCAAGCCGGTTGACCCGCAAAAACTGGAAGATACCCTAAAGGCACACCCTGAAGCCAGCACCGTTGCCTTTGTTCATGCCGAGACCTCCACTGGCGCTATCTCTGATGCCAAAACACTGGTTGAACTGGCGCACAAGTATGATTGCCTGACGATTGTTGATGCGGTTACATCGCTTGCAGGCTCTCCCTTAAAGGTGGACGAATGGAATATTGACGCGATTTATTCTGGCACTCAAAAATGTCTCTCCTGCACACCGGGTATTTCACCCGTTAGCTTTAACCAGGCTGCCATCGAGCGTATCCAGAACAGAAAAACGCCAGTACAAAGCTGGTTTATGGATTTGAATCTGGTGATGGCTTACTGGGGTTCCGGTACACAACGCGCTTATCATCACACCGCACCAATCAATGCACTGTACGCTTTCCATGAAGCACTGGTGATATTGCATGAAGAAGGGCTTGAAAATTCCTGGGCGCGCCACAGCAAAAATCACGAAGCCTTAAAAGCGGGATTTGAAGCAATGGGTTTAAGCTTCTTCGTTGATGAAGAATACCGTTTGCCCCAGCTCAATGCAGTTAGTATTCCTGACGGTATTGACGAGGCGGCTGTACGCCGCACTTTGCTTGATAGCTACAATCTTGAAATTGGTGCAGGTTTGGGTTCAATGGCGGGTAAAATCTGGCGTGTCGGCTTAATGGGATATGCCAGCAATGAAACCAATGTGCTGTTCTGTCTGGGTGCAATGGATGCCGTGCTTGGCGATATGGGCGCGAAGATTGATGCAGGCAAGGCAGTGAGTGCGGCAATGAAAGTTTATGCCTGACAGGTTTTGCCCTGGGAAGAGTCTGGGAGACAGTACAATGCTGTCTCCAGGAGGCTGTCCGAGAATATGAGTCGCTACGACTTATATTCTCTGACAGGCTCCCAGGCATAAATTTATCAGCGCTTTTCTGAACTCATCTTGTTGCCTGCTTTAATTCAGACTTGAATTTGCCAAGCATTTCTTCATCCATAAAATCAGACCATTGTTTTTCCGGGATATTATTGGTTGAGGTTGCCTCAAATGCGCCACATTGCGGACATTTAAAGAAAAAAACATGCTTGTTCTGGCAACTGTATGTATCTATCGCATAGCTGTCCAGCTCTTTGTTTATCTGGCACTTTTTGCAAAAACGGGCGGGGTGGACAGGTGGTGAGGTTTTTATATTCATATCTGTTTTGGCAAGATCAAGGAGGGTGAAGTTATGGATCAGGTATTCGCTGTTAAATATAGCAGAACAGGCGTGCGACAATAAGAAACCCTCATTAATTTGGAGTTATCCGTCATTCCATGAAGAACCAGTCGCTACAGCAAAAACTGAAAAATGCCTGGAATGGTATTTTATTTACCTATAAAACCGAAAATAACTTCCGCTTTCATTGCTACAGCGGTATTGCAACCGTGATTGTTTTTGGCTTGCTTCAGATTAGTTTAGTCTGGTGGGGACTGATTTTTATTTGCATCGGACTGGTAATAGCGGCAGAACTTGCGAATACTGCAATTGAAACGCTGCTTGACCATATTCACCCCCAGCGACATCCTGCAATAGGCAAGGTTAAGGATATTATGGCTGGAGTGGTACTAAGTTTAAGCCTGCTTGCGCTGATTATTGCCTGTCTGGCAATTATCGACAGATTATATTAACGCCTTGCTAATTTTCAGCCAACTCAAGATACTTTGCCTCATAAGTATTTCATTGATACAATGTGTTTCAATTGAAACACAAATGGTGGCAGCAATGAAAACAGCGATTATCAATGCAAGGGTTAAACCAGAGCTGAAAAGCGATGTAGAAAAAATACTTGCCCAACTTGGCATAACAACAACTCAAGCTATTACCATGTTCTTTGAACAAATCAAGATGAACAGGGGAATACCATTCCAACTTAATATTCCAAATGCTGAAACAGAGGCGGCAATGAAAGAAGCAAGAGAGGAAACTAAGCTTATAAATGTTACTTTGGCTGAATTAGAAAACAATCTCAAAAAATGATTCTTTCTCAAACCAAGTCTTTTCTAAAAGATAGCAGAAAACTACAAATGTCAGATAAACACTTTACTCGTTTTGTGCAATATCTATCTTTGTTATCTCAATCAGAAGAATTACCTGCGGAAGCTAAAGACCACTCACTAAAAGGAGAATGGGATGATTTTCGAGAGTTTCATGTGAGTGGTGATTTATTGGTAATTTACCAAGTTAATAATGATGTCATTAAATTGGTCAGAATTGGCACACACAGTCAATTATTCAAGTAGATGGTATTTGATACTATTACTCGCTAACAATATTGATCTTCTGCGTTAGCGCGTTAAACTCCGAAGCACTACCCACCCCCCTATTTTTTATATATTTTTGTAGTCAGCCTGTGTTGAGGAACGAAGTACGGAACACTGGCTAACAATGTGCCATCCCGCGTTTCTCATATTCAACGCAGACCTACCCGTATTCCGCAGGGCTTCATACGGGCTACGTTGCTGTCCTCTGCCCTCTGTCTTCTGCCACACCCATCCCCCCTGTTTTTTATATATTTTTGTAGTCAGCCTGTATTGAGGAACGAAGCACGGAACACTGGCTAACAATGCACCATCCCGTGTTTCGCAACTCAACGCAGGCTGACCCGTATTCCGCAGGGCTTCATACGGGCTACGTTGCTGTCTTCTGTCCTCTGTCTTCTGCCACACCCATCCCCCCCATTTTTTATATATTTTGGTAGCTGGATCAGCACAGCATAATCCAGCATGGTGCCATGCTACAAAACCGCCCTGAGTACAAAATAATTTTTCTTGCCTCGTTGAAGCAGTACAAATTTGCCGTTAATCAGGTCACTTGTGCTTATTTTGTATTCGTTATCCGAGATTTTTTCCTTGTTTACCGAGATCGCATTCTGCTTGATGGCACGACGCACTTCACTGTTTGATTTTAAAAACTGTGTATCAGTCGCCATGGCAGCCACAATATCGTAGCCTTTTTCAATCTTGTCCAGGGCAATATCAGCTTGCGGAACGCCATCAAACACATCCAGAAATGTCTGTTCATCCAGAGCCTTAAGGTCATCTGCGGTGGATTTTCCAAACAGAATGGCACTGGCTTTAATGGCATTTTGCAAGTCTGCTTCTGAATGTACCATTGCAGTAATCTCGGCTGCCAGACGCTTCTGCAACAGACGCAAATGCGGTGCCTGACGGTGTTCCTCTATGAGTTTGTCGATTTCATCTTTTTCAAGGAAGGTAAAGATGCGAATGTACTTTTCGCTGTCTTCATCTGCCGAATTTAACCAGTATTGATAGAATTTGTAGGGCGAGGTTCTGGCGGCATCCAGCCACACATTGCCACCTTCACTTTTACCAAACTTGGAGCCGTCCGCCTTGGTAATCAGCGGGCAGGTGATTGCATACGCCTTGCCCTGGGCAATGCGGCGTACCAGTTCGGTGCCTGTTGTGATATTGCCCCATTGGTCACTGCCGCCCATTTGCAGGGTGCAGTTCTGATTCTGATAGAGATGCAGAAAGTCATAGCCCTGCACCAGCTGGTAGGTGAACTCGGTAAAACTCATGCCTTCCTTGTCCTCGCCTGCATCAGAGCTGATGCGATTTTTTACTGAATCCTTTGCCATCATGTAATTAACGGTGATGTGCTTGCCTACGTCACGAATAAATTCCAGAAAGCTAAAGTCTTTCATCCAGTCGTAGTTGTTTACCAGTTCTGCGCCGTTTTCTGTTGTCGCGGTGAAATCAAGAAAATGCGCCAACTGCTTTTTTATGGCTTCCTGATTATGTCGCAGTGTTTTTTCATCCAGCAGATTACGCTCGGCTGACTTGCCTGAGGGGTCGCCAATCATGCCTGTCGCACCACCGACCAGAGCAATCGGCTTATGTCCGCAGCGCTGAAAATGCGCCAGCAACATTATCGGCACCAGATTACCAATATGCAAAGAATCAGCAGTCGGGTCAAAGCCCACATAGGCAGAACGCATGGTTTCGTTGAGATGCTCTTCGGCACCAGGCATGACATCGTGGATCATTCCACGCCAGCTTAATTCTTCGATAAAGTTTTTCATGTTGCAATTGGTAAATAGGTTAAAATCAGGCGATTATATCGAAAACAGATTATTACGGTAGAGAAACTTAATGAATATACAAATCAAACTGCTTTTATCGCTTTTTTTAAGTCTTCAGATGGTGACAGCATGTGCCAAACCAGATAAAGTGAGGATTTTACCGCTGGGTGATTCGATTACCTGCGCCAGCAAATACAAGTTGAGTTATCGCTATCCTTTATGGAAAAAACTGCTGGATGCGGGCAAACAGATTGAGTTTGTTGGCAGCCATGCGGCAAAAGGCGATTTTGGCAGAACCCAGTGGGATAAATACAGGGGGCAGTCATTCCCGCCAGCACATGAATGTCACTCGGGCTGGCGCACAGACCAGATACTAAATGGCGCGAATGGCGAAGGTAAGCTCTCTGACTGGCTGGCACACTACCAGCCCGATATTGCATTGGTACATCTCGGCACAAATGATATTTACCAGTCGCAGACAGCTGAATCGACGCGTGATGAAATTGAGCAGGTTATACACACATTGCGCGCGAAAAATCCACATATCAAGGTGCTTCTGGCAAGAATTATTCCAATGCAAAAAAACCCAAACATTCCACGTTTAAACAAGTTGCTGTTACAATTGGCGAAAAAACTCAACAAGCCTGAATCACCCGTCATCAGTGTGGATATGTACTCAGGTTTTAATCCAGAGACAGACCAGCAAAAAGACAGGATTCACCCAAATGCCAAAGGCGAACAGCTTATGGCAGAACGCTGGTTCAGGAATCTTCTGAAACCCGGAATTTTATAGCAGCCAAATATTACGCCGAGAAGTAAAATTATACTTAAATTCTGATTTCTGGAGGAAAGCATGAGCATTGTTGCAGACATATCCGCCAAACTGCATGAGAAAAAACTGATTCTGGCAACAGCGGAATCTTGCACAGGTGGTCTGGTAGCCGAACAAATTACCAGCCTGGAAGGAAGCTCCTCTATTTTTGAGCGTGGCTTTGTAACATACAGCAACCAGGCGAAACAGGAAATGCTGGGGGTATCAGCACAGACACTTGAAGATTACGGAGCAGTCAGCGAACAGGTAGCAGCCGAAATGGCAAAAGGCGCATTAAAACACTCGGCTGCAACAATTACCCTGGCGATCACGGGGATTGCCGGTCCAGGTGGAGGAAGCGCAGAGAAGCCCGTTGGACTGGTCTGTTTTGGCTGGGCACTGGCATCGGGTCACAGCCGTACTGAAACAGCCCATTTTAAAGGCGACAGAAACTCAGTGCGCCAGCAGGCAGCAGAATATGCACTCAATGGACTGTTATCTGCTGACACTTTATCGTAAAAATCAGACATTAAACTCTTTTTTGTTTGATTTTTGTTTGATTTTAGGTTCTAATAGAACAAACGACAAACAACAGATGATTAGCAAATACATAATAAAGGTTATATGAATATGGACGAGCAAAGAAAACAGGCACTCGCAGCCGCCCTGGGTCAAATCGAAAGACAATTTGGCAAGGGTACCGTCATGCGGATGGGTGATACGGCAGCGGCACGCAATATTGACGTAATTTCAACCGGCTCATTAACACTGGATTTGGCGCTCGGTATCGGGGGACTGCCCAAGGGTCGCGTCATAGAAATCTATGGACCAGAATCCTCCGGCAAGACGACAATGACCCTGCATGTCATAGCCGAATGCCAAAAAGCAGGAGGAACAGCCGCCTTTATTGATGCAGAACACGCACTTGATCCAGGCTATGCCGCCAAACTGGGCGTAAATATTGATGACTTGCTGGTATCCCAGCCAGATACAGGCGAACAGGCACTGGAAGTAACTGACATGCTGGTACGTTCAGGCGCTGTGGATCTGGTTATTATCGACTCTGTAGCCGCGCTCACCCCAAAAGCCGAAATCGAAGGCGACATGGGAGATTCACATATGGGGCTTCAGGCGCGCCTGATGTCACAGGCATTGCGTAAACTCACTGCCAATATCAAGCGCTCAAATACCATGGTTATCTTTATTAACCAGATTCGCATGAAAATAGGTGTCATGTTCGGCAGTCCGGAAACAACAACAGGCGGAAATGCACTCAAGTTCTATGCCTCTGTGCGTCTCGATATTCGACGCATTGGCGCAATAAAAAAAGGTGATGAGATTATTGGCAACAGCACCCGCGTCAAAGTAGTAAAAAACAAGATGGCACCACCTTTTAAACAGGCCGAATTTGAAATACGCTACGGCGAAGGTATATCTCGCGTGGGTGAACTACTCGATCTGGGCGTTCAGGAAGGATTTGTTAAAAAGGCGGGCGCATGGTATAGCTACAATGGAGAAAAAATAGGTCAGGGCAAAGATAATTCAGGCAAATACCTTTTGGAACATCCTGAAATTTCAGAAGAGCTGGAAACCAGAATACGAGAAGCTTTATTACCATCAAAAGACACAGACATAGAAATCGAACCAGAGGATTCCAGTGACTAAACTCGCCTTTGCAGAAAAAGACAATTATGCACGCTGCATAAATTCTGCAATCTACTCACTTGCAATGAGAGAACACTCTCGTCAGGAAATCTATAACAAACTTTGTCGCAAAGATTTTTCCGAGAATGTCGATCTAAACAAGTTACTGGACGAACTGGAAGCGAATAACTATCTTAATGAAGAGCGTTTTACCGAGAGTTTTATCCGCTCAAGATCGCAGCGAGGTCAAGGCACACTAAAAATTATCAATGAACTGCGCAGGCGCGGAATTAAGCCCGAGTTAATAAATCGCTGCATGGCAGAATCCGGAATAGACTGGCTCAGCCTGGCAAAAGAACAACGCAAAAAGAAATTTGGTAACGCAATGCCTTTGGATTTTAAGGAAAAAACACGCCAAATGAGGTTCTTGTCCGCTCGGGGTTTTGACGCTGATATTATTAGAGACAGTTTTAAATAATCCGCAATTTGCAGATCGCCCATGGAAATTTTCCAATAATCAAAAATATGTAAAAAAAAAACGGGGGGGGGGATGTACATGGGTAGCAGAGGACAGAGGGCAGAAGACAGTACCGTAGCCCGTATGAAGCCTTGCGGAATACGGGAAACGCGGGCTACATGGGTTGTTGTTCTCTACTCTCATGTTTCGTTCCTCAATACAGTCTACGCAAAAATATATAAAAAACAGGGGGGATGGGTATGGTACATATCAACATCACAGCAGAAGCTGCTAATGATATTGTCGCCCTTGGGTAATCCCGAAAATTTGTTCAAGATTCATTTCTGCGATTAAATTATCCACTGCCTGTTGTCCATGATTTCTACCTACTTCAGCAAGGATCAGGGTAACCGCATTGCGGTTATAGCCTGTTCCCAGGCTGATTTGCAGGGCGATTAGTTCGCGTGCTCTTTCTAAAGTCATTTGTCTGGTTCCTGGGAGCCTGCTTGGGAAGAGTGTAAATAAAAAAATTCATATAGTATTAAAAAAGGTTTAGTATCTGGCGGATCAATTTCTAATTAATCGGATCAGTCTGACATGGTTTTTCTTAAGCATAATTTAGATTATATGGTGTTTGGCATACTGGGGCTAATGAGTTTTTTAATGCTCTGGTTTGTTATCGAACGCTATATTTTCTACTCGCGTATAAAACTCAGTGAATATCAACATGCTGATCAATTAAATGTCTCGCTGACAAATCATCTGACTATAATTTCTACAATTGGAGCAAATGCGCCTTATGTCGGGCTATTGGGAACGGTAGTGGGCATCATGCTGACCTTTTATGATATGGGTCAAGGCGGAAAGGTTGAAGTTCACACTATTATGACAGGGCTGTCGTTGGCATTAAAAGCCACAGCAGCAGGGCTTGCAGTCGCTATTCCGTCGATCATGTTTTATAACGGTCTGTTAAGAAAGGTCGATGTTCTTAATGCGAAGTGGCGGGAACTGCAAGAACAGTAAACCTGAGAACCTTGCTTGCATGAAGCGATTTGATCAAATTAATGTAATTCCCTTTATTGATATTATGCTGGTATTGTTGGCGATTGTGTTGACAACCGCGACATTTATCTCTCAGGGGTTGATAGAAGTGGATTTGCCTGAAGCAACAAGCTCGCAATCATTACAGGAAAGTAGCCAGAAAAATCTTGAAATAATTATCAATGCCGAAAACAAGCTTTATTTATCTGACAGGCTTATTGATTCAAATGGCTTGTCAAAAGTCTTGCAAAGCCTCGATAAAAATACGCCCATCGTTCTTCGCGTGGACAAACAGGTCGCGTTTGAAAATTTTGTTGAGGTAATCGACCTGCTTAAATTAAACCATCTCGAAAAGTTCTCCATTGTTACCATTCAGGGCAAGCGAAAATGAAGAATCACTTAATCGGTTTTATTGTTTCCGCCTTGCTGCATGCAGGAATTATTAGTGGTGTCGTTGCCTTAAATAAACAGCCTGGAAAAAAACTGGCACCTGAGAATCAGCTTGCCTTGATGGTGGAGATGTTTAAATCCGAAGCTTCATCTCATCACTCTGTTCCAGATGCTATAGACGATATTGATTTACACTCAGATTATGTTGTGGCTGATCATTTTGTCACGCCTGCACCATTACCCACGCCAGCAATAAAAAAACAGCTTCTGAAGCCTCAGCCAAAAGAGAAACTTGATAAAAAACCACAGCCAACTGTTAATAGCAAGCCACAAAATTCTGAACAAAACATAAAAAAGAAGGCGTTAAAAGTAAAAAAATCGCGCCAGCACCTGGTTAAAACTTTCAAAAAACCGCTTGCAAAGAAGAAAACCAAAAAGAAAAAATTTAAGCGAAAGCCTCAAAAAATAGTCACAAAAAAAATAATAAAGAAGACAAAAAGACCTGCTCCCAAAAGCGTGTTAGCACCAGCAAAAAGAAAAACAGTCAGGACAAATATTAAAACAAAGACAAAAGTAGCTAAACATCCGACCAAGCCCCCGCTTAGGCACTATGCAGTAAGAAAAATAAATCCTCAAAGACAATATGCTGGCAGAAGAAAAGCATCTGCTTTTCCCCATAAAAATCTGCAAAAACGCAAGCCTTTAAGGAAACCGCCAAGACCTCATGCCAGAGCTTATAATAACAGGGCAAGAGGGGCTGTTGTCAGAAAGCAGGCGAGAACAGGCTCGCCAGGGGCTGCAAGAGCCAAGACAAGAACAGGCAGAAAGCAGGCAGTCACGGTGAAAAGAACGACGACAAGCAATCGTTCTCAAAAGTCACTGGTACCTCAATTACATAAAAAAGAATATCATAATAAAGCCCCCTCCAAAAAAGTGACTTCTGTAAATGTGCAGCGCCTAAATCAGCAATACAAGGCACGCTTGCAGCAGATTATTGTTTCCAAAAAGAGTTACCCCCGACGTGCACGAAGACATGGGCAGCAAGGAAAAGTCACTCTTTCATTCTCTGTTTCACACAGTGGCACAATTACTGATATTAGAGTGCTAAACAGTTCGGGTATACCCGTACTGGACAAGGCAAGTATCAAGGCAATTCAACAGACATCAAAAATGCTTCGGTTTTTCCCTGGAATGCCCAAAAAGTCGATGAAGCTTAGTATCACATTAAATTATATTTTAAATTCCAGATAGCATTGAATGCATTAAACCGTAGTAATTCCATAGTAATCATGCAGATAGAATCGAAAATCCAGTTAACCTGGATCAAGGCACAGGTCGGAGCAGGCTGAGCATAATCCGACAAGATCGTGGTACTATATTGGTTTACACGGGCTAGGAGTCTGTCCGAAAACTAGAAATTGACTGCAAATCCCACAAGTTCGTTAAATAGAGCAACTATTCGCCTCTCTTGATAAACTCACCTTATAACAATTCTGAAATTTTCGTTTCAATCCCAGTTCTCGGACAGCCTCCTGGGCTGATATATTAATTGCTGCAACGGCGGCGGTGCATGATTTAACTCTGGTGACACGCAATACAAAAGATTTTGAATCTTGCGGTATTCGTTTATTGAATCCTTTTATTGAGTGAACCCCGCAACTCATCAATCATCCCTGTATTGTTCTTTAAGCTACCGAAATAACATGGAAACGCCTGTCATTCCTGTATTTCGTTTTTCAACGAAAAAAATTAACAAAAAAATAATTGC
>Ga0256832_1003817_pt1 | contig 10235 bp, 12 predicted proteins | sample 134614metaG_FD_190534 | JGI IMG/M metagenome (GOLD analysis project Ga0256832, IMG submission 190534) | Hydrothermal vent microbial communities from Lau Basin, Pacific Ocean - 134-614 | ecosystem: Environmental > Aquatic > Marine > Hydrothermal vents | place: Pacific Ocean: Lau Basin | collected...
ATTCTCCCTCTCCATCTAGTTTTGCTCTCTTTAGCTCTTGTGGTTTTGATGGCTCTTTTAAAATAGCCTCTATTTTATCTATAGCATCACTATACTTCTTATCATTTTGAATAATAGTTAGTGTTGAAGATTTATGAGAAAAGGCAAGTAGAATAGAGGGACGAACCAAATCAAGGTCAGGTGTTTGAAGTGGGTCATAGAGCTTATCCATTGTAGCTTTAAGTGTTGGCTCAAAAACCTTAACCATATCGTAACCAATAAAGCCAATAAATCCATCGGTAAAAGCAAAACCAACTTGGTCGGCTCTTTCTTGAAACAGTTTTTTATCTAAGTTGTTATAGTAGTTTTGAAGAAAACTAAAAGGGTCACTCTCTAGGGTAGTAGTTTTACCATCTACATTGGTATAGAGTGTTTCATTGTTTTTATAAACAACACGCTCCATAGCTCCAATGGTAATAAATGAAAAGTTCCCCTCTGGTGTATTTACCACACTTTCAAAAAGCATGGTGACATCCTCTTTGAAAAGCTCTTTTATCTTTCCATACATGGAAACAGGAGTGAGTTGGTCAAAGAGAAGTTGTTTTATCATTTTATGGAACTACCTTTTTAACATAAGCATCTTTAAGAATATGTGCTTTTACTTTAGATAAGTTTTTTGCTGCTTGTGCTGAACTAGAGAAAGGTCCTACAAATACACGTGTAAGCCCTGAGTTACCTTTTACTTTTTGTAGAGAGTAGTTAAAGTTTTGTTTTTTTATTTTACTAAGAATAGTTTTTGTATTTTTGTAGGAACCTACTTGAATATAATAACTACGTGTAAGTTTTTTCTCTTTTCCACCAAGATAGCTTACACTATGTGAAGTTGAAGATTTTTTAGTTGAATTCTTTTTAGCAACAACTCTATCTGAATAGGTCTTTTTAGGAGAAGCAGTATGTTTGGTTGCTGCACTAGTACGATGTTTAACTATACCAGCATGTTTAGGTGTTTTATATGTTTTAGTAGGTGTTTTTGTTACTACTTTTTTAACCTCTTTTACAGCTTTTGCAGGTTCATGTGTTCTCAATGGCTCTTTTGTTCGAGAGGTATTATTTCTTTCAAGAATATTAGAGATAACAGGTACCTTTTTTGTATTTGATGTAACTGCTGCTGTTGTTGCTGCTGCTGCAGTCGCTGCTGCCGTAGTTGCTAATGCTACATTTGCTCCATTAGTTAAATTAGTTGCAAGACTTTCATTTTTGTCTGTTTGAACCTCAGTTGCTAATCCTGCTGGATTAGTACTCTCTTCAACCTCTTTACCTCCATCTGTTCCTAAAATAAGTCTAGTGATAACTACTGATATTACTAAGATAATAAAAAGTAGTGCTAATAGAGTTAGTATATTTTTAAGGGGTGTTTTTTTAGGATTATCTAGGTCATCAATTTTAATGTCATGTAGTTTATCTGCCATGGTTAGTTGTCTCCATTTTTTAAACGAATTATAACACAAAAAACAAAATTTAGTACAAAAAAATTATAATTTCTTTGTAGGAAGTGTAATAATGTTATAATTTTTTGGTAAAAATCTATTTGGATATATCTTATAACTCTTTTTTGACTTAAGTTCTAAGTGATGTTTGATATTCTCAACTTCTATATAGGCTCTCTCAAGTGATATATTGTCTCTAGGAATAAATAACTGAAATAGCATCTTTTTATTGTTGAAGTAGCATTTATAGTTATTTATATTTAGAGTTTTTAGTAGATATTTAAGTAGAGAATAGAATTGACTCCAATCCTCTTGATGGTACTCAATAACTATATATCTTACTAAGTCATTCTCTTCAATAAGAGGGAGAGCTAGAGTAATTTCATCTTTTAGATGTTGTTGTAGTAGTGCAGGAGTTAACTTTGTCTTAATCTCTTGAAATTTACTATAAAAAGTTCGATTGTTAAAGGTGATTTTTTCAACAATCGAACTATTTTGAATATAAAAACGTTTAGTAGAAAACTCTAAATCTAAAATAGCTATTTTCACGGTAGTATGGCTTATTTATTTAATAGATTGGTTTATCATAAATTACAAAATTAGAAGCTAGTTCTCTCATCTCTTCTTTTATCTTTGCATGAAGTTCACTATCTTCAATATTATCAAGAACATCAGCAATCTTGTTTGCAATAATCTCAAACTCAGCCTCTTTCATGCCACGGCTAGTAAGTGCAGCTGAGCCTATGCGAATACCAGAGGTTACAAATGGACTTCTAGTCTCTCCTGGAACAGTGTTTTTGTTTACAGTAATTCCTGCTGCACCCAATGCTGCATCGGCATCTTTACCTGAGAACTCTCTACCTACAAATGAGACCAATACAAGGTGGTTGTCGGTACCATTACTTACAAGGTTATAGCCTCTTTTAATGAGTACATCAGCTAAGACTTTTGCATTTGCTTTGACCTGTTTTGCATAGGCTTTCCACTCATCTGAAAGGTTATATTTAAATCCTACTGCTTTAGCTGCAATTACATGAACCAATGGTCCACCTTGAAGCCCAGGGAAGATAGCAGAGTTGATTTTTTTTGCAATATCTTCGTCATTGGTCATAATCATACCACCACGAGGACCAGCAAGTGTTTTGTGAGTGGTTGTTGTGACCACATCTGCATAAGGGAATGGACTTGGGTGTTCACCTGCACAGACTAAACCAGCAATGTGTGCAATGTCAGCAAATAAAATTGCTCCAACTTCATCAGCAATCTCTCTAAATTTTTTAAAGTCAATCTCACGAGCATAAGCAGAAGCACCACAAACAATAATCTTTGGTTTAACAATTTTTGCAATCTGCATTACTTTATCGTAGTTTATATACCCATCAAGCTCAACACCATAGGTGAATGATTGGTAGTTTTTCCCTGAAAAAGATGGTTTTGAACCGTGTGTTAAGTGACCACCATGGCTTAAGTCCATTCCTAAGATTTTATCATAAGGCTTAAGTAGAGCAGCGTAAACAGCACCATTGGCTTGACTTCCAGAGTGTGGTTGTACGTTTGCAAATTTACAATCAAAGAGTTTACAAGCTCTATCAATTGCTAGTTGTTCTACAGTATCTGCATTTTCACACCCACCATAGTAACGTTTATAGGGATAACCCTCTGCATATTTGTTAGTAAATATTGAACCCATCGCCTCCATAACAGCAGGAAGTGTAAAGTTCTCCGATGCAATCATCTCTAAATGGTTAGTTTGTCGCTCTAACTCTTTGTTAATTGCTTCAAAAATCTCTGGGTCAAATGTCTCCATGGCATAACTCATAAAGTGTATCCTTTTGGGGTAAATATTTTAATGGTGTAGTTATATCAAATTCTTACTTATTTATAGTTGGTTGTTGGTTATAATTACACATTAAAAAATATAGGATATTTATGGAAACTAGAACTATTGGACTACTAGGAGCAATATCTATTGGTATTGGAGGTATGGTTGGTGGAGGTATTTTTGCTGTACTTGGAGAGGCAGTATCTTTGGCTCATGGGGCTACTTTTGTAGCTTTTTTTACAGCAGGATTAGTAGCTCTTTTGACATCATACTCTTATGCAAAACTTTCAGTATATTATCAAAATAGAGGTGGAACAGTTGTTTTTGTAGATAATGCCTTTAAAAAAAATATTCTCTCTGGTAGTGTAAATTTAATGTTGTGGCTTAGTTATTTAGTCACTATCTCTCTTTATGCTACTGCATTTGCTTCGTATGGAGGAACTTTTTTAAAAAATGGAACAAACCTTTATGTAGAGCAGGGGCTTATTTTTATAGCTATATTTTTACCTATGCTTATAAACTTGATTAGTGCCTCTTTTGTAAGTAAATCTGAATCTATTATTGTCTTTATTAAAGTAACTCTACTTATTCTTATTATTGCTTCTGGAGCAATCTATATTGAGCCTGAGCGTCTCTCTCCTACTCATTGGGAGTCACCTTTAGGTATTGTTACAGCAGGAATGATTATCTTTGTTGCCTATGAGGGGTTTGAACTAATTGCTAATGCCTCAGAAGATATTATAAACCCTACTGTAAACTTACCTCGTGCTTTTTATGGGTCAGTAGTTATTGTTATTTTACTATATGTACTTATCTCTATTGTTACAGTAGGAGTAGTACCTGAATCTCAACTTTTAGATGCAAAAGATTATGCTTTAGCCATTGCGGCTAAACCTGCATTGGGACAAGTAGGTTTTACTATTGTGGCTATTGCTGCACTGCTCTCTACTTTTTCAGCAATTAATGCAACTATCTATGGAAATGCTCGTTTAGGATTTTTTCTTGCCAATACAGGAGAACTACCCCAAATATTAAGCAAAGAGAAAAATGGAATCCCAAATATTGGGGTTTGGACTACCTCTATTTTGAGCTTCTTTTTAGCCATTAGTATTCCTCTAACAGAAATTGCTATTATTGCTAGTGCTGGTTTTTTACTTATTTTTGCTATTGTGAATATCTCAGCATTTAAGTTAGCCAAAGAGATAAAAGCAAATAGATTAATTCTTTTTCTCTCTATTTTATGTTCTATTTTAGCATTAATAACATTACTATTTCATACCTATAGTAGCAATCCTAAAGCTGTGGTTGTTTTTACTATATTTATAGTTTTTTCTCTCTCTTTTGAGTGGCTATATGGAAAACTAATTAGGGGACACTTTTTAAATAGGGAGTATCTATAATGTTTTCACTCTTTCTTATTGCCATAGCTTTAGCAATGGATGCGTTTGCTGTATCTGTTATTAATGGAAGTCAACATAAAGAGATGAGTTTAGGGGTAGCTGTTAAAATTGCCTTATTTTTTGGACTCTTTCAGGCTTTTATGCCTCTTGTCGGTTATTTTGTAGGAGCTTATGTTAGTCAATATATTCAGACCTATGCTCCCTACATTACTTTTGCAATCTTAGTCTATTTAGGTATTGAGATGATTAGAGATGCCGAAGAAGAGGAGGGCAATGGACTAGATACTAAAACACTTCTTCTCTTAGCCATTGCTACAAGCATTGACGCTTTGGCTGTTGGTTTTGCCTTCTCTTTGCAAAAGGGTGTTGATATTTGGTTCTCTGTTTTAGTGATTGGGGTTGTTACATTTGTATTGTCTTTTTTGGGTATCTATTTAGGTAAAAAGCTTGGTAGTTATCTGCAACGTCATGCTGAGTATTTGGGTGGGGGTATTCTTGTTTTACTTGGAATTAAAGCTCTTTGGGAATAGATAGTAATAAGAATATTATTGGATATGCTACATATAAAAAGTATATTTGTGAAATATATTTTACAAAAAACTAAAAATATTGTAAAATACATTTATCAAAATAAATTTGTATTAGAGGTGGATATTCATAAAGCAGTAATAAAGTATCCATTTTTATTTACATAGAAGTGAAAAACATTACTTTTTCTAATTCCAAATAGTTGTGTTCCAACACCATAAACAGTATTATTACCTGCTAAACCAAATTCACGAGCTTCTGTTCTAAGTTCAAGTTTTTGAGTTTTTAAATCAACTTTAGAATAACTATCATCAATATAAATATTATTTATATTAATTATTCTTAATTTATCTTTTAACGATATTTTAATATCTCTTTTCTTAATCATCTTATTAAAATAGAGTTCATGTACTAAATTATAATTATCGTCAACTGTAATAGTTTTTTTATTAGAAAGATTAAGTATAAACTTTGTTGAGTTATAATCCTTTTTATTGTTAGTCAAAGTTATAGACTCTCCAAAATCTATAGTTTTAGTTGCAACTATTAGTAAAATTGTACCAATAAGTATAAAAAAACGTTCTTTTAATGAAGGCATTAAAAAGTTTTTTATTTTCATTGTATACTCTCCCATAAACTAAAAATTAAATTTATTATAACATAGTTTAAGGTGGCGACTGACTCCATAGAGGATTCAACAGTTTGTGCAAAGTTTTAGAGTGGTTGTTATAAATAACTATATCAATAAGCTAGTAGAGTCAAAATATTAGAGCAGTTTGAGCTTAGGGTGGTGATTGATACCTAATAAAATAAAATGAGTATAAAAATTATGATAAATCAAAAACGAAAAGAGCGTATAAAAGAGATTTTAAGCCAATGACTCCTAGAGGTATAGATGCGATATCTAAACCTCTAAAATTAAAACTAATCATTGTCTTTGTTAAAAAATATAGCAATCAAAAACAAGAATCCATAAATTAGATACTCTACAATTTTTTTTTCTTTAGGATTCTCAATACCTGATGTGAGATTATTAATCAACTCTACTATAGCACCTCCACCACTACTTCTGTTTCTACTTCTGCTTCTACCTAAACCTCTTCTAATCTCTAAAGGAGAATTATAACTTTTAAGAGTTAACTCTTTTTGTAATGAACTTACAGTTGAACTAAAAGAGCTAATTTGAAATTCTGCCTTAATTGGTGTAAAACTCAATAGTAACATTAAAGCTAAGAATGCATATCGTCTCATCTTATATCCTTTTTTTAAGTGATAATCAAAGTTTATAAGATATAAAAAAGTTTCACAATAGAATTTTTTAAAACTTTTTAAAACTTTTATTTAATTTTTTAAGAGAGCTATTTTTAGGTATTTATAGAAGATTGATTTTATGTAAAAGGAGTTTAAAGTTTTTTAATTTATTAAAAAAATTTATTATTCAATTTATTCAACTTTTTTCCAACAAGGGTCAGACGTTGAATATCTACCAAAAACAAGCTATAATACAAAAAATAAACCAAAAATAAACCAACCAAAAGATAAAAAATGTCAAGAAAACCAAGAATAGACCTAGCAGGGTATCATCATGTTATTAATCGTGGAGTAAATCAGTCAGAGATATTTGTAGATAGTGATGATTATGAGATGTTTTTAAAAATAGTCTGTAAAGCGTGTAGAGCATATAGCGTAGTTTTGCATGACTATTGTCTTATGAGTAACCATTTTCATCTTTTAGTAGAGACACAAAGAGAGAATCTATCCTCTTTTATGAAACAGATAAATGGAAACTATGCTATTTATGCAAACAAAAAATATAAACGTTCAGGTCACTTTTGGCAGGGCAGATACTACTCTAGGTATATCAATAGTGATGAGTACTACTATACTCTCATTCGCTACATAGAACAAAACCCTATAGAAGCAGGGGTAGTCAAAAAGGTAGAAGAGTATCCTTACACTTTAGGTTCAGTTATTGTCAATGGGGTTACTCCTGTTCCTTGTACTTTGCACTCTAAACTTATAGAAGAGCTTGACTATGAAAATGTGCAAGATATAATAGGTGTTAGACTTAATGAAGAGGATTTAGAGGTACTTGAAAAAATCAAAAATCAAAAAGTTGTTGTAAAAGATAGAGTACATACAATCGCTTTTTCAAAAACTTTAGAGGAGCATTTTAAAGATACAAATACTCTTAAAGAACGAAATGAAGCAATGGTTCAAGCTTTAGAAGATGGATATAAACAGATTGATTTGGCTAACTATTTGAATGTTTCTCGTTCTTTGGTTTCTAAAGTGGTAAAAGGGAGAGTTTAGGTAGATATTCAACGTCTGACCCCATAGAAAAAAGGAGAGATATATGGAAACATTTATAAATATTTTTGTGCCAATAGCTATATTAGCTTTAACAGCTGTTATAGGATATGCTACATATATACATATAAAAGATTAAAGTAGTTTTATATTGCTATTTATTTAATAAAACGAGTATAAAAACATGATAAACCAAAAACGAAAAGAGCGTATAAAAGAGATTTTAAGCCAAAAACAACCAACTTTACAAGTTATGCTTGACGATGTCTCAAACTCTCAAAACGTCTCTGCGATTATTCGCTCTTGTGATGGGGTTGGGGTTTTGAACTTATATTATAGTACAAAAGATGATTTAAACTTACGTATACATAAGACCATTACCCAAGGGACACATCGTTGGCTTAATCGTGAGCGAATTGACTATAAGGATAGAGTCGATTTTTTGAGAAAGAGGCAAAAAGAGGGCTTTCAAGTAGTGGTGACACATCTTGCTGAAAAGTCTGTCTCTTTTACTAAGGTTGACTACACTAAGCCTACACTCTTAGTAATGGGAAATGAGCATGAGGGAATTAGTGATGAGGTGTTGGCTGTTGCAGATAAAAACATAGTTATTCCTATGCGTGGTATGGCTCAGAGTCTAAACGTATCTGTGGCTACAGCACTAATACTCTATGAAGCAGGGCGACAACGAGATGAGGCTAAGATGTATGATAAAGCTCAGATTTCAATAGAAAGTATGGAAAAAATTATGGAAGATTGGATTTATAGAGATGTAATACGACATAGAAGTAAGGGAAGAGTTTTTTATTGAAATTTAGTTATCTCCCCACTCTCAACATCACGAATATAATACTCCAAAACCCTTTTAGGGTACTTCTCTTTTATAGCTCTATAGACCTCTCTATCTTTCTCTCCACTATCTCCAAACATAACCCATTTTATATTAGGATAGAGTTTAATTAGTCGCTCAATCTTTTGACTCTTGTAGGCAAATTGGTCAGTAAGAGGGTCTAGGTTCTCTCCATGTGCTTTTTTTAAGATGAGCGTATGTTTTGGAAAGTGATGATACTCTAAAAACTGCTCAATAGGTCTAAAAAGATGTTGTGGAGAGCCTGAGAGTATAAAGAGTGTACTTGGTATAGCTTTTGGGTTTTGTGAAAGAATCTTTTTAAATCTCTCTAACATAGTAGGAATAAGGGTTCTCTGTTTATAGTTTTTAAACATTGTATTGATACCCAAACTAATTTTATTGGTTACATTAGAGACAATAATCGTATCATCAAAGTCAGAGATAATACCTATAAGAGGTGTAGAGTCAATAATGGTTGCATTTGTCTCATGTATATTTTTATTACCCTCAATATTTAAGAGTATCTTATGGTAGCCCATTGGAAGAGATTGTTCTGTTTTGATATTAAACTCAAAATAGCCCTCATCATCGCCTTTTGTTTTAAAGGTTTCATTTTTAAGATGAAGGTATATAGTTTTATTTTTTATCTCATCATTTTTAATCTGTTTGACTCTTCTGTAAAGGTTTCTTAGTACTCCATCATCTTTACTAACCTCTTTAAACTCTCGTTTTTTTTGCATACGACCTTGAATAGTGAGTTGATGGTTATTGCCATAAGCATTATATACGACAATATTGTCTTTTGTATAGCCTATATTTAGAAATAGTATTGTAGTTAGTAGAATTTTTTTTAACATTTTTTTTCCTTTTGTTATTAAATATTACTAAAATAAAAATTAAATATTAGGAAAAAGATAGTATATTGTTCAGCAAAAAAAGGAAAAAGGTATATGACAGCAGACGCATTAGTCATGGAACACATGATGAACCCTAAAAATTATGGGAAAATTGAAGAGGCAGACTCTGTGGGTATGGGGAAGAACCCACAAAATGGTGAAAAGGTTGCTATCTATTTGAAAGTAAAAGAGGGTGAAGACCCTTTGATTGAAGATATATCTTTTCAAGCTATTGGTTGTACTACAACTATTGTGGCAGGTTCGCTTATTACAACTGAGGCTAAAGGGCTTCATTTTAGTAGAGCAGAGGAGTTGGTCTCTGCTACTTTGGGAATGTTAGAGAATCAGACTCCTGAAGATGCTGCTTGTACGGAGATGGTGGCTTTGGCTTTAAAGGCATCACTCGATACATATAGAGAGCGACAAAAAGATAAGGATTTTCCTATGATTTCTTATCATATAGATAATGATTGTACCCCAAAAGAGGAGATTATTGATGAAAAAACTATTTAAAGATATTCATGAGGCGTGGTTGGCAACTCTGTTTGCTGGTTTTATGTCTCAAACACAAAATAGACAAGAGCTATATGAGTTTAGCAATATACTCTTTAAACACTTAACTTGGATAGAGAACGATTTTATTAAACAGAACATAGAGTACAACTACGACGTAAATCAAGTTCCAATTAAAGTAGAAAAACTCTCGGTAATGCTCAATGATATTGTTAGACGAATGGAGCTTATAGAGTCGGAACTAGATAGCTGTAAAGATGAACACATTACCTTTCGTATGCGTAGCGATTTAGACTATATGAAATCTGTTCTAAAAAAGATGCATGATGAAGATGTAAGCTATGCTTTCAATATGAAAAAAGAGTTTCCAGATGTTGAGTTAAGCGATGAGGCAAGAGATGCCTTAACCCTCTTTTTGTTTGAAGAGACTTATAAAGAGTATGAGCTTAT
>Ga0256832_1003818_pt1 | contig 10230 bp, 11 predicted proteins | sample 134614metaG_FD_190534 | JGI IMG/M metagenome (GOLD analysis project Ga0256832, IMG submission 190534) | Hydrothermal vent microbial communities from Lau Basin, Pacific Ocean - 134-614 | ecosystem: Environmental > Aquatic > Marine > Hydrothermal vents | place: Pacific Ocean: Lau Basin | collected...
CTTCCGGGGTTGTATTGGGTGCAACCGGATGGTATTTACTTCTTCCTGCGGCAATTAAACGTTTAGGGTTGATTTGTTTATTTTTTAAAAGTTGTCTGACAACTGTGGTGGCTCTTTTTACGGATAAATCCCAGTTGTCTTGAATGAAAGCATTTCCATGATAGGGAACATTATCGGTGTGACCTTCTATCATGATTTCCACATCGGGATTTTCGGCCAAAACACGGGAGATAATGCGAATGGCATCGGATCCACGTGATTTCAGTTTCCAACTGCCCGAGTCAAAGAGTAATTTGTTTTGCATGGAAACATAGAGTTTTCCGTTTTTCATTTCCACACTTAAGCCTTGATTTTCAAATTCTTTTAAAGAGGCGGTCAAACTTGATTTCACCCGGTTGAGGATGGCCTCTTTTTCTTGTATCAAAGCTTCCAATTTGGCTATTCTTTCGGCTTTTTTATCTAGATCTTCTTTGAGTTTTTCAAGTTTTTGTTCTTCTTCGGCCAATTTTTTTTCTTTGGCTTCCAGTTCACGTATCAAATCGCGCATTTTAACAGACTGCGCTTCCAGGGCTACAGTACTTTTTTTGGAGAGTGCATCGTAGGAAGCTTGCAGGTTTTTATAGGCTTTGTCGGTGGTTTCATAAAGTCTTTTCAGGGTTTCATATTGTTCACGAAGGGTTGTTAATTCGGTTTCCACTTTTGCGCAACGGTTTTCATAAAGCATCAGCGCATTTTTCAAGCTGTCGTTTTCTTCTTGAAGTGCTTCAAAATCAGCACGTTGGGTGAAATATTTTTCTTCTAATTCATCAAATTTTTTTTTGGCTACACAGGAATGTAGCAAAACGGCCAGTCCGAGTATGAATCCTAGTTTTTTCATGTGACGTTTAATTTTAATAAATATAAGGAGAAAATTCCTGAAACAATGAGTAGTTTTATTATTTGATAAGCTTGGAAATATTTTTTCTTTTTGAATAACGCCATGATGATTCCCAATATTATCCACAGCAGGATAATAAAAAAGGGAAACCGGGTTTCTTTTGTTTGAAGATAAAGTGCTGTGGAAACGAAATATGCCGATAAGAGGGAAATATAAAAGAGGATGTTTAGTTTTTTTTCGCCATAGCGGGTTAAAACCGTTTCGATTTGTTGCGCAAAATCTCCGGGCAGGGTCAGGAAGTTTTTTATTAATTCTTTGATAAACAAAATGAATGCAACTAATATTCCGGTGAGGATAAGAAAGCTATTTACTTGTTTGAAAAAAAGCATAATCCCGAAAAAAGGAAATAAAATTAACAATACATTTGCCATTTCATGGATGAGTGCTTTATGCTGTAGTTTATGTGAATATATCCAAATAAGGAAAATAAAGAAACTAAAAAAAAGAGCGGCTCTCCAGGAAATAAATAGACCCGAGATAACAGATAGAAAATTCAATGCAAAATAAAGATATAACTTTTTGTTGGTTTGAATTTGTTGTTCTAACCCTGTCTTTGCGGGACGATTTATTAAATCCCGCTTTAGATTGTAAAAATTATTGATGATATAACCGGCCGAAATGGCCGTTGCCGTAGAAAATAAGAATAAAATAAATTTTTGATTGAGTAGAAGTTTTAGGATTTGACATTTAGGGCAATAAATAATATGAGCCATGATAAATTGTGCCAATAAAAGTGCCATTACATTTTGGACTTTTACCAATGATAAAAGCCCCAGAAATTTGAGAAGGATTTTTTTCATGCCGGTTTAGAAGCGGTATATTACTTCCAATTTGAAGTCTTTCAGTTCTTTTCGGGTTTTTTCAAAATCTTCGGTGAACCCGAGAATAAATCCGCCACCACCGGATCCGCACAATTTCAAGTAATAATCGCCGGTTTGCATTCCTTTTTCCCATACTTGCAGCATGTTGACCGGGATCATGGGCCTGAAATGTTGATAAACCGTAGCGGAAAGATGTTTGATATCTTTCATCAGGTTTTTGAAGTCGCCTTTGATAAAACTTCTGACACCGGAATCGGTGTATTTGATAAATTCTTCTTTGAGTATTTTTCTAAATCCCTCATCTTTCAATTTTTCCATAAAAATTTGCACCATTGGAGCGGTTTCGCCTGTTTTACCGGTATCTATGAGAAAAATAGCACCCTTACCGGTGTTGTTGGTTTGTGGAATTCCCGTGGGTTCCAAATCATCTTTGGACCGGATTAAAACCGGTACACTCAGATAACTGTTGAGTGGATCCAATCCAGAACTTTTCCCATGAAAAAAATCTTCCATGGCGGCAAAGGTTTTTTTGAGCCGTATAAGTTTTTCACGGGTCAGATTTTCCAGTACGGTTATTTTATTGTTGGCATAACGCTCATAAACGGCCGCCACAACCGCACCTGAACTTCCCACACCATAGCCTTCGGGAATATCGGAGTCAAAAAACAATCCTTCATCCAAATCTTTTTTGAAAGCTTCAAAATCCAAATCAATCAAATCCGTTTCGGTTGATTTTTGTTTCAGGAAATGATAGAAAGCCTTGAGATTTTCATTGGATTTTTTTTGCCGCTCGTTCAAGTTGTCGGCTTTTTTTAATCCACCTTTGTAATGCGCATACGGTATAGCCAAGGCAGTGGAATTTTCAATGATACCATACTCACCGAATAGCAGAATTTTAGCAAAATACAAAGGACCTTTTTTCATAAGTAAAAGGTGTTTTCAGAGAGCAATTTAGTAAAAATAAACGAAAAAAAGCCGCCCATTTACGGACGGCTTTTGTTCAGGATTAAATTCCGATTTCAGTTACAATTATCATATTCCACATCTTCCGTAGCCACAGGGTTGTCTCTATCATCTTTGATTTCATACTTGATGGGGAAGCCTTTATTATTATAGGTAATGGTTGTAAAGGTTTCTTCGGTAGTGGGGTTATTACCATAAACATTATGGGTGGTATGAATTACATTATTAACACGAACCGGAGGATAAGTGACCGTTTTAACATTATCAAAAGCCCTTTTACCTTGGTCGTATTCAAAATCATATTCTTCTTTGACTGTATTCATGTTGTTGGTGTCATACCATTTGATGTTGGTTACATTATCACCTGTATAGGTATAAACGCCGGTTTCGTCCGTAGGATTTTGACCTTGATTCCAAAGATCATAGTCTTCAATTCTGACTTGTGAAACTTTATCTCCATTATAAGAATAGGTAACAGTCCAAGCATCAAGCCAAGTGACGTTATCATTAGCTAAAACTTGCAGTTTTCTTTCAGTAGTTTTATCGTTTTGTGTTGTATATAATACGCGGGCTACAACATTTCCTTGAATAATAATATCAATTCTTTCCAAAAGACCTTTATTTTCATCTGCATAATAGTAGTTGTATTTGTATAGTGATCCGTCTGCAAAAGAACGGTCTTTTGATTTTATAAGATTTGTACCGGTTTTGTATTTATAAACCGTTTCTTCGTTTTCATTCGGGTCGTTATGATCCGTGTATGTTATTTTATCCACCAAACATTCAAATTGTTGGTCGTCGTTGTTACTACTATCATCATCCTTTTTTTTCTTACAAGCAGTGGTGATTACTGCCAAAGAGAAAAATAAAATCCAAAGTTTTTTCATTGTTTTCTTTTTTTGAGTTTATGCTTAAAAGCAAATATACTAAAACTTATGATTGAACCAAATCATTTTTTTGATTTGAAAAAATAACGTAAATTTGCCTTGCTTTTTTTCGGGATGTAGCGCAGTCCGGTTAGCGCACCACGTTAGGGACGTGGGGGTCGCAGGTTCAAATCCTGTCATCCCGACCATCCAAAAACCATTTTGCCGAGCAAAATGGTTTTTATTTTTTAGACCGCTGAAAGCAAGCTTTCAAGCGAGGCTAAAAAATAAAAACTACAATAGCGAAGCTATTGGTTTTTTGTATGAGCAGTCTTAGCGATGTAAAAGGATTCGCCGTCAGGCAAATCCTTTTGTTGTTAGTAAACTTGTTTGCAAGCTTGTGCGATACAAAAAAAAGTAATTGCGTAAGCAATGATGGTTTTTATTTACAGTCAAAAATGATTCACCGTAAAACAAAAAGCCTGTCACAAAAAATAAAATAGTTTTCATAACTTGCAACAGCCTTTGAAGTAGAAGTATGGGGAGAAAAAACAAACTGAAACGTTTTGAGGAAAACCAAAGTTTTCCTCATTTTTTTGAACCCACAAGAGATGAATTAATCTCCGGTCAATTCGTATTAAAAGGTCAATGGAGCCAACAATTTTTTAAAAACAATCATCCCATTGTTTTGGAATTGGGATGCGGAAAAGGCGAATACACGGTTGCCCTGGCACAAAAATTCCCTGAAAAAAATTTTATAGGAATAGACATCAAAGGTGCCCGCATGTGGCGGGGAGCCAAAAATGCTTTGGAATTAGGATTGAAAAATGTAGCCTTTTTGCGAATGCAAATTGAATTGTTGGACCATGCATTTGCCCAAGAAGAAATATCGGAAATATGGATCACCTTCCCCGACCCGCAACAAAAATTCAAACGGACCAAACACCGTTTGACTAATCAAAACTTTTTAAATTTATACAAAAAAATACTCGTCCCTGAACATATCATTCACCTCAAAACCGACAGTGAATTTCTGCATGGCTACACCTTGGGAATTCTGGAAGGCCGGGATGAAGAAATCTTGTTTTCACATCATGACATATACTCACACCCCGAACCTCCGTCTTTTGTGACCGAAATCCAAACCTTTTACGAGAAAAAATGGCTCGAAGAAGGCAAAAAAATCACCTATACCCGATTCCGCCTCAAAAAATAAAAAACCCGTTCTGTGTTGAACGGGCTTTTCATCAATATAAAACCATGAAAAAATTACGCTTCCACCACCAATTCTTCCACCACAATTTTGTCGGCTCCTTTGCTGAGTTGGAAAAGCATGATGGCATCAAACAACAAACTGATACCCACATATAATCCCACCAACCATGCAGCCGTGAGTGGATTGTAAGCATAATACACAAACAACACACCCAACACTGTGCTCACCAATCCATTGATTACCGCCCAAACTTTATTCACTGCAGGTTTCAGTTGAAAAGCAAGCACAAAATTCAACACGGCGTCAGTGAAAAGATAAACGGCCAGCAAAATAGCCAATGTCGTTGCCCCTACAAGCGGATTGAGAACCATCCATAATCCGATGAAAACCAACAATATGGCTTTCAACCAGCCTAATACACTACTTCGGTCAACTTGCCAAGTGGTGTAGCCTGTAAAAATTCCACTGAAAAACAAAAGCCAACCCACAAAAACCGACACCGTAAAAGCTAAAAATTGCGGCAGAAAAATACCTAATAAACCAAGTAACAGAAAGGCAATAGCCAATCTTTTTAGATGTACAACATACTTTTGGTAAAACTGTTTTCTCTTCGGATAATTTATCATAGTAGTATTTTTTTGGTTACATTACATAATATAACATCACAAAGCCGTTTTGTCAAGCTCTTTAACTAAAGTTTAACATTATTTCAGGGCGCCTTATGGCGTGCTCCGTTTAAATCTTGCTCGGCTCAAAGCATTTTTGTAAGTTGCCGTGCGGGGTCTCCTCGTCTTCGCTCGGAGCCTCCTCCGGCAAACAAAAATGAGCTTTTCGCCATCGCAAGGATAACACTTCGCCCGCCGGCGCTAAAATGTATCAACAACCAAAAAATGATTGCTATTGCTTTTAATGAGAGATAAGCTTACACATATATTTTAGCTTAAAAGGAATTGTCTGATGGCGAATCCTTTTACATCGCTGGCTGTAAATAAAAACCATCATTGCTTACGCAATTACTTTTTTTGCATCGCACAATCTTGCAAACAAGTTTGCGCTTGTGCGATACAAAAAAACCACTTCACTTGCGTGAAATGGTTTTTATTTGTCGGGATGACAGGATTTGAACCTGCGACCTCTTCGTCCCGAACGAAGCGCGCTACCGGACTGCGCTACATCCCGAAAAGCAACGCAAATTTACAATTTTTTTGATTAAAAAATCTTGAAAACAAAAAAGACCGCCTTTTTCAGACGGTCTCTCTTCTTTGTAGCGGAGGCAGGACTCGAACCTGCGACCTTCGGGTTATGAGCCCGACGAGCTACCTGCTGCTCTACTCCGCGATTTTGTGTTGCAAATATACAATAAAATTTTACACTTGTCAAGCCTTTTCATTGAATTTGAGCCAATTTTCCCAAACCAAATGCGTAGGCAATCCCATCACAGTATAGAACGAACCCTTGATTTGCTCCACCCCGATTAGTCCTATCCATTCTTGAATACCATAAGCGCCCGCTTTATCAAAAGGCCGGTATTTCTCAATGTAATAAGCAATTTCTTCTTCATTCAAAGGTTTAAAAACTACTTCCGTTATATCGGAAAAGCTAATGAAACTATCAGCAGAACGCATACAAACGCCGGTTTCCACCAGGTGCGTTTTTCCCGATATACGTTTGAGCATTTCATAAGCCGTCTTTTCATCTTCGGGTTTTCCTAAAATCATTCCTTCCGATTTAACCATGGTATCGGCGGTCAATAGAACCTCATCCGGTTGTAATATCCGGTCAAAACTTTTACTTTTGAGCAGGGCTAACTCTTCTACATTATTAAACGGGAATTGTTTTTCATCAAAATCAATTGATACTTTTCTATAAGGAATGTCCATCCGGCGAATCAGTTCTTCCCTTCGGGGTGAAGCACTCCCGAGAAGTAAAATTTTATTAAAATCCCTTGTTTTCATAAACTGAAAAAATATAAGAATATTCCTTCTATCATCAGTAATTTATAAAAGTCAATGAGTTTTTTCCATCTATCGGCCTTGAAATAGAAACGAAACATATAAATACTCATCACCATAATCAAAACCCAAGTGATAACGGATAATAGAGAATGTTTGATCTGGAAAAAAGAAAATATGATGAGTAAGAATAATAGAACATGATTAACAAATGTTATTTGAAAAGTGAGCGAAGGCGAAATGACACCCAAGGTCATATAACCGCTCAAACGGTCACCCCTCCGGTCCAATAAATCTTTCAGAAGTTCCCGGTTGAGATTGGACCAAAAAGCCAAAAGGCTCATCAAAACAAGTTGAATAACTATTGGCTTGGGTAAGCGGAAGAAAACAATGAAATTGAGAATGATCAACGCAGTCAAAAAAGCAATCAAAACATTGCCGAATACAGGTGTTTTTTTCAAAACAAAATTATAATTGACAAGCAAGATGATTATTCCGCTAAAATACAAAACCATTTTAGGTTGACCTGTTTTGAATCCTAATATTAAACCGGTGATAAGTCCTATCAAATAAAAAAAATACGGATAAAATTTTCTGAAAGATATGTTGTTTCTGTGATAGTAATTTTTTTTCCTGTTAATTTTGTCCGTACGGACATCGGTCAAGTCGTTTTCCAAGTTGCCACCGGCCATGATGAAAAGTTCGGTCAAAACAAGAAGGACGAATAAATCAAGGCGAATATAAGGGTTTAGTTTCATCCACAGAAGTAGATTTAAAACCAAAACAATCAGTAGATTATACCACCTTATTCCCTTGAAGAATAACATACTTTTATACTTTTGGCCAATCTCCCCTGACCAACAAAACCTGCCGGATTAAATCCCGCACACAAGTTTCACCACCCGGATAAGGTGAAATGTAATCCACCACGGATTTTACTTCAGGAACGGCATCCGAAGGGCAAGTCGATAATCCAGAAAATTTCAAAACTTCCAAATCGGGTATATCATCGCCCATGTAGGCCACTTCATCCGGTTGTAACTTATATTTTTCAAGGAGTTGCTTGAGTACCGGAAGTTTTTCATTCACCCCCAAAAAAATATCTTGCACACCCAAATATTCAAAGCGTTGCCTGACATTGCCATCTTTTCCACCCGAGATGATAAAAATGTGATAGCCCTTATCCACTGCATACTTCACCGCAAAACCATCTTTGACGTGCATGCTTCGCATCAAAGGGCCTTCGGCCGGCAAATAAACTTTCCCGTCCGTGAAAACGCCGTCTACATCAAAAGCAAAAGCCTTGATGTTTTTCAATTTGGTTTTGTATCCTTTGTAGTTGCTCATCCTTAAAATTTTATTTTATAACTTATTCCATAGCCCATACCGAAACCGAATTTAGAAATATTGGTTTTGAAAAATCCAGGAATATAGACCGGTTCGAAATTTTCCGGTTCATCTGCTTTCAAAAGGTATTTGCCGGCTATTCTCAACTCCAGATATAAACCCCGGAAAATTTCGGTTTTAACCGAAGAAATCACTTCAATCCATCGCGCTTGCAATGCTTGTGTAGTTTCATTCAGTTCCCAAACCACCGGTTCACCATGCGCACCATAAGGATAGATAACAGCTTGATGAATGTGATATAAATAATTGGCTTGAGCATAACACAACCCGATGGTTATATCATTATCCGTTCCCGGCCAATTTTCATAGGCATTATATGATACTCCCGCCTTCCAGTAAGTTCCTTGCACGTCGAAGCGATATTTTTTGAAATCCAACGTATTTTGTTCCAAGCCGTAAATCAGGTCTAATCTATATCTTTTATAGCCTGCATCCACACTGAACTCGTCTAATTTACCGCCCCTGGTTGCGCCCCAAATTCTCTTCCCTATATCATAACCGGGCCGAATAAAATATTTTTTATCTTTTGGGGACTTTTTCTTTTCTGTCAGTGATGAATCAACAGCTTGGATTTTTGGTTTAATCATCAAATGCCCCTTTTTTATTTTCAATGAATCCATTTGCGAATAGAGGGGAAATAATGTGATGAATAACAAGCCTGTATTAATGATAAATCTCCACATGTGCAGTTGAATCTTGGGTTATTACAGGTATGACAACCTGTATTTGTTGAATCCAATTATCACCGTCGTTTACGGATGAGGCGGTCAGATTTTTGAAATGCATGATATAACCGCAAGCCTTACCGGCAAAATAAGGCTCGGGTTGATATTGAAAAACCACTTCATCCGGATTAACCACCGTATTTCCATTGCGATAAATGAATTTGAATCTTGTTTCTTGACTTTCCAATGCCAAGGGTAATGTAATGGAATCCGTCACCGAAAAGGGAACAATCGTATCTCCAGCCATATTCAATACCACCAGTGAATCCACCGGTTCTTTTTGCTGCGTGATTTGATTTTTGAAAACCACCACCAAACCCGGCGTGTGTGCATCCAAACATAAATCATCCCGTTCACATGAAATTATCACGCTCCATATAAGCAACCCGAAAATTAATATCTTTCTCATGCGTCTTTTTTTAAACTTAAAACGGCAATATTCTCCACATGGTATGTTTGCGGAAACATATCCACCGGTTGCACCGTTTCCACCTCATATCTATCCGACAATAATGCCAAATCCCTCGCCTGGGTGGCCGAATTACAGCTTACATATACAATTCGTCGCGGCAATAAGTTTTTGATTTGTTCCACCACTTTTTGATGCATACCGTCTCTAGGCGGATCGGTGATAATAACATCCGGTTTTCCGTGTTTTTTTACAAATTCACCGTTAAAAATCTCTTTCATATCACCCGATTCAAAATCCACATTTTCAATACGGTTGATCCGTGCATTCTCACGTGCATCCTCCACAGCATCGGGAACGGATTCTACACCCACCACTTTTTTTACCTCAGGGGCCACAAAAAGAGCAATGGTTCCCGCACCCGAATACAAATCATACACCAAATCGTCCTTTTTTAAATCTGCATATGCTTTTACTTTGGCATACAATTGTTCCACTTGATAAGAATTGGTTTGAAAAAAAGATTTGGCTTTGATTCTGAAACGAAGTCCCGCAATTTCTTCCTCAATATAATCCCGCCCTTTAAACAATTTCACCGGCAAGTCATAAATCGTATCATTGGCTTTGGGATTGACCACATAAAGCAATGAAGTGATTTCAGGAAATTTTCCGGCCAAAAAAGACATCACTTTTTCAATGGCCGGTTTATCTTCTTCAAAAAAATGCACCAAAACCATGACTTCGCCGAGTTTTGTAATCCGTATGGTCAATTGACGCAACAACCCCTTTCGTTCACGCGGATGATAAAAACCGATGTTTTCCTCCTTGGCAAAATCCCGTAAGGCATTGCGAATCCTGTTGCCGGGTTCGGGTTGAAGTTTACAATCGTCAATATCCAAAATCTTATCCCAATGACCGGGAATGTGAAATCCCA
>Ga0256832_1003819_pt1 | contig 10230 bp, 11 predicted proteins | sample 134614metaG_FD_190534 | JGI IMG/M metagenome (GOLD analysis project Ga0256832, IMG submission 190534) | Hydrothermal vent microbial communities from Lau Basin, Pacific Ocean - 134-614 | ecosystem: Environmental > Aquatic > Marine > Hydrothermal vents | place: Pacific Ocean: Lau Basin | collected...
CAGCTTGCCCTCGGGTTTGTCGCTGGTGCCGGGGTAGCTGAAGAGTCCGCCCCCTTTGAGCAGGATCTGATGCAGGTCGGGGACCATCCCGCCGCTGTAGCGCAGGCGGTACCCCTCGGCGAAAAGTGAGTCGATGAAGGCCTTGTGGCGGGGAGACCAGTTCTTCTGGGTGCCGCCGGGGGCGTTGAGTTTGCCCTTTTCTTCCAGACGGACCTCTTCACACTGGAGGTTGAAGAGATGACTGCTTCCGCAGCGGTAGTGCTCTACACGCCCTCCTGCCGTCACCGTCACCATCTCCAGTCTGGGGCCGTAGACGATATAGGCGGCAGCCCGGAGGGTCTCACCGCTGGGTTCTCCCTCGTAGATACCGAAGATGCTTCCTACCGAGAGATTCACATCCACGATACTCGAGCCGTCCAGCGGATCGTAGCAGATCGTATATTTCCCCTCCGGATGGACCGGCATCGGTTGCTCTTTTTCTTCACTGATAAGGGTGTGGACGATCGGAAGCTCCTTGAGACCGTGCTCCACCAGCTCGTCGGCATAGACGTCGAGTTTGAGCTGGTCGTCCCCGGAAGCGTTGCAGTTTTCACTGTAGCCCATCTCCTGGTCTTTGATGGCCCGGTCGATATCCAGGGCGATCTCTTTGATTTTCTGAAAGATCGATTGCATGGTCAGTTCCTTTCTATCTCTGTGGCGTGTTCATCGATCCAGCGGATGATGGTGTCGATGTTGTTGAGATCGAGAATATCGATCCCGGTGGGAAGGGAGAGGGTGCTGCGGTCGATAGTGCCGTCGATGGCGACGGCCTGCAGCACCGGCAGGTACTCCGGATCGATCCGGCCGCGAAAGACCCCGATCCGCGGAAGAGGGAGATGCTTGAGCCCTTCGACCATCATCAGGTCGAAATCCCCGAAGAGCTTCGCGACCTCTGAGACGGTGCGGGGCCGATGGGAGAAGAGGGTGGTTCGGGTCGGGGAGAGGACCGCCACGTCGGCTCCGCTTCGGAAAAAGCGATCGCTGTCTTTGCCGGGACGGTCGAAATGGGCTTTGTCCTTGGGGTCGTGCTTGACGATGGCCAGAGCCCGGCTGTCGGCCAACTGCCGGGCGATCTTTTCGATCAGGGTCGTTTTGCCGCTACCCGAAGGTCCGGTGAAAGCTACCGCTTTGAACTCCATAACTGCCTTTATTCTATACGGGATTGAATGCCCTGAAAAATCTCCGTCATTCCGGACCCTATCCGGAATCCATAGCTTTGAACACCGACAAGAGCATGGATCCAGAATCAGGTTCAGGATAAGAGATCGGATCGTTCCGGTTTTCAGAGGACTCGATTGGAAATAGATTGTATACTATCTCCGCTGAACACTGGGCAGAGGAGGGATAGGCCCGATATGCTACAATGGTTCAAAAAAAACGGGAATGACGATCGCATGGATAGAATGAGTTCGACAAAGGGGAAAAGATGGATAGCGGCTTTTTGCGGCATTGGGGTGCTCTTTGCCGCGGGGGGATGCGCTTCCAAAGAGGATCGGGCACTCTACCAGCGGATCCATCAGCGCTCACCGGAGCTCCGGACGCTTCAGCAGAGTGAAAAGGTCGTCTTCCCCGGGGGCGAAGAGGACGGAGCGATCCTTTTGGCCACCTATCTGCCGGAGGAGAAGAGCCGGGGAGAGAGCTTTGTCATCGCTCTCTATCCCGAGGGCTCGATCCCGGTGGGACGCTTCACCCTGCAGGGGAAAGCCCCCACCGAGCTCAGAAAGATCCGGCGCGGCGATCTGCCGCCTCAGCTCGCCGGGACGATCCCTCCCTGGTTCTCGGTCTACCGTCTCCGATTCCCCGAGGTAGAGGGAAAACGGTTCGTCCTGCATGTCGCAGGACCGGGAGAGGCGAGCAGGGAGATCCCCTTTTACAAAGGACCCAAATATCTGGTGACCAAGCCCAAATTTTGAGACCCCGCTTCGCTCTCTTAAGCTTGGATACTCTACAATGATTTATAAATAATCACAACAGTTAAGGAGGGGGTAAGCCATGAAAAAAATGACAGCGATCGCGACCGCGGCACTCATCACGATGGGTGGAGTGGAGACGCTCGAAGCGAGTTTCGGTGACGCCGTGGTCGGCGGAGTGGTCGGCGGGGTCGTCGGCTCCGTGATCACCAACGAGATCTACCATAGCGGACGGCGCCACCACCGGACGACCCATCGACGGACGACACGGCGAACCTACAAAGCCCCGGTCGCCACCGACGAGATGAAGATCCAGCAGGCTCTCAGAAGCCTGGGATACTACCGCGGTCCCATCGACGGTCAGATCAACTCTTTTGAGAGCCGAACCGCCATCAAAGAGTTCAACCGGGCCTACGAGATCAGCGATACCGCCTACATGAGCCCCCAGGAGCGGGATGCACTGGTCTACCTGGGAACCCTGCTTGAGTTTGACCGCAATCTTGCCGCCCAGGGGACCGACCGCCGCTCCCGGACACGGCGGGTGCAGACGGCACTGAAGATTCTCGGTTTCTATACCGGCAAAGTGGACGGTTCTTCCGGTCCCATGACCCGCCGGGCTATCGCCGAGTATCGGCGTGCCAACGGTCTGCCCGCCGGCTATACCCTGGGGTACGAGGACGAGTATCGCCTGATCGATACCGCGAAACGCTCCAACGACAACTATATCCAGGAGACGCTCGCTTCGCTGAAGCGTCTCGGTGCCGGCAACGCCCGGCAGCCTCAGCCCCGAGGCCCCGCTGTTCAGCCCCGACAGCCGGTGATCCTGCAGCCCGCACCGACCCAGGCCCCGGTCCAGCCCACCATCACCCAGGAAGCGCCAGCTCCTATGGCTCCGGCGGCGGCACCCCAGCCCGCTCCTGCCACTCCGCAACCGGTCCAGGCCCCGGCACAGTCCTATCAGCCGGCGCCCCAACCTGGCCAACCTGCGGCTCCTACACCGTCCCCAAACACCACTGCGCCCGCCGCGACTCCCCAGGAGGCTCCGGTGGTCCTGCAGCCGGCACAGAACAACACCGCTCAATAATCAGGGAAAACCGGGGAGGTGACAATGCTGCCGAAGCGGATCCTGCTCGGGATGATTGCCGGTTCACTTCTGGCGTCAGCCATGCCCTCGGATTACTGCCCCCAGCCTCCCTGGTGCTCGGGGGATCGCAGTCGGATGAGTCCGGGAGAACGGACCGTCTGCAGTGACGAGATCCTCAGCATCGAAGAGAATCTTCTCAGTTCCGTCTATCGTCATTTGGAGTTTTACGCTTCGGTCGATGTGGAGGAGCTCCGTCGGGAGCAGAGAGCCTGGCTCAGGATCCGGAACCGTCTGGCCGACCGGGACGACCTGATGCTGCTCTATCTCCAACGGATCGAGGTCCTGGCCCGGCGCCTGGCCGAGGCGAGGAGGCGAGCCCCCTGAAAATGGGGGATGGAAGTGACTATTCGCTGCGTCGGGTGATGGCGGCTCCCAGGGAGGCGAGTTTGCCCTGGAGATCCTCGTACCCCCGGTCGAGATGGTAGATCCGGCGGACCCGGGTCGTCCCTTCGGCAGCGAGGCCTGCCAGAACCAGCGCGGAGCTGGCCCGCAGATCGGTGGCCATCACGTCGGCTCCGAAAAGTTTCTCCACAGGGCGGACGGCGGCGGTGTTGCCTTTGAGCCAGATGTCGGCCCCCAGCCGGTTGAGCTCGCTGACATGCATGAAACGGTTCTCGAAGAGCCGCTCTTCGATCAGACTTTCACCCGAAGCCAGGGTCGCCACCGCCATGAGCTGTGCCTGCATATCGGTGGGAAAGCCCGGATACTCCGCCGTGACGATATTGACCTCCCGCAGTTCGCCCCGGGCCGGATAGATGGTCACACTGTTCGGATCGGGATAGTCGAAGCCGCATCCCATGCTCTCCAGTTTGTCGATCGTGCTCTGAAGATGCTCGATGTTGACCGCCTCCAGCGTGATCTGGGAGTAGGTGATCGCTCCGGCGCAGAGATAGGTGCCGGCTTCGATCCGGTCCGGGATGATGGCGATCTCTTCGGAGAAGTTCAGGGGGGCTCCTCCCGTTCCCTCCACACGCAGACGGCCGGTGCCGACCCCTTCGATGTTGACGCCGCCGATCTGAAGCATTTCACAGAGCTGGACAATCTCCGGTTCCCGGGCAGCATTGATGATCTCGGTGGTTCCGTGGGCCAGGGCCGCCGCCATGAGGGTGTTTTCGGTGGCTCCGACGCTCACTTTGTCGAAAACGATCTTGCTCCCCTGCAGTCCTCTCTCCGGGGCGATGGCATGGACATATCCCCCTTTGATCTCGATAGTGGCGCCCATGGTCTCCAGTGCCTTGAGATGCATGTCGATGGGACGTTGCCCGATGGCACAGCCGCCGGGCAGGCTCACTTCACACTCACCGAAACGGGCGAGGAGGGGGCCGAGGACCAGGATCGAAGCCCGCATCTGGGCGACGATCTCATAGACCGCCCGGGTCGAGTTGATCGGTCCCGCATCGATCCGCACCCGATCGCCTTCGTGTTCCACCTGAGCTCCCAGGATCTGCAGAAGCTTCAGAAGCGTTCGGATATCCACCACATTGGGCAGATTGCTGATCAGTACAGGCTGATCGCTCAGTATACTCGCCGCGATGACGGGGAGGGCGGCGTTTTTCGCTCCGCTGATCCTCAGGGTGCCGCTGAGCCGCTTTCCCCCCTCGATTTCCAGATAGTCCATGGATCTCCTACCATTATTATATAGATCCGACATTGTATCGAAGAAGGGGTTAAATCGACAGAAGTCTCCAGAATACTATTAATGAATATAAAATTGATATTTTCAAATAAAATTCTTGATATTTTTAGATATGTTTAATCTTTGACGTGCTACTATATTACTTAATATTCAGGCGATGACCTGCATGAAATGGGATGAATTATGAGTGATACTCTGGATAGACTCAAAGCGTTGGGCAGCAAACTCGACGTGAAACTGAGTGAAAAGAAGAAAAAGACTTCCCGACCCAAACAGCCTTCGTTGATCGAAGAGGAGGTTCAGAGCGATGTGGCGGCCGAGCCGGCACAAAAGCCTGCACGCAAACCCGTGAAGCTGAAACAGCCTGCCGGCGAAACCCCGCCCGCCAAAAAGGAGGAGACGGCGAGTTCTCTCTCGGGCGAGAGCAGCGAGGAGTCCCGGAGACTGGGACAGATCCTGCTGCACCATCTCGGGATCGACAGCGGTGCGGAGCCGGTCCGTGCCCAGAACCTTCAGCGTCTTGCCGAACTCTTTCTTCATCTCGAGATCAGCAAAAAGGTGGAGAATATCGAGGATCTCTTCATCTACAAAGCGATGAACATCAGCGGGATCGGCCTCAAAGAGGAGGATTTTGGGGAGATCCGCGAAGGCAAATATGTCCAGGTGATCGCCATTACCTACGAACCGGACAAGAACGGCAAGAAAAAGGCAAAAAACATCTCCCTCGGGTATTTCGGCAAAGCTGAATCCCTGGATCCCACCCGGAAAAACCAGGTGATCGAGTTCGTCCTGCGCTGGCGTTACGAAAAGGCCTTCCAGAATCTGGAACACTATCGTCTGCTGCTGGAAAAGGTCCGTCCCAAAGAGAGCCTCTTCTAAAATCCCCGATCCGTTCTTCTCTCCTGCCCATCGATCCCTCGGACCGTCTCCGGTCGTCGAAGAAGTCCTCTCTAATGGAATCTTTGCTAAAATCCGCCATCCAAAGACACCAACAACGAGGTAAATGAATGAACATCGAAATGACCCCCGAAAACCTGCTGATCCAGCTCGGATATCCTGTCAAAGAGGCGACCCTGGCCCAGCTGCAGCGTATCATCGACAATACTCCCGGCTTTGAGAAATTTGCCAAGCACATCCTGACGCTCAACGACGAAGTGAAGCGCTTCGCCGGGATCGTCGCCCTCTCCAACTCCAAAGACTATCTGAAGGTCAAGACCGACAGTACCAGCCCCGAAGAGATCGAAGCCTTCAACGACTATGTCAAGCATTGGGCGGAGAAGTACAAAGTCGCTCTGGAAAAGGTCGACGGCAAAAATACCTACTATATCCTCGGCCACAAGTAAAATCCCCCATGCCGCTCAGCAGGCTCAATGACGAGCAGCGCCGGGCGGCTACGGCCCCGGCCGGACGCAATCTCATCATCGCCAGCGCCGGGACCGGCAAAACCTCCACGATCGTCGGGCGCATCGCCCATCTTCTTCACCGGGACGTCTCCCCCGAAAAGATCCTTCTGCTGACCTTTACCAACAAAGCCGCCGGCGAGATGATTCAACGGCTCAAAGACCACTTTCCGGCCCGGACCGTCGACCGGATCGAAGCGGGGACCTTTCATGCGGTCTGCTACCGCTGGCTCAAAGAGCGGCTTCCCCAGGCAACCCTCAAACAGCCCGGCGAGCTGAAGACTCTTTTCCGAAGTATCTACGAAAAACGGGACCTGAAGCGCCTGGGGTATGAGACGCAGCCCTTTTCGGCCACCTATCTCTACGAACTCTACCAGCTCTATCAGAATGCCGCGCTGGAGAGTTTCGATCTCTGGTTCCTGGACCGCCACCCGGAACACGAAGCGTGGATGGATATCTATCTGGATATCTGCCAGGAGTACGAAGCCACCAAAGAGGAGTACGGTTTCCTCTCTTTCAACGATCTGCTCCTGAAGGTGAAGTCCCGGCTGGAAGAGGGGGAAGGGATTCCTTTCGACGAGGTACTGGTGGACGAGTATCAGGACACCAACACTCTCCAGGGAGCGCTGATCGATGCATTGAAACCCGCTTCACTCTTCTGTGTGGGGGATTACGATCAGAGTATCTACGCCTTCAACGGGGCCAACATCGCCAACATCGCCACCTTTACCGAACGTTATGCCGACGCGCAGGTCTACACGCTGCGGACCAACTACCGCTCCGGGGCGGCGATCCTGGCCCTGGCCAACCGGGTCATCGAGCGCAACGAGCGTATCTATCCCAAAGAGCTGATCGTGGGGCGCAGGGGAGAGGCCCATTCTCCGAGGCTGCTGGTCTACGAGGAGCTCTTCGAGCAGTATCAGTCCATCGCCTCGATGATCGCCGAGAGTACCACACCCCACGGGGACACGGCGGTGATCTTCCGCAACAACGCCAGCGCCGACGGGATCGAGGCGAGTCTGCGGGAGCGGGGGATCCCCTGCCGCCGCAAGGGCGGGACCAGTTTCTTCGAGGCAAAAGAGGTGAAGTTCCTGCTGGATCTCTGCTCGCTGCTCGTCAATCCCAGAGATATGATGGCCTTTATTCATATTTTTGAATATGGCAAAGGGATCGGCACAGCCATGGCCAAGGAGATCTTCCAGTGTCTGCTCCATTTCGGGGAAGGGGATATGCGCCGGGGGCTTCTGCGGCCGACGGTCACGACGCTGCCCAAACTCAATCCCAACAAAAACACCCAGCTGGGGCTCTTCGACGACGATCTGGAGATCGGATCGGTGACCCGCTTCGCCCACCTGGAGATGGAGGAGGAGATCCGGGCCCACCCGCTGCTGAAACACCCGAGGCTGGGACAGGATGGGGTAAGGTTCTTTATCGAGTTCTACCGCTTCTACCGGAGCATCGACCGGAGCCAGCGGCCGGCGACGATCCTGCGCAAAGCGGCTTCGTCGCCGCTCTACCAGGGGGTTGTGGAGATGCTCTCGGCCCAAAGGGCCCGCCTGAAGACCGGAGAGCTGGATCCCGAGAAGCAGGAGCAGGCACGGGAACGGATCCTGCGGAAGGCACGGCTGCTGACGGACCTCTCGACCCACTACTCGGACCTGCACCGCTTCGTCAACGCCATGGTCCTTGGAGGCGGGGAGATGAGCGAGGGGGAGGGGGTCAACCTGCTCACGGTCCATGCCTCCAAAGGCCTGGAGTTTACCGAGGTCTACGTAATCGATCTGATGGACGGGCGCTTCCCCAACCGGAAGCTGATGGAACGCACCGGGAGCCTGGAGGAGGAGCGGCGGCTCTTCTACGTGGCGGTGACCCGGGCCAAAGAACGCCTCCACCTCTCTATGGCCCGCTACGACCGGGTCAAAAAGATCGATTTCAAACCCTCCCCCTTTCTAGAGGAGGCCGGCTTGATCCGTTCGGACCAGCTCCCGGCCTCTTCGACAAAGCGCGTGTGATATAATTCAATCAAAAAAAGGAAGAGCATGAGCAACAAACGTGTCGAGCATCTGGAGAAGATCAAAGATGCAATCAACAAATCGGATCTGAGTGAGGAGGAGAAGAGCAACGCATGGAAACATATCGAAGAGTGGTACGCCGAGGACAAAGCCTTCGGTACACTCTATGAAAAACTCGCCGAGATCTCTCCCAAAATCGAAGCTCTTCTCAACGAACTGGGCCTGATCTAAGCCCTCCGTAGAAATTCATCCCCGTGGCCTGTATCCCCAGAGGATAAAGGCCGGATACTCCCCGTGAGGTTTGCGAATGACCGTCGCATCCTCGATATCCACGTTCTCGAACCCTGTCGTTTCCATCCATTGACGAATCTCCTCTCTGTCGAATCCGAAATGTTTGACGCCCGTATCGATGGTGTGGAATGTACCGTCTTCGGTATCGATATCACAGAACGCGGCGAAACCGCCGGGTTTGAGCAGCTGCATCAGACGCTGAAAAAGCCCGGGGACATCCTCGATATGGTGCAGAGTCATCGTGGAGACGACCCCATCCACCAGGATCTCCGGCAGTTCGTCGTGACAGAGGTCCTTTTGCAGCAGAGAGAGGCGACAGGGGATCGCCTCCGATTTCTCCTGCAGCTGGGAGATCATGGAGGGAGAGATATCCACCGCGGTGATCTCCGCGACCTCCGGAGCGATCCGCTCCGTCAGCAGACCGGTTCCCGCACCGAAGTCCAGCAGATGCATATCTCTTTCGAGGGGAAGATGCCGACGGATCGCTTCTGCCATCTCGTCGACATAGCGCAGTCGGTAAACGGTTTCGTCATATCCGGTCGAGCGTTCCGCAAAATGGTCTTTTTTCATATTCATTCCTATTAATATGTTTTGATATTAGCGCCTGTATTCCCCACCTGCTCCGGAATCCAGGGCCCATAAGGCCATATTAGGCCGTGGATCCTGAATCAAGCTGAGGATGCCGAGACAATATACGATTCGATGATTGTATCAGAAAAGGGTCTTTTTTGCCGCTTCGTTGTCCTGGATTCGGATGGAATCCCAGAAGAGGTCCACGTGCTTCTCGAACATCGTCACCGCAGCAGAGGTGGATTTGCCGTCCATTTTGAGCAGGACCACCTGCATCTGATAGAAAAAGAGGGGAGCGAAGAACTCGTTGGCAAGCAACAGGGGGTCCGAGGAGCGTATCATCTCCTCCTGCATCATCTGGAAGAGGTAGGAGGAGAGGCGTTTCACGTTCTGTTGATAAAAACGTTCGTGATAGAGATCGCGGATCTTCTCGTTGCGAAAGAGCTCCTGCATCATCAGACGGAATAGGGCTTCGTTGCGGGGATCGAAACTGATGAGCTTGAAGGTCGTGGCGATCCTGGCGAGGAGCTGTTTGCCCGTTTTGTTCTCTGATTCCTCCTCGAAGAGATGCACCAGAGCGGACTCGGTGAGGTTGTTGACCAGTGTTTCGAGGATCTCCTCTTTGTTTTTGAAATGGTTGTAGATGGCTCCCTGGCGTATACCGACCTTGCCGGCGATATCCCGCACTGTTGTGGCCTTGTACCCCTTCTCGGAGAAGAGGGCCAGAGAGGCCTCCAGTATTCTCTGCTTGGTTGTGACAGCTTTTTCTTCCATAAAATGGGCCTTTTGGAAATATTTTCCCCATTATAATGAACAAATGTTCATATGTCAAGGCGGAAGAACTATACTGCCATGAACAAATGTTCATTTCACATAAAACAAGAAAACTTGTATATGAACAGTTGTTCATATAGGAAGGCTATCTGTACTCTCCGATGTGAACAAATGTTCACTTATGCGTAACACGGCAGCGGGTTGTGATTGAACCGTTCGGGCACGATGAAAACCTTTCATGCCAAGAAGGCAGAGCAATAGAGACAGCAAACAAAGATGTAGGCCGGCATGAATTGAAGGAGCTTGTTCAGACAAAATGTGCAGTTGCAGTCAAGTGGAATGTGCTGTATCTGGCAATAGTGCGCAAAAAACTTTGTGGTGTCTTTGATTGTTCTCAAATGCAATCATTTTTGTCTTGCCATACTTCTAGACAGCACTGTTTGTGCAACGAGCA
>Ga0256832_1003820_pt1 | contig 10228 bp, 9 predicted proteins | sample 134614metaG_FD_190534 | JGI IMG/M metagenome (GOLD analysis project Ga0256832, IMG submission 190534) | Hydrothermal vent microbial communities from Lau Basin, Pacific Ocean - 134-614 | ecosystem: Environmental > Aquatic > Marine > Hydrothermal vents | place: Pacific Ocean: Lau Basin | collected...
GGGCGCTCGAGCGCGACGGCAGCTACGCCCTCGGCCGGCTACTCACCACCCCGGAGCTCTTTGCCAGCGGTGACCCCCGGGCGAAGGAGGTCATCGAGCGCGCCGCCTACTTCACCGGGATCGCCCTCGCCTCATTGCAGCGGGTGCTGGACCCCGAGGTCTTCGTCCTCGGCGGCGGGGTGGCCCTGGGCGGGGGCGAGGCCTACCTGAAGCGGATCGAGGCCCACTACCGGGCCCACCAGCGAAACTGGCGCGCCGCCGAACTCCGGCTCGCGCGGCTCGGCCGCCGGGCCGGGGTGATCGGCGCCGCGCTGGCCGCCCGCGTCTGAAATAATGGGTACGTGCGACGCCTGAGCGCCGTTTCAGGGGTTCTTATCCCTCTGGCTTTGGCGGCCTCCCTGAAACTTTTCCCGACGTCCCCGCCGACGCGCGTGGCCTTGCCTGGGGATGTGGTGACGCACGTCTTCAGGCTGGAGGGGGGCGGTGGACCCTACACGGCGCACTTTTCTTCCAGCGCGGGCTTTCCCATCCTCTCCCGGCCCCGGCCGGTGACGCCCCCGGCCTATATCCCGGTCACCGAGCGTGTCCCCCTGGATGCTCGGGAGGGGACCGTAGATTTGTTGACCGTACGCGTGGCCGGGCTTTCTGCATCAACCAGGATTCAGGTGGGCTACCGGCCGGGGCTTTCAATCGAGGTGCCTGAGAAGCTGGAGTTTTGGCCTCCGCAGGTGGTGCTCCCGGTCGAGGTACGAAATCAGGGCAACGGCGATGATACCCTGCGTCTAATCCTGACTGGCACGGGGAGCACGGTGGCGAAGCGGGAACTGCGCTTGAAGGCGTTTTCCAGACAGCGCCTGCTCATCCCCCTTCCGGGCCCTGGAACCTACCACCTTTCCGCCCAGTTGGTGCGTGGGAGACTGGAGCGAACGCGCACCATCGAAGTCAGGCAGATGGAAGTGAAGACGCCGGGTAGCCCGCCCAGGCTTCTGGGTGAGGCTCGGGCACACGGGGCCTATCCGTCGGGGTACACTTGGTCTAATTTTTCGCTGCGGGGAAAGCTTTCAGACTACGTAAACCTTCGGCTTTATTCCGTGTATTCCCCCGGGGGTGCTTATGGGTACCTGGAGCTATGGGGCGAGGGCTGGCGGCTGGGAGGGGGTCTGGCCAGACGACCTTGGGGCTTTTTAGAGTTGAGCGAAGGCCCCGTGCAAACCCGTTTCAGCGTTCAGCGACCCGATGCATTTTCCTCTCGCCTGCGCTTTACTAGCGATAACAGTAGCCACGTTATGACCTTTGGCCTCAGGCCCGCAGCCTATCTCGGGGCTTCGGGGGACGTCCGCCTCGCGGGTACGGTTTTTCGTTACTCCGGGGAAATCTTGCCGCAAACGGGGCGTTGGGCTATGGGGCTGGGTCTTGAGCGTGCAGGCTGGCGGCTGGGATACCGTTCGCGCGGTGCCCCTGCGCCCGATTTCTACCGGCTTGAGTTGGCTAAAAGGTGGGGCCCAACCTACCGCTGGACGGGCGCCACGACCTGGGAGCGCGCAACATGGCATGCCGCAACAAGCCTGTTGTACCAGCCAACGCTTGACCGGGAGCATTTGTTTTCGGTTAGCACTGAAGCCCTTTCCACGGGTGCCTGGTTTCGCCTCTCCCGGGAACCCCACTGGGAGCTGGGGCTCTATGCTACCCGGCATTGGAGTGGGGCGAGATCGTTTGGTCTGCGTTCTTCCGTCGCTTTCACCTCCGAGCGGATCACCTGGGACGGACGCTTGGATTGGACGGATACCAGCGGGTTGAGGGGTCGGTTGTTATACACACAGATGTGGGACTTTTGGGAAGGCGATCTACGGCTAGAAGCCGAGATGAAAAGCCCGTGGAGGGAGTCGTACGTTAGGCTCGGCTGGACGCGGGAGTTCGGGTGGGAACGGCAGGATGTAGCCCTTGCCTGGTTGCCGTTTAAGCAGCGATGGGTGCTTGAAGGGGGGTTGCGCTGGCCTGTGGAGGGGGTTCTATTGGAGCTCCGGGCGCGCACCTTGGTGCCCCGTCCCAGCTATAGTTTTCAGCTCGGCGCCAGTTACGCCTTTGCCGTGGACGTGCCCAGCGGGATCGCTAAGGTCTTTGGGGGCAGGCGGATCGGCTTTATTTCAGGGCGAATCCGTCTTGCCCCCGGTGCTCGGGTAGATCTCAGCGGCGTGCGGGTAGTTGCTGGCCCCTATACCACCTATACCGATTCGCAGGGCCGCTTTGTCTTGGAGGTGCCAGCGGGGCGCTACGAGGTGGGATTGGATGCGAGCACGCTACCTGCCGCCTTGTTGCTGAAAGAGACCGCTCACACCGTGGAGGTGCGGGCCGGAGCGCGTGTTCGCGTGGAGTTTGCTGCCACCTTGCGTGGGAGCGTAGCCGGGCGGGTCGTGGTTCGAGCAGATTGGAACCCCCCGCCGCAACTTTTCGTGCTGGAAATAGTGGCATCGTCGGGGCGGACCTTGCGCTTTTCCTCCGACGAAAAGGGGCGTTTCTACTTCCAGGGGCTCAGGCCAGGGTCTTATGTGGTGCGCTTGCTAGAGGATTTCCTCCCGCCTGGTTGGAAGGCTGAGGTGGCCGAAGCCCGGGTGCAGGTCCAACCTGGACAAACTACCGAGATCTCTCTGGTCGTGCAGGCGCCGCCAAAAGAGGTGGCACGCGCGTCAAGTATCAGTATCTTGCGCGTGCAGCCGGAGGTCACACGCCTACCTCCTGGCGCGGTGCCACTGGTCCAGGCGCAGATCACTGGTAGCCCCACCCGGGTTTTCGTGGAGCGTGCCGGCCACATCCGCGGGGTGCTCGGGCGATGGAAAGATGGGATCTGGACCGGGAGGATGCGCGTGAAAGAGGAGGGCTCGGGGACCCTGAGCTATCGCCTGGTAGCAGAGGCGGGAATGCTGCGGACCACCTATACCTTTTTCGTTGAGGTGGACCCCCGGGCACCCTGGGGACAGTTGCGCACGCGTCCCGTCGTGCGCGCAGGTCAGCGAGGCGTTCCGGTGATGGTCCATCTTTACGCCCCCGCGGAAGAGGTGTGGCTAGCGGTGGGGGCAAGGCGCTGGGCGCTAGCCGGTCGTGAGGCTGATTGGAAAGGGCGCTATGATGTGCCGGAGGGCGTGAAAGGCAGGCTGGAGTTGGTCCTTCACGCGCGACTACCCAATGGCCGGGAGGTGCGCATCCGTCGGTTTGTCCTCGTGCGCTAGGGCGCAAGCTGTACCCGGATGCTTGGGTCCGGATCGGGGATTTGGCACCAACGCGGCAAGTTTCTTTTCCGGAAATCAATGGGGCTGCCAGGGTATTTGTCCTTTAAGGCGCGTGCCCTGAGCTGTAAACGGGCATTCTGGCTTCCGGTATTTTCGTTGCCATGCAAGCGAACGTGCAGCGGGAGCCCCCAGGTGCCGGCCCGGCACCATCGTCCTGGGCTTCCCGTGACCGTGCCCTCTTGCCAGTAAGGCCCCTCGGCAAAACCGGCCAGGAAGGGGCTGCTGGTAATGCGGACCCAGCCAACCGCGCTTATGGATATCGGGTATTCCGGATCGTGGAGGTCTTGCGAAGCCTGCCAGTCGAGGATCCTCCACCATCCATGTGAACCGCCCGTCCTAAAGCGTAGCTGTTTGTAGTTCACAAGGGCGTCCGTAATCGCATTCCGGCCGGGGTCGCCACTGGTGCCGAAAAAGGCAATCCGCACCAGCACGCCGTAAACCGCCCTGGAATCGGGATCGTTGGGATCCCTTCCCAGGGCGATGACATGGCCAGGGTCAGGATAAGGCGCGGGGTTGACGCAGCTTGCGATGCCCGATGGGTCCAAGAAGGTGACCGTGGATTGTGGAGCATGGGCGCTGCTGATTGCGGCGGGGGCTGGGTCGTGGACTGCGGCGCAGGCCATGCGCCCAGCGCTCACCTCCCCTGCGCTTTGGTCATCGTAGTAAAGAAGCGCGGGGGTGATGCTGAGAATTTGGTAGTAGACCCGAGGACGGGCAAGGGCGAACGGAGGAAAAAAAAGGGCTAGCAGCACGAAGTAAAGCCTCACTTTTTGCAACGTCATCGCAAGGCCTCCCATACTAAGGGGGTAATCCCCGGCGCCTTGACCGTGAAGCGCAGCAGTAGCGCGTTGGGGTCCAGGTCCTTTGTAGTATACCTGGTGGTGATGATCTCATCTGGCAGCATGTCGCCCGTGAATAGCGTTTCTGCCTGCAGGCTTTTGCCCTCCTTGTCGAGGGCGTCCACTTGAATGCGCACGGGCAAGTAGACGTTGCCCTCGTTTTTTACCCATAGCTCGTACTGATCATTCTCTTCGTTCGTCTTTATGAGGCTGAGTCTTGGTGCTTCGGTGCCGCGAACCACGACGTAGATGGGCACCAGCACACTGACGCGGGTTTGAATCCGTAGCCCCGCGAGCTCCTTCGCGGCCCCTGAGGAGGGCCGGATGAGCAAAGCAAGATGGTAGCTTCCCGCTGCGCTGGGGGGAAGTTTGAAGCGGTAGCGAATCGTTTCATACGCAACGGGCACGTTGATCTCGAGTGGGCCCACACGGCCCCAGGGGGCAAGGCTGCGGGGGGTTGAGCCGGGGGGGAGCAGCTCGATGTGCCCGTCGGGATTTCGGCGCCAGTCGTGGAGCTCGACCTGGGCTTTCAGGGGCGGGCGATAGGTGAAGACGTTGAAGGATCCGCTAACCGTGCCTCCGGGCTCGACCTGGTGTTCGGCAAAGGTGGGCTGCACCCCCAGTCCCGGGCCCGCTGCCTGAGCCAGGCAGATAAGAAAAAGAGGCAGGAGGGCGGTTCGTTTCATCGGCTAGGGTCGGGTCTGAACGATGTAGTTCACGGTCACGGATTGGGTGGTGCCCAAAAGGGGGGGCACCTGGTCGGGTTCCAACTGGATGTAAAAGAGAAGCGGAAGCAAGTAGACCCCGGCGTGCTGGGTGTAATAGGCGTAGCGCCGTCGGTAGCTGCCCGAGGGGTCCGTACTCAATAGCTTGTATCCGCTCCCAAGTTGAATGTCGTGGTTCCTGGGGTTAGTAATGGGCCATAGCTTGCAAAGCCTTAGATTCGGGGCCTTGAACGTGAGCGGCAGTATATGCAGGGTTATTCCGCTAGGGGCGGGCGTTAGCAACCTTGCTCTGACCTTCCAGGGCCCATTTGAAAGGATGAGCAAACTAGCATCCGCGTACAGGGGGTCGGTGCAGTGTTGACGTCCGGTGCCTTTGTAGTGGGCGTCAAAAAGGCCGGAGGGGACAAAATCGCTGGGGGCAAACCGGCAAGCGGATGGTGCTGTGGCTATGGGCGTGGTTTGGCCTTGGTAGCTGCCCGCGGGAGTGGTGGGGATGCCCAGGCAACCTTGCAGTGCTGCTTTTGTGGCTGCGGGCATGATGTAGTCCGCGTACCTTGGATAGCTACTTGCAAGGCCGGGATCAAGCTGGGAAAGGTGCCCTGGATTGGGAGCCGTGTTGGAGTTGAAGTCAAACCTGACCTCATCCGTGCCCGTAGCAATGTAGAGGTAGGAGGGGTAGTTCACCCGGATATCCACCCCGGCTTGACCCCAGGCCAAGGCGAAGATCAGGGCGCTTATCCCAACCCAGCGTCTCGTGTTCATTTGCCTATTCTAGGGGCTTCTCGGCATAGAGCGGCGCGGTAAGCCGCACAGCCGGTGGCCCTGTGCTGAGAAATTCCACCCCGCCTAAGATGGCTTCTTCTGGCGCTTCGGGGAAGGGGATGGCCACGCGCACATCCTCACCGCGGAGGATAAGTAGTTCGTTGGCCATGGTGGAGAAGATCTCTTTTCCAGTTTTGTCTTTGAAAAAAAGCCGCGGCGTGAGGCGCAGGTAGGTATTTCCCCGGTTTTTGATTTCCACCTGGAAGTAGGTCTGCGTTGATCCCGAGGCGCTGTTTCGCTTTAGCCAGCGCGGGGAGACCAGCTCTGCACGTGGTCGTGCAGTACCAGCAACGGTCACGTAGATGCCCGCGAGTATGCGGATCCTCTGCACAGCGCGCACCGCAAGCTCGCCCTTTTCCTTTCGGGGAAGCGGCTGCGTGGTTAAGGAAAGCGCGATCCAATAGCTTCCCTCACCGTTTTCCGGCGCCGTGACGGTGAAGGGTATGGGGTGGTTCTTCCCCTTCTGGACATCGAAGGGATCCAGTGCCACCTGAAGGTAGGGGAATAGCGAGTAAGGGGTGTGCCCCGGCGGCAGGAAATGGATGTTCCCCAGGCCGTCTTGGGTGTAGTCGAAGAGGTCGGGCTGGATGGGGATTGCCCTGCCCTCGGTGGTGAAGGCAATGAATTTTCGGGTTACGCGTTCGCCGGGCGCGAGCACGAGCTCGATGCGTGGGGGGGCAAGCCCCACGCCCTGACTTGCACAGGCGAGGGGAAGAAGGTGGAGTGCGAGAACGAAAAAGAAGATCCCCCCCCACGGGCGGGCCAGGGCCCTCCGGCGTAGGGGGGGATAGGGGTGCATGCTAGAGCGCGGAGATCGTGTAGGTCACGGTTACGCTCGGGCTGGAACCGACGTCAACGGCGCCCGGCGAAAGCTTAAGGCCGTGAACCACGGGTAGCAGGTACAGGAAGAAGTGATCCTCCACGTAATACCCGTAGTTCGTGCCCACCCAGTTGACGCTAGCAGAGGTGGAGGTGCTGCTCACAGCGCCCAAGGCACCCGACGGGTCCAGGGTATCCGAGGTGTTCGGGTCGAGCACCGAACCGCTATCAAGCGCCATGGGATAGAAGTGGAACTCCATGCCTGTGGGGGGCGTGGCCTCGATGGTCTGTACCTGGAAGTGGCTGAGGCCCCGGGCGGCTACCAGCACGTCGGTGTCGGCCTTCCCGTTGGTGGAGCTGCCGGCGTGGTAGGTCGCGCTGTAGGTAGGCGTCGCGTTATCGGTGAGCGTGGTGGGAGCGAAGTAGCAATCGCCGCTGGGCGATGAGGTCACGCCAACGAAGCTGCCGCTCGGATCAATGGTGCCATCAATGTAGGGGTTGTTGATGCAGGTCTCGAAGTTGGCTTTGTTGGCGCCTTCATAGGTGATCGTGCCCACGGTTACGCCTGCCAGCTGCCCGGCAGCGGACGCGCTGCTGTTGAAGTCGTAGCTCACCTCGTCGGTATTGATCCAGGCGTAAAAGAACGAAGGAAACTGAATGGACCAGGTTTGGTTTTCGGTTTGCGGGCTTGCAGCCAAGCCTAACCCCGCGGCCAGCGTGATCAGTAAGGCGACCATCCCTTCGTACCTGAGAAACCGCTTCATCGTTCCACCTCCAAAGAGCTTGCGAGCCGGTCGCGCCACTGGCTCCCCCTGCGTCCTTGGCGCCCGTCTTGGATCACAGGGGTCCGCGCCTCTCACAACTACTCAGTATTAGCTTACGCGAGTGGGGTGCGTTTGCCACCCCCCGAATGGGGGGCCATGATTGGGGGATGGCAGCGGGATTCAACGGGTCTAGCCTGGAAGCGTTCGGAGGCGACGATCCGCGCCCGCCAACGGTGGGCACCAGGGTGGCGCGGGGAGCCAGTGGTGCAACCGGCCGAGCGTACGGACAACCTCCCCCGTGTGCCATGTCCGGCAGCACCCCGGCCTTGTGAAACAAGGTCGGGGTGCTGCATGATCGGTAGGCAATCGCCAGATTCTGGTACATGCCCCGCAGCGGTTCACCGGATAAGTAGGCGATACTGGAGGAAGTCCACGCTTGAGTGGCAAGCTCAACTCAGGCGAATCAGATCGCGGTTAACCGCAATCGTCCTCAACCTCGCGCGGCCCTAGTGGCCTTTACGAGGGCGTCAAGCTTTTCCAGCGCCGCCCCCGAGCCCAGGATCTCGAGCGCCTTCTCTACCCCCTCGGCCAGGCTTTCGGCCTTTTCGGCCGCGTAGAGCGCCGCCCCGGCGTTCAGCGCCACCACGTCGCGCGGCGGCCCGGCCTCCTCGCCGGCGAGGATCCGGCGGATGAGGCGGGCGTTCTCCTCGGGCGTGCCGCCCCTTAGGGCCTCGATCGGCGCCCGGCCAAGGCCCACGTCCTCGGGGGTGAGGGTGAACTCGCGGAGCTCGCCCTCGATAAGCTCCACCGCCCGGTTTTCCCCCAGGATTAGCTCGTCGGCCCCCTCGCCGTGGACGACCAGCGCCCGCCGGACCCCGAGCGCCCTTAGCGCCTCGGCCATCGGCCGCAAAAGCGCCGGGTCAAAGACCCCGAGCAAGAAGTAGGCCGGCCGGGCGGGGTTGGTGAGCGGCCCCAGCAGGTTGAAGACGGTGCGCACCTTTAGGGCGCTTCGCACCGGGGCGACGTGGCGCATCGCCGGGTGGAAGCTGCGGGCAAAGAGAAAGCCGATCCCCACTTCCTCTATGACCCGGGCCACGGCCTCGGGGCCGAGCTCGATGTTGACCCCGAGCGCCTCCAGCACGTCCGCCGAGCCCGACTTCGAGCTCGCCGCGCGGTTGCCGTGCTTGGCCACCCTTGCCCCGCCCGCGGCGGCGACGAGGGCGCTGGCGGTGGAGATGTTGAAGGTGGAGAGGCCATCCCCCCCGGTGCCCACCACGTCGAGCACGGGAAAGGGGAGCTGGACGGGGCGCGCTGCTTCGCGCATCGCTCGGGCGAAGCCGGCGATCTCGGCCTCGGTCTCGCCGCGGACCTTGAGCCCGATCAGCATCCCGCCGAGCTCGGCTTCCCCGAGCTCCCCATGCATCACCCTTTGCATCAGCCGGTAGGCCTCGTCCTCGGTTAACGTTTTCCCCTCAAAGATCTTCCTTTGCGCTTCCACGGACCACCTCCAATACCTTTTCGCTTAGCGCGTTTACCAGGGCGTCGCGGTTTTCCTCGTTGAGCCGGATCGCCGTTTTTCGCGCCGGGGCCGCGAGCGGGTGGGCGCTTTTTGCGTGCACGCTGGCGACGAGGGGTTTTTCGCTTTCGAGCGCAGCCTCAATGGTCGCGGCGAGGGGTTCGTCCTTGAGCTCCATGGGGCCGATCTCGTCGAGGAGGACGACGTCATCTTCCCGGAGGGCGCGCAGCAGGGACACACGGGAAAGCACGAGCCCATCTTCTTTAAGCGCGTAGCGGCCGACCCTGGGCTTGCCCTTGCCCACCCGGGCCAGCGGTGCTTGGGCGCCGGTCATCAGGTCGAAGACGTCGAACCCGATCCGGCGGCCCCCTTCCCGGACCTCGAGCGTAATAAAGCCCCCCACCCGTACCCCGGCGGCTTTGAGCCGGTCCGCGACCCGGGCAAGAAGCGTGGTCTTGCCAATCCCCGGCGGGCCGGTGACGAAGATCTTCACGCGTGCCTGACCCCCCGCACGACCTCGAGGAAGTTTTCAAGGAGCTTTAGCCCTACCCCAGTGAGGATGCTCTCGGGGTGGAACTGGACCCCGAAGGTCGGGTGGTGTTTGTGGCGAAGGCCCTGGAGCGTCACGCCCCAGGGGTCGTCGCTATGGGCCTCGGGCACGAGCTCGTCGGGAAGGTCGCGGACGACGAGCGAGTGGTAGCGGGTGGCGGTGAAGGGGCTCGGGACGTCCTTGTAAAGGGGCCCGCCGGCGTGGTGGATGGGGCTCGTCTTGCCGTGCATGGGGTGGCCGCTTTTCACCACCCGGGCGCCGAAGGCAGCAGCGATCACCTGGTGGCCGAGGCAGACCCCAAGGATCGGCAAGCGGCCGGAGAAGCGCCTGACCACCGCGATAGAGTGCCCGGCCTCCTTCGGCGTCGCCGGCCCGGGGCTGATCACGATGGCGTCGGGGTTTAGCTCCCTGACGTCTTCAAGCCTGAACTTGTCATTTCGCCAGACCGTGAGCTCGGCCCCCAGCTGGCCCAGGTAGTCAACCAGGTTGTAGGTGAAGGAGTCGTAGTTGTCCACGATGAGGAGGTGGGGTGTGGGGTGTGGGATGTGGGATGCGGGAGGAGGTTTTTTCATGCTTGCCTCCAGTGGTCCATGTAGGCGTGAATTCTACGCGCCAGCCGCGCGAGCGCGGCGTCTAGTTCAAGAAAGGTGGCTTCGTCGAGATAGCTGAGGCGACGGGCGAGCTCGAGCAACGTCGCCAGTTCATAAAGGGAGCCCATGGCAATCTGGCCGAATCGAGCCCGCTCGGGAGGCGTTCCCCGCCCGATCCCCTCGGCGAGGTTGGCGGGGATGGAGACTGCCGCCCTCCGAGACTGGGCTATGAGCCCGTAGCGCTCATTCTCTGGCCAGTGGTCGCTGGTCGCGTATACCCGTTCCACAAGCTGCATGGCCTCTCGCCATATTTCGAGCT
>Ga0256832_1003821_pt1 | contig 10228 bp, 8 predicted proteins | sample 134614metaG_FD_190534 | JGI IMG/M metagenome (GOLD analysis project Ga0256832, IMG submission 190534) | Hydrothermal vent microbial communities from Lau Basin, Pacific Ocean - 134-614 | ecosystem: Environmental > Aquatic > Marine > Hydrothermal vents | place: Pacific Ocean: Lau Basin | collected...
ACGGTTCCCAACCCGCATGCCATTCTGGATGTGGACGTCTCCACCAACGACAAGGGCGTGCTCATCCCGCGGCTGACCACCGCCCAGCGCATCGCCATGAGCCTTTCCACCACCGAAGAAGGGTTGACCGTCTATGACGAAACCACGGCCAGCTTCTGGTATTGGGACGGCTCCCAGTGGTCCGAGATTCAATCATCCACCAACTCAAAAGCATGGAAAACCACCGGCAACGCCGGCACCCTGTCAGGCTCCGACTTTCTGGGCACCACCGACAATCAGGATCTGGACATCCGGACCAACAACACCATCCGCGTCCGCATTACCACGCAGGGACAAATAGAGATATTGAACACCGGCCGGTCGGTTTTCATCGGCGAAGGCGCCGGGCAGAACGATGATTTGTCCAACAACAACAACGTGTTCGTAGGGCATCAAGCAGGCCGGGCCAACACCACGGGCTACGGCAATGCGGCGATCGGATTTCGAGCCCTCTATGCCAATACCACAGGACACCAAAACACCGCTACGGGGAACTATGCCCTCTATGCCAATACCACAGGACACCAAAACACCGCCACGGGGAATTATGCCCTCTATTTCAATACCACAGGGTACAATAACACCGCAATCGGGGACGGTGTGCTCTTTTCCAATACCACAGGATATCATAACACCGCGGCGGGAAGTCAGGCGCTGCGTAACAACACCACAGGACACAACAACACCGCGGTAGGAGATTATACCCTCTATCACAACACCACAGGATACAACAACACCGCGGCAGGATACTATGCCCTCTATGCCAATACCACCGGGCAGTTCAACATCGCGGTAGGAGATTATACCCTCTTTTACAATACCACAGGAAGCAACAATGTCGCGGCTGGACACCAGGCGCTGAATCATAACACCACAGGCTACGCCAACGTGGCGATGGGAAGCCGGGCATTATATTACAATTCCGACCGAAGCAATCTGGTCGCCATCGGCGACTCGGCCCTGTTTAACAATGGAAATGGCGCCACTTTCCCTTACATGGCTCAGGAAAATACAGCTGTGGGCTCCAAGGCATTATACTCCAATTCCACAGGATATGACAACACCGCCACCGGATTTCAAGCCCTCTATTCTAACACCTCCGGATATCAGAATACCGCTATCGGAGACCAGGCCCTCTATGCGAATTCCTCAGGATATTACAATACCGCCACCGGATTTCAAGCCCTTTACTCAAACACCTCCGGACATCAGAATACCGCTACCGGAGATGCGGCCCTATTTTCAAACTCCACAGGAAATGACAATACCGCCAACGGATATAAAGCCCTCTACTCAAATTCCTCGGGAAACCACAACACCGCGGCAGGAAACTTTGCCCTCTTTTCCAATACCACAGGAAACGACAACACCGCGGCGGGATACCAAGCATTGAATAACAACACCACAGGATACTCCAACGTAGCGATAGGCGTGCGGACATTGTATCATAACACCGACCGAAGCAATCTGGTCGCCATCGGCGACTCGGCGTTGTTTAACAATGGAAATGGCGCCACGGCTTCATACCATGCCCGATACAACACCGCCGTCGGCTCCAAGGCGCTGTATTCAAATACCACAGGATACTACAATACGGCCAACGGATACCAGGCGCTGTTTGCCAACACCACAGGACACCACAATACCGCCAACGGATTCAAGGCACTGTATTACAATACCACAGGATACGTCAACACCGCTAACGGATATAATGCACTATATCACAACACCACAGGAACCCACAATACCGCCAACGGATACGGTGCGCTGTATTACAATACCACAGGATACCACAACACCGCCAACGGATACCAGGCGCTGTATTCGAACACCACAGGTTCCCAGAATACCGCTGTTGGATTCCAGGCATTGTACTCCAATACCACAGGATACGAAAATACTGCTACCGGCCATCACGCACTATACAACAATACTACCGGAGATAAGAATACCGCAGTTGGTTACTGGGCTCTACATGCCAACAGCACAGGAAACCGCAATACCGCAGTTGGCCATCTTGCTTATTTTACAAGTTCCGGACTGAACAATACCTCGTGCTTGGGGTATAGCGCAGGAGGAGTCAGCAACGTCAGCAACAGGATCGAAATCGGAAACACCAGCGTGAGCTGGATAGGCGGTCAGGTAACGTGGAGCACATACAGCGACCGGAGGATTAAGAAAGAGGTGCAAGAAAACGTGCCGGGGCTGGCTTTCATCACGCGGCTGCGGCCTGTGACCTATCATCTGGACATTCATATGATGAACGAAATGATCCGACGGGGCGACACACTGAAAGATGACGGCGACTGGCCCGGTAAATACGACATTGAAAAAATCACCATGACAGGCTTTATCGCGCAGGAGGTGGAACAGGCGGCCCGGGAGGTAGGCTACGACTTCAGCGGTGTGAAGAAAGCCGATGACGACCTGGGGATGTATAGCCTGAGTTATGCCCAATTCGTGGTGCCGCTGGTGAAAGCCGTGCAGGAACAGCAAGCGATTATCTCAGCGCAGAAAAAAGAAATCGAAAGCCAACGGCTGGCATTAGAAAATCTTCAAAAACAGAACGCCGAGATGCTGCGCAGACTCGAACGCCTCGAAGGGCGGGAGTGATGTGGCCGGTTCCGGCATGTTTACGGGAAACGCCCGTAGGGGCACGGCATGCTTCGTGGGAATATCGAACGCTGAACACCGATTTTTGATTTAAGAAATTATTGTAATATACCCTTTTTGTTCTTAAATCAACGTTCGTTAATCGGTGTTCTGAAATTCATAGAAGGTTCGCGTGAGGGGCCCGGAGGGCGCCGAGCGTAAGCGAGGCGGACCGCTGCCGCCTGCGGGGTGGGAGGTGTAGGGGCGACGCGTGCGTCGCCCTGTGGGCAGACGCGGGTGGGATTTGTAGAGGCGATGCATGCATCGCCTCTGTGAACGCCCGCGGGATGGGTTGCGTAGGGGCACGGCATGCCGTGCCCCTACATGGGGCGGCGGGCCGAGGCGAAGAGCCGAGCCCGCAGGGGCCCGACCCCGAGCCGAAGGCGAGGGGGCGCGCCCAAAAAATATTCTCTCCCTTATTGACGCATCGGCTGCGATCGGAGGCTGCTGCATTAAGTTTGCGAAAAAATCGACGGTTACATCCATGGACTTATTTAAGAAGCACGAAGACCTGCTGCGGCGGGCCGTTGAGGCGGTCTATGCGCGGGCGTTTTATGCGGCTTTTCCGGAACATCCGAAGGCCTACGGCGACGATGCCTTTAAGGAAGGCTGGAAGCGGTATCAGGCGTGGCTGGGACGGCGGTATGATGCGCTCTTGCAGGAAAAGAAGGCGGCCAAATGGGTGGGCGGCGAGGTGTCGCCTTACACGCAGCAGGCGCTGGGAGTGACCTATCCGGTGATTGCGGTGAATGCCTTTGTGGAACGGGCCAGGGCGGCGTTTGACGGGTGGAAATACCGCTCGCCGGAAGAACGGGCGGGCATCCTGCTGGAAAGTCTGGTGGGCTTTCGGGAGCGCTTTTTTGAGATTGCGCATGCGACGATGCACACCACGGGGCAGCCGCTGATGATGTCGTTTCAGGCGTCGGGGCCGCATGCCGCCGATCGGGCGCTGGAAGCCATCGCCGTGGCGTATGACGAAATCAGCCGCTATGCGCGGGAGGTGATCTGGGAAAAGCCGATGGGCAAGTTTTCGGTGCGGCTTCGGAAGACGTTTCGGGCGCTGGGGCGGGGGCCGAACGTGGTCATCGGATGCTCGACCTTCCCTGTCTGGAACAGCGTGCCGGGCATCTATGCGGGGCTGATGACGGGCAACAGCGTCATCGTCAAGCCGCATCCGGGGGCGGTGTTGCCCATTGCGATGGTGGTGGAAGAAATTCAGAAGGTGATGGCGGCGGCAGGCATGGATCCGAACACCATCCAGCTGGCGGCGGATACGCACGAGCGGCCCATCACCAAAGAGCTGGCCGAGCATCCCGACGTGCGCATCATCGACTATACGGGCGGGACGGCTTTCGGTAACTATCTGGAAAGCCTGCCCGGCAAGATCACCTTCACCGAAAAGGCGGGCGTCAACGGCATCGTGCTCCACTCGGTGAAAGACCTCGCCGCGGTGGCCGACAACATCGCCTTTTCGCTGTGCCTGTATTCGAGCCAGATGTGCACCTCGCCGCAAAACATTTTTATCCCGGCGGAGGGCATCGACGTGGATGGGCAGCGGGTGAGCTATGACGACGTAGTGGCGGCCATCGTGCAAGCGGTGAAGGGGCTGATCGAACATCCAAAGATGGGCGTGAACATCCTCGGCGCCATCCAGAACAACGCCACCTGCGCACGGGCGGAATATGCCCGCAAGGCGGAAGGACGCATCCTGCTCGACCACATCGACGTGAAACATCCGCAATATCCCGACGCCCGCATCCAGACGCCGCTGCTGATGGAAACCGACCTGAAGCGGCTGAACCTGATCGAACAGGAATGGTTCGGGCCCACCGCCTTTATCGTGAAGACCCACAACGCCCGAGAAGGCGTGGAGACCCTCCATCGCGTGGCGTTGAAGAAAGGGGCCATCTCGTCGGGGCTTTACACCACCGACGAGGCCTTTAAGGAATGGGCCGTCCACCTGCTCGAACAGGCCTACGTGCCCGTTTCCATCAACCTGACGGGGATGATCTGGATGAACCAGAATGCGGCATTTTCCGATTTTCACGTGACCAGCGGCAACCCCGCCGGGAATGCCACCTTCACCGACGGCGCCTTTGTGACCCGCCGTTTTGCCTGGGTGGGCCATCGGGAAAAAATCGACTGAACGGCGGACGTTGCATCTGCGTCGTTTGCGGCTTCAGGATTTTAAGAGTTACGAAGCCGCCGCGATTACCTGGGGCGAAGGCGTGAACGTGCTGGTGGGCGACAACGGCAGCGGGAAGACCAACGTCCTGGATGCCATCTACTGGCTGGGGATGGGCCGAAGCCGTTTTCATCGGCGCGACGTGCTGTCGGTGCGCGCCGGCGCCGCCGGCGCCCTGCTGGAGACGGTGGTGGCAGCCGATGATGAAGACCGCACGCACCGAATTGTCATCCCGACGCAGGGCCAGCGGCGCTTCCTGATTGACGGACAAGCCGTTCCTTCCATTCGGGAATATCTGGGCAGCATCCCGCTGGTGATGCTCACGCCGCTGGATCAAGAGCTGATTCGCGGCGGGCGGGAAATCCGACGGCGGTTCTTTGATATGCTCTTCTCCCGTCTGCATCCGCCCTACCTTCAAGCCATCATCCAATATCACCGCTTGCTCCAACAGCGCAACCGGGTGTTGAAGGCCTATTACGGGAAAGAAGAAGGGCGGACATTGGCGGCCCTGCTGGATCGGAAAATTGTGCCGCTCATCCGGCAACTCACCACCTACCGGCAACGCGCCCTCAGCGAGATGGCGGGCCGCATCGGCGACTTTCATCAGGCGCTGGCCCAGCGTCCCGAAGCGGCTGCCGTGCGCTACCATCCCAGCATCGCCCCCGAGGCTGACCCCGCCGAGGTGCTGGCCCGCACCGCCTCCCGAGACTGGGACAACGGCACCACCACCCGCGGCCCGCATCGAGACCATTTCGAGTTTCTCATCAACGACCGCCCCATCGAAACGGCTTCCGAAGGCCAGCAAAAGACCTTCTTAGTGGCGCTGAAAATGGCCGAATGGAACGTCCTGGCATCCACGCGGAACGTCCGCCCCCTGCTGCTGTTAGACGACATCTTCGACAAGCTCGATGCCGACCGCAGCCGCCGGCTGCTGGACCTGCTGGCCCACCACGGCGGCGCCCAGACGTGGATCACCGACACCTCCCTCCAGCGCTCCCGACAGGTGGTGGGCGCTTCCGCCCAATACTATTCGGTCACCATCGAACAAGGCATTTCCAACATCCGCCCGCTATGATCCTGATTCGCGACGTCCTCGTAGATGAACGGATACTCACCGTGTCATTTGCCTGCCCGTTGCCGCTGTGCGGCGGTAAATGCTGCATCGAGGGCGAGGAAGGGCCGCCGGTCAGCCGGGCGGAAGCCCGCCTGGCGTCCCGACAACTCAAAGCCCTGCGCCCCTATATGGACCGGCACGGCTATCACGTCGCCGTCACCCGCGGCCCGGCCGAGCGGCTGCCCGACGGCAGCCGCGCTTTTCGATGTCTGCCCGACGGGCGTTGCATCTTTGCCGTCGTGGAACCCAACGGCATCCTAAAATGCGCCATCGAACAGGCCCACCGAGACGGCGCCTTCCCCTACCCCAAGCCCGTGTCGTGCCACCTCTACCCCATCCGCATCGAACAGGCAGGACCCACAACCATCCTGCACTTTGAAGAGTGGGACATCTGCCGACCGGCATTTGCCGCAGGCAAACGCCAACGCACGCGTGTCTATCAATTCGTGAAAACAGCCCTCATCCGCCATTTCGGCGCCGGGTGGTATGAAGAATTGGAAGCCGTGGCTGCCGATTACTTCCAAGACTCGGCCAAATGAAAACCGTCTCGCTCTTTGTGCCCTGTTATGTGGACCAGTTGTGGCCCTCAGCAGCGGTGGCCACGGTGCAGGTGCTGGAAGCATTGGGCTATACGGTGCATTATCCTGAGCGGCAGTCGTGTTGCGGACAGCCGGCCTTCAACGCCGGACAGGCAGCGGAAGCCCGGGCGGTGATGGCCCACACGGCCGCCGTCTTCGCCGACGCCCCCACGCCCATCGTGATGCCGTCGGCCAGTTGCACCGGCTTCATCCGCCGCTACTATCCCGAGCAGCTCCGCCGGTCGATCGAGATATACGAGTTGGTCGAATTCCTCACCCGCATCGCCAGAGACGCCCTCCCCCGCATCAAAGGGCGCTTCCCGCACACGGTCACCTACCACGACTCATGCAGCGCCCTGCGGGAACTTCACCTCAAAGAAGCCCCGCGGCAACTGCTGACCCGCCTCGACGGCCTCCGGCTCGTCGAGATGGCCGACACCGACCGCTGCTGCGGCTTCGGCGGCACCTTTGCCGTCAAGTTTCCCGCCATCTCCACGGCGATGGCCCGCTATAAGCTCGACCGCGCCATCGAGACCGGCGCCGAGGTAATGGTCTCCACCGACGTCTCCTGCCTGATGCACCTGCGGGCCTACGCCCAGGCCCACGCCATCCCCATTCGGATGATGCACCTCGCCGAGGTGCTCGCCGAAGCCGCAGCAGCCCAATAAAAAAACGGGCGGGACCGCCGCAGCGGCCCCGCCCGAAAGCAGGTTAAAAGAAAATCGCGAAAGCCTATTCCTCTTCCGGCTTCACCTCCACCACGATGCTGACCTCTTCCCCCGAAGGAAGATGCACCTGCGCCGTGTGAATGCCCAGCGTCTTGATCTCGTGGGCGATGGTGATTTTCCGCCGATCGACCTCGATCTGATGTTCGGCCAGCTTTTCGGCGATGATGGCCGGCGTCACCGAACCATACAACTGCCCTTCGCTGCCGGCCCGCATCGGGATAATGAGGCGCACCGCCTGCAGGCGCTCTTTAAGGCTTTTGGCGAGCTCTTCCATCGCACGGCGCCGCGCTTCGGCCTCGGCCTGCATCTTCTCGACCCACCGCTTATTGGCCAGCGTGGCCGGGGCCGCCATCCCCTTCGGGATCAGAAAATTGCGGGCATAACCGGGCCGCACACGCACAATCTCTCCCTTGATGCCCAGGTTGGGAATATCTTCTTTCAAAATCACTTCAATCGGACGAGCCATAATGATCGATTATTTAAAATTTCCATCAGCCACAAAGGGCAGCAACGCCATATGGCGGGCCCGCTTGATGGCCTGCGCCAGCCGACGCTGATATTTCAGCGACGTCCCCGTATAGCGCCGCGGCTTAATCTTGCCGAATTCATCCACAAAATGCTTCAAAAACTCGGGGTCCTTGTAGTCGATATAGCGGATGTTGTGCTTCTTAAACCAGCAATACCGCTTGCGCCGGGGCTTTTCCCAGCTGTCGATGTTAATAAAAATGTTGCGTCGTGCACCAGGTGAAAGGGCCATAAGGCGATCAGTTTAATAGACTTTGGATTCCACGGCAAAGCTGCGTCCCACTTTGCCGGCGCGTTTTCGTTCGTTATACTCGATGGCGTGCTTGTCCAGATGCACCGTCAGAAAGCGCATCACGTGCTCGTCGGTCAAAAACCGCTTTTCCAGCTTCTTCGGCACCGCCGCATCCGCCTCATATTCAAAAAGGTGATAAAAGCCGCTCTGCTTCTTCTCGATCGGATAGGCCAGCTTGCGCAGCCCCCAGAACTCTTCATAAACCAACTTCGCGCCTTCTTTCTCTAAAAAGTCACGATAGTTGCCGATAATTTCCTTCACCTCCTCCTCGGGAAGCAAAGGCGTGATGATGAACATCGTTTCGTAGCGCCGTTTTTCCATATAAACCGCTGATTCAGGGCGGCAAATTTAGCATCCTTCGGTTAACGATGGCTTTTCGGCTGAAAAATGTGTTTTTTCCTTTGGGCGTGCCCCTTCGGCGCCTTCATGGGCGCAGCAGTGCTGCGCCCCTACAACCCCTCCCCTCCGGGCGCCTTCGGGTCGGGCCCCTGCGGGCTCGGCTGTTCGCCTCGGCCCTTCGCCGCATCCCAGTAGGGGCACGGCATGCCGTGCCCCTACACCCCTACAAATTCCACCCCGCAGGCGCCCATAGGGCGACGCACGCGTCGCCCCTACGGCCCCACCCCGCAGGCGGCGGCGGGCCGCCTCGGCTTGCGCCTCGGCGCCCTCCGGGCCCCTCACGCATAGCCTCGACGATGCTCAGCCTGCGGATGTGTTATGGGCGCAACATGTTGCGCCCATACATGACCGTCGTTGTTTTTCGCGCTGGCCGTTATCCATTGGTAGGGGCACGGAGAAAGGTTCTTCCATGCGCGCGCACACGTAATAAATTTGCGTGCCCTGTTTCATTCAAAATAGTTAAAAACGAGTATCATTGTCAGGGTGTATAGAGTGACGCACCACCAAAATCAGCATCATGTTCGCAGACCCTTTTCAGATAATCGACCCCAACGAACGGTGGGCCCCCACACAGGAACAACTCGATCAGGTCCAACACGCATATGAGAAACTGCTGCCGCCGCTGGTGCACAAGGTGCGCGTAGCGGTCAAAGAATGGCGGGACAATCATTATCATGGCGCTTCCAGCACCTCAAAGGCTTTGTTGGATTTCTGGTTTAACCATGAACATATCGTCAATGGCAAGCCTTTCCGCTTCTTCTTTGCACAGCGGGAGGCTATAGAATCCATCATTTACCTGTATGAAGTGGCCCAGGCCCGCGATAAGCATGAATTGATGCGCTTTGATGCCTCAGGACGCATCAGCGCCGGGATGTTCGACGAAAACTGGACGCGCTACGTCATTAAAATGGCCACGGGGACAGGGAAAACCAAGGTGATGGCGCTGACGCTGGTGTGGAGCTATTTCCATAAACTTTACGAGCAAGACAGCCCGCTGTCCAAAAACTTTCTGGTTATCGCACCGAATATCATCGTGCTCAACCGCCTGCGCAAGGATTTCGACGGTTTGAAAATGTTTTTCGCAGAGCCTTTCATCCCCGACAACGGCTTTGCCGACAAAGACTGGAAAAACGACTTTCAGCCCACCCTACACATTCAGGATGAGCTGAAACCCCTCACTGAAACGGGCAATATCTTCCTGACGAATATCCATCGGGTGTTCTTGCAAGAAAAACCTCAGGAGACTTTTGAGGAAATCTTCCTCGGCCCCGCCCCCCCCAAAAAACGCAAATCTGATGCCGACACTAATCCCCGCGGCATGGACCTCGGAAAGGTGTTGCGAAGCAATAAGATTAAAGACCTTGTGGTGCTCAATGACGAAGCCCACCATATTCATGACAAAAAGCTGGCATGGTTTCAGAACATTGAAGACATTCACGGGAAGCTAAAACTCAAAACAGGCAACGGGCTTTCCTTGCAAGCTGACTTCACCGCCACGCCCCGTCATAACAACGGCGCCATTTTCGTACAGACCATCTGCGACTATCCCCTGGTGGAAGCCATCCGACACAACGTAGTCAAATCGCCGGTGTTGCCTGATGAAGTCTCTCGCCAGAAAATTCGGGAAAAAGAAACCAGCGACTTCATCGAACGCTATCGGGACTGGATTCACCTCGGCTATCTCGAGTGGGAAAAGCAATACAAAGCGCTGTATCC
>Ga0256832_1003822_pt1 | contig 10227 bp, 7 predicted proteins | sample 134614metaG_FD_190534 | JGI IMG/M metagenome (GOLD analysis project Ga0256832, IMG submission 190534) | Hydrothermal vent microbial communities from Lau Basin, Pacific Ocean - 134-614 | ecosystem: Environmental > Aquatic > Marine > Hydrothermal vents | place: Pacific Ocean: Lau Basin | collected...
ATACAGGATACAGGATACAGGATACAGGATACAGGATACAGGATACAGGATGCCCTTCTCACGTTAAGTTATACGGTCCTTAGCGCGGGACTTCTACTGATAGTAAAAGAAGCATATGTCTTACGGGATGTGCATTTCATCAAATATAAAAATCATACGGGAGGCCTCCGCCCTGCGGATCCTCCGTTTTGGTGAGCACGGTGAACACACCGGAGAATCCCTAATGTGGTCTGTCCATTTAGGATTGACAGATTACTCATGTGTATAAAAACCCCGCCGGCAGGCATTTGGAGATGCGCACCGCCGGACGGGATTCTAAAAATAACCTTCAAAATTACAAAAAATGAAAAAGATAGTAATCTTTTTAGTACTTCTGGCTTCTGTTCTTCTAACTTCTTGTCAAAAAGAAACTACCACGACTGAACATTCCGGCAGTTATGCGATTGAAGCCCAGAATAGCTCATATACTTCTACCAATAATAACAATCCTAACCCGGCCTTAGATAATCCTTGTGATAACAAGAAAAGGTGTGCTACGGAAGTTAAGGATGCTGTGAAATATTATTTAACAAATGCTGACCTTCCCGGACTTCCCCCAGGATGTACCTTAACAGGATATTTTGATGTATATTATTTATGTGGAAGCCAGTTTACCTTTACATTGGACTTTTTCAATACGGAATATACTGATGGTGACTGTGGTCTTACTTCTGATCAGTTGGATTATTGGAATGCAGCCGCTGCTGAGATTGTCATGAAAAAAATCATCAAGGATTGGATGTCTAATACAGGTGCTAGAAAAGCTGAAGACGTGGAGTACTTCAAATCCTTATGTGCACAGATTTGTAGAGAAGAATTGCCTGACGAAGTGCATCCAACCAATCCGGATCCATCAAATCCGGGTGGTGGCACGGTGGGGAGTGGCGACAATACCCGTTATAGAATCTTTCGGGTTCGCTGTGGTGAAGGATGTTGCAAACGCATTTCCACTTACACACTTTTATTGAATGGAGAAATTGAAATATCAGATATTACCACCACTGCTTATGGAGACTGTATTACAGGTCCTGTGATACCTTGGTCCTATAGAGAATGTCATTGGGAAATAATAGGGCCTTGCAAACAAGATGCATGTAGCAATTGATTTCTATAAATAAAGGTGTGAAAATAGTAGGGAGCGAGTAGCTCCCTGCTTTTCTCTAAAAAATAAACCAGTCATTATGAATCGATCTATTCCCATTTTAGCGACATGGTTCGTGCTCCTTGGTACCCTGCTTCCCGGGCAAAAACCGTTTAAATTCTTCAAAGACTACCAACCGGTTTGGAGCAATTATTTTCCTTTTAATTACAATCAAAGTGATGTAAAATATCCATTTAACTTCATATATAAAGATGCTATCATTAATGATAGTAAACTATATGCATTATACCAATATGCTCCTAATCAACGTTGTTGCCGAGAAGGAGGTTATCTTTTCTGTATGGATATAAATACAGGAGCCACGTTGTGGACCTACAAATATGACCTTCGGACGATAGAAAAGAATGATGTCCCCACCCAGTTAACCTTTAATGATAAGGGTCAGATAGAGATTGTGGGCAAAACTGCTGATAAGCGAATCAACTTTCCCGATCTTGTGTTGAGCTGTGCTCTTTCGAGGAGAATTGTCGATGCGGAAACCGGCGAACTGCTCTACTCCTATATGTCGGATACTTCAGACCAAGATATTCACTTTGTCCATTGTGTTAGTGATGCATACAAGCTGAGTGATAACAGGTATGTACTTATCCGTCCGAACCAACCATTAATCGCTATGGAGTACCAAATTGTCGATAGTACAGGACATAAGATCACCTCCGATACGGTATTTTTCGACGTAAGATTTGATCCAGAAGATATTAGTTTTTTCCCTTCAGTGATGATACTTTCTGCAGGACAAGATACCTTTTACCATCAAATCTACTACGACAATGGGCTACCGAAATCCTCTCCGGATTTTGATTTTGAGTATTTCATGCAGTTTTACGTGTATGATAATGGCCGGATACGGGTAGATAAGAAGGTGGATATGAAGCCCTATCTCGACGCGAAAAATGATTTCAGTACTATGTGGGTAGAATACATGGGGAGCAAATATTTTGCTGTCTTGTTTGTAAATGAACCTGAGCCGTTTCATCAGACGCTAGATCTATTGTTTTTTGACAGGAGAAATGGCAGTTTTTTGGACAAGGTTGAATTATCATCACATCACCTACAAGACATTCAGGTATCGCATATCAAGGATGATGAATTTATCATCATGGGTACAAAACCAATTGAGTTCCCTAACCCTCCTTTTCGTATTTATAGGAAGAAGGTGGGGCAGCCGATGGAACTTCTCAAAGCACTTCCCCCGATTTATAGGCAAGATTTTTACTTCCTCTATTACGCGGATATCATATTTTTACCCAATGGAGATTTTATCACAACCGGTATAAGGTCATTTTTGAGTACAAAGGGAGGACATCGTAATGATAAGTACAAAGGTTTGCTTTGGTTTCGGTTTTCGGGGGATGAAGTGGGAATAACGGGCTCCAAAGACCTACCGGAAGACACAGAGAAGCTTAGCATGAGGGTTTATCCATCATTGGCGGAACAGGACCTCCATATCTCCTTCTCCGCTCCCTTTACCGGCAGGATGATAATGACAGACCTCTCCGGCAAGGAGGTTAGGAGGTGGTCTGTCCGGCATCGGAATAATGTAGAAGAGACGGTATCGGACTTGTCTCCGGGATTTTATATCTTGTCGGCCGGTAGTTTTGATGGAAGCCAGCCTTCTGTCTCGAGGTATTTTGTTAAAAGGTGATGGGGGGCGAATAAACCGGGGAGGGAACGCGTATAGATGGCATGAATAAGGGCAAAAGGAGCATGAATCTATGATAGAAACTATTAAACTAGGGATGAAGAATATCATATGGCATGTAATAATAAATCTGAGTTTACTCAGTGGCTTATGGTCTCAAAACGCCATAAGAGTGGTATATTTGTCAAGTAGAAGCGAATTAGAAACATTTAATGCAGACTTATCTGAAATACCAGCTTCTGACACCAAGGCATTGGCCTTAATGAAGTCATTTAAGAAGTATGTTAAAGCGACAGATTCACTTAAACACTATTTTACATTAACATATGTCGGTGGAAAGTCCGAGTACAGATATGACAGTTCGGTTGGTAGAGGATATGTGGATGAACAATTTTATTATAAGGATCACATCAATAATAAGCTGGTCCATACGGTATGGTATTTGAAACGAAAACAAGCAGAGAGGCCACTACAGTCTCCTTTAGAATGGGATATTTGCTACTCAGATACGCTATATATCGGGGGATATATGTGTTTTAAAGCGAGCTGCATGCGCCGTGGCAAGGTCGTTTCTGCATGGTTTACCCCGGATATTCCGGTGAGTGAAGGTCCGGCAGACTACTCCGGCCTGCCCGGGTTAATATTGCAAATAAGTGATCGTAGCTTTCCGCTTAGAGCGATAAGTATCGATGTATCAAAGGGGGACCTACCACCGATTCAAATCCCGGATAATCCGGTCAAGATGACCTTTGAAGCATATCAAAAAGAAAAAAGCAAGTATTACGGCGGGTGAAGCGAAAAGAACTCTGTCTATATCCTTTGGTGTTGACCTTCCTTGTATTGTTCGCGGGTGAGGGATTGGCTCAGTATGTACTATCGGGGAGGGTGCTGTTGGCGGACAAAACTCCGGCCACCGGAGCCTTTGTACAAGCGTACCAAGGCAACAAGACCCTTGCTTTGACGGCTACAGATGCTGCCGGGCATTGGCAAATAGCGCTCACTGATACTACCGGAGTTCGCATCAAAATCCGGTATCTGGGTTACAAAGATAGCATCGTTGTTCCAGCCGCCGTCTATCGGCAAGAAGCCCTTATAGTGCTCCGGTCAGATGCGTACCAATTGGAGCAGATTCAGGTCAAGGCCCGGAAGCCGATGATTCTCCGCAGAGGAGATACGGCGATTTATGATATGAAATGGTACACTAACCGGACAGACCAAAACCTAGCGAGTGTCATCAATAAAATGCCGGGTCTCGAAGTGAGCAATAAGCAGATAAAATACCTCGGCAAAAAAGTGGATAAGTTGCTCTTGGAAGGTAAGGATCTGCTGCGGGATCAACATCAGCTGTTATTGGATAATTACCTGCCGGAAGATATTTCCCAGATGGAAATTTATGAGAATTATAAGCCTTTTATGCAGCGCGGGTCCGGTCAGATCACGGATAAAACAGCTCTCAATATTGTCTTGACGGAAGAGGCCCGCAATAAAGTCAAATGGCAGGCCCGGGCCTCCTGCGGATGGCTTGGTTTTTACCGCGCAAAGGCCAATTTGTTTGCGATATCCGGCCAGCGGGGAAGGACGGCGTATTTGATAGGCAATAACACCGGCGAAAGCACGCTTACCCCGGAGGAGTATTTTGGCTACCGGTTTGATGACCTGGAGAGTAGGATGGCCTTCGGAAGTGTCAATCTCATAAAGGAATTGAATACGGGAATTTTTCTGCCCGGCCCGGTATATCGCAATAGAGATTTCTTAGCCGCCTATATCGATGAAAAGACGACGGACGAAAGGACAACAACTAAAATAGATGTATTGGCCAGTTCGTTTTTCCGCCAGAGCCAATTTACCAGCTTCAAATCCTATTGGAATGGCAATCCCTCCGTGATTGGGGCAGGCAATCGCTTTGATGAAAAGAAATACCTCAATCTTCGTTTTGCCCGTCAGGGATTTGCAGGCGATCACGGCAGATACAAATGGCATCTACCGCTTACCATCGATGATAGTCCGGCAAGCAGCCGCTTGGAAGAAGCGATCGATAGTAGCCGGAGGAACTTGCGATACAACCATCCCGGCACGACGCTATCCATGGCGCCTGCCCTGTATTACAACCATGATTTTGCCAATAAATACACCTTCTCCACCGCGGCAAGACTCCTGCTACAGTCGCGGGAGTATGCCAACGAATGGCGTGAATACCCCGCTTTAAACGCTCCCTATTTTATCAATCGGATTGAGGAATTTGCCGATGCACAGCTCGCACTCAACCTAAGGGTTCGGCATACGGAAAGATGGTCCTCCTTCGTCTATAGTCGACTATTTCATACCAGGCAAAAAGACCAAAAACTACAGGATGTCGCCGCCCCGGATATTTTGCAGCAAAACACCCGGTACACGAAACTGGAATCCTACCAGAGCTACCAGCTCAGATATCGAAAAAGAAGATGGCTTGCCTTCGCAAAACTCTCCCTCCTAGAAACAAAAATGAATACTCCGCTCATCGACACATTGTTACTACTGCCGTCTTTGCAACTCTATGCCAAGTACCGCTTTTCGTTGCTTAGATTTTTGGTGGTTAGTCTGCAGCAAAAGAGTAGTGTGGCAGATATTTCATACTTTTCGGGACAACATCATCAGCAGGATTACAACACGATTGTCCGCTATAATCTGCAAAAGGTCATACCTGCTGATCATCTCAGCTTGAACATCATTTATTCGAAGTACAATATGCAAAACCACAGCTCGAATATGTATCGCGGTATCTTTATAAAATCTAAAAATGCAGTGGTGTTCATCGATACATTTGTGAACCGTGTATATTTCAGACGGCCGGTCATTTCCGGGCCTTCGACCGAAGGCAATGCTTCCATAAAACTCGCCCAATCCTTTTCTGACAATCAATCTATCATTCGCTTTGACGGTAGCATTAGGGACCATCGCTACCATTTGAATGAGGGGAAGGAGATAAGAGTACGTTCCGGGGGGCTTTCACTGGGCTATCAATCCAATTTTGACGCTGCCGTTAATGCCGGAGTGAACGTCCGGGCTGACTACCAAGCCCGTTTTGTAGAGCAAATTCGAACAGATTTTTTGAAATATGGAGTGGGGCTAACCATCCGTTATCAAAGCAAAGACCGTCTCAAGGGAAGCGTGGAAGCCCGTCTTCTGAATATTCGCTCGGGCAAGTTATCAGACCGGCAATTTTTGGTCAATAGTTCGATGGAGTATCGCCTATCCAAGCACTGGGGAATTACATTTACCGGGCTGGACATGTTTCACCTTCGTCCCCGCCGGACATACAGCTTTTCAGCCAATGAGAATTTTGTAGAATTCCGGTCGTACCGTACCTTTACCGGGCGTCTTCTGCTGGGGGTGAGGTGGCGTTTTTGAGTAGGATTTATAAAACACATCTATCACGTAAGAAAAGAAAGAGGAGGTAGAGGCTATTCAATAAGGTCTGCGGTATATAAATGGTTAAAACCATTACAACAATCCGTCTGCAATATCCATCCCACGGTTAAAACCGTGGGCTGTGCAGGCACCTGTTAGAGCGCCTTGATTTATGGAAGATATAGCAGTAGATGGTATGTATATTTGTTTGCTGCACGCTCGTTTTCAAGACAGAAAAGTGCAGCAAAAGGAAAAGAATCCAGACACGCGTTTCTATGCGGCTAAAGCCAATCTTTTCAAATTCACAGACCGTTCGCTGAAGCGAACGGCAAAGGGCTGAAGCGAACGGCAAAAGCTGAAGCAAATAAAATAGGAACATGGCCCATGCTACATTCTCAAGAAACGCCCATAACTAGTGCTCCGCGCAGAAAATAACTACACATATAAAGTGTACAGACGCAATGCATTGCGTCTTCTCTTTCCCTCTGACTCTTCGTTGCTCAAACAGTCATTATACTACGGCATAACTCCCGTTTGAGCGTCGTGCGGTAGTATCCCCTTTTGTGTGTATAGCTAAGCTTTCTTAAACACAAAGATAGTGAATATCTACTATCTTTGAAGGGGTGCAAGAACGGAATGGAGGCGGAGGCGTAGCCGGAGCCGGAATGGAGTTCTTGCACCCCTTCAAAATTCATTATTTTTTCTATTCTTCCCATGCAAATGATTTGTCGTAATTTAGACTTGGAACTTTTCTCCTATACGCCTTTTTATTCATCGCCACATACCCTAACAGCAGCAGTGTAGCATTTGTATTTGGTAAAGCACCTCTCATGCGTGTAGTACGCTTATAATCCCTATTAAGCCGCTCTATCCAGTTTGTCGTATATATCATGCTCCTTATTCTGTAATCATATTTCACATAGGTGAAATAGTACCGGTATCGTTCTTTTTTCATGTTTCTAAGGGAGGGATATTTTGAGCTGTGCTTATCTATAAAATCATTCCACCTCTTCCAAGCTTTTTCAATGCTATCCGTTGGATTATCTCTTAATATGACCTCCCTTAATTCTTCTACTATTGCCGGTTTATCTTTTGGTTTTATATGACTTAATACGTTCTTTTTCAAATGAAAAACACAAAATTGATGCGATATACCTGAAAAAGAACTTGCCATACTTTCTTCTATTCCACTAAGTGCATCACTTACTACTAAATCTATTTTTTTAACTCCCCTCTTCTTTAATTCTTCGGCTACTTGTCGCCAGCCCGTAGCACTTTCTACAGGAAAATTAACAATACTCAGTACTTCCCTGGTGCGGTCAGGTGAAACCCCGAGTATGGTGTAATACGCCTCTTTACTAACCCCCTCACCTCTTCGTGTATATATATACGTCGCATCTATATAGATAATTGGGTAATAAGGTTGTAACGGACGTTCTAGCCATTCCTTAACATCTTCTCTTGCATAGTCAAATAAACGGCTAACTTGACTCTTCGAATACTTTTTTCCATAGAGCTCTTCAAAAATATCACCTACCTGTTCTGTTGTTAATCCATTGCCATATAATTTGAATGCTATCTCTCTCACCTCCTTCTCTTGATCCTTTAATACTGCCAAGAGAATTGGATAAAACTGATGCTTCCTACTGCGTGGAATCTGAAGTTTTAACTGCTTTTGCATACCAAAGGTCTTTCGCCATCGATAACCATTGCTAACATCATCATTGATCTCATTGTGTATCTGACGCTCTGCTCGCATTAAAGCTTCCAAGCTGTAAGATAAAACTTTGTTAAAACCGTCTTTTTCTTGTGCTACATGTTGTAAAATTGTTGTAACTTGCTCTTGTGTAAAGTGGAGTTTTTTGTTCATTTTTTATTGTTTTATGGTTAAAAATTCAAAATTAACAAAAACTTGCTTTACACACTTTTTGGGACAGTATCTCTCGTGCCCCACGCAAGAAATAAGTAGATATAATAGGCGAAGTTATTTTTAATTTAGACGAGGCGAAGGTTCTCTTGAATAGCCTTAGCTATTTACGAGGTTCTTCAACGAAGTATAAATATAAAAGGACGAGCATAGATGTTTAGTTATTTTTTGCGTGGGGCACTACATTCAGAGAAAAATAGCTTCAGTTGCTATGTATATTTATTTCTTGCGCAGAGCACTGGAGCGTTTTATAATAAACATCATTGCCGTCAGTTTCAACTGACGGAAGAAGGAATCAAAGGAAATCGGCTTTAGCCTCATATAACATGAGTCCGAGTGTACTCATTCCTTCGTGTCCATCAAGCAAAATCATTCGAGCATTAGTGACGATTAGCTTTGGAAGAGGATTATTGAATTAGTGCACTTTGTATTACCCACCTTTCTACCGGAGGTTGTAAAATAAGCTGTACCTTTGTGGGCTTGAATAGAACAAGGGGCGCACTGCAGTCGTTCTTTATCCCAATAGTTCACAATTTCATACATGGATATAGTTATAATCGTTTTACAGTTTTTCTTAAGCTTGAGCATCTTAGTCGTGCTCCATGAAGCGGGTCACTTTGCCGCGGCCCGGTGGTTTAAGACGAAAGTGGAGAAGTTTTATCTCTTCTTTGACCCCTGGTTTTCCCTTTTCAAAAAGAAGATTGGCGACACGGAGTACGGCATTGGCTGGTTGCCATTGGGCGGTTATGTCAAAATCTCAGGCATGGTCGATGAGAGCATGGATTTGGAGCAGATGAAGCAGCCGGCCCAACCGTGGGAGTTCCGCTCAAAACCGGCCTGGCAACGACTCATTATCATGCTAGGGGGTGTGACGGTCAACTTTATTCTCGGCTTTTTTATCTTCGCCATGATGCTGGTGATTTGGGGCGACTCGTACGTCCCCAATGATGCCGTCAAAGAGGGTATTTATGTGGATTCGATTGGAGCTGCGATGGGGTTGATGGATGGCGATAAAGTGTTGGCCCTCGGGGATAAACCCTTTGACCGGTTTGACAGTAGAAAACTCATCCGCGCCATCGTTATCGACGGTATTCCCTCGATAAAAGTCGAGCGCAAGGGTCAAATCATAAATGTCCCTATCGACAAAAAATGGGTGACAGAGCTCTCCAGCCACAAGAACAAAGGGGTGATGATTTTCGGACCCCGTATCCCCCTTGAGGTGGATAAAACCGTCAAAAACAGTCCCGCCCAAAAGGCCGGCATCCAACCCGGTGACAGAATCGTAAACGTAGGGAACAAACCGGTTCATTATCTCCACGAATTTGCCAAAGAAGTCCACCCGGAACCCAATACCTCGTATCCGGTAGTCATAGAAAGAAAAGGCCGGCCCCTTCAGATGAACATACAGACGGATGGGAAGGGAAAATTTGGTATCTATTGGAAGATGCTGGACGTCAGCAAACAAAAATACGGCTTTTTTGAAGCACTCCCGATGGGGGTATCCCGCGGGGTCAAGTTTCTCAAAGACCAGTTGGTAGGCTTCAAAAAGATGTTTAGCGGAGAGATAAAGGCCTCCGAGAGCCTCGGAGGATTTGCGACCATCGCGCAACTCTTTCCCACGACCTGGGACTGGGAGCAATTCTGGAGAATTACCGCGGTATTATCCTTGATTCTCGGGTTTATGAATCTGCTCCCCATCCCCGCATTGGACGGGGGACATGTGATGTTTCTTTTGTATGAAATGGTAACAGGTCGTAAGCCCAGTGACAAGGTCATGGAAGTGACCACCATGATAGGGATGATATTACTGTTTGGCCTGCTGTTGTATGCCAACGGAATGGATGTCATCCGGTTTTTCAAGTAGTGGCGGTACTAAAATAAGATGACGGGATTTTTTGTAATAAAAAGTTTTCTGTAGTGTACAAAATTAGATACCTTTGCGCTCCCTGATAGAGGAAATGTGCCGCCGACGTGGCGGAATTGGTAGACGCGCTGGATTCAAAATCCAGTTCTGGCAACAGAGTGGGGGTTCGATTCCCCCCGTCGGTACATCTAAAAAGCCCAAAACGC
>Ga0256832_1003823_pt1 | contig 10226 bp, 9 predicted proteins | sample 134614metaG_FD_190534 | JGI IMG/M metagenome (GOLD analysis project Ga0256832, IMG submission 190534) | Hydrothermal vent microbial communities from Lau Basin, Pacific Ocean - 134-614 | ecosystem: Environmental > Aquatic > Marine > Hydrothermal vents | place: Pacific Ocean: Lau Basin | collected...
CCAGTTCGGCGCAACATTCCGTCAGTTCGACCGCCCCCAGGTTGGAGGCCGCCCCCTTGAGGGTGTGGGCGGCGCGCTCCATGCCGGGCAGATCCCCTTCGGCGAGGGCCGCCTCCAGGGCCGCCAGGCGCTTGGGGGCATCATCGAGGAAGGTTTCCAGGACGTCGGGGAAGTCCTCCCCCAAGAGGGATTCCAGCATGGGGAGGGTGTCGTCGTCGAAGACGGGCCGGCTCATGCTTCGCCCTCCCCCGCCGCAGGACGAACGGGACGAAGCGGGGCGGGCGCGGGCCCGTGCGATCCGATCGAGAGAAAGTGCTTCATGACAGACTCCGGTGCCGATGGTTCATGCTGTCCATCGGCACCGAAACCTGTCTCTTTGACACAGCTTTTACCGGGTTTTTAGCCGGCGAGGGCGTCGCGCACCCGCTGGAGCTTCTCTTTCACCTGATGCCCCAGGGCCTTCACCTCGTCGCGCCCCACCAGCCCCAGAACGGCCTCGGGGTCCATGAACAGGACGGTCACCGAGCCGTCTTCCTCCTCGCGTACCACCACGTTGCAGGGCAGGAGCAGGCCGATGTCCGGTTCCGCCTCGATGGCCTGGTTGGCCAGGGGCGGGTTGCAGGCACCGAGGATGCGGTAGGGGCGACGCTCCACGCCCAGTTTCTTCTTCAGGGTGGCGGCCACGTCGATGTCGGTGAGGACGCCGAAGCCCTCCTCGGCAAGGGCGGCGGTGGTCTTCTCCACCACCTCGTCGAAGGAACCGGGCACCTGGACGGAAAAGCCGTACGCGGACATGGGACACCTCCTTGGCTGTTTATTAGCGTCGGCTAAAACTAGCACGCCAGGGGCGTCGAGGCCAGGTGGTGATGAGAGGGAAGAAAGATCGGAGGGGAAAGACGAAGGGCCGGCCGCGTGGGGGGCAAGCGGCCGGCCCGCTAGGGACGATCAGCCCTTGATCAAGCCTTCGTAGATCACGCTGGCGAAAATCAGCGCACCCACGGCAAGCAAGAACATGGCTCCGGTCGTCATGGGGTCCTCCTTTCGTTTTGGGTTTGTCGCACGAGGTATGGGAACGTCCCTGTCCTCCAAGACCACAACCGTTGTCCTACTATAAAAAGTAGGCGTATTGAGGGTAGGGCAATAGAGACCACTCTGTCAATAGGTGTATGAGAAATACATTTATTGTTGAGTGAAACGCTCGGTTGCGGGAGACGACAGGGCGAGGAGAGAGGGAAAAGCCCCGCCCGGCGGGCGGGGCAGGGTCTTCAGTGCTGGTGCAGGTTGGAATAGATAGAGACGATCAACAACAGGGCACCGACGGTGACGGTGATGTAGAACAACGTGGTTGCGGCTTCCATGACGCACCTCCTCGTGCGAACAGGGCGGGATCGCCCTTCCCGAACATAGACCACGCCGTCGGCGAAGGGTAGTTTTTTTCAGTCCACCCGCCGGCCCACCACGACCGCCTCGGCGCCGTCCTTGAAGGTGTACAGGCTGCTTTCCATGCCCGCTTCGGCGAAGGCCGCCTGGATCTCCTCGGGGCGCAGGAAGTGGTTGCCCTGGACGTATTCGGCCAGGTTCTGGAAGGCCATGGGGCGCCGGTGGGGGGCGCGCAGGGCCTCCACGTCCTCGGGCCAGGCCGGCTCCCAGATGACGGCCACGCCACCGGGCTTGAGGTGGTCGCGCAGGAGGCGGAAGACTTCGTCCTTGCGGTCCCAAACGTGGTGCAGGGCGCGGTTCATGGCGATGAGGTCGGCCGGCTCGTCACTGGCGAAGTGATAGATGTCGCCCACCTGGAAGCGCAGGCGGTCGGCCAGCCCCTCGCGTGCGGCGAGGGTCTCCGCCTGGCGCACGTTCTCCTCGAAGCCGTCCAGGCCCAGGCCGCGCAGACCAGGCATGTGGCGGGCGAGGATGCGCAGGTACCAGCCGTTGCCGCAGCCCAGGTCCACCGCCAGGCCGCCCTTGGCGTTCACTTCCGCGAACTCGCTCACCGCCGGCAGGATGTGGGTCTCGAACAGGCGCCCGAAGCTGCGCTCCAGCATGGGGCCGAACCAGGGCAGGAGGGTGTCCCGCTCGGCCAGGACCTTCTCCCCGGGGCGTTCGCCGCTCTTCATGAGGCCGGCGGCCCGTTCGGCCATGTGGGCGGCGAAGAGACTGCCCACGGCGGCGGGCAGAAGGGTGTCGTCGCTGTCGCTGCGGAAGGCCTCGCCCAGGGGGCTGTTGCGGTAGGCGCCGGCCTCGCGTTCCAGGAGTTCGAAGGCATAGGCGGCCTCGCACCAGGCGCGCACATAGCCCTCGTCCAGGCCGGCGGCGCGCGCCAGGGGCCCGGGGGCGAAGGCGCCTTCCCGGGCGAGGAGGTCGAACAGGCCGTTGTGGATGCCGATGAAGGCCAGGTCCAGGGCCACCGCCCCCTGTTGCCAGGCCATCACCCGGTTGCGCAGGGTCTCGTCGATCACGCTCGCCTCCTTTTGGTTACACTAGCGCGCCCAACCATAGCCGAAGCGAAGGTCCATGTCCCGCGCGATCGTTTGCCTGTTGTGCCTGTTCGCCCCCGCCGCCGGGGCCATCGTCAACATGGAGGGGCTGCACCTGGAGTCGCCGCCGCCGGGGTGGAGCGGGTCCGGGGACCTGGCCTTTTCCGGCAACGAGGGGAACACCCGCACCCTCAACCTGGACGCCGCCCTGCGCCTGCGCTGGCGGCACGATCCGGTGACGCGGTTTCTAGTGGCCAGCCAGTCCTACGGGGAGAGCCGCGGCGTCAAGGCCCGCGACCGCAGCTTCCTGCACCTGCGCCACATCCGCCAGGTGCGGCCACGGCGGGCCCGCGAGGCCTTCGTACAACTGGAACGGGACGCCTTCGCCCGCCTGCGCCTGCGCGCCCTCGCCGGCGGCGGCCTGCGCCTGACCCTGGCCGCCTCCGATCGACGCACCGCCCTGCTGGGCCTGGGCGCCTTCTACAGCCGCGAGCGGCTGAGCGACGGGACCTCGGGCGAGGACCTGGACTACGGGCAGTGGCGGGGCAACCTCTATCTCATCCTCCGTCACCGCTGGGACGAGCACCGCCGCGCCTGGCTCACCGGTTACCTGCAACCGGATCTGGCCGCCCCCGAGGATCTGCGCGCCACCGCCACCGCCGGCATGGCCACCGATCTGGGGCGCCACTGGCAGATGAACTGGCAGGTGGATTACACCTTCGACTCGCGCCCGCCCCAGGCGGTGGGCCGCTACGACCTCACCTACCGGGCCGGTTTCACGCGCCGCTTCTGAGGTCCGCGCGCACAAAAAAGCCGGCGGATCGCTCCGCCGGCTCCAGTGGCGCCCGAACCCGCGTCAGGCCGCCTCGGCGGCCTTCTTGCGGAACACGAACTGGTCGCCTTCCACGTCCACGACGATGGTGTCGCCGGGGCCGAACTTGCCGGCCAGGATCTCGCGCGCCAGCGGGTTTTCCACATACTGCTGGATGGCCCGCTTGAGGGGACGCGCGCCGTACACCGGGTCGTACCCGGCCTCGGCCAGCTTGTCCAGGGCGGCCTCGGTGAGCTCCAGGTCCATGTCGCGCTCCTGCAGGCGCCGGCGCAGGTAGCTGACCTGGATCTCGGCCACCTTGTGGATCTGCTCACGGCCCAGGGGATGGAACACCACCACCTCGTCGATGCGGTTGATGAACTCGGGCCGGAAGTGCTGGCCGACCACCTCCATCACCGCCGTCTTCATGGCGTCGTAGTCCCCGGTCTTGGTCATCTCCTGGATGAGCTGGGAGCCCAGGTTGGAGGTCATGACGATGACCGTGTTGCGGAAGTCCACCGTGCGCCCGTGGCTGTCGGTGAGGCGCCCGTCGTCCAACACCTGCAGGAGGATGTTGAAGACGTCCGGGTGGGCCTTCTCCACCTCGTCCAGGAGGATCACCGAGTAGGGCTTGCGGCGCACCGCCTCGGTGAGGTGGCCGCCCTCCTCATAGCCCACGTAGCCCGGCGGGGCGCCGATGAGGCGGGCCACCGAGTGCTTCTCCATGTACTCGGACATGTCCAGGCGGATCATGGCGTCCTCGGTGTCGAAGAGGAACTCCGCCAGGGCCTTGGTGAGCTCGGTCTTGCCCACCCCGGTGGGCCCGAGGAACAGGAACGAGCCGTTGGGCCGGTTGGGCTCGGAGAGGCCGGCGCGGGAGCGGCGGATGGCGTCGCACACGGCGCGCACCGCCTCGTCCTGGCCCACCACCCGCTTGCGGATCTCGTCCTCCATCTTGAGGAGCTTCTCGCGCTCGCCCTCGAGCATCTTGGAGACGGGAATGCCGGTCCACTTGGAGACGATCTCGGCGATCTCCTCCTCGGTGACCTTGTTGCGCAGGAGCTTGAACTCCCGCGTCTCCATCTGCTGCGCCTGCTCCAACTGCCGCTCCAGCTCGGGGATCTTGCCGTACTGGAGTTCGCTCATGCGCTGCAGGTCGCCGGCGCGGCGGGCGGCCTCCAGCTCGTGGCGGGCGCGCTCCAACTCCTCCTTGATGTGCTGGGCGCCCTGGAGGGCGGCCTTCTCCGCTTTCCAGACCTCCTCCATCTCGGAGTACTCGCGCTCCAGGCGCTCGATTTCCTCCTCAATGGCGGCCAGGCGCTTCTTGGAGGCCTCGTCGGTCTCCTTCTTCACCGCCTCGCGCTCCATCTTGAGCTGGATGAGGCGCCGCTCCAGACGGTCCAGCTCCTCCGGCTTGGAGTCGATCTCCATGCGGATGCGGGCGGCCGCCTCGTCGATGAGGTCGATGGCCTTGTCGGGCAGCTTGCGGTCGGTGATGTAGCGGTGCGAGAGCTGGGCCGCGGCGACGATGGCGCCGTCGGTGATCTCCACCCCGTGGTGCACCTCGTAGCGCTCCTTGAGGCCGCGCAGGATGGCGATGGTGTCCTCCACCGTCGGCTCGTCCACGATCACCTTCTGGAAGCGGCGCTCCAGGGCGGCGTCCTTCTCGATGTACTCGCGGTACTCGTCCAGAGTGGTGGCGCCGATGCAGTGCAGCTCGCCGCGCGCCAGGGCCGGCTTGAGCATGTTGCCGGCATCCATGGCGCCCTCGGCCTTGCCGGCGCCGACCATGGTGTGGATCTCGTCGATGAAGAGGATGATCTGTCCCTCGGCGCGGGCGATGTCGTTGAGGACGGCCTTCAGGCGCTCCTCGAACTCGCCCCGGAACTTGGCGCCGGCGATGAGGGCGGCCATGTCCAGGGCCAGCACGCGCTTGTTCTTCAGGCCCTCGGGCACCTCGCCGTTGACGATGCGCTGCGCCAGGCCCTCGACGATGGCGGTCTTGCCGACGCCGGGATCACCCACCAGGACGGGGTTGTTCTTGGTGCGCCGCTGGAGGATCTGCACCGTGCGGCGGATCTCCTCGTCACGGCCGATGACCGGGTCGAGCTTGCCCAGCTCGGCCTTCTCGGTGAGGTCGATGGTGTACTTCTCCAGCGCCTGACGGGCCTCCTCGGCGTTGGGATCCTCCACCTTCTGACCGCCGCGGATCTTCTCGATGGCCTGTTCGATCATGCCCTTGGTGGCGCCGTTGCGGCGCAGGATCTCGCCCAGGCGCCCCTTGTCCTCCACCGCGGCGAGGACGAACAGCTCCGAGGAGATGTAGGCGTCGCCGCGCTGCTGGGCCAGCTTGTCGGTGACGTTGAGCAGGCGCGCCAGGTCGTTGGAGATGTGCACCTCGCCGGGGACGCCGGACACCTTGGGCAGCTGGTCCAGGGCCTCGCCCAGCTCCACCCGCAGCTTGTCCACGTCCACCTCGGCCAGGCGCAGGAGGTTGCGCACGGTGCCACCCTCCTGCTCCAGGAGGGCGACCATGACGTGCTCGGGTTCGATGAATTGGTGGTCCATGCCCACCGCCAGGCTCTGGGCGTCGGCCAGGGCCTGCTGGAATTTGGTCGTCAGTTTGTCCATTCGCATGGTTCGGGCTCCTACGTGGTGATTTGTCCGTGTTCGCTAGCAGCCAACATGGGGACGGCCTCCGGGGGTTTCAACCCCGCCCGCCCGGTCCTGCACACAGCCTAGTTCATGGTCCGTTCATTCGCCGTCTGGACGCCCCGCCCGGCAAGGGTAAAAATAGCCTCCCCAAAGCGGACGGGAAGGATCATGCGGCTGTTACTGGTGGAAGACGACACCCTCCTGGGGGACGGCGTGCGCGCCGGCCTCACCCAGCAGGGCTATGCGGTGGACTGGGTGGAACACGCCGAGGCGGCGCAGCTGGCCTTGGAGACGGGCGAGTACGATCTCCTCATCCTCGACCTGGGCCTGCCGGGCATGTCGGGGCTGGAATTCCTCACCCGCCTGCGCGAGGCGGGCGAGGACCTGCCGGTGCTCATCCTCACCGCCCGCGACGCGGTGAGCGACCGCATCACCGGCCTCGACTCGGGGGCCGACGACTACCTCACCAAGCCCTTCGAACTGGAGGAGCTGGGGGCCCGCATCCGCGCCCTCCTGCGCCGGCGCAGCGGCCGCGCCTCGCCGGTCATCCGCCACGGCGACTTGGTGATGGATCCGGCCGCCCACGAGGTCACCTTGAAGGGCGAGAAGGTGGACATCTCGCCGCGCGAGTTCGCCATCCTGCAGATGCTCCTGGAGAACCGCGGCAAGGTCATGTCCCGCAACCGCCTGGAGGAGGGCCTGTACTCCTGGAACGCGGAGGTGGAGAGCAACACGGTGGAGGTGCACATCCACCACCTGCGGCGCAAGCTGGGGGCCGACCTGATCCGCACCATCCGCGGGGTGGGCTACATCATCGACAAGCCCCGCGAGGGATGAGGCGTTCCCTGCGCCGGCGCCTGGCCTGGGCCTTCGCCGGCTTCACCCTCGTCGTCTGGCTGGGCGGGGCGGCGACGGCCTACTGGGACGCCCGCATCCAAATGAACGCCCTGCTCGACGCCCACCTCGCCCACCTGGCGCGCGCCATGCTCGCCCTCAGCCTGCACGAGGTGCACGAGGAACGCCTGTTCGCCAGCGTCGACAGCCACTCCAAGTTCGGCGAGACGGTGGCCCCCGGCGAATGGGACCTGGGCCAGCCCCGGGAGGACGACCTCGCCTTCCAGATCTGGATCGAGCGCGACCACCTGGCGCTGCGCTCCCACAACGCCCCGCCCCTGCCCCTGTCGCACCGCAACCGGGGCTTCTCCGACGTGCTCATCGATGGCGAGCCCTGGCGCGTCTATTCCATCCAGACGGAGGACGGCGACATCCGCGTGCAGCTGGGCGAGCGGCAATCCATGCGCACGGCGATGGTGAACCGCCTCACCGCCCACCTGCTCCTGCCCCTGGCCATCGCCCTGCCGTTGCTGTTCTTTCTCATCCGCTGGGCCACCGGGCAGGCCCTCTCCCCGTTCCAGCGCCTGGCGCAGGCCCTCACCCGCCGCGGCGTGGACGCCCTGCGCCCCCTGGAACCGGAACAGTTGCCGCCCGAGGCGCGCCCCCTGGCGCAGGCGGTGAACCGGCTCATCCAGCGGGTGGAGGAGGCCCTGGCCAACGAACGGCGCTTCACTTCCGACGCCGCCCACGAGCTGCGCACCCCCCTGGCGGCCCTCAAGACCCAGGCCCAGGTGGCCCTGCGCACCGAGGATCCCGAGCAACGGGAGCAGGCCCTGCGGCAGGTGATGAAAGGGGTGGACCGGGCCGCCCACCTGGTGGACCAGCTCCTCACCCTGGCGCGCCTGGACCCGGAGCGCAGCCAGATCGACGCCCGCTACTTCGACCTCTACATCCTCGCCGAGGACGTCCTCTCCGAGCTGGCCCCGGAGGCCCTGGACAAGGACATCGACCTGGCCCTGGAGGGGCGCCGCGGGCAGTTCGTGCACAGCAACCGCGAGGGCATCGCCGTCCTCCTCCACAACCTGGTGCAGAACGCCATCCGCTACACCCCGCCGGGCGGCCAGGTGCAGGTGGACGTGCGCACCCACGAGGGCGCCACGGAGCTGGTGGTGTCCGACTCCGGCCCCGGCATCCCCGAGCAGGAGCGCGAGCGGGTCTTCCAGCGCTTCTATCGGGGCCTGGGCACGCGCGCCCCCGGCTCGGGGCTGGGCCTGTCCATCGTCCACCGCATCGCCACCCTCAACGGCCTGGAGGTGCACCTGGGAGAATCCGCCCTGGGGGGCCTGAAGGTGACCGTGGTGCTGCCCGCCGTACGCCCGCCCGATCAGTCCGGGTAGGGGTGGATGACGTGCATGGGCCGCGACACCCCGGCCCGCTCCACGATGCGGATGTGCTCGCGCCGGAACAGGCGCGCGTGCGCCAGGCCGCAGGCGTGCGCCAGCTTGTCCACCTCCACGTTCACCCAGTGGGCGTAGTTGGCCACCCGCCGCGCCTTCTCCTCCACCACCAGCCCCCGTTGCAGGCGCCGGTTCTGGGTGGTGATGCCGGTGGGGCAGGTGTCCTGGTGGCACTGGCGCGCCTGGATGCAGCCCAGGGCGAACATGAACCCGCGCGCCGAGACGACGAAATCGGCCCCCGCGCACAGGGCCCAGGCCACCTGCGCCGAGGTCACCAGCTTGCCCGAGGCCACCACCCGGATGCGCTCGCGCAACCCCGCCTCCAGGAGCACGTCCACGAACAAGGGCAGGGATTCGCGGATGGACAGGCCCACGTGGTCGGCGAGGATCTGCGGCGCCGCCCCGGAGCCCCCCTCGCCGCCGTCGATGGTGACGAAATCGGGGGCGCTGTCCGGGCCGCGGCGGAGGATGGCCTCGAACAGGCGGCGCGGGAAGACGTCCGAGGAGAGCACCGTCTTGAACCCCACCGGCCGGCCGGTGACCTCGCGCACGCGGGCGATCATGTCCAGCAGGTCGTCGGGGGTCTTGATCTCCCGGTGACGGTTGGGGCTACACGACGGCCTCCCAGCGGGGATGCCGCGGATGGCGGCGATCTCCTCGGTCACCTTCACCCCCGGCAGCACCCCGCCGCGTCCCGGCTTGGCCCCCTGGGAGATCTTGATCTCGAAGGCGGCCACTTGCCGTGCCACCTGGCGCAGACGGCGGTCGCACAGGGCACCGTGCTCGTCGCGCACCCCGTACTTGGCGGTGCCGATCTGGAAGATCAGGTCCCCGCCCCCTTCCAGGTGGTAGGGGGCGAGCCCGCCCTCGCCGGTGTTGAGCCACACCCGCGCCTCGGCGGCGCCGCGGGAGAGGGCGCGCACCGCCGGCGCCGAGAGGGCCCCGTAGCTCATGCCAGAAATGTTGAACACGCGCGGGGCGCGGAAGGGATGGGGGCAATCGGGGCCGATGACGCGCGGCGGCGCCTCCTGGCACTCCTCCTCCAGGAGCGGATAGGGGGAGTTGACGAAGACGATGGAGCCGGGCTCGCGCAAATCGTTGGTGGAACCGAAGCCGATGAGCCCGCCGAGACCCTTGGCGGTGCGGTACACCCAGGCGCGGGTGGCGCGGTTGAAGGGCAGCTCCTCGCGGTCGTGGGCGAAGAAATACTGGCGGAAATACTCCCCCTGGCGTTCCAGGAAGTAGCGCAGATGGCCGATGACCGGGAAGTTGCGCAGCACCGCATGGCGCGGCTGCACCAGGTCGTAGATGAACACCCCCGCCAACACCAGCATGACGATGCCGGCCAGCCAGCCGAGCACCACCACCAGCCAGTAGAGGACCTCCAGGACGGTGAGCTGCGGGTCGATCATGCCTCCTCATCGGCGCAGGCGGGGGGGACCGCTTTCGCCGAGGGGGCATTCAAGATGCATTCCAGCCGCGCCAGGCAATCCTCCACGGCCCGCTCGGCGCAGTCCATGGACGCATAGGCGGTGACGCGCGCGCGGCTGGGAAGGAGCACCGCCGCCACCACCAGGCCGGCGCCGCGCACCCCGTCCACCCGACAGGGCACCAGCGGACAGCCCAGGTGTTGCGCCAGGCGCACCGCCCCGGGCTTGAGGCGCGGGGGGCGGTCGCGTCCGGGGACGTGGATGCGCCCCTGGGGAAAGATGGCCACCACCTCCCCCGCGCGCAGGGCCCGCAGGGCCTCGCGCAGGGCCAGCTCGGGGCGGTGGCCGCGGTCCACGGGGATGCAGCCCACGGCGCGGAACAGCCAGGTGAGGCCGAAACGCTCGTACTGCTCGCGGGCGATGAGGAAGCGCAAGGGGCGGCGGGCGCTGGCGATGAGGAGCAGGGGGTCGAGGCCGGAGAGGTGGTTGGCGGCGAGCACCGCCGGTCCCCGTTCGGGGAGCGGCAAGGGGTCGGCCCGCAGGTGGTGGTAGCGGCGGCAGAACA
>Ga0256832_1003824_pt1 | contig 10225 bp, 7 predicted proteins | sample 134614metaG_FD_190534 | JGI IMG/M metagenome (GOLD analysis project Ga0256832, IMG submission 190534) | Hydrothermal vent microbial communities from Lau Basin, Pacific Ocean - 134-614 | ecosystem: Environmental > Aquatic > Marine > Hydrothermal vents | place: Pacific Ocean: Lau Basin | collected...
GTTAACATCTTTCTCTTTAAGAATTTTTATATCTCTCTCTTGTGCTACAAACTCTGCATTGACATAGTTTACTGCTGAACCTAAAGACTCAGTTAAAATTCCAACAGTTGCAAATGTAGTTAGTGAGTCAATATAACCAGAGACATCACCTTGTGTTATTACTTTAATACTTTTAATATTACGTCTTGTTGCTTGTGCAGAGAGATTTCCCATCTTCTGAACTAACTCTAAGTAAGGTCGTAAAAAATCAGGAAGTTCACTCTCTTTAATAGGTAAGTTCAAAGCATTTGGATAAGCAATATTTTTTCCTGCTTGAATAGCATTTTGTGCAGCTTGAATAGCAATATTTTGTTGAGACTCTTTTGTATTTGCACCTAAGTGAGGTGTAACTGTAACATTGTTTAAATCAAGAAGAGGGTGTGAAGTTGCAGGTTCTTTGTTAAATACATCAATCCCTGCCATGTAGATTTTACCAGAAGATAGACCCTCTAAAAGAGCCTCTTCATCATAAAGTCCACCTCTAGCACAGTTAATTAAAACTACACCATCTTTCATCTTAGCAATCTCATCTTTACCAATCATACCAATAGTCTCTTCTGTTTTTGGTGTATGAATAGTAATAATATCACAAGCAAGAATATCATCAAAATTAGTAGTATAGGCAATGTCACAATCGGTAGCTTTTCTTGGGTCAATATATGGGTCGTACGCTATAACCTCCATCTCAAAAGCCTTAGCTCTCTTTCCAACACGAGAACCAATATTACCAAAACCGATAATTCCTAATTTTTTGTCTTTAAGTTCAGTTCCATACCAATCTTGTCTTCTCCAGACTCTATCTTGTTTTAAGTTGTTATGAGCATAAGGAAATTGACGTACACAAGAGAGCATATGAGCCATGGTAAGCTCAACTGCTGCAATGGTATTTGCAGTTGGTACATTCATAACTACAATACCTCTTTTACTACAACCATCAATGTCAACATTGTCAACACCAACACCTGCACGAACCACAGCTTTTATCTTCTTGGCATTGTCAAGGAAAGCTTGGTCAACATCTGTAGAAGAACGAGTAATGGCTACATCAGCAAGGGGAATAATTTCTGAGATGAGCTTATCTTTAGGCTCATCTGCAGCATTAATTAGATTTATATCTGCATCATTTGCAAGAATATCCAACCCTGTTTGGTGGATATGGTCACAAACTACGATAGTTATTTTAGACATATCTGTCAGTTCCTACTTTATTTTAAAATCTTCAAATGCATCAGCAAGAGTCATACTATCGTCTTGTTTAGCATTCAGTCTCTCAAGAGCTTCTCGCTCCTCTTGACGTTGAAGTTTTTTTACAGAGATTCTGATTTTATCATTTTTAGAATCAATAAAAGAGATTGCAGCTCTAATAGTTTGTCCCTTTTCAATCTCTTCCTCTTTTAGTGGAGCAAGGTCTTCAAGTCTAAGAAGGGCATCAACTCCAGGTTCAATTGAGACAAAAATACCAAAATCTTTTTTATCTTTAACTGTTCCCTCTACAACATCACCATTTTTATGTTTTTTAGCAAAAACAGTTACAGGTGACTCCTGCATAGCCTTAATACTCAAAGAGACTTTACCTTGCTCTTTATCAATTTTAATAATCTTAACTTCAAGCTCATCGCCTACTTTGCAGATATCTTTAGCAGATTTGCCTTTTTCCCAAGAGATTTCTTGGTTGTGTAAAAGACCCTCAACAGGTCCAATTTTAAGAAATGCTCCAAAGTCTGTTATTGATGAGACTGTACCTTTAATAATATCACCAACTTTATGAGCAGAAGCGAACTCTTCAATTGGCTTTGGAAGTAGGGTTTTTCTTGAAACTCTAAGTCTTCTTTGCTCTTTATCAATCTCAATAATCTCAACATCGAGTTTTTGACCAATCTCAATATGGTCTTTTGGGTGCTTTACATTTTTCTCCCAAGAGAGTTCAGATACATGAAGAAATGCTTCTAAATCTTCACCTAAATCAACAAAGGCACCATAAGGTTCAATATTTGAGACAGTTACAGAGACAGTATCTCCCACTTTTAATGTGTTATCAATATCTTTCCATGGGTCAATGTTTGCCTCTTTAATAGATAGAGATAGATGTCTCTTCTTTTTATCATAATCTATAGCAACAACATTTACTTCATCTCCCTCTTTATAATATTTTGAAGGATTAACTGGACCTTTGTGAGAGATTTGAGAGTAGTGAACAAGTCCGTCCATTCCTCCTACATCTACAAACATACCATAAGAGGTAATCTTTTTAACTGTTCCAACAACAACAGCTTTATTTTCTAGTAGTTTATTTACAATCTCTTGTGTCTCAGCCTTTTCACGCTCAATTAGCTCTTTTCTTGAGACAATTACACTACCTTTATCTTTATCAACTTTAACAATAAGAGCTTTAATATTTTTACCAATTGGGTCAGTTTTTGGTGAGATATAAGAGAGTGTTTTTGGCATAAAGAACTCTAAACCTGAAACATCAACAACAAAACCACCTCTGTTTTTCTTTGTAATTGTCCCTTCTACAATATACTCTTGCTCTTCATCATACTCTTCAATAAACTCTTCTAAAGCTACTCTCTTTTCTGCTAACTCATAAGAGACAGTTGGTCTTTCACCTCTTTGTCCTGTAATAACAACAGGAATTGTGTCACCCTCTTTAAAGAATAGTTCACCATCTTCATCTCTAATCTGGTCTAGTGACATAAATGCTTCATTTTTTCGACCAACATCAATAATTGCTTGGTTATCCTCTTCCACTATTTTAACAATAACACCATCTACTAAATCATTTTTTGTATCTGCTTTCCTAAACGACTCCTCGAGCATTGCTCCAAAATCTACATCTTCTATTTCGATATCTTCGAACTTCATCATTCTTACTAATCCTTGCTTGTGCCTAATTTCGTGCTATTATACTCTTTTTTATTTAATTAATAATAAAAAAGCGACAATCTATTGAGAAGATAGAGTACTTTATATTTCAAATTAAATTTTTAAATTAAACAATTTCTTGAATTTTATCTATAACATTTTGAACAATCCAATCAGGAGTAGAAGCACCTGCTGAGATACCACATAGTTTTTTATTTTTAAACCAATTAGGTTGTATCTCTTGTTCATTTTCAATTAAGTAACTATCTTGACAATAATTTTTTGAAATAGTATGGAGCATTTTTGTATTTGAGGAGTGTTTCCCTCCAATAATAATCATAACATCTGCTCTTTGGGCAAGTTCTGCTGCTGCATCTTGATTTTCAAAAGTAGCATTACATATTGTATTAAAGACACGTACCTCTCTTTTTGTTAAGATAAGTTCATTTACAATTTTTAAAAAATCTTCAGGTTTTTTAGTAGTTTGAGAGACAACAGCAACTTTACTTTTTAAAGGTAGCTCTTTTAACTCATCTTTTTCAAGAACAACAAATGCATCTTTTGGATTTTGAGCATATGAGACTACACCTTTTATTTCAGGGTGGCTTTTGTCTCCAAATATAACAATAGAGTAGCCCTCTTTACTCATTTTAGAGACAATATTTTGAGGAGTAGTTACGTATGGGCAGGTTGCATCAATAATTCTATTCTCTTGTTTTTTTAGTTGAGCTAATTCATCTTTTGGAATACCATGAGTTCTTATAACAACTGTATTTTCATTTTTAATATCTTCAAACCTATCTACAAGTCCAATATTAAAATTATCTTTCAGTCTAGCAATCTCATCTTTGTTATGAATAAGTGGACCATAGGTAAATGAGCCTTTATGCTCCTCTGCAATCTTAATGGCACGTTTAACACCATAACAAAATCCATACTTTGAGGCAAGTTCTATTTTCATATTATAGTTAGTTCCTTATAGAGGTAATTTGCGAAAGTATATCAAAAAAGTTAGGAAAAGAGGTATCAATACACTCTATATCTTCAATCTCCATACCACAAAGAACTCCTGCAATGGCAAAACTCATAGCAATTCGGTGGTCACCATGGGAGTTAATAGTAGCTGAGTGTAACTCTTTACCTATAATCTCATAACCATCTTCATGCTCAATAGTCTCAATACCACAAGCGTTTAGTCCAGTTAGTACAGTTGAGATTCTATCACTCTCTTTAACACGTAACTCTTTTGCATTCTTTACAACTGAAGTCCCATTGGCTACAGCCATAGCAATAGCAAGTGCAGGAAGCTCATCTATAAGCCAAGCAATATTTCTCTCTACAGTAATAGCAGATAGTTTTCCATTGTAACTAATCTCAATATCTCCTATAGGCTCATAGATATTCTCTTTTTCAATATATTTAACAGTTGCCCCCATCTTCTCTAACATCTTATAGGCTTCAATTCGCGTAGGATTAAGAGTAACATTTTTAATAACAGTTTTAGAGTCAGGAGTAATTGCTGCTGCTACAGCAAAGAAAAATCCACTAGATGGGTCAGCAGGAACAGTAATATCTAAAGGTTTAAGAGGCTCTTTAAGTGGTTCAATCTCTATGTAACCATCTTGATTGGTCTCTACTCTTGCTCCCATTCCTCTTAATATTCGCTCTGTATGGTCACGTGAGAGCAAATCCTCTTTATAGTAAGAGGTTTTATCTGCTTGTAGCCCTGCTAAGATAAGGGCAGATTTTACCTGTGCAGAGTCAATAGGTGAGTGGTAACGAAAAGCTTTTAACTCTCCACCACGAATTGCAAGTGGAGCAAGGTTTCCATCTTCTCTGCCATCTATCTTTGCACCAACAGAGCGTAAAGGGTCTGCTACTCTCTTCATAGGGCGTGAACGTAGATACTTATCTCCTGTTAAGATAAAGTGACCTTTGATTCCAGAAAGAAGCCCTGCATAGAGACGCATTCCTGTTCCTGCATTGCCACAATCTAAAATATCAGAGGGTTCAGTAAGCTTTTTAGGAGGTACAATCTCAATATCTCCACCCTCTCTTGTAACTGTTGCTCCAAGTTGCTCAGCAATAGAGAGAGAGGCTAGGGTATCCTCTCCTAAGAGAAAGTTTTGAATTTTTGAGGGTTTGTCACTAAGTAGTGAAAACATCGCACAGCGATGAGAGATAGATTTATCAGGAGCAATATCTAAACATACTAACTCAAAAGCCCCATTAGCTTTTGCAATGGTAGCTCTTCTCATCTAAGAGTTGCTCCATATTCACTGTTAAGTTTTTCTATAATAGCATTTATAGTACTCTCAATAGCCTCATCACTTAGTGTCTCTTCTAATGACTGAATAAATAGGCGTATAGTTAAACTCTTCTTATCACCTAACTCCTCATCTTCATAGACATCTACTGCATAGAATTTTTGAAGTAGAGGTAGCTCAAGTGATTTAATAGTAACAGAGATTTGGTTATATGGTACATTTTTATCAACTACAAGACTTAAATCTTTATAAACTCCTTGAAACTTAGAGATAGCATGAGCATTGATATGCTTTGGAATAAGTGCTTCAAAGTCAATCTCTGCTACAAATGTCTCTTTTAAATCAAACTCTTCACAAACTGTTGGGTGAACTTTGGTTAAGAATCCACAAACACTATTATCTATAATAATATCAGCCGATTGATATGGGTGAATAAGCCCATTGTGCTTCATAGAAGCTCTTAACTCAAAATTACCAATAATAGCAGAGAGTTTTTTTGTGAATGTCTCAAAGTCAATATTGCTTGGTTTCCCTGCATTAGATACATTTTCACTCTCTTTTTGACCTGAAAATATAAGACTAAAGACCTCTCTCTCTTCTCTATTTTCATTAAAAATAGGACCAATTTCAAAAAGTGCTATTGATTTTTGAGAGTAGTTAACATTTCGTTGTGCTGCTTGAAGTAGATTAATAAGAATAGTAGTTCTAAGTGTACTAAAGTCGCTTGTAATAGGGTTTACAATATCTAGCTCTTCACTAACAGTAGGGAAATGATACTTCTCTAATAGAGCTTTGTCAGTAAAAGCATAAGAGATACTCTCATAAAATCCATTTGCTATAGCACATAGACGTAGTGCTTTTTTTGCATAGTATCTCTTCATAGTTTTATTGTTATGAGTTGTTTCTATAAATTTTAGTGGTTTAGCTTCAATATTATTAATTCCAATAATTCGTATAACCTCTTCAGCAACATCTTGTATATTTTCAATATCATGTCTAAACTGAGGTACAATTACTCCAAATTTATCCTCTACAGAGCTTTGTACTTTAAATCCTAATGAAATTAGAATATTCATAATATTAGTTTTTTCAATTTCATTACCAATAAGAGCAGATATCTTTTCGCTTGTAATAGTAATTATCTTCTCCTCTTGCTCTTCATCTAAAGATATTGCTCCATCATAAAGTTTACAGCTTGTATAGGTCTCAAGAAGATATGTTAGATATTGAATCCCAAAGCATAAGTTAGGTTCAGAGCCACGAGATGTATTATAGTAGAGTTCATCTGTTTTAAGTTTTTTCTCAGCAACAATATCGACTAAATCTTCAGGGTGAGCATAAGAGCACTCAAAAAGAACAACAGAGGAGTCATCTCTTGCCATACTCTCTTCATTTTGATTTATACCTACTTGTGATACTACTTTGCCATTAATACCAACATCTATAACACCATCATTATTAGTTACTTCAATCTCTATCTTATCTTCTTCACAATCTATATTACTAACATCATAAGCACGTAAGATTACACCTGTTGAGTGAGTAATATATCTTAAAATAGAGGAGATACTATCTTTTTGTGGCTCTTTTATAAAGGCTAATCTAAGTGTAAATAGTAAAGAGGTGTGTAAATCTTTAATATTAGCCATTATATATTGTAAAGAGGCAGGAATAATACCCTTTTTAATTAGTTTTGCAATACGTGCAATTCCTATCTTTCCAGCCGTTTGACTCTCATAATCAAATTGATTCATAGGAATATTTAGAGCCGCTGATAAATCTCTTGCTACTCCATGTACAGAGAGACAGTCACCACGGTTAGCTGTAAGCTCTAGTTCAATAACAGTATCAGCTACCTTCTCATACTCATTTAAATCTTTTCCTACAACAAGCTCTCCAATACTATCATCTAGTATCATAATCCCATCACCAATATCAGGAAGACCAAGCTCAGATGCTGAACAGACCATGCCTTCAGAGTCAACTCCACGAAGTTTAGCATGTTTTATCTCAAAGCCATCACCTAGCTTTGCTCCAATAGTTGCTACAGCTACATACTGAGCATCAACAACATTAGCAGCACCACATACAATCTGTCGTATACCTGAACCGATATCAATCTGACATATATTTAGTTTATCTGCATCTGGGTGCTTTTCACAAGAGATAACTTTGCCTACAACAACTTTTTGAGGTATATTATATTTTTTTATACTATCAACTTCTAATCCAATAGAGTTTAATGTCTCATAAAGCTTTTTATCGCTTACTTTGCTAAGGTCTATAAAGTTATTTAACCAAGTTCGTGTAACTATCATCTAAACTGCTCCAATAAACGTCTATCTCCCTCAAATAGCATTCTAAGGTCAGGAATCTTATGCAATAACATTGCAAATCGCTCTACACCTAAACCAAAGGCGTAACCACTTACATCTTTGTAATTAACTGCATCAAATACATTTGAGTCAACAACACCACAACCAAGAACCTCTAGCCAACCTGTGTGTGAACAGACTCGGCACCCTTTACCTTTACAGAATATACAAGAGATGTCAACCTCAGCAGATGGTTCAGTAAAAGGGAAAAAGGTTGGTCTAAACCGTACCTCAACATCTCCAAACATATAGTGAAGGAACTCTACCATAATTGATTTTAAGTTAGCAAAGCTAACTACTCCTTTTTTCTCGACAACTAATCCCTCCACTTGATGAAACATTGGGGTATGGGTAAGGTCATAATCTTTCCTAAAGACAGCACCAGGGGCAATCATGCGAATAGGAGGTTTTTGCTTTAGCATAGTTCTAATCTGCACAGGAGAGGTGTGGGTTCTTAGTACTGCTCCATCTTTACAAAAGAAGGTGTCCTGCATCTCTCTTGCAGGGTGGTTTTTTGGTAGATTTAGGGCTTCAAAGTTATGGAAATCGTCCTCTACTTTTGGTCCATCTTCAATGGCAAAGTTCAGGGCAACAAAGTAGTCTATAATCTTATCCATAGTTGCCATTACAGGGTGCAATGCCCCTTTTGCTTCTAAATTTCCATATAGAGAGACATCAAGTGCTTCTGCCTTTAAAAGCTCTTCTATCTCCTCTTTTTTTAACGTCTCATAACGCTTGTCAAAAAGAGTTTGGAGTTTTGCTTTGGTTTGGTTTAGCCCCTCTGCAAAGGCTTTTTTTTCAGGTCCTGGTATATCTTTTAGTTTTGCAAACTCTTTAGACAACGCCCCTTTTTTCCCAAAAAGCTCAACACGAACCTTTTCTAGTTCTTCAAGGGAGTCAGCCTCTTCAATCATCTTTTCTAAGTTTTCCAAAATAACCCTCTTATATTTGTAAATTAATTTAATTAATAATTGTGGGATTTTACCTAAACTATACTAAATAATGGGATTGATTGTGTTATAATTTTTCATAATTTTTTAAAGGATAGTTAATGTGTATTTTTTGTAAATTGGTAGCAGGAGAGATACCTAGCAATAAGATTTTAGAAAATGATGAGTTTATTGCTTTTCATGATTTGTATCCTAAAGCACCTATTCATGTTTTAGTCATTCCTAAAGAGCATGTAGATTGCTTCCAAGAGGTATCTGGTGAGATGATGGCAAAAATGACACCATTTATCCAAGAGGTAGCAAAAATCACAGCTATAGATAAGAGTGGTTATAGGCTTATTACCAACAATGGTGACGATGGAGGACAAGAGGTTCACCACTTACATTTTCATCTTATGGGTGGAGCTAAACTTCCGTTTGGACACTATAAAGATGAGCCGAATAAGGGTTTATAAATTTTAATAAATATTGTTTTTGTGGTGTTTTCAGGGGAAAACACCCTACATTTAAAAGATAGGAAAAATATAGATGACATTAGAAGAGCTAGACAAAAAGTATGTACTACAAACATACAACCGAAACTATACCAACTTTGTAAAAGGAGAGGGTTCAACCCTCTTTGCAGAGAATGGAGATGACTACATTGACTTTGCATCAGGCATAGCAGTAAACTCTGTAGGACACAACAACCCAACTTTGGTCAAAGCCTTGCAAGAACAAGTAGAGAAGATTATTCATATCTCAAACCTACAAGTAATTGAGCCACAAGCTAAACTAGCAGAGAAAATCTGTACCTTAGCCAATTATGACGGAGCTATCTTCTTTGCAAATTCAGGAGCAGAGGCAAATGAGGGGGCTATTAAGATAGCACGTAAATATGGTGAGACCAAGTTTGAAAAGAAGCGTTATAAGGTAATTACCCTAGAACACTCCTTTCATGGCAGAACTATTACAACCGTTAAAGCAACAGGTCAAGAGAGATTTCACTCTTCAAGCTTCTCACCATATCCAGCAGGGTTCTCTTATGTTGAGGGGTTAGATGCAGTCTATGAAAACTTAGATGATGAGACAGTAGCAGTTATGATAGAGCTTGTCCAAGGTGAGGGTGGGGTACAACCCTTTGAAAAAGAGGCAATTCAGAAACTAGCCAAACACTTAAAAGAGCAAGATGTACTACTTATTGTAGATGAGGTTCAAACAGGAATCTACCGTACAGGGGCAATGTTGGCTTCAAATATGTATGAGATAGAACCAGACATAATCACTATGGCTAAAGGGCTTGGTGGAGGTGTGCCAATAGGTGCAGTTATGACTAAACACAAAGATGTCTTGGTAGCAGGTGACCATGGCTCAACTTTTGGAGGAAACTACCTAAGTACACGAGCAGGGTTAGCTGTTTTAGAGGTCTTAAGTGATATGTATGAGTCAGGAAAGCTTACTGAAACCTTAGCCTACTTTACAGTAAAACTAAAAGAGATACAGAAAAAGTACCCACATCTATTTACACAAGAGGTAGGTTTAGGGCTTATGCGTGGACTTCGTGCTAAAGATAACGACACCATGAAAGCAGTTCTTACTAAAGCTATGGAGAAAAGAGTTATAGTCCTTTCAGCAGGGCGAAATACAGTTCGTTTTCTGCCATCTTTAACCATTACAGCCTCAGAGATAGATGAAGGGTTTAAGCGTTTTGAAGAAGCTATCACTTCTTTGTAGTCTCTTTCTCTCTGTC
>Ga0256832_1003825_pt1 | contig 10225 bp, 9 predicted proteins | sample 134614metaG_FD_190534 | JGI IMG/M metagenome (GOLD analysis project Ga0256832, IMG submission 190534) | Hydrothermal vent microbial communities from Lau Basin, Pacific Ocean - 134-614 | ecosystem: Environmental > Aquatic > Marine > Hydrothermal vents | place: Pacific Ocean: Lau Basin | collected...
GTATCACGACCTTGGTTTAATTCAATCTCGCCCTTTGCGGCACGTAGTTCTCCAGCAATCATAATGGCACCTCAGACAATAGGGTTATGCACAGTAACAAGCTTTGTACCATCGGGAAAAGTCGCTTCAACCTGAACATCAGTCATCATTTCAGGAATGCCCTCCATTACATCATCGCGTGTCAATAAGGTTTGTCCATACGACATCATTTCCGCCACCGTTTTGCCATCACGCGCTCCCTCCATAATCGCAGCACTAATATAGGCAACTGCCTCAGGGTAATTAAGTTTTACGCCACGCTCTTTACGTCGCTCGGCTAATAAAGCAGCAGTGAAGATAAGTAGCTTATCTTTTTCTCTGGGGGTTAATTCCATAATGAATCCTTTGGGTTGCTCTTTTCTTTGTCGTTCTGAGGGAACTTATTTATTCTAAGAATATAACAGAATTAGCATGAAAATTAGCATTATTCTATGCTTAATTATTGAGTGGATTACTAGTACACCAACCACGTTATGTTAATAAAATTTACTGCATCTAACTTTTGTACTCAATCGTATGTGTTTTTTTAAATATCAAGGAGATATCATATAAGTTTATGAAATAAGTTAAGTACTGATGTTTATTGATATTGAATAAATGGTGATATGTTGTTGGCTGGCGATGCGCGGACAGATTACACTTGAATTTTAGCTTAGTGTAATGCGCATCTTAGCGGACCTATCGTACTAAAAAAGAGAATCAAGCAATTGAAGTCTTAGCAAAAAGCTTATCGTTGGACTGGGTTTTGACTTGAGAATTATTTAGGTTCAGGTAAGCGGTATATAGCATGACAGGCAATACAATTTAACATTAATGTATCTAACTGTTTACGCAATACTGTTGTGTCTTTTGTTGTTTTTGTTGTTTTTGCTGTTGTTGAAATTTCATCAAATTTATTACGAGTTCCAAAGCCTAGTTTTTTCATCCCTAAAGGAAGTTTTTGTAATAAAGAACCGGGGGTATTTTCTTCGGCTGCCATGCCTGCTTTATGTGCTAATTGAGCTACTTTTACCATGTCATTTTCTGTAATTGCTTGACTCACTCCTTGAACGCTGACCAAAAAAGCACGCATTTCACTCAGAACCAAATTACGTTCATCTTTTGTTAGTACAACATTGGTTCGACCATCTTCAGATGGGGTCACATTACCACTGATAAATTTATTAACTAAAAAACCTGAAAAGGCTAACAGTAAGATAATGATAGTCCAAAGTAGTTTTATGTTTTTCATAGTTGTTCTCCTTTGTTTTATTGAATAGAGATAAGTATATGCTAATTAGTTGAGCATATGCTTTGATATTTTTGGAATATGGTATACCAATTATGGAATAGGTTGATTTTCATTTTGGTGTAGTTATTGAAAATAATTATGATTATATTAATAATTTTATTTGTTCTGCTTGCAGTCAGCTTGCATGTTGTAATATGAGTGATAGGAAACAGGGGGTTGGGAAACTGTTGAATACATCTGTTTTTAATAATAAAAATTATAATAATAAAGATGCCCTTCGATAGTTTGCATATTTTCAGACAGTGAGGTGGTCAAGTAAGGGGAGGCAATGTGTTTTGCAGTCTAAAATACGCCAATTAACACCACGATTTGTTAAAAGACAACAGAGGAATGGTTTGCCTATTTCAGCTTTTTTATTGGATGAAAATACATGGAGTCCATTACAGCTTTATAGTATCTATCGTCTAATATTGGCGGGTGCGCTCGTTATTATTAGTTTGCTAGGCTATTCTTTTGCTCAGTTAGGGAGATTCAAGCCTGAATTATTTGATGCTGCCTCTTTGGTTTATTTATCAATTGCTCTGATTGGAATTTTTTTAACACATTTTCGTTGGCCAAGTTTTTCAGACCAAGTGTATTTGCATACAGGTATCGATATTATGTTGTTACTGATGCTGGTTTTTGCTAATGGTGGCTTACATTCGGGGTTGGATTTATTGTTTGCGTTGCCTGTTATTTTGGCAAATGTTTTACGACCGGGACAGTATTCATTATTTCTTTCAGCTGTCAGTGTAATAGCTCTGTTGTCGATACAGCTTTATTTGCAAAGTAGTTCGCATATTGATTCTTCAGAGCTTTCGCATACGGGCTTATTAACTTTTTTTGTATTGGTTCTTTCTTGGTTGGTCGGTGATTGGTTAGAAAAGGCATCAAAAACAGCGGCTTTGGCCAAAAAACGTGGACAAGATATTGCGAGTTTGTCGCAGTTGAATCAATCAATTTTAGATCAATTGCAAATGGGAATTTTAGTCGTTGAGCGCTCAGGTGTTATTCGGCATATCAATCCTCGTGCGTGGGAAATGTTAGGAAAACCTGATCATTGGCGTAGTCAACCGCTAAAATCATTGGCTCCAGAACTGAATATTCATTTGCAACATTGGTTTAAATATACCTGCCCTAAAGTCGTCAGTTATGACATTAAGCATTGGCAGACAACAGAGCTTAATTTTCGTTTATCACAATTAGGATCACGCGATAAAAGTGCAGCATTAATTTATTTGGAAGATATAACCGAGCAACGTGAGAAACAACAGGGGGTAAAAATGGCATCATTAGGTCAGTTGACGGCCAATATAGCACATGAAATTCGTAACCCCTTAGGTGCGATTAGTCATGCAGCTCAACTTTTGTCAGAGTCACCTGATTTAGACAAAGCAGATGAGCGTATGGTGCAGATTATCCAGTCTAATTCAAAAAGAATGAATGTCACCATTGAAAGTGTTTTGAATTTATCACGTAAGAAAAATCCAAATAAAGAGAGACTTCATTTGCAATCTTGGTTAAGTGAATTTGTACATGATTTTTCTATGCAGTCAGGTTTACAAAAATCACAAATACGTTTGTCGATTAAGCCGATTAGTGCAGAGATATGTTTTGATCCAACTCATTTTCATCAGGTGTTATGGAATCTGTGCCGTAATGCGGTGAAATATGCTTTTGATGATGCGAGTAAGCTAAAATTGATGATTAGTTGTAGTTTGCAAGTGGAAACAAAAACAATGATGCTGAATGTGATTGATAATGGTCGGGGGGTGAGTGAGGAGAATCAGCAACGTCTTTTTGAACCCTTTTTTACTACTAGCAGTTCTCAAGGAACAGGCTTGGGCTTGTTTATGGCGCGTGAGCTTTGCTTGACGAATAATGCTTATTTGGAATATATAAAACTCCCTGCGAAGGGGAGTTGTTTTAGAGTTATTTTCACCAACAAAAACCAACAATAAACAATAAACAATAATATAGATAAAATTATGAGACAACAGCGTGTGCTAGTGATTGATGATGAACCTGATATTCGTGAGCTTTTAGAGATCACTTTATTGCGTATGGGATTGGATACTGTAACGGCGGCAACGGTTAAAGAGGCGATGTTGAGTATCCAAGAGTTTAAACCTGATTTATGCCTAACGGATATGCGTTTACCTGATGGGTCTGGAATTGATATTGTACGTTATATTCAGCGTAAATATCCACATATACCTGTGGCTCTTATTACCGCTTATGGCAGTATGGAAGCTGCAGTTGAAGCTTTAAAAGCAGGGGCTTATGATTTTGTTTCTAAACCTGTTGACCTGACAAAATTGCGAGATTTAGTACAAACGGCATTAAAATTATCAGAGGAAGAGTCCTCGATAAAAAAATCAACTAAAAAGAATAAAAGTTGCCCTATCTTGGGTGAATCAAACAGTATTCGTCAGTTGAAAGCGACTATTGCTAAACTCGCAAGAAGTCAAGCGCCTGTGTTTGTTCATGGTGAATCAGGTAGTGGAAAAGAGCTGGTTGCAAGACAAATTCACCAACAAAGCCCCCGTGCCTCTTCGCCTTTTGTTCCTGTGAATTGTGGTGCTATTCCAGAAAATTTGATGGAAAGTGAATTTTTTGGGCATAAAAAGGGAAGTTTTACTGGAGCGATGGAGGATAAAATCGGTTTGTTTCAAGCATCGCACCACGGTACTTTATTTTTGGATGAGGTCGCGGATTTACCATTGGGAATGCAGGTCAAATTATTACGTGCTATTCAAGAAAAAGCAGTAAAACCCGTAGGAGCTGTTGAGGAGATTGCGGTTGATAGTCGTATTTTAAGTGCTACCCATAAAGATTTAGAAGCAGAAGTTGCTAGTGGGCGATTTAGGCAAGATTTATACTATCGTTTAAATGTAATTAAATTGGATGTTCCCCCATTGCGCGAAAGGGAATCGGATGTTTTGCTATTAGCTGAATATTTTTTAACGCTGATTTCATCACGTTGGCAATTACCAAATATTGTACTTTCATCAACGGCTAAGCAAGCTTTGGTTAATTATAACTTTCCAGGTAATGTAAGAGAGCTAGAAAATATATTGGAGCGAGCTAGTACCTTATGCGATGATAATATTATTCAACCAGAAGATCTGCAATTACCTGATATTAGCCCTATCATTACTACAGCAAAGACAATAGAAGCTAAACTTTCAGCATCTAACGGGCTAAATCCAATCACCTCTGGTTTTATACAAACAGGAAGTTTGCAATCTAATGAGAAAGACTTAATTCTTCAGGCACTGGATCAAACTCGCTGGAATCGCACTGCTGCGGCTAAATTACTTGGCATGACATTTCGTCAATTACGCTATCGTATTAAAAAGTATGGATTAGATCAATCATAAAATATACTAATGTATATATTATACTATTTGCTATACTGATCTGGTTAATTTATTTCCTTGAAGTAGCCTAAATGGGTTTGATCAAGTACTTCGTTGATATAACTTTAATTGTTCTTGTTCTTGGCTGATCGAGCCTATGGAATGTAAGTAGATACATCGTGTAACTTTTTCGCTTCGCTAGCAAAGCACCATGTTTCAGAGTATTCTGCATGAGCTTTGCAACTTCATTATGGGTGCTTGCTGTTAGACATTACATATGACAAATACAAATATACTATTACTACAAGGACCGATGGGTCCATTTTTTAAGCGTTTTGCTCAAGAGTTGGAGCAAAAAGGTGCTAGGGTAGTGAAAGTTAACTTTAATGCTGGGGATTGGGTTTTCTTTCCTAAAGGAAAAAGTTACAAAGGAACCTATCGTGAGTGGATTGGATATATTGATGATCTAGTTCTCAATGAGAAAATTGATAAGGTTTTTTTATTTGGGGATGAGAGGCTATACCATAAGTTAGCGATTAATAAGGTCTTTAAGCCTCGAAATATTGAAGTGTATGTCTTTGAAGAGGGCTATTTACGTCCTAGTTTTATTACATTAGAAAAAGGAGGGGTGAATGGTAATTCAAAAATCCCTAAAGTGCCTGAATTTTATCAAAATATTGTCTTATCTTCTGAAAACTCAGGGCTTGATAAACTGCCTGTAAAAAGACAATTTTTTAAATCCATGTTATTTTCTGTGATTTATGGTTTAGCAAAATCAATTGGCTCGCCTATTTATAGAAAGTATCAGCATCACCGTTGTTTAAGCCCAATAAAACAGGGGCTTCTTTGGTTATGGGGTTGGAGTTTTAAAAAACCTTTTTATCATTTTACTGAAAAAAAGCAGCATCAACAGATCAAACAACATTTTAAGAAAAAATATTTTTTTGTTCCATTGCAAGTTCATAATGATTTTCAAATTTCACATTCCCCTTATAGAGATGTGAAAGAATTTATTGAAGAAATCGTCACTTCTTTTGCACAAAATGCGCCTAAAGATACTGCTTTGGTTTTTAAACATCACCCAATGGATCGTCCTTATAGGAACTACAAAAAATTCTTACAACGTCTTGAAAAAGAACAGCAGCTAGAAGGACGTTTATTTTACTTGCATGATCAACATCTACCAAGCTTACTACAATGCGCTCGTGGAACGATTGTAATCAATAGCACAGTTGGTTTATCTTCGCTTTATCATGGTGTGCCTGTTTTAGTAAAGGGGATAGCAGTGTATGATATTCCAGGTCTAACCTGCCAATTGCCTCTCAATGATTTTTGGCATAAACAAGGTGTTGTCGATGCTACTTTGTATGAAAACTACCGATTGTACCTACTACATAATAATCAAGGACAGGGAAGTTTTTATCAAAAAGGTCATAATAACTCCCCGACTGGTATTTATTGGCCATCTGAAATGAAAATGTTTCATACCAAGAGACCCCGCAATAAGGAAGAAAAAACCTCAATATTATCTCAAGGTTTAAATAAACCTTCTGTTGTACAAATTATTAGCTCAGGTACTGATTAGAAGACTCCTAATTAGGGGAACTACTTGGTACATATTTCTTAGTTATCTTTTAACAGAGGCATCAATAGTGTTTTTTATTTGCTTAAAATATTTTATGCTAGATTATTTGGCTAAGATGAGCTGATGATTGGAATGAAATGGATATCACTATTAATTGTTTTTTTGGTGCTTGGAAGTTTACAAGGCTGTAGTTTTTTGCCTTTAAAAAATTGTAAACTGCTCACTTTCTATAAATGCAGTTTTGAAAATAAACAACAAATTATTGATACAGGAAATTTTAACTATCGTTATCAAGAACCCGCTAGAAAACCGCTCTCCTCTTCTCGAATTAAAAGCCTAAAATTACCATATCCTATTGTTAGTGTTACTAAAAAGAAGGAATTACCTGCGAATCAATATTATTCTGCTAATGGCAATATTTGCCGCATTATTGATGCGAGTGGTTCTGAAGTCATTTGTGCAGTATCAGGTCGTTGGCAAGCTTCTCCACCTATTTTAGCCAATTCTCTCTCTCAATGAAAATTTTCTGGAATGCTTTTCGTGTTCAACGTAGGGTTATTTTTGCACTGATATTACGTGAAACTAGAACACGCTATGGGAAAACTCGTATTGGTTATTTATGGGCATTATTTGAACCTTTAGCTCATATGTTAATTTTTGCTGCTATTTTTTCTTTTACTGGCAGAACATCTCCATTAGGTGGAAGTGTGGCACTGCTGGTTCTTACTGGTCTGTTTCCTTATAACCTTTTTTCTAATTTATCAACTCAACTGATGAATGCGGTTGAGGCGAATAAAGTTTTATTAAGTTATCCGCATGTGACTCCATTTGATGTCATGGCATCGAGAACGATTTTAGAAGTAGCGACACAAATGATCGTGTTTATTTTTGTTTTGCTAATTTTAGCAATTCAAAACTTATGGGATATGCAAATTAATAGTTTTCTCAGTATGCTACTTGTCATATTCGTTGGTGTAGCTTTAGGTGCCGGAATGGGCTTAATCAATGCTGTCTTAGCGTTTAAATTTCCCAGTTATGCTAATATTTTTGGTTTGATTATGCGTCCGATGTATTTTTTATCAGGTATTTTCTTTGTTGTTGGTTATATGTCCTCAGAAATACAAGGTATTATGTATTACAATCCTGTGGCACATTTAATTGAATGGTTTAGAAGTGCTATTTATGTCGGTTATACAAGTGAATTTTTAGACAAACACTATTTACTTCATTTCACTCTGACGGTGCTCTTTTTAGGATTATTACTACTTCGATTATCTCGTCATAAAATTCGCCAATCAAAATAACCCTTTTCTCTATGATTGAATTTAAAAATGTTTCAAAAGCTTATGCATTAGGTTCAGGAAAAAAAATTCTATTGGATAATATTTCTTTTCGCTTCGAACAGGGGCTTAATATCGGAATATTAGGTGTCAATGGCGCAGGAAAATCGACTGCGCTCAAATTGATAGCAGGTTCTGAAGCACCTGATAAAGGTCGCATTATACGCAGTGGCACTTTTTCATGGCCGTTAGGTTTTTCTGCTGGTTTTCAAGGAAGTCTATCAGGAGAAGAAAATTTACGTTTTATTTGCCGTATCTATGCTGCCAATATTCGCTCTGTTATTAAGTTTGTCGCTGATTTTTCTGAATTAGGTGATGCATTGTATGAACCTGTTGCCACTTACTCGACGGGAATGCGTGCCAGACTCGCCTTTGCATTAAGTATGGCGATTGAGTTTGATGTTTATTTAGTGGATGAAATAATGGGCGTTGGTGACCGTTTATTTCAACAAAAATGTCGCGATGCTTTTGTGGAAAAATCTAAACAGTCTTCTATTATCATGGTTTCACATAATATGAATACCATCAGAGAATATTCTGATGTCGTGTTAGTATTATCAAATGGCAATGTTGACATTTATGAAGACATTGAAGAAGCCATTGCAAGCTATGAAAAATAGCCTTACATTTCTTAGTCTGATTTAAATTTCTTTATGTCAATATTACGAAAAATACCTTTTTTATTTTTGTTGCTAGTGATTGCCCCCGTGACACTCAGTGGAATTTATTACTATCAATACGCATCCCCTCAATATGTAACAGAGACGCATTATATTATTCGTGGCACAGAGAAAAACTCCAGTGATATGTTAGGTATGCTAACAGGGATGCCTGGCTTATCGGCATCTGCTGGAGAATCCTTAATTGCTAAGGACTATATTCTTTCACGTCAATTTTTATCGCAATCAAAACAAAATCTGGATATAAAAGCCCTGTTTTCAAGCGATGAAATTGACTGGTGGGCGAGTTTAAGACCAGATTTAATCTCTTATTTGCTCAATCCGAATGAAAAAGTGAGTGCAGAAGATATTCTTGATTATTGGAAAAACAATATTATTGTGATTAATTATGATAGCAATTCAGGCATCACTACCTTAGAAGTAACCGCCTTTAAGCCCGAAGATGCAGTAAAGATAGCGCAAGAAATACTGCGTCAGACCTTGAAATTTGTTAATAACTTATCAAATAACTCACGTTCTGATACATTGAAATTAGCCAATACAGAGTTACAAACGGCAAAACTTGCTTTAGATGCTATTCGTGCAAAAATAGCGAGGTATGGTGATAAAGAACAAGTTGTTATTCCTCAACAGCGTATCTTGGCAGATCAGGGGATTATTACTGAATTAAGAACACAACTTGCCGCTTCAGAGGCTAATTTGACCCGTCTTAATAGTTTTTTACAACCTTCATCCCCTGAAGTCCGCGCTGCTAGGGTTAAAGTGTCCTCCCTAAAACGACAAATTAGAAAACAACAGGCGCGTTCAAAAGGAAAAAGAAAGACAGTGACACGTGTAATTCAAAAAACCAATACGTTTAAATCAGAGCTACTGTTTGCAGAGCAGGTTTATTTAGCCGCTTTAGGCTCTTATCGAGCAGCAAGGCTTGAGTCAGATCGTAAACAACAATATTTAGATGTTATCGTACAACCACAATTACCTGATGAATCGTTAAAACCTGAAAAACTCATGTCTATTTTATCAGTGTTTTTTAGTTGTTTTATGTTGTGGGGCATTGTATCGCTATTATTTGCTACCGTGAAAGACCATATAGGTTGGGTGTAATATGAAAAATGCTTTTCAATTTCTAATAATACTAGTGTTACTTTTCAGTATAGCGAATATCACACAGGCTGAGATCAGTAATAATCTCAATGCAAGCGCTAAGCAGACACAAATCTATCAGCCTTTTGGGGCTAATATTTTTCAAGGTAATGCGGCAAGGCAACGAAAAGACAGTATTGATCCTAATTATCGTTTAATTCCAGGGGATAAAGTTTCTTTGCATATTTGGGGAATTGAGGAAGCCCTTCAAGCCGATCAAGTAGTGGTTGTCGATGCAAGTGGTAATATCTTTATTCCAAAAGTAGGTGCAGTAAAAGTGGCTGGAGTAAGAGCCGCTGATTTGCAAGCGGTTGTTAAAAGAAAACTCAGGGAGCGTTATAGAGCAGGTGTTGAAGTCTATGTTAATGTCTTAACCGCAGCTCCTTTAAGGGTTTTTGTTACAGGTGGTGTGATGAGACCAGGGCAATATGCAGGAGCGCCTACTGATAGCGTGATTAGCTTTTTGCAACAGGCAGGCGGTATTGATGCTGTCCGTGGTAGCTATCGTAATATACGCATTATGCGAGCGAATAGAGCGATTGCAACGGTTGATCTTTATGCCTTTTTATTATGGGGTAAACTTCCTTACTTGCAATTTAAAGATGGCGACACCATTTTAGTAGGACAACAAGGTGGAACAGTCAAAGTTGAAGGCGAGGTTCGAGGTAGATTTAGTTTTGAATTTGGTGGTAAAAGTGTCCGTGGTTTAGAGCTGATTAAATATGCTCGCCCGTATAAAAAAGCCAGTAATGTGGTTGTCTCAGGGACTAGAAACGGCAAGCCTTGGTCTAATTATATCCCCATTA
>Ga0256832_1003826_pt1 | contig 10225 bp, 6 predicted proteins | sample 134614metaG_FD_190534 | JGI IMG/M metagenome (GOLD analysis project Ga0256832, IMG submission 190534) | Hydrothermal vent microbial communities from Lau Basin, Pacific Ocean - 134-614 | ecosystem: Environmental > Aquatic > Marine > Hydrothermal vents | place: Pacific Ocean: Lau Basin | collected...
TCATCCCCGATTATCCGGCTCTAAGCCATGAACTCTTTACCTCGATGGGCCAAGCTTCACAAAGCGATAACGGGTCGTCTCTCCCCCCCAATCCGCCAAAATGGAATAAACCCCACCGGGCAACGCGCTAATATTCAGCCGCCATTCGTCCGGGCCGGCATGACCGGGTAGCCCTGACCAGCGCACCTCCCGCCCTACTCCATCGAACACCCGCATCGCGCGCAATGGCTTACCGCCCGGAGCGCGAAGCAGGAGCACATCCGTTGCGGGATTGGGATAGCAAATACCGGATGAAACCGGTACCGGCCTGCCGGTGGCCGAAATATAAGCATCATAAATACCTGCCACATCTTCCAAAAACGGTATGAGATCAGTGGCCCGCCCGTCATTGGACTGAATCGCCATTGTCAAGCCCGTCTTGGTGTCGTGATAACATTCCGACGCGTAAATGATATAACCGGAATGACCGTATGCCGGCTCACCGCCCGGTTGGGTGAGCTTGATGAGCCCCAGACCATAGTCAATGTTGGCATTGGCGGGTACCCAGTCTGTCATTTGTGCCCAACTGGTGTCGGATAATATCTCCCCGTCCGTCAGCTTTTGCATCCAATACACGAGCAGTTCGGGGCGCGTGAAATAACTTCCCGCGGCCCAGGCCATCGAATAGACCGATATGGGCGTCAGGCCCGCTCCGTCCATATCAAATACCTGGCCGGGACTTATTTCCGTCCATACGTGGGCCACAGGCCCGGATGCCGGCTCTTGCGGATTCAGAAAAATACTGTCCAGACCGTTGGGCGCCAACAGCCGCTGACGTACCGCCTCGTGAAAACTCTGCCCGGTCACAGTTTCGATAATCCGGCCGGCCAATACATAATTGGTATTGGAATAATGCCAACCGGCTCCGGGCGCAAAGTAGGGGGCCAAGACAAAGCGTTGGAGCACTTCGTCTGGTGTCCAAATACGGGAAAAGTCCGCTTGCGCACTGTCCAAAATATTGGGGTGATCGGTATAATTGAAGATTCCGCTTGTGTGGTTGAGTAGTTGGCGAATGGTGACATCGCCCGGCACATTGGGATAATCGGGCAAGTACATGCCGATCGTGTCATCCAGGGACAGGAAGCCTTCCTCTTGCAATCTTAGCAGACAGGCAGAGGTAAACGTTTTGGAAATGCTGCCCATGCCCAGATACATTTCCGTCGTCATGGTCGTGCCGACGTGGGAAATGCCGGCCGTTCCCGTCCAGATCGCGCCATCCTCGGACAGTACTGCCGCCGAAAGACCTTTTACATTGAGCGCGGTCAAGCGGGCCTGTAGCGCCTGCTGAAAACTGTCTTGTAGTGCCTGCGGAAAACTGCCGCGGCTCTGCACACCTGCCGGAAGCGTCCACGATACGGTGCGCGTACCCAGCCCGCGCAAGCGGGCAAACTCATCTCCAAAAGGCAAACTTTGACTTTGAACGGAGACTGTCAGGAATGGCCAGATCAGGAAGAGATAGAAAAGCCTTTTCATAGTGAATCTTTTTTGGGTTCGCCGGTCAAATATACGCCTGTCCGGCAACATTTTTGCAGATGGATCAAGGCCCCCTTTTCCCATTTCAAAATCCAGGCAAATGACGACATTTCAGCGATTATTCAAAAAGGGGTTTGAAGAAGGCCTGTATCAGGGCATGGAAATCCAACAGCACATTTTGGTCAAAAAACTACTCGAGCGCGATTTTACCCTGCGCCAGGTAGCCGAATTGCTCGGGCGCAACGAGTCGGACATTCGCCGCATGGCCCGGACACCCGTCCCGCAAGATGTTGCCGCCTAAAATGCGTCCCTAAGCGCATGCGCTTAGGGCTTAAGGCTGGGTCTTTTGCAACGTGGACAGATCCAGAACAAAGCCCTTGATCTTCTTTTTCTTTTCCAGGTGATTGCGATAGCTCTGGGCACGCTCCTTGGTGTCAAACGGGCCGAGAATCACGCGGTATTGGTCGCCCTGCGGCCCGTTTTCGATGCTTAACAGGATATTCTTGAAAAAGTTTTCTTGCAAGTCGGCGATGAATCTAAAGACGTTGTCATAGTTGCGCAGCAGGGCTACCTGGACGCCGAATCCCTTCTTTTCGGGACGAAGCACCATGACTTTGTAGAGGTCAAAATCCTTGAAATTGCGGCCGGTGACGATTTTCGCCTTGGTACGTTTGGGTGATTTTTTGTTCTTTGCAGGAACTTCTCTGGCTGATTTTGTCTTTCGTTGCTTAGCGGATTTGGCCTTATCTTTCTTAGTCTCTTTGGCCTTGCTCTGCTCTTCTGCCTTAGGCGAATTTTGGGTTGTCACCGGTGATTCATTGTGATGCACCATACCCGTATTGGTCGAAACATCTCCGCCGGTGGTTGCTAACGAAGCATTAGGTTCCTTGATGATTTCCAATTTGACATTCGCCGTGCCTTCTTCCAGCATGCCCAGTTTTTTGGCGGCGGCATAAGACAGGTCCACGACACGTCCTTTGGGAAATGCGCCCCGATCATTGATGCGCACGATCACGCTTTTTTTCGGGTCATCCAGGCGGGTGACCTTAACCAGTGTACCAAAATCCAAGCTTTTGTGGGCTGCTGTCATTTTGTTCCTCTGGTAGATCTCCCCACTTGCCGTGGTACGTCCTTCAAACAAGTCGGAATACACCGTGGCAATGCCGTATTCAATAAATTGGCCCTTGGCAAGGTCTAAGGAAAAGGTAAAACCCAGCAGGATGGACAGCAGGGCCGGCAGCAGAAAGGCAAAAGGTAGTTTTCTCATGGCTAGTGTTCGTTAATGCGCAAATATACAAAATCCAATATACTGCCCAAAACTAATGTGAATAACCGTCATTTTCAAACATTATAGCCGGTAAAAAGGTCGCTACCCGCCAAAATGCCAAAAAACCGGCAATATCAGCCCGAAAATGGGCGTTATGCACCGGATTCGTGGTAACACTCATGTTACAGTTCCGTTTCACTCAAACGTAAAAAACTAAACACATCATGAAGCGATTTCTTTTGATTGCCGTTGTGGGCCTGGTAGGGTTGACCGCCTGCAAGAAAGACAAGCCTGTCGAGCCTCAGAAAACCCGCAAAGACTATCTGACCCAGGCACCTTGGAAAACTAAGGAAAAGAACGGTTCCAGTAATTTGGATCCCTGCGAACTGGACAACATCTACACCTTTACTGACACTTCCATTACTTTCAATTTTGGGAGCAATCTCTGTCAAGGCGAATCCCCGGTACCGCTCATCGGCACCTGGAATTTCTATGACAACGAGACCAAAATCGCCATTGATATCCCGCTACAATTGGGCCAGTCTTACAAAGATTCGGTCTCCATTATCCAGTTGGATGACAACATCTTTGAGTTTGTGGATAAGGATGGCGATAGATTTGTAATGCAACACTGATTTCTCTTTTGATCTATGTAAAAAAGCCCGATTCTCCGAATCGGGCTTTTTTGTTACATTTTTTTTTGTCTCATAAAATCACAGTAGCAGCTGCTTATACATAGCAGAAATTTCACAAGGATTAAGTTGGTACGTCCTTTGCCATTCTGTAAGCGTCTTTGGCAATGACCGAAGCCCCCCAGCGCCAAGGCCTTATAGCATACTATGAGATATCGTCCGGAAGGACGAAAATTAATTTGGGGGGTTTATTTTACGGCAGCGGACGAGACAAAGGTCTCTCCGCTGTTTTTTTGTAACTGTTTAGGTGCTCCTGTTTTTAGCGCAAAAACAGCGGGCACCTAAACAGTTACGTTTTTTTATTGCTATGCTGCCCTGCTACGGCTCTACTGACGTGCTCCATCGGCAAGTACGTACGGGGATTAAAAAAAACGTACAGCGACGGCGGTGGCCGTCGCTGTACGAGCAGTAAAAAAGCCTGTATGCTTTCCGTCTATCGTGCGACGGTCAGCCGGCGATAGACAGCTTGATGATTGACTTCAATGCGCACGATATAGACACCGGGCGGAAGATCAACCAGATCTAAGTAGGCCTGCCGTTGCGAGGTCTTTACCTCGACTACCGGCTGACCGATGGCATCACTTACGGAAATACGTGCCGGACGCGCATCCGCCAAGCGTACGGTGAAAGCGCCCATGGTCGGGTTGGGGTATAGGCCAAGGCCGGCGGCCCAATCCGGCTCATCCACACCGACGATGACCTGGAAGGGCTCTTCCCACTCGCAGCCGTTGGCATCGGTCACGATCACTACATAATCGCCGGTTGGCAGGTCTTCTATCTTCGGATTTGTTCCCGAAGCAAGTGTATCCCCGTTTTGCATCCAGGTGAAAGTAAACGGCGCCGTACCGCCCAGGATGGAATCTACCGTGGCCATCCCAAAGCCGGTGTCATAAGAGACGTTTACTTCCACTCCGGAAATGGGCTCACAAGGTTCTACTTCTACCGACTTCGTCGTCGTGCACCCATTTGGACAAGAGACGGTCACGCTGAAAATACCGACATAAGTGACATGCAAAATCGAATCCAAGCCGGTGTCACCACCCGGTCCACTCCACGAAAAAAGGGCGTTCGGACAAGAAGCCGTGGCCAATAGCGCGATCGTGTCATTGGTGCAACAAAGCTGCCCTGAAACTTCTATCCCCACCTCAATGCTTTCAAATACAATCGTCACATTGGCACTGGCCGCCTGACAAGGCCCGCTGCCGTCCGGGTCATTGGTGGTGGCCGTCAGTGTGACCATACCGGCGGCGACTTCATCGGGTGTGGGTATGTATTCTACCGATGTCGTATCGGCATTCGGGTCAAAGGAACCCTGACCACCGGACCAGTACACTTCCGTGGCATCACCTCCCAAAGTGGCGGTCAACGGCACTGGTATGAAGCCGCATGAGGTCACCTGGTCGGTACCGAGCGAGATAGTCGGGGGATTGTCGCATCCGGTACAGTCAATGACCTGGATAGAAGCTGTGTCGGTATTGGAGCACGCATTGGGGGCCATGTAGGTATAAGTGATGGTGAATGTGCCTGTACCGGTCAGCGATGGGTCGAATGTATTATTGCTGATGCCGGGACCAGCGAAGGTGCCGCCGGCTGGTGTGCCGGTGAGTATGATAGGATCGTCATTGTTGCAAATCATCGTGTCCGGTATATAGACGTCCGGAATCGGATTGACGTGCAAGATGACACTGTCTATGGCTGCCTGGCAAGGACCACTGCCGTCCGGGTCATTCGTCTCGAGATAGAGCACGATGGTGCCGGCGGCGATCTCACTTGCGGAGGCCACATAAACCGTATTCAATGATTGATTGTCGGGGATATAACTGCCGTCCCCACCCGACCAGGTCGCCGAGGTAGCGCTCCCACCGATGGTACCCATGAGCGGATAATTGGCATTATTGGCGCAAGCCCACTGTTCGGAGCCGGCATCCACGGTTGGCGGATTCTGGCAGTCGCCGCTTCCACAGTCAATAACGACGATGATTGTCGAAGCCGTAGCTGCGCAACCGGCTGCACCTTGATAGGTGTAGGCAATGGTGTGCACGCCCACACCCGCTACGGCAGGATTGAACGTGTTATTGGAAACGCCGGGCCCGGAGAAAGTGCCGCCGGCCGGCGTGCCGGCCAGGTCAATGGCTCCATCATCTACACAGAGCGTGTCATAGCTACCCGCACTGACATCGGGCACAGGCTGGATGGTAATTTCCACTTCATCAACTGCCGCCAGGCACGGCCCGTTCCCATCCGGATCGTCTGTGGTAATGACGAGAATGACAGTGCCCTGGGCGACTTCGTTGGGATTCGGCGTATAGGAGGCGTTGGGTGTATTGGCATCCGGATCAAACGTACCATTGCCGCCGCTCCAAGTGATCATGGTGGCGCCCCCGCCGAAAGAGCCCGACAACTGGGCCGTTTCACCGGCACAGATTGTGATGGGACTGCCGGCATCCACGGTCGGCGGATTCTGGCAGTCGCCGCTTCCACAGTCAAGGACGACAAGTGTTGTCGTGTCGGAGCCGGCGCAGCCGGAAGCTGCTTGGTAAGTGTAAACGATTTGATGAACACCTATACCAGCCACAGTAGGATCGAAAGTGTTGTTTGAGACACCAGGCCCGGAGAAAGTGCCGCCGGCCGGTGTGCCGGCCAGATCAATGGTGCCACCATCCACACACAGGGTGTCGTAACTGCCCGCGCTGACCGTGGGCAAGGGGATGACTTCGATGCTCATGGTGAATGTTGTAGCGCACTGTCCGGGGTCAGGTGTAAACACCACATCTTGGGAACCGTTGGCCGGGTTAAACGGATTGACGCTCCAGGTACCGGATATGCCATTGAGCGAGACGTCGGGTAAGGCAACAGGGCCGGCATCCGCACAGAACGGACCAATCGGTTCAAAAAACGGAGTGACTTGTTGGGTTGTATTCACCGTCAAGGTCAGCGTGGCCGTACACCCGGATTCATCGGTAGCGGTCACCGTATAAGTGCCGGCTGCCAGGCCGTCAATGGTGGATCCCTGGAGACCATTGTTCCATACGTAGGTCACCGACCCGATGGCACCGTCCGGTGACACAAAAATAGAGCCGTCATTGGCGTCCGCACAGGACTCGTCCATTACCTGACCGGAGAGTGTAAGATTACAGCCTGGCTCGGAGATCGAAAAAGCACACGTGGCCGAGCATTGGATATTGTCATAGACTGTGACGATATAAGAGCCGGCACTGAGTCCGGAGAAGACCGCATCATCCCCGGAGTTGGCCACGTTTTGAGTCATGCCGTTGGACAGGACCACCACATAAGGCGGTACACCTCCAAATGGCGTGGCGCTCCCTACCCCATCAGAGCCGCCGGCCGTAGTCACATTGCTGACCGTGGTACAGTTCACAATCGGGGGCTCCATGTATGTTACGGTTATATCGGCCGAACCGGTGCAGCCATTGTTGGTATCGGTAGCCGTGACACTGTATGTGCCCGCGGTACTGACTTGAACCGAAGCACCGGATGCGGTGAAGCCATTGGGGCCGGACCAGGCAAATGTAGCACTATTGGCATTGGCTGTGGCGGTTAGTGTCACCGCGGTTGTATTACAGTTGAGCGAACCGGAAGCGGTTGCCGTGACATCCGGGGCCAGCGTGTCTATCGGCACAAATACATCGGCTTCATTCTGACAACCATTGGCGGGATCCGTCACCAAGACTACATAAGTGCCCGGCAGATTTACCACTACCGAGGCCCCCGTGGCACTAAATGAGCCGGGTCCGGACCACGAGAAGGTAGCACCAGATGCCGCTGAAGTAGCAGTCAAGGCTACGGTCGAACTGGCACAGGTAATAGCACCGGAGGCTGTGGCCGAGATATCAGGTAAAGCCTGATCTGCTGCCACATCCACCTGGGCGGATGCACTGCACTGATTGGCCTGATCCACGATGGTCAGGAAGTAAGTGCCTTCCAGGGAGACCGTTACCGGATTTTCGTTGGAGGAGAAGTTGTTCGGGCCGGACCACATGTACTGGGGATTAGAAGCGGATGTGGTGGCCGTCAGCGTGACCGTCGGATTGCCACAGGTCAGCATACCGGAAGCGGCGATGCTGAGTGTAGGCGGTGTATCATCTTGATCTACCATAACGCTGGTGGCGCTGGTACAGCCGTTGGCCGGATCAGTGACAACGACCGTGTACTGTCCGGGTGTTGAGACGACGGGATTCTGTTCCTGGGAGGTATATCCGTTTGGCCCGGTCCAGAAATAGAAGGCATTGGGCACATCCGATGTAGCCATCAAAGTAACACTTTGGTTGGCGCACGTCAACGTGCCACCGGTAGCAGATACCGAAGGTGTGGCCATATCACTTTCCACGGTGACAGAAGCCGAAGCCGAACAGCCGTTGGTAGTATTGACAACCGTCAGGGTATAAGTGCCGTCACTGGCTACAACGGCAATAGGGGTATTGGCTCCGGAGACAATTATGCCGTTTGTAGTTGTCCACTGGTAGCTAATATCCGGCCCTTGAGATGAGCCGCTTCCATCTACGGTCGTGGTGGCCGATGCGCATGTGATGGGGTCGGGATTCTGGTTGACAACGGCCATGGGTACATCGGGATCGGCGAACACCACGATATCGGTGGCACTACATCCATTGGCATCGGTAACTGTGAGTGAATACGTACCGGGCGCCAAGCCTGTCAATCCCGGGGTGATATCCCCGGTACTCCAATTGTAAAAGTAGGATGGCGTACCCCCACTGACAGAATAAGCCACCGCCCCGTCATTACCGGCACAGGAGACCGGCTGATACGTGTCTTGGGTCAGTACCAATTCAGAAGGTTCTCCCACGGTGATGGGGTCAGAAACTGCGGTCATTCCCATCTGATTGTCGGTCACGGTGACGAAATAAGTGCCGGCTGGAACGCCGGCGATGTCCTCTGTCGTCTGGCCCGACGACCAGTTGAACGAATAGCTGCCTGATCCACCCGACACGCTGATATCAATGGCGCCGTCCTGGAATCCGTAGCAGGAGGCATTTTGCACGCTATTGACGGTGATGGTCAGGCTGGACGCCGTGGCACAGTTGTTTTGCATCCAGGCGTACAGACCGGCCGTACTCTGCTGGCCGACTTCTTCCAAAATGTAGTCAGGGCAAATGCCATAGATTGTGGGAAAGTAATTGATATTGTAAGGCCCATTCTGCGAAGCATCATTGATGATTGGATAGGGCGTGCCGTCCACCCAGTTGCCTTGGGAAGATGGACAGGTCGGTTGGCCGTACAGACAGTCAATGCCGGTAGTCGGATCGCCCTCAATGAAGAAGACCCGGACTTCATTGGTGCCACCGGGGCCATACTGATTATACAGTCCTTCCAATGCGCCGGAGTTGTGGTAACTCCAACACGGTCCACACCAGGTAGCCGAGAAATCAAGGAAGACCGTGTATCCCGAATCCAAGTAAGCATAAAGATGATGCGTATTGCCATTAATGTCGGTGAGCGTCCAGTCGGGAGCTATACTGCCGTCCGGCAGTTGCGCACCCAGACGCAACGTCAGTGCAAAGAAAACAAGAAACAGTAGCTTTTTTTTCATTCCTCCGATTTTGAGTGTGAAAAATTCCGGCCTGCACGGGAAGCTAGTCCGACGCCGGAGAATATGCCGGTCAGCGCAAATTCCACTGTTGGATGCGCGTGCGATAAAGCGAGTTTTTCAACGGCCATTGTCTGTTATTGACATGCGACTCCAGACTATCTTCCAAGGCATCATCCAGCGTCGGGAAGAAATCAATGCCGGTGAGTGCTTCTACGGCATCCACGGTCCGGACGTAGTCCGAAAGCGGGCGCGTCGAGACTTCGTTTGGTATCACAAAGCCAATGGCCTTTTTCTCCGGCCCTTCCAAATCCAGAATGACCTTGTAAAAGTAGCCAGGCACCGTGACCTTGCTTTTTCGGCCTATGGTGCCCTTGTTATCTTTAAACACCGGTCCGGTGACGATATACAGTTCCTTGTTCATTTTTGCCCAGTCACGGGTGAGCTCTTCTAATTCCCGCCAGATACCGCCGTTGAAGTTGTGCACCTGGGGGCTGATATTGGACATAAAAAACGTCTCCTCCATAGCGGTTTTATCGAAAGCCATATCGGCAGCGGGCACGAGATGGCCTTTATCATATCCGGATCCCTTGTAGTCGGCATACGCTGCCGAGCCAGTGGAGACATACGGATCTTCTTCAAACCAATTGGTGCGCTTGGCATGGCGCCTCTTGAGTCGCTCAACAGTCAGTCGGTAGGTGACCCATTCGGCCAGCTCATCGTCTTCGCTGTAAGAAAGCGTGTAATAGTGATGCTTGACAATTTTGCCCCGTTTGGTGGTGGGCAGCAGTAGGTCGTCCGGATTCTGGCGATACGGGGCCCAATTCCGGAAGCCATAAATCAGGATACCGATAAGCACGACGACAAAACCGGCACGTGCGATTTGTGACCCTCCCGAATGCTGACGCTTGACCATAGTTTGCAATAACAATTTGCCCTCCAAAGGTAGCAATAAAATCAAATTATACCCAAAAACTGCAATATTTCCCTATGCGTAACTGTTTAGGCGCTCCTGTTTTTAGCGCAAAAACAGCGGCACCTAAACAGTTATCCCCCATTCAGGCAGCATCTCAGTACCCCGGAGCGTTGTGCCGGTAAGATTGCCCTTATTAGAGAGAGTTGGCCCTTTGCTCCGGCAGGGGCCGACTTTTTCAATGAAAAATTAAAAATGAAAAATTAAAAATATGG
>Ga0256832_1003827_pt1 | contig 10224 bp, 10 predicted proteins | sample 134614metaG_FD_190534 | JGI IMG/M metagenome (GOLD analysis project Ga0256832, IMG submission 190534) | Hydrothermal vent microbial communities from Lau Basin, Pacific Ocean - 134-614 | ecosystem: Environmental > Aquatic > Marine > Hydrothermal vents | place: Pacific Ocean: Lau Basin | collected...
GAAAAGCACCATCTCATCGAGGCCCTGGAAAGCTATCTGTCCGATCTGCGCTACGAAATCGCCGACACCGATTCGGCCGACTTCCGCGAGCGTCTCAAGGAGAAGAAGGCCGCCCTGGAGAAAGCCCTGGCCCAGCTCAAGGCCGCCTGAATCACAGGCTGCGCGCCCGCATGAAGGCGTATTCGGCGATGGACGACCACGCCGACACCTGCCGGTGGAAACGGCGGTAGGAATCGTAGACCTTGCGGGCGAAGGGATCGCGGGCGGCGATCTCCTCCACCACCTGCGCCGCCAGACCGTGCAGGGTCTTGAGGACGTCGTCCGGCAGGGGTTTGACCTGCACCCCGTGTTCCTTCACCAGGGTTTCCAGGGCCTGCTGGTTGCGGGCGGTCATCTCCGCCAGCATGTCCAGATTGGCGGCCTGGCAGGCGGCCAGGACGATCTGCCGCAGGTCCTTGGGCAGTTCCTCGAAAGCCACCTTGTTGATGAAGCACTCGATCACCGAGCCGGGTTCGTGCCAGCCAGGGTAATAGTAATACTTGGCCGCCTTGTAGAGGCCGAAGGCCAGGTCGTTGTAGGGGCCGACCCATTCGGTGGCGTCGATGGTGCCCGACTGCAGGGCGGTGAACAGCTCGCCCCCGGGGATGTTGACCGGCGTGCCGCCGGCGCGCTTGAGCACCTCGCCCCCCAGCCCCGGAATCCGCATCTTCAGGCCCTTGAGGTCGTCCAGGGAGCGGATCTCCTTGCGGAACCAGCCGGCCATCTGGGTGCCGGTGTTGCCGGCGGCGGTGGGGACCAGATTGAAGTTGGCGTACAGCTCGCGCCACAGGTCCATGCCCCCGCCGTGATACAGCCAGGCGTTGACCTCTTGGGGAGTGAACCCGAAGGGCACGGCGGAAAAGAACTGGAACACCTCCCCCTTGCCCTTCCAGTAATAGGCGCCGGCGTGGCCCATCTGGGCGGTGCCGCGGGAAACCGCGTCGAAAGCCTCGAAGGCCGGCACCAGTTCCCCGGCGCCGTAGACCTTGACCCGGATGCGGCCGCCGCTCATGGCGGTGATGCGCTCCGCCAGGCGGTTGGCTCCCGTCCCCAATCCGGGGAAGTTCTTGGGCCAGGCGGTGACCATCTTCCAGCGGAAGGTCTTTTTCGCCACCGCCACCGAAGGGGCGGCGAGGGTCGCGCCGGCGGCGAGGGCGCTGGCGCCCAGTCGGTGCAGAAAACGGCGTCGCTGCATAACGGTCTCCTTGACAGTTCAGAAGTTGGCGGTGGCCGCTTCCGGGCGGTCATCGGCGCTAAAACGATACCCGCGCTGGAGGCAATGGTCCAGCCACTTGTCGAGAAAGTAGTTCATCTGCCATTTGTGCGCCAGCACCGCCCGGTCCACCGGGCCGCGGAGGCGCCGCGGCGGCCGCTCGGCATCCCCGAGCACCTCCACCATGCCGGCGTCGAGATAGACCCGCAGCCGCAGGGCCGGCTCGAACAGCGGCTGCGGACCGTGCTCGAAGCAGTAGCTCAGCTCCAGGGTCAGGGTGTAGGGAGCCTTCTCCAGCAGGTGGACGTGCAACGCCGGCTGGCCGTCGAGGAAGGCGACCGCCCGGCTTTCCAGCCGCCGCAGGCCGGGGATGAGGCGGCGCAGCTTGCGATAGTTGGACTCACACAGATCCTGCAGGCTGCGGAGCGGATGGATGGGCTTCAGGGTCGGCATCGGTTCAGCGGCGGTAGCGCGCACAGCTGGTGTCGGTTTCCCACAGCGCGACTTCCGTGACCGGATAGCCCCGCGCCTCGGTGTGCTCGAAGATCAGGCGGGCCAGCACCTCCGCCGTCGGATGCTCGGCCAGGGTCAGGAAGCGCTCGCCGGCGCCGCGCAGCAGCGGCACCAGCGGATCGGCCTCGTGAAGCAGCAGGTTGTGGTCCAGCGTGTCTTTGACGTAGTCGGCCACCGCCGCCTCGAGATCGGCGAAGTCGCACACCATCGCCTGTGCGTCCAGTTCGTCCGCGGACACCGTCACCGCCACCCGCACGCTGTGGCCGTGCAGATAGCGGCACTTGCCCGGATGGTTCATGAGCCGGTGCCCGTAACAGAAGCGGATCTCCTTGGTGACCGAATAATTACCCACGTTCGTCCTGTCAGTTCTTGATGCCCTTGATCTCCGCCGCCACCGCGTACTCGCCGTCGCGCTCCTCCACCCGCAGCACTTCCACGAACGCCTCCAGCGGCGGCGTGACCGCATTGTCCGGTTCGATGCGGATCTCCAGCGCTTTGCCGACTTCGACGGGACGGTCGGTGGTGAACATCACCCCCGCACCGCTGAGATTGTGGCAGGTGGCGGTGAATTCCTCATCGTCATGAGGAAACCGGTAGCGCATTTTACACCGGGCCTGCATCCGGATAAACCGGCGTCTTTCCTCTTGCTCTAGCATAGTGAAACCTCGTGCGGCAATTGACTGGTACCGCTTTCATCATAGCCCAGCTACGACTGCCCATCATCCGCCAAATCTGCTATGTTGAAGCCTGCCTCACGGAGGACCGTTCATGCGCATTCTCATCGTCGAAGACGAAGCCCACCTGCTGGCCCAGCTGCGGGAATTCTTCGCCGCCAAGGGCTACGCCGTCGACACCGCCCCCAACGCCCGCGAGGGCCAGTACCTGGGGGAGGAATATCCCATCGACGTGGCCATCGTCGATCTGGGCCTGCCGGATTTCTCCGGCCTCGAACTGATCCGCCGCTGGCGCGCCGCCGGATACGACTTCCCGATTCTGATCCTCACCGCCCGGGGCCGCTGGCAGGAGAAGGTCGAGGGGCTGGAAGCGGGCGCCGACGACTACCTGGTCAAGCCGTTCCACTTCGAGGAACTGTGGGCCCGCATCAACGCCCTCATCCGCCGGGCCGCCGGCCAGGCCCAGCCGCGCCTGCACCACGGCCCCATCACCCTGGACACCGTGGCCCAGACTGTCACCCGCGACGGCGAGCCCGTCCCCCTCACCGCCTTCGAGTACAAGGTGCTGGAATACCTGATGCTGCATCCGGGCAAGGTGGTCTCCAAGATGGAGCTGACCGAGCACCTCTACGACCAGGACTTCGAACGTGACAGCAACGTGCTGGAGGTCTTCATCGGCCGCCTGCGCAGGAAGCTCGATCCCGACGGGACCCTCCGGCCGATCGAGACCCTGCGCGGCCGCGGCTACCGCTGGACGCTCGCCGAAGACCGATGACGCCCCCGTCGCTGCACGCCCGTCTCGGCGTCGCCGCCGGGGTGATCCTGCTGGCGTTTCTGGGATTCACCGGCCTGGCCCTGGAACGCGCCTTCCGGGAGGCGGCAGAGAAGGCCACCGAGGAGCGGCTGCAGGCCTACATCTACACCCTGCTGGCCACCTTCGAGATCGAACCGGACGGCCGGGTGACCATGGAGGAGCGCCGCCTCGACCAGCGTTTCTCCACCCCGGGCTCGGGACTTTACGGCTTCATCTTCCTCTACGACGAGGTGCTGTGGCGCTCCTCCTCCGCCTTAGGCGTCAGCCTGCCGCCGCTGCAACTCGGCGGCGGGCAGCGCTTCTTCACCCGCCTCGACGGCCGCACCCCCCTGTGGGTGCTGTACCAGGGCATCACCTGGGAAACCGAACGCGGCCACCCGGTCCCCCTGGTCATCGCCGTGGCCACCGACGCCGCCACCGTCATGGCCCAGATCCACGATTTCCGCCGCACCCTGTGGCTCTGGCTGGGCGGCCTGGGCGGGTTGCTGCTGGGAACCCAGATCGTCATCCTGCGCTGGAGCCTGAAACCGCTGCGCACCATCGCCAACGATCTGAGCGCCATTGAGGCCGGGCGCAAGCAGCGCCTCGAAGGCCGCTATCCACGGGAGCTGCGGCGCCTGGCCACCAACCTCAACGCCCTCCTCCACAGCGAGCGCGCCCACCTGACCCGCTACCGCAACACCCTGGCCGACCTGGCCCACAGCCTCAAGACCCCCCTGGCCGTGCTCCGCGGCCTCGACCGTGAGCAGCTGCCGGCAGGTTTACGCCGCACCCTCGACGACCAGGTGGAACGGATGCAGCATCTGGTGGACTACCAGCTCCAGAAGGCCGCCGCCCAGGGCGCCACCGCCTCCCTGCGGGCGGTGCCGCTGCGCCCCGTGCTGGAACGGATCAGCACCAGCCTCGACAAGGTCTACCGCGACAAGCCCGTCCACTGCGAACTCGACTGCGACGGCGCGCTGCGCCTGTACCTGGACGAAGGCGATCTCTACGAACTGCTGGGGAATCTGCTCGACAACGCCTACAAATGGTGCCGTCGGCGGGTACGGGTCCAAGTCGAGGCCGACGAGCGGGCGACCCGCATCCGCATCGACGACGACGGCCCCGGCATTCCCGCCGCCGACCGCCGGGCCGTGCTCGAACGGGGCATCCGCGCCGACGAATCGACCCACGGCCACGGCATCGGCCTGGCGGTGGTCAACGAGCTGGTGCGCCTTCACGGCGGCACCCTGGCTTACCGGCCCAGCCCCTGGGGCGGGGCGGGCTGGGAGATCACCCTACCCCATCCAGGACGGGACTGATGCGCTACGAATACGAGATCCTCGAAGAGGAAGTCGCCTACCGCGGGTTTTTCAACCTGCTACGGTTGAAGCTGCGCCACCGCTTGTTCCGCGGCGGCTGGAGCCGGGTGCTGGTGCGGGAGCTGTTCCAGCGCGGCAACTGCGTCGCCGTACTGCCCTACGACCCGCGCCACGACGCGGTGATCCTGATCGAGCAGTTCCGGGTGGGACCGCTGAAGAACGGCGATCCCGCCTGGATGCTGGAGATCGTCGCCGGCGCCATCGAGCCGGGGGAGACACCGGAGGCGGTGGCCTGGCGGGAGCTGCGGGAGGAATGCGGCTGCGGAGCCCGGGCGATGACCCGGATCGGCGAGTTCTACACCAGCCCCGGCGGCTCTTCGGAGAAGATCACCCTGTTCTGGGCCGATGTCGATGCCGACGGGGCCGGCGGCATCCACGGCCTGGCCAGCGAGGATGAGGACATCCGCGTGCACGTCCTGCCCTTCGCCGCCGCCTATGCCAAAGTGGTGGAAGGGGCCATCGACTCGGCCATTCCCATCGTCGCCCTGCAGTGGCTCGCCCTCCACCGCGACCGCCTGCGGCGGGCGCTCAGCAGCCCGGCAGATCCACCCTGAGGAAGATGCGCCGGTGGCGGCGCCCGGTGGTCCGCTTCAGGCCGATCCAGCCCTGGCCGCTGGCCGTCCCTGCGGCATCGCTGCCCCCCAGCTCGATCCACCGCCCGGGCGGCACCTCGACCACCGTGGCCGCCGCCCCCACCTCGATCCGGCCGTCGCCCAGGTCGCCGACCCGCTTCGACCACGGCGCGATCTCCAGCCGCACCCGGCAATCACCGGCCAGCCGGGGCACGACCCGGAAACCGCTGGTGACCGGCTTGTAGTCGATGCCGCCCGTCACCACCGGCGGCCAGCCCCCCACCCAGAGCCTGGGCACGGGCCGCTCCTCACCGACGGCGATGAAGGCCGGCTGGCCTTCGAGCACCTTGAGATGCTGGGCCTCGGCCCGGCCGCGGTCGGACTCGGTGCGATAGACATGCCCCCGGGCCCGGATCGGTCCCTGCGGCAGCGTGACCGACGCCGAGCCCCCAGCGTTCAGTTCGTCCAGGGACAGGCGGTCGCTCTGGATCACCTGGATGATGAGGGTCCGCAGCGACCGGTCGAGGCGTTCGACCAGGCGGCGGATTTCTTCGGTCCGCGCCGGCGGCGCCTTCACCACCAGCACGTCCTCCGCCAGCACCATGGCCTCGCCCGGCTCCAGCAGCGGCGCTAGGATTCGCACCAGCTCGGCGGCGGGCCGGTGGGAAACCGGGATCGTCACCGTCTCCGCCCGCAGCGCCGGGAACCACAGCAACGCCAGCAATATCCAAATCCTCGTCATCGCTCGACCTCCTTTGGGGTTTGCTTTAACCTTATCCCAAACTCGTTGCCGCAGGAGATTCACCATGACCCCGAACCGATCCGCCTCCCTCGCCGCCGTCGCCCTCATGGGACTGATGGCCGCCACCCGCTTCCATCATTTCGGCGACTTCAGGACCCTGCCCGACGCCTCTCTGGCGACGTTCTTCCTCGCCGGCCTGTTCATCGCCCGTCCGGCCTTCTTCCTCGTGCTGCTGCTGGAGGCCGGGGTCATCGACTTCCTCGCCATCCGCTTCGGCGGCGTCAGCGGCTGGTGCGTCACCCCGGCCTATCTGTTCCTGATCCCCACCTACGGTGTGCTGTGGCTGGCGGGCCGCTGGTGCCGTCCCTGGCCGCTGGACTCCGCCGCCGCCCTGGGCAGGACCCTGGCGGCGCTGGCCGGCGCCACCGTCGTCGCCTTCCTGATCTCCAACGGCAGCTTCTACTGGCTGTCGGGCCGTTTCGACGATCTGAGTCTGGCCGAATACGCCGGCCGCGTCGCCCGCTATCTGCCCCCCTACCTGGGCACCACCCTCGCCTACGGCAGCCTGGTGCTGGCGGGGCGTTGGTTGTGGTGCCAATGGCGCACCACCGCGGTGCAGCCCTCGTCCCCGTGAAGTTGCATTCTTCCCACCACTCCCTACAATAAGCGCCCCTGCCAGGTGCCCTGCGAAGGGTGAAACGGGAAGCCGGTCGAAGTCCGGCGCTGCCCCCGCAACGGTAGGTGAGTCAAGGCGGACCTGAATGCCACTGGGCCTTTGCCTGGGAAGGCGGTCCGCCGCCCCGATGGGGCACTCACGAGCCCGGAGACCGGCCTGGCAGGCGGGTGCGGCGTCCATCCGGCGCCGTGTCGATTCACCTTCAGGGCGTGCGGTGGGCACGCCCCCAAGGAGACCTGTCATGGCCTGCAAACTTCGCTTTCTGCTGCCGGTCCTGCCGGTGGCCGCGGCCTTCGCCGCTGACAATCCCCCCAGCCGCCTCGACACCCTGACCGTCACCGCCAGCCGGATTCCGGTGCCGGTGCGCAAGAGCGGCAGCAGCATCACCGTCATCACCGCCGCCGACATCGCCGCCCGCAAGGCGTTCACCGTCGCCGACGTGCTCCGCAGCGTGCCGGGCCTGGACGTGGTCCAGAGCGGCGGCCTGGGCAAAACCACCTCGGTGTTCCTGCGTGGCGCCAACTCCCAGCACACCCTGGTGCTGATCGACGGCATCGAGGTCAACGATCCGTCCAGCCCCGGCGCCCGTTTCGATTTCGCCCATCTGACCGTGGACAACATCGAGCGCATCGAAATCCTCCGCGGTCCCCAGAGCACCCTGTACGGCTCCGACGCCATCGGCGGGGTGATCCAGATCTTCACCAAACCGGGCCGCGGCAAACCCCGTTACGGCCTCAGCGCCGAGGGCGGCAGCTACGGCACCTGGAAGACAGGCGGCTCGGCCAGCGGCCAATACCGAAAACTGCGCTACAGCGTCGCCGCCACCCATCTGGCCAGCAACGGCTTTTCCGCCGCCGACGACCGCCTCGGCAACGACGAGGACGACGGCTACCGCAACACCACCGTCTCGGCCCGGGCCGCCTGGCAGGCCCTCGACAACCTGAACCTGGATGCGGCGGTGCGCTACCAGAACAGCGACACCGACCTGGACAGCTGCGGCGGCCCCAACTGCGACGATCCCAACTATACCCAGAAGGGCGATCAGGTCTTTGCCCGCACCCAGGCCGCCCTCGACCTGCTCGACCACCGCTGGCGCCAGCAGCTGCGCCTGGCTTACAGCCGCACCGAACGCCGCTTCCGCGACCGCCCCAATCCGGGGGACACCTTCGTCGACAACAGCGCCTTCCGCGGCGAGAAGTTCAAGCTCGACTGGCAGAACACGGTCACCCCGACCGACTGGGACACCCTGGTGCTCGGCATCACCACCGAAACCGAGTGGATGAACACCGACAGCATCCCCACCCATTCGGCCACCACCAACGGCTACTACGGCGAAAACCGCCTCAAGTGGCTGGAGCGCTTCGTCACCACCGCCGGGGTCCGCCTGGACGATCACGAGCACGCCGGTGACAAGGTCACCTGGCGCGTCACCCAGGCGGTGCTGATTCCGGAAACCGGCACCAAACTGCACGGCAGTTACGGCAAGGGCTTCAAGGCCCCGAGCCTGTTCCAGCTGTTCGCCCCGGCCGGTTTCTTCGGCCCCATCGGCAATTCCAATCTCAAACCGGAACGCAGCCGCGGCTGGGACGTCGGGATCGACCAGCGCTTCTGGAACGAGCGTATCCTGCTGGGGGCGACCTGGTTCCACAACCAGTTCAGCAATCTGATCGATTTCCAGTTCGGCACCGGCTACGTCAACCTCACCAGCGCCCGCAGCGCCGGACTGGAAACCTATGCAGAAATCCGCCCGCTGGACTTCCTCACCCTACGCGGCACCTATACCTACACCAACACCGAGGACAATCAGGACGAGCAGCTGCGGCGCCGCCCCCGTCACAAGGGCAGCTTCGACGCCGACATCGCCCTGACCGAGACGGCCCACTTCCACGTCAACGTGCTGGTGGTGGGCAGCCGTCGCTTCAGCGCTTTCAGCATCAAGCGCAAGCTGTCCAACTACACCGTCGTCAACCTGGCCGGCGATTACCGGGTCACCCCGTGGCTGACCCTGTACGGCCGCATCGACAACGCCTTCGACCAGGAATACGAGGAAGTTCCCGGTTACGGCACCAGCCGCGTGGCCGGTTACGGCGGCTTCCGGCTGACCTTCTGAGGGAAACCTGCCCAGGATGGTGCACTCCTACGCGCACCATCCTGGTGCAACCCGCCGACACTGGAAACCGGGACGACGGCCATCACGCCGCCAATTGGTGGCACGTAACTTGCTTATGCCCAGGGTAGTTCACCAACTTCCCGGGCATTCCCATGCAGCGCAAAAAGCTCGTCGTCATCGGTAACGGCATGGTCGGCCACCACTTCATCGAGAACCTGGTCCAGACCGACGCCGCCAAACAGTTCGAGATCGTCACCTTCTGCGAGGAACCCCGCCTCGCCTACGACCGGGTCCATCTGACCTCGTATTTCGAGACCCGCGATCCGAAGCAGCTGGCCCTGACCACGGAGGACTTCTATCGGGAGCACGGGATCACCGTGCATCTGGGCGACAAGGCGGTCGAGATCGACCGCGCCCGCAAGATCGTGCGTTCGGAAAAAGGCGCCGAGGTCCCTTACGACGTCCTCATCCTGGCCACCGGCTCCTATCCCTTCGTGCCCCCCATCCCCGGCCACGACCGCGAGGGCTGTTTCGTCTACCGTACCATCGAGGACCTGGAAGCGATCACCCGAGCCGCCGAGGAGAGCAGGATCGGCGCCGTGGTCGGCGGCGGCCTACTCGGCCTGGAAGCGGCCAAGGCGTTGCAGGACCTGGGGCTGGAAACCCACGTGGTGGAATTCGCCCCCCGCCTGATGGCGGTGCAGCTGGACGAGGACGGCGGCGCCATGCTGCAGCGCAAGATCGAGGCCCTGGGCGTCGGCGTCCACACCGGCAAGAACACCCAAAACATCGGTCCGGGCAAGTTCCAGCGCCTGAAGATGGAATTCGCCGACGGCGACAGCCTGGAAACTGATCTGATCGTCTTCTCCGCCGGCATCCGTCCCCGTGACGAACTGGCGCGCCAGGCCGGCCTGGAAGTGGGCCCCCGGGGCGGCATCGTCATCGACGACCACTGCCGCACCTCCGACCCCGACATCTTCGCCATCGGCGAATGCGCCCTGTGGAACGGGCGGATCTTCGGCCTGGTCGCCCCCGGTTACCAGATGGCCCGGGTGGTGGTGGAACTGCTCAATGGCAGGGAAGCGGCCTTCACCGGTGCCGACATGAGCACCAAGCTCAAGCTCATGGGGGTCGAGGTGGGCACCATCGGCGATTCCCACGGCCGCACCGAGGGGGCCCACAGCTACGTTTACAAGAACGAACACGACGAGGTCTACAAACGCCTAATCATCAGCCCGGACAATCAGAAGCTGCTCGGTGCGGTGCTGGTGGGCGACTCCGGCGCCTACGACACCCTGCTGCAGTACTACCAGAACGGCATCGACCTGCCCCAGCCGCCGGACGCCCTGATCCTGCCGACCACCGAGGGCGCCAGCGTCGGCCTCGGCCCCGACGCCCTGCCGGAAAGCGCCACCATCTGCTCGTGCCACAACGTCACCAAGGGCCAGATCGTCGCCTGCATCGACGAGGGCGTCGTCTCCCTGGCCGACATCAAGGCTGAAACCCGCGC
>Ga0256832_1003828_pt1 | contig 10222 bp, 8 predicted proteins | sample 134614metaG_FD_190534 | JGI IMG/M metagenome (GOLD analysis project Ga0256832, IMG submission 190534) | Hydrothermal vent microbial communities from Lau Basin, Pacific Ocean - 134-614 | ecosystem: Environmental > Aquatic > Marine > Hydrothermal vents | place: Pacific Ocean: Lau Basin | collected...
CAACCGGCGTATTTCCTGCATAAGCCACGCAAATCTCGCGCAAATCTCGCACATAATCCGCATAATATAATCCTGAATCCACACGAGTCGAATAAACAAGAGGAATAGCAGCAAATGAACGTCCTGGTCTTTGATATAGAAACCATTCCCGATATTCAAAGCGGTCAGAAAATCTTTGATCTTGCAGGGCTGGATGATGCCAGTACCGTCAAGGCAATGCGTCACTTGCGGCAGCAAAAGGCGGGAACAGACTTTATGCCCCTGCATCTGCACCAGATTGTGGCTATCTCGGTTGTTTACCGCGGCATGGGGGATGATATGGGGCATGAAGTCTCGGTGCGCTCCCTGGGTAAGCTGGGAAGCACTGAAGCGGAACTATTGACGCTTTTTATCGAGCACATCGAAGAACGCACGCCAACCCTGGTTTCATGGAATGGCACAGGTTTTGACCTGCCTGTAATTCATTACCGTATGCTTAAAAACAGCATCAGCGCCCCCGGCTACTGGGAAAAAGGCGATAATAACAGTGCCTTTCGCTATGATAATTATCTTGGTCGTTACCATGAACGCCATACTGATCTGATGGATGTACTCGCCAGCTATAACCGCAATGCCAGCGCGCCACTGGATCATATTGCCACGATGCTGGGTTATCCCGGCAAAATGGGCATGGATGGCTCAAAAGTTTGGGATCAATATCAGGCAGGTAATCTGAATGCGATCCGCAACTACTGTGAAACCGATGTCTTAAATACCTATCTTGTCTATCTGCGTTATCAGCTCATGCGTGGAGAATTAAATCAGGATGAACTCCAACAGGAATATGCATTATTGCGCGATTTGCTGGATAATAGCGGAAAAGCACATTTACAAAAATTTTCAAAAGCCTGGGCTTAAAACTTAATATGACAGATGAAATCCAACTAGACCTGCTGGACGCGCCAAGTGATCCTGGCGGCTCCAATAATATAGAACGCCTGCCACTCGAACAATACACCGAAAAAGCCTATCTCGATTATTCCATGTACGTCATTCTGGATCGTGCCTTGCCGAATATTGGAGATGGTCTGAAGCCGGTGCAACGGCGTATTGTTTATGCGATGTCCGAGCTGGGTTTGTCAGCGGCTTCCAAACACAAAAAATCAGCGCGTACCGTGGGCGATGTACTCGGCAAGTTTCATCCGCATGGTGATTCAGCCTGCTACGAAGCAATGGTATTGATGGCGCAGCCGTTTTCCTACCGTTACCCGCTGATTGATGGTCAGGGTAACTGGGGTTCGCAGGATGATCCCAAATCTTTCGCGGCAATGCGTTATACCGAATCGCGTCTGACTCCCTATGCAAAGGTTTTGCTGCAAGAGCTGGGGCAGGGGACAGTTGACTGGGTTGATAATTTTGATGGAACCCTGAAAGAACCGGCACTCTTGCCGGCACGCTTGCCGAATGTCCTGCTAAATGGTGGATCGGGAATCGCAGTCGGCATGGCAACCGATATTCCTCCGCATAATTTACGCGAAGTAGTAAACGCATGTCTGCAATTATTAAAGAAAAAAAGCAGTACGACAGAGGAACTTCAGGCGCATATACCCGGTCCTGATTATCCAACCAGTGCGGAAATTATCAGCACTCCCAAAGAAATTGCGGCAATCTATGAAAGCGGCAAGGGCAGCATTAAAATGCGCGCCCTTTGGGAGAAGGAAAATACTGATATTATTATCACTGCCTTGCCGTTTCAAACCTCAGGCGGCAAGGTTCTGGAGCAGATTGCCACCCAGATGCGTGCCAAAAAACTGCCAATGGTGGCTGATCTGCGGGATGAATCCGACCATGAAAATCCCACCCGCCTGGTTATTACGCCACGCTCCAACCGCGTAGATATCAAGCAGCTGATGTCACACCTGTTTGCCACGACAGACCTTGAGCGTAATTACCGCGTCAATATGAACATGATCGGGATTGATGGCAAGCCACAGGTAAAAAATCTCAAAAAGATACTCAGCGAATGGCTGGAATTTCGACGTACAACACTGATAAGGCGGATTAAGTGGCGTCTGCAAAAAGTGCTGGAACGCCTGCATATTCTGGAAGGTCTGTTGCTTGCTCACCTGAATATTGATGAAGTGATCCGCATTATTCGTGAAAATGATGAGCCCAAGCCGATTCTGATGCAACACTTTAACTTGAGTGATATTCAGGCGGAAGCCGTGCTCAACCTGCGTCTGCGAAACCTTGCCAAACTTGAAGAATTTCAGATACGCGCTGAACAGGAAGATCTGATTAATGAACGCGATGAGCTGCAGGGCTTGCTTGATTCACCCAAAAAACTGACCTCCCTGATGCGCAAGGAGCTTAAGGAAGATGCAGAAAAGTATGGTGACGAACGTCGCTCACCCATCGTCGCGCGGGAAGCATCCCGGGTTCTGGATGAATCTGCACTGATACCGTCTGAGCCGGTAACGGTTGTTCTCTCCAAAATGGGCTGGATACGCGCAGCCAAAGGGCATGATATTGAGCCGCAAAGCCTGAGTTACAAACAGGGAGACAAATATCAGGATTCCGCACTGGGGCGTTCCAACCAGCAGGTTGTTTTACTCGACAGCACAGGTCGCAGCTATACCCTGGCAGCACATACACTGCCCTCGGCGCGCGGGCAGGGAGACCCACTCAGTGGGCGTTTTAAAGCCGCGCAAGGCAGCAGTTTTAAAGCAGTGCTGATGGGTAAAAATGAGCAACTGTTTTTACTTGGCAGCTCCTTTGGTTATGGCTTTATCTGCAAGTTTGAAAATATGCTAAGCCGTGCCAAAGCAGGCAAGGCAACCGTTAGCCTTGGCAAGACGGGAGCTGAATTACTTGCGCCAGCGCCGCTACTTGACCCTGAAAACGATTTTGTCGCCGCAGTCACCTCTGAAGGCTATCTGCTGATTGTAAAAGCCTCGGAGTTACCTTTGCTACCCAAGGGAAAGGGAAACAAAATCATCAATATACCACCCAAAAGATTGAAATCAGGTGAAGAAAAGGTAGTTGCCATAATTGCGCTAACGGCTGCCTCCAAACTGATCGTACATGCCGGCAAAAAACACAAGGTTATACAGGGCGCCGAGATAGTAGAATATCAGGGCGAGCGCGGCAAACGCGGCAAACTGTTACCCAATGGCTACCGCAAGGTAAGTCATCTGGAAATTGCATAGCGGGTACTTATGTGTTCCTACGCGAAAGTTGGGGACGCGTTTGCCCTCTGTGTTCTCTGTGCCCTCTGTGGTTAATATGGTTATGGAGAAAAATATATAAAAAACAGGGGGGATGGGTGGTCAGAGGACAGAGGACAGAGGACAGAAAAAATAAAGTTTCGTAGGTCGGATTAGCCTGAGCGTAATCCGACAAGAGCGTGGCACGATGTTATGAACTATGTTGGATTACGCTACGCTAATCCAAGCTACGCAAAAATGTATAAAAAAAGGGGGGGATGGGTGTTTCTGAGGGCAGAAGACAGAGGACAGTAGCAGAGTGTGTAACCTGCATTGAATTGCAGGGCTAAATTGTTAGATTAATTTTGAGCGGGTAGTTTAAAGTGAATGCTTGTATTAGTCTGTCGTTGGATATATCCCGCCTTCCTCAATCAGTTTCTCGAAAAGTTGTTTGAATTGTCTGTTTTGCATGAGTTTTTGCAGTGATTCACTACTGTGGCTGAAGTAGTAATTCTCACAAAGTTCCTGGATATCGTCTAGTCGCTCCACAGGTAAAACGATGTGATGTCCGTCCGCAAAAAAGTCCAGCCTGTTTTTATCGGTATTTTTAATATAGGCAAAGCGTAGCCAGCTTTCGCGTTCGTAATCCTGGTTTTTTTGGTAGCTATTTTCAGCACTTATCTCATGTTCTTCAGATGGTACTTCACCTTTGCTCTCGGTCAGGTACTTTCCCAGAAAAAGATCAAGATCAGCCTTTTGCTTGTCAATAGAATCCAGTATCAGGGTTGACAGTTTGTTCAGGTCGTTTGCCGTTATTTCACCCGGATTATCCTGGATTGTACGATCTGGATCTGTGAAGCGTTTTGTAAACTGCTTGTTTTTGCTAAATGTCTCCAGCCAGTTTTGCACCAGATCAACCGTGCGTGGCGCCTGAAAGCCAACAGAGAAGGTAAAACATGCCCCTTCTGCAATCCCATAATGCGGCATATTCGGTGGCAGATATAGCATGTCACCAGGCTCCAGCAACCAGTCTTCATCCTCATCAAACTCTTTTAGCAAGGCAATCGGCAAATCAGGAATTAATTCTCCGGGATAGTCTTCACGGGTGATGACTTTCCAGCGACGCTTGCCTGCTCCCTGTATTAAAAAGACATCATAGTCATCGCTGTGAGGACCGACAGTTCCCTGGTCTTCCGCATAGCTCACCATTAAATCATCAATACGCCAGTCAGGGATAAAACGAAATGGCTCAATCAGGTTACCCAGTTCAGGAACATAGCGCTCCAGGTCATTCACCAGAAAAGTACAGTGAGAGTCGGGCAGGGTGATAAAATCTTCTTCTGTAAAAGGCGCAAGCTTTACCTGCCAGGGCTTGTTTTCCGGCGGCAGACCATGTTCGATAATCATGCGTGCCGGTGCGTCAGTATCCAGTGTCAGCCCGGCAAGTTCTTCTGCCGTGAAAGGCATTTCAAAATCAGGAAACGCATTGCGTACAACAAGAGGCTTCTTTTGCCAATAATTTGCAAGAAAATCTTCTATTGACAGATCACCAAGGACATTTGTTTTCATAGTGAATAACCGTGATAAAAAGTATTGCTCTTAATTTTAGAAGATCTGCCAGGGGATGGCGCGATAATAAACCTTAATTATTATGCGGGAGCATGTTGAAGACAAGTATTGCAGTGTTCTCAGGCAAGTTCTTTGTTATTTTTATTAATAATTAACCAGCTCTTTTAAATTCGTGAAGTTCATCACGAATAACCTTGCGCAAAGTTTTTTCAAGTGACTTATTCTGATTTTTAATATGTTCTTGTAAAGCATTATTTATGAGGGTTTGATAGTTACCACCCCCAGCCTTATTAACCAGTTCTTTAAAATGATTTACAATATCACCATCGAGACGAATTGTGATGCGAACTTTATTGGGGTCTGGCTTAACAACAGCACCTCTTTTTCCTTTGCTAAAATCTTCAGTCATGGCTTAAACCTTCATAGTATTGTTTTATCATTTTGGGGTCTGCTTTTCTTGCGGATATAATTCGTATTGAACCTTCAATACACTCAGCATGAACTACGAACAATATATTTAAATACGATCCCATACCGAGAGTCTTAAATCTTTGTTCAGAATGATCAAAGTCTTCGATTGTTAAGGCATTTTCATCTTCCAGTGCGATAACCGCATCGGCAAAATCCACGCCATGTTTACGGAGATTGTCTTTTGCCTTGTTTTTATCCCATTCATAGTTCATGAACTAGTTTTAAATGACAGATAGGCATGCTTTCACTTCTTTGTTTTTGCAAATATTTTATGATTAACTAATCCGTCAGTTTAAAGTGGATGCTGTACCAGATTATATGCACAATCTGTGCACATGACAAAATGTTTTTGGTAAAGCCGCCATTTGCTGTCTGGATTAGCTCTTAGTCCGACAAAATTGGCACTATGTTGAATTTGCTAAGCTCTCGGACAGAGTCACCCAGCTAATCCAACATAGCGCTACCCGTTTAGCTATTAAAAACGTGGTCCTGCTGTTTTGGCAACTTCAGCCTGTTTTAATGCGGCTTTGCCTTGCTTGATGACATTATTGGCAAGTTCGATTGCTTTTTTATCTTTGCCTGCCTTGGCTGCTTCTTCGGCTTTTTTGATCATTTTACCCATAAGCGTCCACTCAAAACCCACGGCTGCTGCTTCTTTTTGGGCTTTTTTGGCAGCACTAATTGCGTCTTCGGCTTTGTTTGCCATGGCTGCGGCACTAATGCTCAGAGCTAAAGTAGCTAATAATAATTTAAGTTTCATTCATTCCTCCTGGTTGTTGAATATTTGATTTTATTTTGTGTTTTTAAACACAATTGTATTGATACCAGTTTACCTGGGAAAGGTCAATCTCTATAATAATCGGCTAATTTAATAAACCTGAATCAGTCTTGAATCCGTGACCCCTGCCAAACCCGTATTTTACTCCCGTTTATCCGCATTGAAGTCACGCATTCAGATTAGTCTTACAGCATCTCCCTCCCCAAAATTGGATAGTAACTATGAAAATTCTTGAAGAAGCCTTAACCTTTGATGATGTTTTACTTGTCCCCGCGCATTCAACGGTGTTACCGGCTGAGGTTGATTTGAGTACCCAGTTGACCAAAAAAATTCGCCTCAATATTCCGATGTTATCAGCAGCAATGGATACCGTCACTGAAGCCCGGCTGGCGATTGCATTAGCGCAGGAAGGTGGACTGGGTATTGTGCATAAAAATATGACGATTGATGCTCAGGCAAAAATTATTTCCAGCGTCAAGCGTTTTGAAAGTGGCATTATCAAGGATCCGATTACCATTGCAGCAGATGTTTCTGTTGGAGAGGTGATGGCTCTAACGGCGAAACACAAAATATCAGGGGTTCCTGTGGTTGAGAATGGTGATGATCTGGTCGGTATTGTTACCAGCCGCGATTTGCGATTTGAAACCAATCTGGATCAGCCTGTCGCATCCATTATGACACCAAAGGACAAGCTGGTTACGGTTGCGGAAGGTGCGAGTAAAGACGAAATCAAAAAACTGCTACACACACATCGCATTGAAAAAGTTCTGGTGGTTAATGATGACTTTAAACTGCGTGGCTTGATTACGGTTAAAGACATTCAAAAATCAACTGATTTCCCGAATGCCTGCAAGGATGCCTCAGGCAGTCTTCGTGTTGGCGCAGCAGTGGGCACGGGGCATGGCACGGAGCAACGTGTGAAGGCACTGGTTGATGCTGGTGTCGATGTGGTTATTGTAGATACCGCACATGGACATTCGCAAGGTGTGCTGGATCGGGTAAGCTGGGTTAAGGAAAATTTCCCGCAGGTAGAGGTCATTGGAGGCAATATCGCCACGGCAGAAGCCGCGCTTGCCCTGGTTGAAGCAGGTGCAGATGCAGTGAAGGTGGGGATTGGTCCGGGTTCAATTTGTACTACACGCATGGTGGCAGGGGTTGGCGTACCGCAAATCACTGCAATTATGAATGTCGCAAACGCACTCAGGGACAAAGGCATACCACTGATTGCTGATGGCGGGATTCGTTTCTCGGGGGATATTGCAAAATCACTGGCATCCGGTGCGCATTGCGTCATGTTAGGCGGTATGTTTGCGGGCACAGATGAAGCACCGGGCGACATCATTATCTATCAGGGACGCTCCTATAAATCGTATCGTGGTATGGGCTCACTGGGTGCCATGGCAGAAGGTTCGAGTGACCGGTATTTCCAGGAATCTGAAAATGCCGCGGATAAATTAGTCCCCGAAGGCATCGAAGGGCAAGTGCCCTATAAAGGTCCTCTGGCTCCAATTATTCACCAGCTAAACGGCGGTATCCGTTCCAGTATGGGCTATGTTGGCTGCAAGAATCTGGAAGAAATGCGAACTAAACCCAAATTTGTACGCATTACCGGCGCGGGTATGAAAGAATCTCATGTGCATGATGTGACGATTACAAAAGAAGCGCCAAATTATCATTCATAGTTTGTAACTACTCAGCTTACCCTTTATTTTACCAGCTACGTTAAAAGTGGGTGGTGGCTTAAACCTGTTGATTATCCAATGCGCAACACATAGTGCCACGATTTTGTCGGATTACGCTTGGGCTAATCCGACCTACAGAACACAGGTTTGAGTCACTACCCAAAATAAAGGGCAATCCGGGCAGTTTATAGATGATGCTGAGATGGCTATTCAACAATAACCCTGGCATTTAAAGGCTGGGTAGGGCGGTTGTTTGGGTGCTTTAGTGCCTTCTGCAATTTCTCTACCTGTGCCCTGGATACATGGAAAGGACGCTTCATTACAATCCAGCGAACACCTTCAGTACATGGAGGGGTTGTGAGAGAACCATTAAAGCGGTAGTAACTGCTGATCTTTTTTTCCATCTGCAATGTTTTTAAGGCATTCGATGCCAGCTTCTCCTTGTCTCCCTTGTTCATAGGCAGTTTTTTCCATAGGGATGCGAGGGTTGGATCATCAGGACCGGGAGAGAAAAACACGGCAACAACAGCAATTTCATTTTTATCACTAAGGTGAACAAAATGCGCTTCTAGTGGAAAATGTTGCCCATTAACTGTATTTTCACTGGGTGTATGAAAATGAAACTGTTTCAGGGTGAATTTGATATTATCAACAATAATTTCTCCACCAGACCACATATTGACCTGTACGGTATGTCCGTTATTAACAATGGTACTGGGGGTTATGATATTGTAATCAAAGGGAATCGCAGGTAAGTTGGCATCCAGCACCGAGTTTTTCATATCTATATCAACGGGTGACTGGTTATTCCCTGTTTTGCAACTGCTGTAGCTTGCAGACAAATCTCCCCAAAATTCAGGACCTTGTTTGCCACTATAGCTCCAGTGGGCTGATTTTTCTGCGTGTGCCTTGTCTGTATTATTGCTCTTTGCCTTTTCTGCAAAAACAGGGTTTAGCCCCAAAAAAGCGAAGATAGTCAGGCTTGTGAGAACTAGCGATTTTTTTTTCATAATGTTTGTATCTTTTTTAGACTGGCTTACTTTATGCTTCATCTTCTGTTTCGTCAATGTTCACAATAAAAATCCTTAAAAATCACTTGATATAAACGTGCCAGCCGATTTTAATTAGCACTCTTCTCAAAAGGTAACACTATGACTTCCAATATTCACAATGACCGCATTTTAATTCTCGATTTTGGTGCTCAATACACTCAACTGATTGCACGACGGGTGCGCGAAGTGGGTGTCTACTGTGAAATATATCCCTGGGATGTGAGTGATCAGGAAGTAAAGGATTTTAATCCCAAAGGTATTATCCTCTCGGGTGGTCCAGAATCGACCACGGGCGAGGATGCTCCCGCCGCGCCCCGGATTGTTTATGATCTGGGTGTGCCGCTGCTTGGAATCTGCTACGGTATGCAAACCATGGCGGCGCAACTTGGTGGCAAGGTTGAAAATGCTGATCAGCATGAATACGGCTATGCCCAGGTTCGCGCCCGTGGGCATACCGCGCTACTCAAGGACATTGAAGATGAAGTGAGCCCCGAAGGCTTTGGTCTGCTCGATGTGTGGATGTCACATGGCGACCGGGTCATCGAAATGCCCGAGTCATTTAAGTTGATGGCATCCACCGAAAATGCACCCATTGCAGGCATGGCAGATGAAAACCGGCGCTTTTACGGCATCCAGTTTCACCCGGAAGTGACGCATACAAAGCAGGGTAAACGCATCATCGAGCGTTTTGTACGCGAGATTTGTGCCTGCGAAAATTTATGGACAGCACGCAATATTATTGATGACAGCATTCAGAAAGTGCGTCAACAGGTTGGTTCTGATGAAGTCATTTTGGGGCTCTCGGGAGGGGTTGATTCATCGGTTGTAGCAGCCCTGTTGCACAAGGCTATCGGCAATCAGCTTACCTGCGTCTTTGTGGATACCGGGCTGTTACGCTATCAGGAAGGCGATCAGGTGATGTCGATGTTTGCCGAACACATGGGAGTAAAAGTCATCCGTGTAGATGCCGAAGAACGCTTTCTCAAGGCACTTCAAGGCAAAACAGACCCGGAAGAAAAGCGCAAGATCATCGGCAATCTGTTTATCGAGGTTTTCGATGAAGAATCTGCCAAACTCAGCAATGCAAAATGGCTGGCACAGGGTACAATATACCCTGATGTGATCGAATCGGCAGGCAGCAAAACAGGCAAGGCTCATTTAATCAAGTCACATCATAATGTCGGCGGGCTACCCGATGATATGAAACTGGGGCTGGTAGAACCACTGCGTGAGCTCTTCAAGGATGAAGTGCGCGTAATTGGCATAGAACTTGGTCTGCCTGCTGAAATGGTGCATCGCCATCCATTTCCCGGACCGGGTCTGGGGGTGCGGATTCTGGGGGAAGTCAAAAAGGAATACGCTGATATTCTGCGCCTTGCCGACCATATCTTTATTGAAGAGCTTTACAAGCATGATCTATACCATAAAACTTCCCAGGCATTTGCTGTATTCCTGCCAATAAAATCAGTCGGTGTCACTGGTGAC
>Ga0256832_1003829_pt1 | contig 10221 bp, 9 predicted proteins | sample 134614metaG_FD_190534 | JGI IMG/M metagenome (GOLD analysis project Ga0256832, IMG submission 190534) | Hydrothermal vent microbial communities from Lau Basin, Pacific Ocean - 134-614 | ecosystem: Environmental > Aquatic > Marine > Hydrothermal vents | place: Pacific Ocean: Lau Basin | collected...
CATAATTGCGTACCCCTTTCATCGGGGCAAAATCGACACCGGGCAGCCTGGCGATTTCATCACGGATCCCGGTGGCCAGGGTTTTTAGGGACTTTTCATCCGTATCCGCCATGACGGCGACCTGAAGGGAGCGGCTTTGAAACCGGATCAGTTCGACAGTTGGTCGCTCAATGGATTTCGGGAAAGTGTTAATGGCATCCACGGCAGCCTTGATTTCACCCAGCAGTTTCAGCTTGTCGATATTGGTGGTCATTTCCACCTGCACCATTGCCCGCCCGCGCTCCGCTGTGGCATCAATGGCGCTGACCCCTTCAATATCATTGATCGCCTCTTCAATGGGCACAATAATGCGTTCTTCCACCTCTTTGGGATCACCACCCGGCCAGACGACCTGTATCTGAATAAATTTGGCCGGCATGGACGGCATGATCTCGCGGTTAAAGGTTGGCAGGGTCAGAAAGCCGCCAATCAGAATGGCCAGCATCAACAGATTGGCCGCAACCGGATTGCGGACAAACCATTTAATCAGGCCGTTCATTCGCCTGCTCCGGTTTTGGCATTGGTGATTGCGGCATTCTCGTCCCTGTGCGCATCGCTGCGTTCCACCTGCATACCCTCAACAACCGCATCAAGGGCCGAGGTGATGATATCCGTACCATCGTCAAGACCGCGTATCAGCGCCTTTTTCCGGTCAGCCTGGACGAGTTCAATCCGGCGGATATGCATGCGGTTGTCAGCATCTACCGTCACCACTTCGTTCTCATTGCGCAGGGCGCTACGGGGAATTTCCACAACATTGTCCAGACGCACGCCGGGAATTTCGGCATTGACAAACAGGCCGTTCATGAGAGGCGGCTGGCCATTCCGGGCTTCATAGGGATTGTCAATTTCAACAATCAGGTTCAAAACCCGGTTGGCCTGATCAATACTGCCGCTGGTACGGACAATATGTCCCGTCCAGTGAAAGGTTCGCCCGCCAATCTCTGCGCTTAAATCAACAGGGGGCAGGTCTTTTTTGGCCCGGGACGAATTAAACAGGGCGTCCAGATTGATTTTCGCCAGCTGTGAATTGGTCAAAGGCAGATAGACTTCGGCCACATCAGTCGCATAGACCTGGGCCAGAACAGTTCCCGGAGAGACATATTGGCCCAGATCAACCCGCTTGGTCTCGATTCGCCCATCAAAAGGCGCACGGATTTCGGTGCGGGCCAAATCCAGCTCCGCTTTGTGCACACGGGCCTGGGCCGAGGCCAGGGCCGCTTTGGCACCGGCCAGCTGTGGTTTGCGAAGGGCCAGGTCTGTGGCGGGCTTATCACCATTAATATCTTCCCAGTCCTGTCTGGCAATTTCACCTTCGGCAATTTCCCTGTCCAGCTTCGCTTTGGCGTCGGCGACATTGGCGCGGGCCTGCTCAATCGCGAATTTATAATTTGACGGATCAATCCGTACCAGAACCTCGCCTTTGGTAAAGCGACCGCCATCAACAAAATGTGGCGATGTCCAGACAATTTTTCCCGCCACTTCCGGTACCAGATCAATCGCGCGCCTGGGCCGGATTGTGCCTTGCGTGCGCACTGAAGGCTGCCAGGATGTCTGGCGGGCTGTCATGACACTGACCAGTGGCAAGCGGGCGCTCCCTTCGACTTTGGGCGGGCGCGGCTTTCCCATGAAAATGCTTACGGCAATCAACAAAGCGAGGATCAGAACAATGACCGGCAGAATATACCAGACAAAGCCATGTTTTTTTCGTGCTGTTTCAGTCATGGGCCGACATTTAACACGAAAGCGGCCTTCTGCCAAATGGCGCAGGCCTGACACCGGGCCGGATGAGCCCCTGACAAGAGGACATTTTGTGCACTGACCGCTTGGTGGTTACCCCTGGCTCTTCAAATTGGCGACCCGGCCCTGGGCAATGAGGATGCTCATACCGATAAAAGCGGTCGCCACCAGGATAATACCGGTCAGATAGGGAAGGCCCTGCCAGATACTGTAAAGCAGTCCGGCAAACAAGGGGCCGGTTGAACGACCGAGCGACTGCATGGCATTGACAGCCCCCATCACCAGACCGCGCTCATGCGGTTCGGCCCGGTGCGAGGCCAGCGCACTGATACCGGTGGTAAACAGGGTCGTGCCGACCCCGGTCAGACACAGGCCGATCACCACCCCCCAGCTTATCGGCGTCCAGATAATCAGCGCCAGTCCCGAGATAAGAGAAACAAAAGCGATACGCACCAGATTGCGTTCACCAAAGGCTTTGGCCAGATGTTTGACCAGGCCGCCCTGGACAATCACAATGACAATCCCGACAATAACGAAAATATGTCCCATATCACGCGGGCCCCAGCCATACCGGTCTTTAATCAGCAGCGGCGTGGCCGGGTCCATCAGCGCCCCGGTGGTTGAGACAAAGAAGATGAACAGGAAAAACCAGACAAAGACGCGGTGGCGGGCCAGGCGCCTTATGCTCTCAAACCGGCCTACACGCGGTTTTGCCCGGGTTTCTGCCCGGGTTTTTGCGTTTAGGGTCTCTTTGAAGGCAAACAGGATCAGCAAAACGGCGGAGGCGGAAAAACAGGCCGAGGCAATCGAAGGGGCGACCAGGGTGGCCGTCTTAGGCGTGGCCCCGCCAAGCCAGCCGCCAATGGCCGGGCCGATGATAAAGCCCAGACCAAAGGCGGCACCCAGCACGCCCATGCCTTTGGCCCGATCTTCCGGTGTTGTCAGATCGGCAATCGCCGCGTAAGCCGTGGCGATATTCCCCGCCATCAAACCGGCAAAAACACGTGAGATCAAAACCATTTCCGGCGAGCGGGCAAAGATCATGATGACATAGGCGAGAAATGCGCCGGACAGGGCAATGGCCAATACCGGCTTGCGGCCAATGCGATCAGAAAGCCCGCCCCAAAATGGCCCGGCGACAAACTGGCTGATGGAATAGGTGGCGATGATAAAGGAGGCATAGGCCGGGCTTGCGCCCCAATTCTCGAGCACATACATAATCGGTGGCAACAACATACCAAACCCGGCTATGTCCAAAAGGATAATGAAAAACAGAATACGCATGGGTTCCCTCCACTTACAGAGATTCCCTTACGCCTCGCCATTATTTTCTGTAAAGATTTTTTTCAAAGGTTTTTGCCATCGGGCTTATACGTCGTTATTGTCCCGCCTCCCGCATCAGTTCTGCATAAACCTGCACGGCTTTGGCAAAGGCGCTGATGCTTAGGCGTTCATTACGCCCGTGAATGCGCTCCATGTCTTCGGTGTCAAGTTCATAGGGGACAAAGCGGTATGTGTCTTTTGTGATGGCCGCATAATGGCGGGAATCCGTACCACCGGGGACTGTATAGGGCACCGCCATGGCCTTCGGGAAAGTCTCGCCAATCACTTTGGTCAGCCACAGCCAGGGCCCGGTGCCAATTTGTGACACCGGTGAGGGCTCGGCCCCGACACCTTCACTAACGGAAATCTCCACCTCCGGGTCTGCCACCGCGTTTTTGACATGGGCCAGCACGGACTCAATACTGTCGCGCTGATGGATGCGGAAATTGATAAAGGCCGTGGCCTCGCGCGGCAACACATTTTCCTTAAACCCGCCTTTGATAATGGTCGGGGCGATCGTCGTGCCCATCATGGCGCGGCTGAAATCGCTTTTTTTCAGCTTGGCGTCCACCAAAGGCCCAAACAGCCAGAGATTGGACGTGATCATGCGCATGCCAAACCCGCTGCGCTGCCCGGCCCGGCTCAGCATGGCATTCATGACTTTATCGCGCTTCATCACAAAAGGGTGGGCCTCGACATTTTTGATGGCTCTGGACAAACGGCCAATGGCCGTGTCTTTTGGCGGGGTTGAAGAATGCCCGCCGCGCCCCCTGGCTACCAGTTTCAGGGTCACATAGCCCTTCTCGGCCACACCGATCATGGCCGTCTGATCCGGCAGGCCGGGCATGCCCGAGAGAATGGCCCCGCCCTCATCAATCACCGCCCAGGGATGCACACCTCTTGATTTGAGCACATCGACAATGGCCTTGGCCCCCGTGCCGGCCACTTCCTCATCATGGCCAAAGGCAAAGATGAGGGTGCGGCGGGGCTTATACCCATTTGCAGCAAGCCGGTCAGCCGCTTCCAACAGCCCGATCAAAGCGCTCTTGTCATCAATAGAACCGCGCCCATAGACAAAGCCGTCCGCAATCACGCCGTCAAATGGCGGATAGTCCCAGCCGCCATCTTCCAAATGGGCGGGCACAACGTCCTGATGGGCCATGAACACCACAGGATCAAGTGCGCCATCAGAGCCCTGCCAGATATTGAGCTGAGAATAGGTGTCCACCTGTTCGGAAGTCACGGTCTGATAAAAATGCGGATAGGTCTGGGCCATCCAGTTTTGAAACTGGCCAAACACAGCCCAGTCGGTTTTGCTGCGCTCCTGCATGGTGACAGTCCTAAAGCGGACGGCCTCGGCCAGATGTCGGGCGGCCACTGAACTGTCGACATCAATCAGGGTGAGCTGCGCCGCTGACTGCGCCTTTGGGGCATTTTGCAGGGTGCGCACCACAACAATCCCGACCACAAGCAGAATAAGGCCGAACAGCCCGGCAAATACTTTCTTCATACGGCGCTCCGTCATTGGCTTGAAGACCCATATGCCGCTTTACAAGCGGGCACGCAAGCATTAGAACCGCGAAAATCGTGGAGCCCTCTATGCCGCATGCGCACACGCTATCGATCCGAAGCCCTCACCTTCTGTCAATTGCCGATTTGAACCGCCCGGAAATTGACGCCCTGCTGGATTTGGGCGAAACCTATCTTGATCTTGCCGTCCAGAAAGATGCCCGCAATGACGTTCTGGCGGGCAAGACTTTGGTCAATCTGTTTTTTGAAAACTCGACCCGGACAGAGAAATCCTTTGAGCTGGCCGGGCGCAGGCTGGGCGCGGATGTCATTAATATGGCGATTGCGCACTCTTCCGTGGCCAAGGGCGAGACCCTGCTGGATACCGCCACGACCCTAAATGCCATGAACCCGGATTTGCTGGTGGTACGGCATTCGGCTTCCGGTGCCCCGGCCCTTCTGTCACAAAAAGTCAGTTGTGCTGTTATCAATGCCGGTGATGGTGCGCATGAACATCCCACACAGGCACTTCTGGACGCGCTGACCCTGCGTACACGCCTGGGGGCCATAGACGGCCTGCGCATTGCCATTTGCGGAGATGTCTTGCATTCACGTGTCGCCCGCTCCAACGTCCAGCTTCTCAATCTGCTGGGCGCAGAAGTGCGACTGGTCGGCCCGCCCACTTTGCTGCCAATAGATGCCGACCGCTGGGGAGTCGCGGTATTCCACAATATGCGCGACGGTCTGGCGGGTTGTGATATTATCATGATGCTGCGTTTGCAGCTTGAGCGTATGCGCGGCGCTTTCGTGCCGTCCAAACGGGAGTATTTTCATTTCTTCGGTCTTGATCGTGACAAGCTGTCCTATGCCGCCCCCGGCGCACTGGTCATGCATCCGGGCCCGATGAACAGGGGTGTGGAGATCAGCTCCGATATTGCCGATGATCCGGATATCAGCCTGATTACCCGACAGGTTGAGACGGGGGTGGCCATGCGTATGGCCATCTTGCACGCCCTCGCCAACAAGGGAGGCCAGCCATGAGCGCACACACGCCTGACAGATTGGCGATCCGCAATGCCCGCCTCATCGACCCGGCCAGCGGCCTGGATCAGATCGGGGATATGCTGATTGAAGACGGCACAATCCTGCGCCTTGGCCAGGATTTGTTCATTGAGGGCCTAAGCCCTGACATCCCACAGATTGAGGCTGGCGGGCTGGTGCTGGCCCCGGGCCTGATTGATATGCGCGTGGTTACAGGTGAGCCGGGCGCAGAGCACAAGGAGACCCTGGCCAGCGCCGGACGGGCGGCGGCCGCCGGCGGGGTGACCTCCATCGTCGTCATGCCGTCCACTGACCCGGTAATCGATGATGTCTCCCTGGTTGATTTTATTGCCAGACGCGGTGCGGATACGGCACCGGTGCGCGTCTATCCGTCTGCAGCCCTGACCAGGGGGCTGAAGGGTGAGGACATGACGGAAATCGGCCTGATGAGTGCAGCCGGTGCGGTGCTGTTTTCCAATGGTGATTTGCCGATTGGTGATGCTGCCCTGATGCGGCGGATTATGGCCTATGCCTCCGGGTTTAATGCCCTGATTGCCCACCGCCCGGCGGATGTGAATTTAAGCGCCGGGGCCGTGGCGCATGAAAGCGATTTTTCCGCCAGGCTCGGCCTGCCTGCCGCGCCGTCTGCCAGTGAGCGGATTATGGTGGCGCGGGATCTGGCTCTGGCGGAACTGACCGGAGCACGGTTTCTTGTCGATCTGGTCTCGGCGCGCCAGACCCTGCCGATGATCAAAGCGGCCCGGAAAAAGGGGCTGGACGTCAGCGCCTCTGTCAGTATCAACCATCTGGCACTTAACGAGATGGACATTGGTGATTACCGGACATTTGCCAAGCTTGACCCGCCCTTGCGCGAGGAAGAAGACCGGCAGGCCTTGCTCGCCGCTGTCGCCGACGGCACGATTGACATTATCGTCTCAAGTCATGATCCGAAGCCGGCCGGGGACAAGCGCCGCCCGTTTGTTGAAGCCGGTTTTGGTGCGGTCGGGCTGGAATTGCTCTTATCCGCCGGCTTGACTCTGGTCGCGGAAGGGGCGCTGGATTTACTGACATTCCTGAGAGCCGTCACGATTCATCCGGCCGAGCTGCTGGGCTTGCCGCAAGGCCGACTGGCGGAAGGTGCGCCTGCTGATCTGGTGCTGTTTGATCCGGGCGCGCCGTGGAAATGTGATTCAGATGCGCTGTTGTCCAAATCCGAAAACACCCCGTTTGATGACCGGCTGATGCAGGGCAAAGCCGTGCTCACCATCGTTGAAGGCAAAATCGTTTTTGACTCCCGGGGCTCTTGAGGGCATTGTAGGGATATGATGAGTGTCAATCTAATCTGGGCTGCACTGATCTGGGCTGCACTGGGCGGCTATCTTCTGGGTTCCATTCCGTTTGGGCTTTTGATAGCCCGACTGGCCGGACAGGGGGATATCCGCAAAATCGGCTCGGGCAATATCGGTGCGACCAATGTGCTGCGCACCGGACGCAAGGAACTGGCCCTGCTTACTCTGGTGCTCGATGCTGGCAAAGCCGGTGTCGCCGCCCTGATTGCCGGGCATGTGTTCGGGCCCACCGAAGCGCTTATTGCCGGTGGCGCGGCGCTGATCGGGCATTGTTTCCCCATCTGGCTGGGCTTTAGGGGCGGGAAAGGTGTGGCCACCTATTTTGGCGCGCTTCTGGCTGTGGCCTGGCCGGTGTTTCTGATTGCGGGTGTAATCTGGCTTGTCTGTTTGTTTTTGACACGGATCGTGTCTCTCTCAGGCATTATAACCGCTCTTGCCGTGCCGCTGTGCGCCCTGGCATTGGGCCAGAAAGACATCGCCGTTTTCTGTGCCGCATTGGGCCTTGTCATTATCCTCAGACATGCGCAGAATATTGGCCGGATATTCAGAGGTGAGGAGCCAAAAATCGGCCGCAAGTCATGAGTCTGGATTTTGCCGAGCGCCGTGACTGGTTGCGCCTGACCCGTACCTCAACGGTTGGCCCGGTCGCCTTCGCCGGACTGCTAGCGCGTTATAAAACGGCGGCAGCGGCGCTGGCGGCCTTGCCGGAACTGGCCGCTCGCGGCGGGCGGCGCTCAAAAATGCTCATCCCGCCTCTGGAAGAAATTGAAGCGGAAATGGCCGCCTGTGATGATCTGGGCGTGCGCCTGTTGTGTGCCTGCGAGGAAGACTATCCAAAAGCGCTAAAAGCCCTGGGCCCGCCCCCGCCTGTCATCAGCGTTTTGGGACAGGTCGATATTTTGCACAAACCCTGTATTGCTTTGATCGGCTCGCGCAATGCATCTGCCGTCGGGCTCAGATTTGCCAGACAGATTGCCGGGGAACTGGGGGAGGCCGGATATACCATTATCTCGGGTCTGGCGCGCGGCATCGATACCTCCGCCCATGAGGGCGCGCTGGCCACAGGTACCGCCGCTGTTCTGGGAGGCGGGGTCGATCATATCTATCCGCGCCAGAATGAACATCTTTACCGCAAAATGGCAGCGCACGGCGCGCTGATCAGTGAAAGTCCGCTGGGCTATAGGGCCACGGCCCGTGATTTTCCGCGCCGCAACCGCATCATTTCCGGGCTCAGCCTGGGCGTGGTCGTCATTGAGGCGGCGGAGCGCTCCGGCACGCTGATCACGGCCCGCTATGCACTTGAACAAAACCGTGAGGTCATGGCCGCCCCCGGCTCGCCGCTGGATCCGCGCACCAAAGGCTGCAACCGTCTGATCAGACAGGGGGCCGCCCTGATAGAAAACACCGATGACATTATCGATGTGCTCGAGAGCCGGATGTCTGCAAGGTTTGAGGAAGGCCCGAACAGCTATCATCATCCCGATATTGACTGGGCCGAGATTGACAGGCAGATGGAGACCGCCAGGGACAGTCTTCTGGCCCTGTGCTCACCCACCCCGACCATACGCGACGAGATTATCCGCCAAAGCGGTCTGTCTGTGCCTGTCGCAAACGCCGCTCTTTTGGAGCTGGAACTGGCCGGGCGGATATTCGTCGAGGTCGATGGCCGGGTCAGCCTGGCCTGAGGCAAAGCCGACAAGACCCCTTCAGAGCTCCAGTATATCGCGCATGACTTCAAGATAGGCAATCCAGGCTTCCCGACCGGTATCTGTCAGATACACCAGGGTTTGCGGGCGTTTACCGCGATATCCTTTCTCCTGGCGAATATAGCCCGCGTGCTCGAGTTTGGACAGATGAGTTGACAGATTTCCGTGTGTCGCCCCGGTTTTCTTTTGCAACTCCGGAAAGCTGGCCGGACTGACGGTTGAAAGATAGGCCATAATGCCCAGCCTGAGACGACCATGAATAATGTCATCAATGCTCTTGGGAGATACAGTCATGATTCTGACAAAGCCCCCGGTTCACGCGTCATATACAAAATGTTCGGTATAATCTGGGTGAGCAATATGCCCGCAATGGCGATGAGATAAAGAACCGGGTCTCCCTGAAAATACAGGCTGACGGGAACCAGCAATATGGAAATCATCCCTTGCAGGCGGCCTGACTTTTCTCCACCGACCTTGTAAAGAACATAGGCTGTCAGCGCATAAAGCCCAAAGGCAAGCGGCAAGATAGTGTCCATAATGGCAAAGCTGACACGTCCCAAACTCGCACTCACGCCTGCTGCCAATGCATAGACGAAGATCAGAATATTGTTTCCTGTCCACAAAGCCTGTGCGAGTCGGTTTTTTATAGAGGACAAGCCCGGCTTCTCATAAAGCGATCGACTTAAAATCACGCTTGCTATGGTGCCGACTATTCCGAATGTCATCCAGACCAGTCCGATCCTGTTGATGGGGACAGGGCCGGTGCCTGTTAAAGCCAGATAATGAATGAACAGGGTTATGCAGGCCAAAACGCTCCACATTAAACCAATGCGCCCTCCCAATATCGGCGCATCCCGGCCCGCTTCAGCCAATGATTTAATATAATCGATATCACCACGCTGACTTGACTTTGACATAGAAAGCTCCTCATTTCTTGTTACAGCAACTAGTTTGTATTACAAACTTCTTTGTGTCAAGAAAAAAATTGTTTTTGTAGAAAACCTGCGATCCCGGACATGTCACACCGCAGTCTTTACCGGTGAGAGAACAAGCAAAGGCAAATCTCGCCAAAACAAAATTATCCGCCAAAATTCCTCTTTTCATCTGCTATAAGAGGCGTATAACACGTGCACACATCAGGCCGGTTTTGTCCTGTTTCAAGTCGGAGAGAGAAATGGTTCAGTTACGTCTTCCCAAAAACTCAAAAGTCACAAAGGGTAAAACATGGCCCGCACCCAAAGGGGCCAAGCGGACGAAGACGTTCAAAATCTATCGCTATAACCCGGAAGACGGACAAAATCCGCGCTGGGATCGCTATACGATTGATCTGGATGAGTGCGGGCCCATGGTTTTGCATGCGCTGCTGAAAATCAAGGATGAAGTCGATCAGACCCTGGCATTCCGCCGCTCCTGTCGTGAGGGCGTGTGCGGCTCATGCGCCATGAATATTGGCGGACGCAACACATTGGCCTGCACCAAGGCGATTGAGGATTACAAGGGTGAGATCACCATTT
>Ga0256832_1003830_pt1 | contig 10221 bp, 8 predicted proteins | sample 134614metaG_FD_190534 | JGI IMG/M metagenome (GOLD analysis project Ga0256832, IMG submission 190534) | Hydrothermal vent microbial communities from Lau Basin, Pacific Ocean - 134-614 | ecosystem: Environmental > Aquatic > Marine > Hydrothermal vents | place: Pacific Ocean: Lau Basin | collected...
AAGATAAATCTCTGAAAGCCTCCCTTGGAGTCTTGTCAGTAGATGGGAACTTTGAAAATAGTATAGCTTCTTTTGAATTTTTTGTAAAATTCAGACTTTATCGTTCAATAGAAGCTCTAAATATAAATACTCTTTGTTTGTGTATGGGTTTTTCTTTATGCCAATTTTTGGTGCGATGGCAATCGCACCCTACAAGTTTTTAAGCCTTTTGGCGAGATTTTATAGCACTAATTAAAATGGAGAAAACAAATATGAAAAAACTACCAATAGGAATCCAAACATTCGCAAAAATAAGAGATAAAGAAGAGAACTACATCTACATAGACAAAACAGACTTAGCTCTAAAGCTTATAAATAGTAGTGGGTACTACTTCCTATCACGCCCACGCCGTTTTGGTAAGTCTCTCTTTTTAGACACACTCAAAGATATATTTGAGGGTAAAAAAGAGCTGTTTGAGGGGCTTTATATTTACGATAAGTGGGATTGGGAGACTACCTATCCTGTAATTAAGATTAGTTTTGGGGCAGGAGTTATTGAAGATAGAGCTGATTTAGATAAACGAGTTTTAAATATTATTAAAGATAACCAAGAAAAATTACAAATAGAGTGTGAAGATATTAAAGATAGTAGAGAGTGCTTTCTTCAATTAATTAAATTGGCTTATAAAAAATACAATCAAAAAGTGGTTATATTAATAGATGAGTACGACAAACCAATTTTAGATAATATAACAGATAGAGAGTTATCAAAAGAGATAAGAGATAGATTAAAAAATATCTATTCAGTCATAAAAGATAGTGACCAATATGTTAAATTTGCATTTTTAACAGGGGTAAGTAAATTCTCTAAAGTTAGTCTATTTAGTGGACTCAACAATTTAGAAGATATATCTTTAGATTCAAACTATGCAACTATCTGTGGATATACTCACGATGACGTAAAAGAGAGTTTTGCTGATAGATTAGATGGTGTTGATTTAGATGAATTAAAGAGATGGTACAACGGTTATAATTTTTTAGGAGAGGGGGTTTACAATCCCTTTGATATATTGCTCTTTTTTTCCAAAAACAGACTCTATAGACACTATTGGTTCGAGACAGGTAGCCCAGCATTTTTGATTGAGCTTTTAAAAGAGCAAAAATATTATTTGCCAAGTTTAGAAAATATCTATATGAGTGAGACCGATTTAAGTAGTTTTGATGTAGATGATATAAAGATAGAGACACTTCTTTTTCAAACAGGCTACTTGACCATTAAAGAGGTTAAGACACGATTTAACCAAGAGACTTTTAAATTGGGCTATCCAAACCTTGAAGTACGAACAGCTCTTAATGAACGAATTTTTCGCTATCTTTTAACTGACACTATTTTACAAAAAAATCCTATATTTGATGCTATTGAGTTTAAAGATATGACCATCTTTGAAAATGCAATCCGTCAACTCTTTGCTATGTTGCCTAATGACAGCTATAGAAAAAATGAGATGCAAAATCATGAGGGGTATTATGCTAATGTTATCTATGCTTATCTAGCAGGGTTGGGTATTGAGTTTAGAGCTGAAGATACTACTAATCTAGGCAGAATTGATTTAACCATTGCTACGCCTGATATGAGCCAAGTTTACATAATAGAATTTAAAGTAGTAGAAAATGCAAATAGAGATGGCAAAGCATTAGAACAGATAAAAGAGAAGACGTATCATGAGAGGTATCTCTCTAGTGCAAAAGAGATAACTATTATAGGTATTGAGTTTTCTAAAAAGGATAGAAATATTTGTAAGTTTGAGTGGGAGAGAGTTAAGTGATTTTCTCTTAAATTAACATTCAGTTCATCTTGATAGTATATACTTCCAAGATAAGTTCTATGAAATTGAACAAATATTTAAAATAAAAGGATACAAAAATGAAAGCAAAAAAAATACTATTTTTACTAGGAGTAGGAGCAACACTTCTAACTACAAATCTTATGGCAGATGATGCCAACGCAAGAGCTATTATGGAAAAGGTAGATGCTAGAGATGATGGTACTACACTAGAACAAGATATGCTTATGGTGCTTATTGATAAAAATGGAAATGAGCGTACTCGTGACCTAAAATCATATAGTAAAGATTTTGGAGCAGATGAGTATAAAACACTCTTTTTTAAAAGTCCAGCAGATGTAAAAAATACAGCTTTTTTAACTTATGACTATGATGATGGGGCAAAAGATGATGACCAGTGGTTATATTTACCAGCGCTTAAAAAAGTAAAAAGAATTCCATCAACTGATAAGAGTTCAAGCTTTATGGGTTCTGATTTCTCCTATTTTGACATGACAGACAGAGACTTAGAAGATTATGATTTTAAAATTTTAAAAGAGACAAAAGTTCGTGGTAATGATGCTTGGATGATTGAGGCAACCCCAAGAAATCAAGAGACTATTGATGAGTCAGGTTATACAAAAACGATAGCTATTGTACGTAAAGACAACTATATGGTAGTTCGTGCTATTAACTTTATGACCAATGGAAAAAAGAAGTACCTTGACCTAAAGCAGATACACCAAGAGAGTGGAATTTGGTTGGTAGATGAGATGACCATGACCACTAAAAAAGGGAAAGACACCTTGCATAAGACTATTTTAACCTTTTCAAATGTTGCATTAAATGCTCCAATTTCAGATGATGTCTTTACTACAAGAAGATTAGAAAAAGGACTCTAATGTCAATCAACGGTAGGGTGTTTTCCTCGAAAACACCGTCAAAATCAAAACTGGCACTTCTAGCAATGCTTTTAATGACAACAGTAAATGCTGAAGAAACGCTAGATGATATTTTAGATGGTTTCGACGATGAACCAACAACTCAAACAGTAAAAAAAAGACCCTCTACTACTAAAAAAGATACTCTATCTGCTTCTAACACTAAGCATGAGAACAAAGAGAAAATAGAAGATGACATTATGGATGGGTTTGATGATGAACCTGTTGCAAAATCTGATAAAGCAAAAGAGAACGTTAAAAAAAATGATGCTACCGATGAGTTGATGGATGGGTTTGATGATGAGCCTATCAACTCTGCAAAAGATAAAGATGATAAATTTGTAGGGGTTTTAGGTGACTTTACAGGAAAAGTAACTGAACAAGTAGCCTTTGCTCCCAATGATGACTCTCCTCATGATAATATCTCTTCACTAAAAACCTCTCTACTCTTAGACTATGAACATAAATTTGACAATGGATTTAAGTTTAAGACCAATGCAAAAGCCTATTATGATGCTATTTATGACATACGAGGTACAGAGAAGTACTCTAATGATGAGCTAGATGAACTAAAGAGTGAAGTTGAGCTTTTTGATGCTTATGTAGAGGGGAGTCTAGCCGATAACTTAGATATGAAGTTGGGTCGTCAGGTAGTGGTTTGGGGACGAAGTGACACTATTCGTATTACTGATGTACTCAACCCTCTTGATAATCGTCGTCCTGCCATGGTAGATATTGAAGATTTGCGTCTGCCTGTAGGTATGGCTAAGTTTGACTATTTTGTAGGTGATTGGCGTATTACCCCTATTGCTGTAGTGGAGCAGAGATTTTCCAAAAATCCACCAGCTGGTGGAGCATTTAACGCATCACCAAACTCTCTACCAAGTAATGAAAGCTATAGCGATATTACTCCAGCTCTAAGTATTGGAGCAGAGTTTTCAGGCTGGGATGTTAACTTTTATGCGAGTAATTTACATAATGACACTGGTTACTTTAAAAATGGAAAGTTAAACCATGATAAAGTAAAGATGTTTGGTACAGCTCTAAATGTTCTAAGTGGCTCGTGGTTATTAAAGGGTGAGTTGGCTCATTTTGATGGACTCAAATATACACCAACACAAGATAAAACTTTTAAAAGAACCGATGGTTTAGTAGGTTTAGAGTACAATGGTATTGCCGATACACGTATCTCTTATGATGTCTCACTTAGAAAAGTGCATGATTATGACCAAGCTCTAAAAAACAATCCACTTCCCGTTGAAGAGAACACTTACCAACAAGCCTTTCGTGTAAGTTCTGACTTTGTAAATGCTACCGTTCATGGAAACTATCTTATCTCTCTGTTTGGTAAAAGTTTAGACGAGGGTGGTTTCCAAAGAGCATGGGTCAAATATGATATAGCCGATGGAATCTTTGCCAATGTTGGTTATGTTGACTACATAGGTGGCTCAAAACGTTTTGATGCTGTGAAAAATAACGATATGGCTTTTGTGGATGTGAGTTATAGTTTTTAAAAAGAGATTTTTTTGTGACGACGTTAAACATCGTCACGAGAATGTACGTTGTTTACCAACGAGAAACAAGTGCCACATTTACTTTTGCAAATTTAGGAACATCTTCTCCATCGTAACTCCCTGATTTACTTGCCATTTGGGCAGCAACATCTAAGCTTAAGGCTTGAGCTCCAATTCCAAAACCAGCAGAGTAGATAACCCCTTCATTACTGTTGGCTAGGTTTTGCATGAGACCTGCACGAAGTGAGACCCATGATGCAGGTTTGTAGTTGACACCCATACCCAGTTGTTGGCTATCGTACCCTGGAATAAATGTTTCATTACTTGTTACATCTAAGTCCATTGCCAGTTCTACTTGCTCATTATAGTTATAGAGTAAACCCGTTCTTAATTGCATATCAGCTTTAAGTGAACCTCCATCTATGGTGTCAAACTTAGGTGAGTTAATATTTTTTGCTACCAGACCAACCGATAATTTTTTAACGTTTGATGGTCTAAATAGTACACCCAAATCAAGACCTACATTAGAGCTGTCCTTTTTATAATCGTCAAGATTTTCATCTGTATTATCTTCTGAATCTATATCCATACGTTTAACAAAGGTTGAACCTTTCATCAGTTTTAAACTTCCTCCAACCGATAGCTCTCCTTGCTTTAAGTCAAATGCTTTAGCATAAGATACAGGAACTTCAAGAAGTGCCAAACCTTTTACATCTACATAGGTAGTACCATTTTCACCTATGGCAGACTCTAAGGAACCCTCTTCGTAGGCTGCTTGGCTTATTTCACTGTATTGGTCTGTATCTGGGTTGTAGTTATAGTATTTGCCATCGTTACCCTTTACACTTAAATCTAAACGCTTATTGTCTACATGAGCTGTAGCAGAAATATCTCCTGTTCCATAGATTCCAATGGCATACTCGTTAACTTGTGTAGAGAGGTATGCAGTAGGCATAATAGCTATACCATTTTTTGTTCCAATACTCTTAAGAAGCTTTTTTGCCTCTTTGATATTGTCTCTATCTGTTTGAGTGTTTGTTCCTCCCACATTATTAGCGATACGGTCTATGGTATCGGTTAGTTCAAGGGTTTTAAGAGTATCCAGTTGTTCTCCAATGTTGTTTTCACGAAGAGCAGCTCCTACACCTAAGGCAACTTCAACTTTGCTTTTACTTTGCGTTAAAAGGGCAGGGTTAAAGTACCCTGCCATAGAGCCTTTTGCTGATGCTACACCAACACCACCCATAGAGGTACTGTGATGACCAAGTGATTGAAACTCTCCTGCAGAGAGTGAAGAGAGTGTTAATGCTGTGATGATTGATATGGTTTTTTTCATGAGTAGAACACCTTTTGTAAAGTAATATTAAAAATTATAACTAATTTAAATAATTATAATTCTTAATGATTGGTGTAAAGTTTATTTATATTTTATCCACTAACTTTACACTAATATTTAATTATAAAATTAGTTTTTATGAATTATAATAAAAGTTAAAATTAAAACAAAGGAAGAGTTATGAGGAAATTTAATCTTGTAGGTTTATCAGTAGCAACAGTATTGGCACTTGTTGGTTGTGGAGGAGGAGGTTCAACTGCTCCTGAAACTGGTACAGGGTATTATGTAGATGCTGCTGTAAGTGGACTTACTTATGTTTGTGGTAAAGAAACAGGTAAAACAGATGCAGATGGAAAGTTTACTTTTGAAGTTGGAAAATCTTGTACTTTTAAAGTGGGAGACATTGAACTACCTATAGTTGAAGCATCAGAGTTAAAAGATGGTGCTACATTTGTAGAAGATGATGCAAAAACAACACAGTTTTTACAGTCACTTGACAATGCAGAAGATGGAAAAATTACTATTACACCCAAAGTTATTGCTGTCTTAAAAAATAAAGGCATAGAGGCTGTCCCTGAAAATGATGATGATTTAAAAAATGTCATTAAAAGTATAGAAGAAGAAGCAAAGAGTGATGAGAGTTTTACTTTTACAGGTCACTATGTAACTGCTGAAGAGGCAGCTGCTCATGTTGAGGGTACAAAAGCAGAAATTGCAGCTACGGGTGCAAAGTTTACGTTCCCTAGTAACTTCTATGCCGATGTTAAAAAAGATTATAACGGTGGGAATAAGTCTACATTTGAAGCAGAAAAATTTGCATTTTCAGCTGATAAAAAATTTACACACTCTGAATTAGCATTTGAAGATGGCTCTTTTGTTCTTGATGAAAATAATGATGATAGTAGAGATTTTCATTTAGAAAATGGACAATGGGTAGAAGAGTCTGACAGCAATACCATGGCAACAGTAGTTAGTGACAATGATAAAGTAGTTACTTTAAATGAAGTTTATCAACTTACTTTTGCTAGTGTTAAAGATTTAGAGGGTAAAAGCATTAAAGCCATTGATGGTTCCGATATTACTGTAACCATGCCAAAAGGTGCAGAAGAGATTAAACTTGGATTTGAAATTCTTAAAGATAATTATAGCCTACGTGAAAAGGCACAGAGTCGTGGAAATACAGAAAATGACTACTATGCTTCTTTGTCAGAAGTAGTAGAAGTTCAATGTGGAGATAGATATTTTCAACATGCAAAAGAGGATAGTGGTGCTAGAGGAATAGCCTTTGCTTGTGACCAAGAAAACCAAACTTCTGGAACATTGGTTGCTGTGAAAAATGACAACTCATTAGTAACCTCTGGTGTAGGAACATGGGAGATTAAAAAGTTACCAAACTCTAACATAGAAGCTCTTTTAGTACATATTGAAGACAAATACAGAAAACATACTGACATGCCAATGTATGCCATGAAAGATGGAGAAGTATGGGAAGGGAATTCTGACACAGCAGGTAAAAAAGAGCCTATAGTAGTTTACAATCAAAAAGCTTTTGATGCTATTACTGCTAAACTTGTTGAAAGTAGTGGAACACCATCACAACCCAACCAACCAATAACAAATAGTTTAACTGAATTGATTGTAGGACAAACTTATTATGTAACAGCTGATAATGCAGATACTCCACATGTAGAGACCTTACAATTTAATTCAGATGGACATACAGTGACAGATACATGGCAAGAAAATGGAGAGACTAAAACACAGACTTTTTCTTATTCTGTAACAAATGACACATTAAATATTAGTGGTACAGGTGCTGATGGAAAATCATTTAATGAAAATTTTAATGCTCCAGTAAGTGAAACTAATGACTATATTACTTTTTCAGGTCATGATGGAAAGTTCTATAGAACTTATACTGCTGCTCAGGCTGCGTTAGCTAATTAAAAAAATATTTTTTTTACTCGTTCCCAACGTCCTCGTTGGGAATGCATATTGGAATAAGCATCTCTAGCAAATAAAAGACAAAAATAAAACCTACAACTCCAAAAACTCAACCCCATTTTTAGAGCCAATCAAAAGAAAACTTCTAAGCTTAGGAATGCTTTTAACCTTGTCAAGCTCTTTATAGCCCTCCACCTGTTTCATTCCCTCTTCTTTTATCTTCTCATAGCTATCTTTATCTTTTTTCCACTTTAACTCAAACAAGTAGTTATGTGGAACTTTCTCATCACGTCCTATGAGTAAAATATCAGGATATTTGTTGTTGAGTTCGGGCTGAGAGTCTATAAAGTAGAAACTCGCAAAACTTAAAAATGCTAGAGTAATAACTTGAAAATGTTTTTCTGAAAAACCTTGATGGTCTCTGTTAGATAAAACCTTTATAACTTCATTTAACTGCTCTTTAAAAGGCTCTATATCTCCTAAAAGAAGTTTGGTTACTATTTGAGAAAAGGAGTCATTTAATTTAAAGTCATTACGTCGTTGTAGCTCAACTGCAAAGTAGTTAAAGTAGAGAATTTTAATTACATAGTTAGGTATCTCAAAGATATTAAGCTCACCTGTTATCTGCTCTTTTATGGTAATAAACCCCATAGAGTATATAAGGGTAATAAAATCATCTTGTGTAAACTCTTGGTTTAAGTCGTATCGGTCTTTTATGATACCTGTAACTGTTCCATTTTCTATAAGCTCCTCTAAAACTTTATAGTTTCTGTCGCTGTCACCTATGTTAAAGAGTTTCATAATGGCTTTGTAGTCAGAGGCTACGTTGCTGTCTAACATTTTTGTGGGCATTTCACAGCGTTTTTTATCATATTCAGAGATGAAATAGTTAACCAAGGTAGCGTTGTAAATACGTTCATTTGCCTGTACATTAAAAAGATAACCGTTGTACCATATTTTTAACTTCTCTAATAGTTGTTCTTTGTCTATGCTGTCACACTCTTTAAAAATAGATTGTTCTAATGAGAAGTTTACCTCTTTTTGTGTAAATCCTGCTAAGGCATTAAACTCTTCTTTGTAGGTAATATGTTTTACAATATTAAACCCAGAACTCAAACTGTCTAGGGTAATAGGCGTTACTCCTGTTATGAACATCTTTTGAATTACATTTGAGAGTGTAGCTCTTTTTAGAACTTCATAAAAACTCCGTACAAATCCACCTTTGCCAACTATTTGTAGAAAATCTTGCATACTATGAGCAAGTATAGCATTTGCAAATTGGTCATACTCATCTATAAGCACATAGACCTTGTCATCTTCTATAACATCAAAAAAGTATTTTATAAGTCCTGTTGGTGTGGGTATGCTATTTAGACTCTCTCTTGTAATATCATAACCATACTCTCTAAAGTATTTGTAGATAGCCGATTTAATATTGTCTTTAAAGCCTTCGTAGATTATCTCTACTCCACCATCGGTATTAATCCCACTAAACTCAAAAAACAAAATACGAAAGCTATTTTTTAAAAGTGTTGGATTAGCTCCAATATAGGTATCATGAAAAATGGCATCAAACTCATCAGTAGAGTCCTCATCGTAGTAGTATTGCAAAGTAGAGAGAAAAAGGGACTTTCCAAAACGTCTTGGGCGTAAAAAGATTACAAAGTCATCATTTAGTTTTTCTAGTTTTTCAATAAACTCTGTTTTATCAATATAGAGATAGTCATTGTTTATCTTTACTTTTCTAAAATTACTATTTCCATAAATTATCTTTTTCATTGTTGCCCTTTGTATCTTCTAGCATATTATAGCATTATGAGTTAAATATTATACTTCTTTCATAACCCTAGAAATGTCTATAAGATTTTATACCAATTCCAACAAAAATCCCTATTTGAAAATACAACTATGATTTTTTTAAACACATTAAGTTTATTTTAATATGGGTGTAAAATATTAACGTATATAAACTAATATAAAAGGATGAATAATGATAAAAATGGGACATACTGTAACAGATACATGGCAAGAAAATGGAGAGACTAAAACACATATTTTTACTTATTCTATATCAAATTATACATTAAATATTAGTGGTATAGGTGCTGATGCACAAGGTAATTAATTTTCCTTATACCGAAGCACCAGCTTCGGTATCTTCAAGAGGAGTTAAAAATTTTGTTTTATCAGATTATTTTTTAACTTCTATTTTTCTAATCACAACCTTAGAACTGTTCAAAATAACAATCTCATCATCTGCTTTAAGCTCAGACTTTTTAATTTCAAATTTTAAAGCTCTGCTTACTCTTGGATTGCTTGGCTCTTTTTCTATAGAGTAAACTACTTTCTTTTTACGTATGACCTTACAAGTAAGTGGAACATGAGAGGTTGTTGTGAATGTAATAACAATACTCTTTTTCTCATTTTCTAAAGATAGAGTAGTTGTGCTGTTAGACTCTTCTGCATTAACAAAGGTAATGCCTTTGACTTTATCGGCTTTTGGTTTTAAATCATTACCTTCATCTACAGGAGGTTTTTTAGTATGTTGTATCTCTTCTGATAGATTTGAAGCCCATAGGCTAACGGTTATAATTAGTGTTAAACTCAATTTATTTAGCATAATTTCTCCTTTTTCAAAATTTTGCCTAAATTCCACTCATGATAAACGCACTCCAATAGTAGGG
>Ga0256832_1003831_pt1 | contig 10220 bp, 9 predicted proteins | sample 134614metaG_FD_190534 | JGI IMG/M metagenome (GOLD analysis project Ga0256832, IMG submission 190534) | Hydrothermal vent microbial communities from Lau Basin, Pacific Ocean - 134-614 | ecosystem: Environmental > Aquatic > Marine > Hydrothermal vents | place: Pacific Ocean: Lau Basin | collected...
CATCAAGCACTGCCAAAATTTATTTGGTGGTGCTTGCCCCATTAAAATCAGTGCTCAAGCACATCTGGATGGTTTTTATCAAAAATTTGGTTTTCAATCAACCCAAAAGTATTATTTGGAAGATGGGATTCCCCATTTGGAGATGATTTTGAAGCGGGAGTCTTAGATTGATAATTTTCGGATTCGTTCATTGCCTTCGGCGTTCAAGTAGTAAGATCTCTTGGCTGTCTATCGTTACACCGTTACACCGTTGAGTTCACTCCCAAAAGTCGGATGTTAGAACTCGTCCTTGAGACCACAAAATTTTATTTGGTCTCTTTAGATAACTAATGCACCGAGACAAGGTGTCGCCCCGCTGGGGCTTCTAGTATCGTGCGATGTTGTCTGTTACAAAGGTGTCGCCCCTACGGGGGCTGACAACAGAGAAGACACAGCCGGGATGTCCATCTCAGAAAGCCCCGGCGGGGCGATATCTTTGTAAAAAACTATAATAGTAAGGATATAGCTCCGTAGGAGCGACACCATGCTGCACTAGGGCATTGGAGCCAAATAAAATTTTGTTCATTCCTTCGACTATTAATAATAGGTACTTTTCGGAGTGGACTCACCGCTACACCGTTATACCTTTAAGCTAATATGGGTTAGTCCCGGGGCATATTTTTTCTGAAAATGCTCCACTATTAATTCAAAATCAGCGTCATTGTTTACAAAATCCATGTCATCTATCTCCAAAATAACTACCGGAAATTCTACAATATTTTTGAAATACTCCATGTAGGCATTCTGAATATTTAGGAGATAGTCTTTCGAAATGTCAGACTCCATGTCACGGGAGCGGATTTTGATATTTTCTACTAATCGGTCAATTGGCCGGTGGAGATAGAAGATGATGTCGGGCTTGGGAAACTCCTTATTCATAATCCCAAATAGCCGGCGAAACAGGCGGTATTCTTCATCTTTTAGGTTGTTGCCGGCAAATAGCAAGGTCTTCATGAAGAAGTAATCCGAAAAAATCTGGGGACTAAAAATATCCGGCTTGGCAAAATAATTAGACAACTGCTTATATCGCTCCGTCATGAAAAATAACTCCACCGGAAAGCCATACCGATCCGGATCCTTGTAAAAAAAAGGCAAAAATGGATTGTCCGTAAATTGCTCCAAAATAAGATCACACTCAAATTCTGCTTGGAGTTTGTTGCAGATGGTGGTTTTGCCCGTGCCGATGTTGCCTTCTATAGCGATGAATTTGTAGGGAAATGGTGACAAGCCTTCTCGTTTTTGTGTGAGGGACAAAGGTACTGATTCCCGAACGGAATTAAGTATAGATTTTTGAAAAGATTCAAAAAAAAACCGATTGACGCATCAATCGGTTTTTTCTGAAATGAAGTTAACCGGGAAAAATTATTGTTTTGTACCGGAAAACTGCTCTGTACTTCCTGCGGTAGTATTGGCATAATTTAAGGTCATGACCCCATTCACCTCCTGAAAAGTTATCACAAATCCATTCGTTGAACCGGCATAGGTTCCACTTGTCTCCGTAATACCCACTTCAAGAGTTGTACCGTGGTTATCTTCCGGCGTGATTTTGATTTTGGTGTTGTTCACTTTGGTTACGGTAACCTTATAACCGACGCTTTGAAAAGTACTTGATTGAAAATCTCCGACATAGGTGCTCACTACTTTCTCAGCCAAATCCGGTTCAGGAGTGTCTTTTTTGCATGAAGACAAGGTTACAAGGCTTACAGCCATTAGAAATAAAACAATTTTAAATTTCATGATTTAGTTTTTGTGTGTTGACTACTCAGTACGGCTGCTTTGGCAATCAAAAGAGCCTTTTTAGCCAAAAAAAACGTGCTGAACAGTTACTTTAAAATTAAAGAGTTGCAAATATACTTGATGGGATAACCATAAGCAATGGTTAGGCTCTGTTTCTTACAATCTTTTGGTTATTTTTAACCAGTCTAAAATAAGATAAACCAACACCGAACTCAAGGTCGTCAAAATCATCAGTAATCCAAAAAATAAAAATGGATTGGCTACCTTATTTCTGAATATATAGAGAAGCCAAACCAAGATGGGCAGGTGTACCAGATATATCGTGTAAGATGCTTTCGCCATAGATTGAGCCCATTTTTGCTCTTGCGAGAAAAATTTCCGGAATAAACCAAAAATGACCAAAATTAGGCTAAAAGCAACCGATATGGTTAAAATCGACTCAAAATAGTGCCAGATTCCGTGCGAAAAATAACGCTCATGGTCTCGAAACGATAAATATCCCAGTAAGAGACCCAAAGCTATCAACATTTTCCGAAAGGTAATAGTGGTCCAATCCACAAAAGTGTCATAATGCCGATAAGCCCATATCCCAAATAAATAATACATCAAAAAATACAAAACGGAACCCACCGCCGGTAAAAAGGAATAATCCCCGTGGATGCTCTGATTGCCAAAAACAAACAAAATAATTACTTGAATTAAAAATAAACGAACCAAAGCTCCGGTGTCGGAAGTGGCCGGATACTTAGTCTTGCCGGCAAGAAATTGGGCATAAAGAATATGTATTAAGTTGTAAAAAATTAAATAATACAAAAACCAAAAATGTACCGTTCCGGACTTCGGTAATAATAGGTAGGGACGCACACCATTGAGTCCATGCCATGTCTCCCCGTAGGCCAGTACCCCAAAACCATAGCTTACCCAAGGCGCTAAAAAAAGCATAGAAAAAATAAAGGGGACGACGATTCGCTTTATACGCTTTAGGGCAGCTTGCTTTCCCCCATATTTATCCAATTGCATAGACATAAAATAGCCCGCAATAATAAAAAATACAGGAATCCGAAATAAATGAATCAAAGTCAACAGGACATCAAAAAAAACATGATTCTCCGAAAACTTATAGGGCCAAAACTCCTGAACCGGATAAATCAAAAAAGAAACCGCCGAATGAAATACGATGCCCAAAAGCATCATCACTCCTCGCAAAGCATCCAAATCATGTAGCCGTTGTTTTTTCATCCTAGTCGTGCAAAGCATCCAATCCTTGGCGTAAATCGGACATCAAATCCTGTACGTCCTCTAAGCCAAAACTTAACCGAACCAATCGCTCATCCAAACCCATTTCATGTCTTTCACTATATTCCATCGAAGCATGACTTCCCGAAAAGGGTTGGGCAATCATCGACGTTACGCAAGCCATTCCTGTGCCGGTGCTAAACAGGTAGAGTGATTGTGCCAGTTGCGTGTATTTGTCCTTAAATTCTTCCGCTAATTCAAAAAATATTAAAGTGGCGTAATCGGTTAATTGAATCCCATCCACATCCGGATAATAAATGCGAGCCACTTCCTTCCGCTTCTCCAAGAACTCTTTTAATTCTAAAGTCGTTGTCTTATGCTTGGCCAGCCGGACGTCCAACGTAAATAAGCTCCTTCGTAACAGCCAAGCACTGTAAGGTCCCAGATTCGAGCCAAAATAAAAGCGATTGGATAATAAGTCATTGTAAATCAGCTCATTATCGGTTAAGATGATACCGCCCATTACATCGCTATGCCCGCCAAAATATTTGGTTGCACTATGCAAAGAAATATCTGCACCGTGCTTGCAAGGTTGTTGAAATAACGGGGTCGCCCAAGTATTATCTACCACAATCAACGTGTCTTTGTTCTTGGCTTTAAAAAGAGCGGAAATTTTTTCAATATTAACGGTGTATAAAAATGGGTTGGTTGGGGTCTCAAAAAAGACCATATCCGCCATCGGTAATTCATCCCATTTATCTTTATCCGAAAGGTTTAAAATAGATAATTTTATTTGATATTGATTACAAAACCATTGGAATAATTTGTAGGAACAACCATACAAAAATTTATTAATAATCAAATGCTGACCCGGTTTTAATAAGTGTAGAGTCATCGTTACGGCAGACATTCCGGTCGTGGTCGCCAAGGCATGTTTCGTGTCTTCTAGGAGTCCAACGGCTTGTTCAAATTCTTCGACGTTTGGGTTGTTTTTGCGAGAGTAAAAGAAATCTGAATGCGCTTCAAATGCACTAGCCTGATAAATAGGCGTTGAGATGGGCGCGTCATTGGATGTGTCCACTTTAGCATGAAGTGATTTTGTTGTTTTTTTCATAAGTACGAGCCGTTTGGCTATTTTTTTTGTTAAGCAGAATTATTCAGCGCGACTATTTTGACAAATAGAAGGCTTTTTTATTTCCCAATAAGGATGCTTGTTAGAGCCATTACACAGGAAAATGGGCACGATCCAAAACCGGCAAAACCCGGATGTTCATATTCTTGTCCAGGCCGATAAGGATTCCTGTTTCGTCATCCAAAGAGCGAGAAATAATCAGACGATCCACACCTTCGTTCATTTCATAATAGTCTGTTTCTCCGGAAGGTATGCGCTGGATGGTTAGGTGTCTCGATGTATTTTGCTCATTCATCAAGATATGAATACTGTTAATTCCATTTTCCCAATTATAATTTAATTGCCTATGCGGCTTGCTTATTTTGGTGTTTTTTTTCATAGCGGCGGCTCCGGTTATCGGAGAAGCTTGACCACAATTGGTACAGTGATTGTTATCGTCTAATCCGCGATTATGAACGGTTAAACCAAATCGTTGAACCAGTATATGTCCACAAGAAGGGCAGACTGTATTACTCACATCATTATGATAGATATTCCCCAAATACGAGTATTCAATGCCTTCAGCCAAAGCCAAATCTCTTGCTTCCAATAATTTCTCTGTGCCGGTTCTCGGTTCATGATATTCAAAAGAAGGATGGTAAGCCACAAAATGTAAAGGAATCTTAGTCCCGATATTTTTGACAATCCATTTGGCTGTTTTGATGGCATCTTCCGGCGTATCGTTCAATCCGGTGACGACTAACTGGCTGATTTCCAAGTGTTTACCACTTTTAGCGATTTGCTTAATACCGTCCAAGACGGGTTGCAGACGACCCTTGGAGACCTTTCGATATAGATTGTCGTCCATTGATTTTAGGGAGATACTAAAGATATCAATCACGTCTATTAATTCGGCCAAGGGTTCTGATTCAATATACAGAGCAGATTTATATAAGGTCTTGATTCCATTAGCTTTCGCCAAAATAGAAGTTTCTACGACAAATTCTTGCCAAACAACCGGATCATTGTAAGTCCAAGAAATAATATCAATATTATTTTTTAATGCCTTATCGACCACTTCCTGTGGCGTGTATAATTTTACATTGGAAGTGTTGAGATGCTTGACTTGGGACGTTTGCCAATTTTGACAAAAACTACAAGCCATCATGCAGCCAATATTCCCTAAACTCAAAATTTTGGCACCGGGTCGATAGTGATAGACTGCTTCTGTTTCGATGGTCTCCAAAGTCGCTTCAATGGATTTGCCATAGTTAAAAGAGTACAAGGTATTCTCAATATTACCGCGAACCCGGCAGAATCCGTCTTGCCCGTTTTTGAGTTGGCAATTTCTAGGGCATAGATGACAAATGACCTTATTCTTGTTGGTGTCAAAATGCCAATAATCGGCTATTTTCTTTTTATCTCTAATCATGACTTTAGTTTTTAAGTTTTTAGTCTTTTGGGGTGTTACTTTATTTTGTAGGCTGTTAAACGTTTATTTCCTTCATTAAAATCAGCATGTCATTATATGGCAAACTTAGTTTTTGTTGGGCAGCATCTAAAAAATCAGTGGGCTCGATAGGAATCCATTTTTGTTCAATGGCCGCTAATCCCATCAAGATATTAACCATCTTTCGGGTTTCTAATAGATTCATACTCAGGGAGTTGAAGTCTTGAATGATAAGGTTTTTAAAATGAGTTTGTAAAGTTTTTATGGGGTCTGGGCTTGTTTTTTTCTGATATCTTTCATTGAAAAAGGGGACGCGGTGGTTGTTTACTAATAGGGAAGTTTGGGGATGATAAAACCGGCTGTAGCGCAAGGCTTCATAGGCTTCGAGAGCGATTAGAACGTCTAATTGCCCTTCCGGAATCATGGGGGAGAAATGATTTTCTAAAGTACCATCTTTGACGATCCGGATCATGGCATAGACACTCCCTCGCTTTTGAGCACCGCCTTTGAAGATGGCGCCTTTGCTCGAAAATCCCGCTTTTAAAAGTAGCGATTGAAGGATAGCGTACAAAGTATTGACGCCTTGGCCGCCAAGTCCTGCAATTAAAATATTTCTTTCTTCTTTCATTGGTTTATCTTAATTAGAAATGAATGAAATGGCTTCTTTCGGGCAAATATTTTTGCATACGCCACAGCGTACACATAGGTGCTCATCAGAAAAGAAAAATCCATGTTCATCTTTTTGGATGGCCGGGCAGGCTAATTTTTCATAACAAATAGTGCAATCTCCGCACCGGTCGGAATCGATAAAAACTTTGTACTCATAAGCCTTTTTACCTCGTTCGGATGCGGTCACTAAGGCGCAGGCCCCTTTCGCCCATATAACCCGTACACCCGTTTGGGTAGCTGCTGTTTTTATCGCATTCTGCAAGCCATCTTTTTCAAATACATCAACTACTTGAAACCACTTCACTCCAATTGCTTCCAAAAAATGCTCCACCTGAAAACCATTTCCTTGAGATGGAGAATACTGATGACCGGTCATGGCTACGTATTGGTTATCAAAAACAATGTGAATTAAATTAATATTATTTTCCACGGCGCTTTGCAGCGAAATCATCCCGCCATGAAAAAAACTGCCATCTCCTCCTGTCGAAATGACCAACTGATTTGGACTCACTAGGGCTATTCCCTGCGATACGCCGATACCGGCATTCATGCACAATAGCCAATCCGCTCGAAACGGGGGCAATGAAGAACAACCAATGTCTCCACCAAGTACAAAATCAACACCGTCCAGCGCATCAAATATGGCATAATAAGAAGCAGTATGTGGACAGCCTTCGCAGAAAGTGCCGAGTCGCTCTTCCACATCAAAATTCCATTGTTGAGGCTTCGAGACCGGCAATGAAAATTTTTCCGAAAGGTAATACTGAATCGAATCAAGGCGCAGGGCGCCATAGGCCGGAAAAATATCCTTGCCGTGAATAGTGCAATCTAACTCATTGAAACACAGTTGTTTAACCATGATTTCTAAGAAGCCATCCTGGTCTTCAATAAAAGTAACTTCTGTTTTGTTTTTGGCAAAAGAAATAATAATATCTTGATTTATCGGATAGACACGCTCCATCTGCAACAGGTGGACATGTTCTTGCAGACCCAATTTTAGAATGGATTCTAAAACATAGCCGAATGCCAAACCGCGGGTGATGATTCCAAATTTAGCTTTAGAATTAAAAAATGTCGTTCCGGTTTTTAGCTTGGCAATTTGCTTGATTTTGTCTAAAAGAATTTCATGATTTTTAACGGCGCGTTGCCCAACATTGATGTAACTTTTTCGGTCTTTCTCAAATCTAAAATTTAGCTTATTTTTCTTCGCCGGCAACCGTTGGACGGATGCCACTGTATGGGCTAGTTCCACAGGAATAAAAATAAACACCGGTATCTCATACTGCTGAGATAAAGTATAGGCTTCGAAAACTTGCTCATAAATCTCTTGGATATTCGTAGGCTCAAACAATGGAAAATTAAACGCCTTGGCATACCAATGGACGTCTTGTTCGCCTGTGCTGGAATTGGCGCCGGGGTCAGTACCGACGATAACTACCATGCCTCCTTTTACTCCGCTGTAACCGGCATAGACTAGCGGGTCGGCCGCAATATTTAGGCCTACATGTTTCATGACCAACATGGATTTGGCTTGCGCAAAACTGGCTCCCATAGCAGAAAGTGCTGCCACGTGCTCATTGAGTGCATCATTGAAGATGACCGGTAAATGATATTGGTCTTTCAGCTTCTTCAAGGAGGATTCAATGGTCGTAACCGGCGAGCCCGGATAGTGGCTAAAGAAGGCCACGCCTACATCCATCGCCGCATAAGCCACAGCTGCATTGCCACTCAATAATATTTTATCTGTCTTAGGCATTCAGTTCTTTTTTCTTTTTCGTGTGTTCATATTTTTCCAATAAATAAAACAAAAGCGTCAAATCGCTTATCAAAGTAATCACAAAAACAGCAGATGATACTAAACCAAAAATAACAATAGGCTTAATACTACTAATCGCATACATCCCAAATCCTACGACCAAAATAATGGTAGTCGTTAGCATCCCAAATCCAAGCTCGTTTAAAGATTCTTTCAAAACTACCTTTCGGTAAAATGCATGAATGGTATCATCGACAATTAATCCAATACAAATCACCGCCGTCATGGCTGTGACAATATTAATATTTAAGTCGAACCAAACAAAGATGATTACGATAACCGATAGAGGCACAATATTCGCGAACATACCAATGAGTGCTTGGGTCAAGTCTTTGGTCAAGAAGTAAAAAACAATAATTAAAAATAGCGTGGAAAAGACAAGTGACCGAATTAGAGATCGGGCAACTTCCTTGTTGACATAACTAAAAATCAAAGCCGGGCTGGTTAGACGAATGTCTGATAACTTCTTGTCTTTCAATGTTTTACGCAAGTCATTTTCTATCTCCGGGATTCTGTTGGGGTCGGTTACTCGAACTTGCATTCTTTGCTCCAATCCATTCTTAGTTTCAAACCTTTTCTTATATCCCGAGAATTTAGAAATGTCTATTGGAATCATGAAATTCCCTTTTACGAAAGTATTGGTAGCCACACTTCTGACTAAGTTAACGCCATCGATTTGTTCCAGTTGGTGAGTTAGATGGGTCAAAGTAGCTGACTTGTTTAAAGTGTCTTTTAGCCGAAAGGCCAATTCTATCGCCGCTTGAGAATAGTATTGGTTCTTGATTTCGTCATGTTGGATTTTGGCTTCGGAGTGAAGCGGTAGGAATATTTCAAAATCATTTTTAAATCGTAACTTAGGAATTAAGAAAATGGCAACAACAATCAACGGAAATAACAAATAGGAAAACAGCTTTACTCGGCTATGAAATAAGTTGGTCACAACAAAAAATCCTTGATTTATCCGGCCGGGGCGATACCACTTTCTAAAGATAAATGGAGTAGTCAGATAGCAAATCAAATAAGATACTAGAACTGAAATTCCGGTAATTTGGCCCAAATCGACTACGCTGGCAGTGTCGTTAAAACCCAAGGTCAGGAAGGCTACTGCGGTGGTCAAGGAAGTCAAAAAGGATGGAAGCATATATTTGTGATAGACCAATTGAATCCGCTCTTTCTTGGGAAGTGCAGAGTCCACAGTACCCATCCCTGTCAACAAATGCACCCCATCTGCGACGGACAGCACAACGACGACCGGCAAGACCATTAAAGTAATCAAATTGAAGGGCAAATCAAATTGTTGAAAAACAAAGAACGTTGCCACCAAAGTTAAAATCACAATAAACATCAAGTAAATGATGCTAAAGAGACTTCGATAAGCCAGCAGCATAATCAATATAAAGGAAATCAAAATACCCAAAATAATACGCCCTAAGTCATGTATCAGCACTTCATTAATAGTGTCTTCAATATGAAATTCACTGGTTACGTTTAAGTGCGCAACTCCTTGAAAATCAGTGGATTCGATTGATTTTTGATATTTGTCAACGACGATTTTTGCGGAATCCGGATGCACGCTTAGAATGACTAAAAATGATTTTTTGTCTCGCCCGATTAAATCTTTGAATAGGGGTATTTGGGAGAATTTAGCTAAAGCTTTGGATACCGGAATTTTTTTTCTTTGCTTGTGGTTGTAAAAAAGCCGAGACAGCTTGAGTACCGACCTAAATGAAATGGTGTCAAAATTTTGTTTTAGATTTTGCTCGAATTGATTCATGTCTGACATTAAAACGGACAGTGTGGTGTCCTTTGGAATCACTTCTACAAATATCTTCCGGTCTTCATGAAAAAGCGAGTCAATATATTTTAAATCATGGATGTAGTGATTTTCCTTGATGCCTATGGACTCAAAAGAGCCGTCAAATCCGGGCTTTTTCAAAAAACCAAAAGATAATACCAAGACTGCGATGGTTCCCCAAAAGTAGTAGGCATCATACTTCGTGATATGTCTAATGAGCGTCTTCATGATTTGCTGAAAATATATCTAATTCCATCTATTAGATGAAACCATTTATTGGTTCTATCCGGTTCCGGAGTGGGCTTTAATTCCCAATAATTTTGACCCGGGAAAAGATGGTGTTCGTAGTGTAGCCCATTGTTCATAA
>Ga0256832_1003832_pt1 | contig 10218 bp, 4 predicted proteins | sample 134614metaG_FD_190534 | JGI IMG/M metagenome (GOLD analysis project Ga0256832, IMG submission 190534) | Hydrothermal vent microbial communities from Lau Basin, Pacific Ocean - 134-614 | ecosystem: Environmental > Aquatic > Marine > Hydrothermal vents | place: Pacific Ocean: Lau Basin | collected...
AGTACTAACCACCATGTGTATATCCCAATTATTTTCTGCCGAAGCAAAATCCCTCCAACAAATAGCTAATGTATCCCCGGAACAGGCATTGTATTGACCTCTTGGAAAAGCAGATTTTCTATTTGTATTTTGACTTATTTGGATGGGAGCACTGAATGACATTCCATCGTCGAGAGATTGCGAATAAAAACATTCACTTTTTGTTGCTGTATTAATGTTTCCATCGTGCCACATCACGTGTATTCTGTTTTGTAAATCTATGGTTGGATAAACTCCATCAAAACTCCCATTCGCAGGATTATCTGCTATACGTACAGAGTCAATAATATAATTGAATGAAGAGTCCATCCTTGAGTAATATAGCTTTGTAGGCCCCTGTCTGTAAAATAGATGTAAATTATCGTTTTGGTCAGATACTACTTTCAATGAATTTACACCTGGTAACGGGAAAAATGGAGTTGGGCTTGACCAATTTACGCCATCAAAGCTGTACGTATAATAAATTTTGGTGACATTATTTTTTTCTCTAAAAAAAACGACCCTTTTATTGTTGGAAAATATTGCCATATTACTGTAAAGAAAACCTCTTAAATCTGAACTGGTTGTTGGGTGTGGTAATTCAACCTCAGGCAACCAGTTCGCGTCAACTCCGTGCTGAGAAAAAGATAATAGGGGGGTAAGTAATCCTAGTAAAAAGAATATCAGTTTCATAATTTTAAATTATTGTTCTTCTATAGAAGCTGTTTAAGAATGGCTGTTTGAAGTGAAAAATTACTCAGAATTTTTAATTTTCTCTACCTATCTGCCTGAGGAAGACAGGTAGAGCCGAGTGAACTATTTTTAAACAACTTCATAGACTATAAAATATAAAGAAGGTTTAATCTGGTTTTGTAATGATTCAAGAGACTAATCGAAAGGATAGTGAATTTATTATTTGCTTATGCCTTAAGAGATTCCATTTTGGTATTATAAAAAACCAGCAATTCCCCATGTGATCAAATGTTTAGAGTTCTCCCACAAATCTCGCAGATCACTGCAGATAAATTCTGCATAAATCTGTGAAATCTGCGGGAAATCAATTATTTTTTAAATTTTTTCGTTGCTTGAAACATGACAAAAAGTCCACATTTTGGGAATTGCTTATCAAAAACTAAAATAACACTTGCTACCGCATTTCCGTCAAAAGTATTTGTTTGTAGCAAACGGTTTATAATATTTATGTTTGGTAATAACAAATGCTTTTATGTGTTAATATTTGTTATTACCAAATATTATTTATACCTTTGTTGGAAATTGACGTGAAATGGAGGAGGTCTTATATAGGTACAACCCTTGGTGGGAAAATGACTTCAATAGTTTAAATGACTTGATTGATAGAAAGGAGAGCTTTGCGTTTCTCCTGAAAAATTTATCTAATAAGCAAGTTGTTTTTCTGACAGGTTTGAGGCGAATTGGCAAAACCAGTCTGATGAAATTGTGCATTAGGCATCTGATCCGGCAGGAGAAGATTAATCCCCGGTACATTTTATATGTGAGTATGGATGATTTTCGACTAATCGAAAAGTCGGTTATTGAGGTGATTGAATATTTCCGGACAATCCACAAAATCAAGCATGATGAGAAAGTTTATCTGTTTTTGGATGAGATCACTTTCGTCCGGAATTACGATTTACAACTCAAGAACCTTTACGACAATACAGCAGCCAAGATTTTTGCATCTTCTTCGAGCGCATCCCTGCTCAATAGCCAGGGAGGGCATTTGACAGGGCGAAGTGTTACTTGCGAAGTATTGCCTCTGAGTTTTGAAATGTATTTGAAATTCAAGGATATTTCTATTTCCAAAGCTGATGCCCATCTGAAAGAAGCCTACTTTAAAGATTTCCTAAAAACAGGAGGCGTACCCGAATTCGTACTTACGGATGATGATGCCTATATCCGCGAATTAATGGATAATATTATCTATAGGGATATCGCAGCTGTACACAATATTCGGCAATTAAGGACACTTAAAGACTATTTTTTGATGCTAATGGAGCGAAGCGGAAAGACCATGAGTATTAATAAGGTCGCGAGAGTACTCGGCATCTCGACAGAGACCTCCAAGCGGTATTTTGATCTCTTTTGTGATACATTTATCATCTCTCCGGTTTCGAGATATGGCAAATTGAATGTGCAAATGGTCTCCCCCAAAAAAATCTATTGTTGTGACACCGGCATCAGGATTTATTATACAGGAGAAAGAGACTGGGGTGCATTGTTTGAGAATTATGCCTTTTTGAGGCTAAAGCAGTACCATTTGAGCTATGTTTATCAGGATAAAACCGAATTGGATTTTATTACCCAAAATAAGACTTTGATCGAATGCAAATTCCACAATGAATCTCTTAGTGAAAAACAACAACAATTATTCGATAATTTTAGGGCAAAGCAAAAATACATCCTCCGGAATTTTGAGGACATTGAGAAGGTTCGGGCGGAGGAGCGGTTGTAATATCTCCTATATACAGGAACTTTTGCCAAGTATAATCGCTTTCTTCAATCAAGATGCAACTTCGACGAAAAGAAATCGTCCTTTCAGGGGGAGGCCTTCTTCTCTCCACAACGAAAAAATTCAACTATGCACACCCGACTCAACACTCTAATGCTCCTATTATTTTTTTGGGCTACTCATTTATCCGCTCAGGAGACGAAAGTTTACGAGACTTCACGGACGGCGTTAACACCCCGGATTAATGGTGTTTTTGACGACCCGGTCTGGCAAAATGCCAACTGGCAAGGCGATTTTACACAGCACGACCCGGACAATGGTGCTGCACCTTCCCAACCAACGACTTTCGCTATTTTATACGATGATGATTACCTCTATGTCGCCATCAAAGCTCAGGATGATGAGCCGGAAAAGATAGAAAGACGACTATCGAGAAGGGATAGCTGGGAAGGGGATATCGTCGGGATTCACCTTGATAGTTATTTTGATAGAAAGACAGCATTCCTGTTTATGGTAAGTGCTGCCGGCGTAAAAAATGACGGCTTCGTTGCCAATGATAATTTTGATAGTTTTGATGGTACCTGGGATCCTATTTGGGAAGTGAAAACCAAAATCACAGCTGATGGTTGGAATGCAGAAATGAAGATTCCACTTAGTCAATTGCGATTCGGAGAAAAAGAAGAGCAGGTTTGGGGGATGCAAATTGCCAGGAATATTTTCAGAAAAGACGAATGGAGTACCTGGCAGTTTATCGACAAAAAATCCTCCGGATGGGTTAGTAACTATGCTGAACTCCGTGGGATGAATAATATCCATCCCAAAAAACAGGTCGAGATCGCTCCCTTTGTCGTGACCAGCGCCGAAACTTACGAAAAAGAAGCCGGCAACCCTTTTGCTGATGGGAGGGATTTTAGCATCAATACAGGTATTGACGGAAAGATAGGGCTGACCAATGATTTGATTTTGGACTTTGCCATTAACCCTGATTTTGGACAGGTTGAAGCAGACCCTTCAGAGGTGAATCTGACCGCTTTTGAGACTTTCTTTCAGGAGAAGAGACCCTTCTTTATTGAAGGAAATAATATTACCAATTTCAAATTGACATTTGGCGACAGTCCCTGGTCGCGTGATAATCTTTTTTACTCCAGGAGAATCGGGCGGAGGCCAACGGGGTACCCTGATTTGAACGAAGGGGAATACGCAAAGATTCCAATCAATACCCGCATACTCGGTGCTTTCAAACTAACCGGAAAGACAAAAGACGGATGGTCGATTGGCATAATAGAGAGCGTGACCAATAGAGAAAAAGCAATCATTGATAACGCAGGGAAACGCAGAAAAGAAACCGTTGAGCCATTGACCAATTATTTTATAGCCAGACTACAAAAAGACCTCAACGACGGCAACACCATTATTGGTGGGATGATGACTTCTACATATAGAGATATTCAAAACAAAGATTTGTTATTCCTACCCAAGTCGGCTATTACGGGTGGGATGGATTTTACCCAATACTTTAAAGATAAGACTTATTTCATCGCGGGGAATATTGCCACCAGTCGGGTAAGTGGAGACAAGACGGCTATCCAGCGCCTTCAGGAATCTTCCCGCCATTACTTTCAACGCCCCGATGCTGATTACTTAAATTACGATGTCAATAAAACGATTCTGACCGGAACAGGTGGCTCCGTTATGGGCGGAAAAATAAGTAGTAGCGGCTGGAGGTTTCTGGGTAACTTTAGTTGGCGCTCACCCGGGCTGGAGTTAAATGATGTGGGTTTTTTGCGACAAGCCAATTCTACCTTTGAGTTTATCTGGATTGGATACCAAGTCAATAAGCCCTTTTCAATTTTTCGTTCCCTCAGTGTCAACTCCAACCAATGGGCCGGGTGGGACTTTGGCGGAATCAACCTGTTCAAGGGCGGAAATATCAATGTCGATATGCAGTTTACCAATTTCTGGTCATTTGGTTTTGGTGTCAATAGAGAAGGGCGGGGTGTTTCGAATACTACGCTGCGTGGAGGCCCCGCTATCGTTGAGAACGGCAATTGGAATTTATGGGTCAATTTGCGCTCAAGCGATAGAAAAAAAATCCGGATTACAGTGGGGGGCTCACTCAATGTCGGAGATGAAAATGCGAGTAGTTCAAAAAATATCTGGGGCAGTATTACCTATCGTCCTATCAATAGCCTTTCTCTCTCCGTTGAGCCTGGCTTTAGTGACTTTTCCTCTACTTTGCAATACGTTGATCAGGCAGATTATCACGGTGATACTGAGTATCTCTTCGGGAGCATCCATCAGAAGACTTTCAATCTGACCATGACCGTTAATTACAGTCTAACGCCGGACTTAAGCATACAATATTACGGCGCACCATTTATAAGTGGAGGGCTTTACTCCGGCTTCAAAAAAATTACTCAGCCTCAGGCAGTTTTATTGAATAACAGATACTACCTCTTTGCTGAGAATCAAATCCATTTTGACGAAAATAATGAGGTCTATAATATCAGTGAGATGATGAATGGCACTACTGATTATTCTTTTGGAAAGCCTGACTTTAATTTCCGGCAATTCAGATCCAACTTAGTGCTTCGATGGGAGTATAAACCCGGCTCTACCCTGTTTTTGGTATGGTCGAAAGGGCAGACGAATGTCGTCTCTGACGGGCATTTTAACTTGAGAAACGATTGGTCTGCACTATCGAAAACGATAGGAGATAACGTGTTTTTGTTGAAAGCTTCCTATCGTTTCCAGGCAGGAGACCGGTTGTTTGGACTATAATTCCTCAATCCGCATTTTTATCATATAATCTTTCTGCGGGATTTCACTCAGAGTCAGGCGTTCGGGGAGTACATTTTCGAGGATGAAGACCATATCATCGAGTGTATCTCTTGCGATATCCTCGTGGTTGTCGGAGCGATAAGTTAGTGTGATGTCTTCCGGATTTATATTTTCTGTTTCGACCCTCAATTTGACCTTCACCTGCCCTTCCCAAACACACTCAACATACCTCGGGCACCGAGAGTCTTCTATCACTTCCTTGAAGTGGACGCTAATGGCATCGTCAGACGTCGACTTTTGTTCATCATAAGTTAGATTGAAGGATTTACCTAATACGATATAGGAATTACTCTGCTTCCGGCAAGCCGAAAATGATGTAAAAAGAATCAAAAATGCAATGGTGTAATTTTTCATAATTTTATTTTTTGTGTCGAAAGATTCACCCATATAGACCTTCTGATATTTGAAGTGGGTTGGCAGGATTCTTTTTATTAAGACTATTTTAACAATTTAATACTTCAGCCCCAACCTCTTATACACCTTACTCAATATCCACCCCGGACCAATCAACAGAAATTGTAGATCCTTGAAAAAGGATGGCTTCTTCCCTTCGTGGTTGTGACCAATGAATTGGAATATCCAGGCGACGACAAAAATAATCAGGGAAAGCGCCCAATAAGGCATTAAATTCACCTGCATTAATTGATAATTTCCCCAGATGACAATAATGGAAAACAGCAACATCCCAATGAACATAGGAAAAGAAAGTCGCAGATAATACAACAGCCCCAAAATAACAACAACCGTCCCCCAGTGAAAATACGGAGCCCAATCTCCTTTGACCACTCCAAACGGAATAAGGCTAAGCAGACCGACAATGCTGAAAAAGATGGCTGGAACACAAATGTAATGAATAAGCTGATTAAAGCTCGTCTGATGGCTTTCGCCATACTCGGTAAATAATTGGTCGATTTTTCGCATGATATTTACTTTTATTGTAACCACTTACTACCTCCCGTTTTAGACAGTAAAGAGGTGGTAAGTAGTTACAGATTATTACTAAATTTGTCTCATGCTTTTACTTTACAACAACCAAGTCTCTCGTTCGTTGATTATTTTTACTAATGAGGGAATAAAAATAAACGCCCCCAGCCGGAAAATCACCTTTTGTCAGTACTAATTGGTTGATACCTTGTTCTCCTATAAGGGAGATATCTTTGATTACTTGCCCGCTGGCACCTCGTATGATAAGTCGGACACTTTCCTGCTCTTCAAGCGAGTACCGGATGGTAGTATTTTCAGCGAAGGGGTTGGGGAAGCTCTCAAGTACTTCGAAGTCTGAAAGTGGCGTTTCCCTTTCTGCGAATTTCAATTCCAACGAATATTTCTGTCCTGCTTCGTCAAAGGCTTCAGCAGTCGTAACCCTCGAACTCAATTGGAATAATTCACTAATTCGTCCTGTCTTTTTAGCTTCGAAAGTGAGCTCAAAAACACGCCTTTCAGCGCCGGACTCCTGATATATATCCCACATAAAGGGCAATATGCCCTGTCCTTTGTGTTCCGTATTGAGGTAGGAGGGCAACCGGTTGCCTGTCATCGTCAGTGCATTAGCATCAAAAAGCAAAGTACCCTGAACACCTATAATGGGGGTACCTATTCGGGCACTAATGGAAAATACTTCCCCTGCCTGCACCCTTTGATTGGAAATTTGTAAATACACCGGATTGCTATCAGTCCTGTCCTCTATAATTTCCCCTTGTAATGGCATGACAGAACCGTTTACATCCCCGATTTTTATCGCGATAAAATTTATTCCGGTCAGTTGCAAGTCAAAATTGGTAAAGGATAGAAATTCGGGGAAATTCTCTTCGAGCGGGTTCGCCCCAAATGCGTATTCGCTATCGACAAATCGCCAACTATTGTTATCGGGAAAGCTGTCCGACAATCCCAAAATTACCCTTCTCAACAGAATCATATCAAAGGTGGAAATAGACCCCGAATTATTGACGTCAGCTGCAATTAAATAGTACGGATTGGTTATGGGCTGGATGCCTAATATATGCTTGCTCATGAGTATAATATCCAGTGTTGAGAGTCCAGCCTGGATATTTGTGTTCAAGTAGGGCATGAGGCTAAAAGAATTCATTCCAGCCAGCGTACAAAATTGGTAATCTCCTTCCTCATCTGTGGTGGTAGTAAAGGTATTTTCCCCCGATGCGATTACCTCAGCCCCCTCCAATGGCAATCCCGATACCGTTTGTATGTTTCCGCCAAGGTAGGTGTCACTACAACTACTCACTTCAGTCAGGAATGAAAAAGTACCCTCATCCCCACAACTATTTGTTGCAGAAATGGTGACAAGGTACTCGTCGCCTACTGCTACGCCCGGTATATATACCACCTCAATCGTGCCGTCATCCTGTATATTCATATCAAAAAATAATGCTTCGCCATCAATGCTACCATCATTGCCCTGATCAAAATAAACGTGAATGTCGGAAGAGTCCAACGGACAATCAGACGAAACTGTAAAGGAAGGCAGCGTAGCAGCACCGCAGGGGTTGTCACCTGTGCAAAGTACTCCGCTTAGTTCGGAATGTGAAATGACAGGTGGTGTCGTCTCTACAAAATGGTAAATTTGGGTGTATTGATAGAATCCCACGTCCTCTAATTCCGGACTAAGGGTGCTATTCGCCCAATGCCCCCCCGACTCAGCGGGAATGGAACTATCGCACCGGTTCGTCATGACGGCAGGAATATTATTGAATGGATTATTGTCGGCATCAATATAAGTCGTATGAGAGACCCAGCTACCCGAGGTGGTCGGCTTTACGATGACGTAAACACTTTCGTCACCCGGCATTTGGTTACAATCTTCATCTCTACCGATAACAATAGCAGGAGAAATACCATCGTAAACACAAGTATTGATAACGGAGTAGGTGCGCTTCATAGTACAGTCACCGGTCAGGTGGTCCTCATACGATATCACAATATTATCACATCCCTCTGACCAATACTCGGCTTCACCGGCAATCAATTCTCCACAATGGATGGTGTTATCTCTAGGAAAGTAGATAGTATAATCATGCACTGCCTGAACGTGAATCACCTGCCTGCAAGTATTAATGCTGGTAAGCCCCCAGTTATCCTCTGCCCGGAAAACCCGAGTGATATTGCCGTAGCCACAATCGTTTAATCCGGATAAAATTAAAGTTTGATAAGCGACACCTCCACAATTGTCACTGATGGAGGCAGTACCAAAATTTTGGTTGGCGTACTCCTCATCCCAGTTGTCGATATTGCCTAACCGCCAATCATCACACAGCAAGGTCAAATCATGTGGCGCAATGCAAGTAGGCCTGATAAGGTCTCCAATAAGAACTGTAACCTGGCCGGTTGCAAAATTATCGGATACCAATTCACTATAGCCGTTTGAGTAGGTTTTTAGCACCGTGTCTCCAAACTCACCACTTGCATTTCCATCATCCCATACCAATAATTCGATTGTTATTTCGGTACCTACATCACTACAATCAAACTCCACGTAATTTTGCCAAATTGATGATCCTGCTTTTCTAACCAACAAATCCACCTCACTACAATTGTCATAGGAGCCGTCATCCACGTCCTCGGCATAAATGCGGGCTATTCCTCCGCCTCCCATATAAGCGTTCAGGTCGCTATTAACGACAACGGTAGGGGGAGTCATCTCCTGCACGATAAACGGACAATCGAGATAGGAGGTGTCATTTTCAGCATCAATGGCAGTATAATACAGGTGGTAATAGCCGGGTAGGAGAGAGTCGGCGGTTATTCCCTCTGCGCCTGTTTGCACCGCGATGATTTCCTCCGTATTATCATCGAGCAGGTGGGTTATTTCCATATCAATTTGGTTGAATGACGGACAAATTGCTGCCGTTTCCGGAAAGGGTATAAAAATGTTCGCCTTACAATCGTCTGAATTAAGTGGATAGTGAACGATACCGCTGGGGTGCTCCGTCTCTTGGCAACTCAGCACCGGCGGATTCTGGTTTTCGATAGAGACAAATTGATTTACAAAATCATTTTCCATCAATGAGCATTCATTAACAACCGACCATTGCCTTCTGAAGCTATCCTCGGTCACATCGAGGTCGAGTGTATTTAAAAGTATATTGCCTGAGTAAGTCTCATTTATTTCTATTTTGCGAAAAGCAGAAGTAAAAAACGGATGCCCTGTCTCATTTATGGAAGGAAGTCCTACTGCATTCGTCTCGAAGGGAGCATCACAGGAAACGGAAGGCGTCATATCAGGCCAAAATATGTCTTGAATATGTGGCTGCCCAAAGTGAAGAAGTTGCTCACAGGAAGTAATGGCAGTATTTTCCTCACAAGCGTCAATGGGTACCAGCTGCACCTCGAACGTTCGGCGGATGATGAAGTCATTGCACTCCTCTTCCGGCAGCATTTCATCGTGGATAGTCACCCTGTAATTGCCGTATTCTCCACTTATTTGGGGGTATCCGGTCTTGTCTAAAATGGCTTTTGCCTCGCTTGGCAAGGGCGTTCCTATATCGTTTCCAAGATTGTCAACGTAGTAAATTTGGGGTGCGCTAAAAGACAGGTAAGGAATATCCCAAGTTCTTAGATCATAAACGATGTTTGCAGTTTCTTCGGAGGTATTATTGAGGCTTCCTTCATGCTCACTATACACTGCTACCGAAACATCCGCCGAACTCTGGGCTGCCACTAGCAGATAATAAGCAGCGTTCGCTTCTAACCATACACCGAAGCGTTGTACAGTGGATGATGTGCCAAAATAGCCGGTAGCGGGCAATATTGGTTTGGCCACAGCCAAAATAGATTGACAAGGTGCGTCGGGATTAAAAGCATCCTTGTATATTCCGGCAAAACCATCCGCGGGTAACCCGCTTACTTCAAAAGTGTAGAAATCAGACTGATCAACG
>Ga0256832_1003833_pt1 | contig 10218 bp, 7 predicted proteins | sample 134614metaG_FD_190534 | JGI IMG/M metagenome (GOLD analysis project Ga0256832, IMG submission 190534) | Hydrothermal vent microbial communities from Lau Basin, Pacific Ocean - 134-614 | ecosystem: Environmental > Aquatic > Marine > Hydrothermal vents | place: Pacific Ocean: Lau Basin | collected...
TGATTATTTTATAGCTAAATTTCATTTTTTTACTTTCTAAAAAGAAAAAATCAATGGTTTAGTTATGCTAAAAACCAAGGTGTCTATTTTTTTATACACTGCAAGTTATTGATTTTAAACGTGCCTGTGGATTATGAGAAGTTACAAAAAATCACAACACTATTTTTACTAATTACTAAATCAACCAAAACAGGACACAAACTCTTGCAGAGTTTACCCGACTCCGATACGCCTATTTATGCCCTGTTTTGGTTGATTTAATCTTAAAGAGCTTAATAATTAAAACTCCTCGTTCATATATATAGGAGACTATCTAGAAAAAAGATAGCCTTCTAATCATTTTTTGGACTTAAAATTTACTCAGGATAATCCGCAATACCTGGATTGTCCGATACATTCTTTAAGATCGGATTATTAATTTTTGATAGTTTAAGTACGTTGTTTTTGTCTCGATTATTAAGGATGTAATCGCGTACCACATCCCACATCAGTCTTCCTTCTGGGGTGCGATTGACGGTTGCCCAGCCTGCGACTTTGTAGGTTTTCTTGGGGTCTATTTTGTCGCCATTGTCGAGTTTGGCGTCGGTGATGCGGGAGTACAGTGGCTTGGTGGGGTCGAGGGTGTAGTCCATACCGCCAAGTCTGACCATGTCGCCTCCTGATTGTAGGTAGGGGTCAGGGTCGAAGAGGTTATCGGCAACTTGTTCGAGGGTTTCTAGCAGGTCTTTGCCTTTCATTTCAGTAACATAGGTTTCGGCGTAGGTCATGGCACATTGGGTCATCACGTCTTCCATGGTGATCCAGTCGCCTTTGAGGGTGGTGGTTCCCCAGCGCACACCTGCGGACATAGCGATGTCGGCTTTGTATTCTTCGCGTAGGGCATTACAGAGGATTTGATCCCATGTGCCCATGAAGTTGCCTCTTCGGTAGAGGGTTCTGTCTGCGATGGCGAGTTTTTCTTCGAGAATTTCTTGGTAGGTTTTACCGAGACGTTTTTTGTTGTAGTAGAATTTTTTGTTACGACTTTCGATGATTTTGTCGTCGTATTTTTTACTGCGCATTTGACTAATGTAGGCTTCCATTTCTTTGTCTGCGGGTAGCCAGTTACTGATGACGGGGAGCATTTTGTAGTGCATATCAACTTTGCCGTCGTGCATGTCCATGTCCATAACACCAACGTATTTGCCGTTAGAACCGCCATTGGTGACTAGGCAATGTCCTTTGCCTGCTTTGTTTTTGACCTTGATGGGTTGTGGCATACCGTCGTGAGTGTGTCCACCGAAGATGGCATCGATACCAGGGATGTTCTCACCCATTTTTACGTCTACATCCATGCCGTTGTGAGAGATCATGATGACGGCATCGGGTTTTTCTTCGCTGCGAATTTTTTTAACGAGGTTTTTCATGTCGTCTTCACGCAGTCCAAAAGACCAGTCTGGGAAGAACTCTGGGGGGTTGGCGTTTGAGGTTCTTGGGAAGGCTTGTCCGACGACAGCGATACGTTTACCGCCAATTTTTTTCATCACATAAGGTTGGAAGGCATAGCCTTCGTCTTCATCAAACAGACCTTTGCCGCCAAATTTTTCGGTCATCTCGGGGTATTCGTCACTCATTAATGCATCTTCTTTGATGCGGACGTTTTGTCCGATAAAGTCACCTTTGAATAAGGCAACATTGCTGAGGACTTCTCTTTCGCGGTAGGTAAATTCCCAGTGACCTACCATGACATCTATGCCGAGGATGTTGGAGGCTTCTACCATGTCGACACCGCGTGTCCAGACATTGGTTGCTGAGCCTTGCCATAAATCACCGCCATCGAGTGTGAGGGTGTTTTCTCTGCCACCTGCTTCTTTACGAAGTTGATCTAAGAGGGTTTTTATATGCGCATAGCCACCTGTTTTGCCGTATTTTTTAGCGGCATTAAAAAAGTCCAAATAGGTGTAGGCATAGGCTTCAGGACCATCGAGCGGTAGCTTCATGTATTCTAGGAGTTTTTTGCCGACGATATGTGGTGGACGACCAAAGGCTTCTCCCACGCCTAGGTTGACGTTTGGCTCACGAAAATAAACAGGCAATAACTGACCGTGTAAATCGGTGGTATGAAGAATACGTGCCTGCCCTTTTTTGGGGATACTATAAAACCCTTTTGGCATCGACTCTGCTGCAGTCGCGTTTTGCATTAAAAGTGGTAGACTACCCGTTGCGGTACCTGCTGCACCCATTGCGAGTAGTTTTAAAAAGGTTCGTTTATCCATCGTTGGCATGCGTATATCCCCTACTGAGGTTGTAATTAGATCTATTTATTTAATTATACGTTTTAAGCTATTCCTTAATCGGCGATTAAAACCTACAATATCGATAGACCACATAGTCTGCTAGAAATACAATAAAAAGAAAATGGTCAGAAGCATTGAATAACATGGGGTTTTCCCCCATACGAGCAACGACAATTTTAAGGTAGAATAAATTCACAGTACTAACCCTCTCCCTAGCCCCCTGACACTGAGGAAGTAATTAACTTATCGTTACCATACGTTTCAAAGCCATCCTTTCTCTCTTTTTTCTCTTTATCTGCCTCCCAACATGGGCAGAAAAACGGGAAAAATCGACTAATCCTTTTATTACCATCGGCGTATTAAGCCATAGAGGCGATGCTAAAACACTCGAAACATGGAACCCTACCGCCAATTATCTTATCAGCAAACTACCTCAATATGACTTTGAAATTATCCCTCTTGATTTCGATGAGGTAGAGCCTGCTGTTAAAAATCACACCATTGATTTTATTCTTGTTAATTCAGGTATGTACGTTAATTTAGAAGAAAAATACGGTGTATCACGCCTTGCCACAATGGTTACTTCCGATATTAATCGCCCCAATAATGTGTTTGGAGGTGTTATTTTTACCCGCGAAGATCGTGATGATATTAATAGTCTTCGAGATCTAAAAAATAAATCATTTATGGCTGTCGATAAAGATTCTCTTGGTGGTTTTCAGATGGCATGGCGCGAAATGAATGCTTTGGGTATAAATCCTTACCGAGATTTTTCTCGATTAGAGTTTGGTGGTATTCATGACCGTGTGGTAATGGCTGTTTTAGATGGTAAAGTCGATGCAGGAACCGTTCGCACGGATATTTTAGAACGCATGGATGCCGCTGGTACCATTGATATTGATGATTTAAAGTTTATTAATTTACGCCACAAAGATAAATTTCTCTCACTTCATAGTACACGACTCTATCCCGAATGGCCTTTTAGTAAATTAAGTCACACATCACCTGAACTAGCCCGTCAAGTTGCTGTTGCCTTATTGCAAATACCGCCTAGTAACTCTCCTTTAAGCTCCGATAAATATACTAATTGGTCTATTCCCCTCGACTACCATGAGGTGCGTGCTTTATTCAAAGAACTTGCCCTCCCGCCATACGCTTCTTTAGAAAAGTTAACACTCACAGAGGTACTCAAACGCTATTGGTATTTAGTATTAATCGGCATAATTTCCTTACTCTTGCTCATTAGCTTAATTTCCGTTGTCGTCCGACACAATCGTCGCCTTAAACGTAGCCAGCAACGCTTAGAACGCCAACATGAATTAATCAATCAATCGGTTGCTGATGGTATTTATGGTGTCGATTTGGAAGGAAATTGTACCTTTGTTAATAAAGCAATGGAGAATATGACGGGATGGAAAGCTGAAGATCTTATTGGTAAAAATCAGCATATTATTCTTCACCACACCCATGAGGATGGTACACCACACCCTAGAGAAGAATGTCCTGTCTATCAATCGGCTGTTGATAGTCGCGCTCGCTTTATCTCGGATGATATTTTCTGGAAAAAAGATGGTAGCTATATCAATGTTGAGTACAGTTGCACCCCCTTTCGCGATTTAAAAGGAAATATACAAGGTAGCGTGGTTGTTTTTAGAGATATAACCGAACGCAAAAAAACACAAAAACGGAATCAAGAGCATCAATTACAATTAGCTCATGTAGGAAGATTGAGCATGTTAGGTGAAATGGCATCGGGCATAGCCCATGAGTTAAACCAACCACTTACTGCTATCAGTACCAATGCCAGGGCATGTGCGAGAATGCTAGAAAGTGATAATAACAACATAGAGCAATGTGCCGATGTGCTAGATAAAATATCCTCACAAGCCGAGCGTGCTGCTAATGTTATCCAATACATTCGTCACTTTTCACACAAAGAATTACCACATCAAAAACCTGCTAAAATAAGTCTAATGGTTGATACGGTACTCGACTTGCTTGAAAAGGAAATTCAAAGTAAAAAAATAAACCTAGAGTTACAACTCGATAAGGATCACGATTGGGTTTTTGCCCAAGATATTCAAATCGAACAGGTTATTTTAAATTTAGTACGCAATGCGATTGATTCGCTTGAATGTGTGCCAAAGGGCAAACGAAACTTAAGTATACGTAGCACACCGACAAATAATAATAAAATTGAAATTAGAGTCAGCGACACAGGATTAGGCTTAAAAAAAGTGATACGAGACCAACTATTTGAACCATTTATGACAACCAAAGATCAAGGAATGGGGCTAGGACTTTCGATCAGCCAAGGGATTATTGAAGCACATGGTGGACAAATCAAAGTAGAATCACCATTAGGACAGCAAACAGGTGTGAGTTTTTATTTTTCACTACCACCTGCTAAGGAACGTGCATGATATAAGTTTAACACCCTAACTTGCCTGATTGTCCCAGCTTGAATGATCTAAAATCGTTGCGTAGAGTGACTATGCACCTGCTAAAGCTTCTAAACACATTGAGGAATAGCTATGCCAGAAGACATTACCGTTTTTATTGTTGATGATGACGAAGAAGTTCGTGATGCCCTGCAATTACTCATGCAATCGATAGGTTTAAACGCTAAAACTTACGATTCTGCACAATCTTATTTAGATAATTTCGATGCAGAAAGCCCTGGCTGCCTCGTTTTAGATGTTCGCATGAAAGGCATGAGTGGCTTAGCATTGCAATCACACCTCTCTAGTTTTGATTTGCACCCTCCTATTATTATTATTACAGGGCATGGTGATATTTCGATGGCGGTACAAGCCGTGCAAGCAGGCGCGGTAGACTTCTTAGAAAAACCATTTAATGAACAAAGCCTACTCGAAAGCATCTACAAAGCCATCGAAATAGATGCAGAACAACGCGGTGTCGCCTGTAAAAAAGCAGAAATCCAAGAACGCATAGAGCGTTTAACCCAGCGCGAAAAAGAAGTCATGGAAGAGGTTGTAGCAGGCAAGCGAAATAAAGTCATCGCCTATGATCTTAATATTAGCCAATCAACCGTCGAAGCACATCGCGCTAAGGTGATGGAAAAAATGGAAGCCTCTTCTTTATCCGACTTAATGCGCATGATTTTTTCTATTAGAACAAATATATAAATATGCTCTAATAATGATACTCAGTAAAAATCCTCAAGATTTAGTCAAAACGCTACAACAAGGCGGTATTATCGCCTACCCTACCGAAGCTGTATTTGGGCTAGGCTGTGACCCGCTCAATGAAACCGCTGTCATGCGCTTACTTAGCATAAAACAACGCCCTATTGATAAAGGACTCATCTTAGTTGCCGCTAATTTTTCGCAAGTCGCCCCCTTTTTATCTCCCATCAGTGAACAACAAAAACAACACACACAGCCAAGCGAAACCACATGGGTATTCCCTGCCAAAACTGATACTCCCCAATGGCTAACAGGACAATTTAACTCCCTCGCCATACGCATTAGCAAACACCCCTCTGTTATCCAACTATGCCAACACTTTGGCTCAGCATTAGTCTCAAGCAGTGCCAATCTCTCAGGACAAAAACCTGCTAAAACCAGTCAGGAAGTTATTAACCACTTAGGTGATAGGCTAGATGGCATACTGGATAACGAGGTAGGAAACTTATCTAAACCAACTAAAATTAGAGACAGCTTAACGGGAGAAATACTACGTGGATAAAGTAAGGAATTGATGTTTTGTTATTGCTTGTTCCTAAATTTATTTAGGAATACATACCGAGGAATTTATTCCTCGAGTCATATCTCGCTATAAACTCAAATCATCTAAAGATAAACCACGATACTCAAATGTATACCCCTTTAATTGCAGCTCAAGTCTAAGCGATTTTTCTTTTAACTGACTTAGACTTATACGTCTAGGGTTTCGTTTAACCTCTGCAATCAATACTTTTTTATCAAGCTCATTGAGAGCAACAATATCAATCTCATTTTTATTACCTGATTCCCAATAATTACCGATAACATTGTACTCCCCAGTATCAGCCAATTGTTCTTGAAATAAGCGTTCTAGCCATACACCACTATAGCTAGAAAAATCACGCCGAATAATTTTTTGTAGATATTCAAAGTTACCAATCTCAACCGCACTACGATAATGATGCACAAACCGAAACCAAAAACTTAGAAAAGCATCTTGGATACGATATTTTATTTGACGACTATTTGGTTTAGCTAAAACAGGAGTAATACGTTGAATAATCTCAAACTCTTTTTCCAATCGCTGTAGATAAGGGCCTACTGATATTTCCAATATTGATTCAATTTGGCTACGGCTAGTATTTCCATTCGCAATACAAGCAAGAATAGAAAAATAAGTATTTTGTTCACCACCAAACTCTTCAGCAAGACGATATTTTCCTTCCTCGATAACAAGGCTATGCTCATTAATCCATTGTGACCACAAATCGCTACGGCTATCCGTTCTGGAAAGCCATTCCAAATACTTGGGGACACCACCGCTCAATGTATACCAAGTTAAGCAATTCTCACTACTAAAATGCTGTTGATCTTTTAGCAACTCAGCAATATACAGAGGTTTAAGAGGCTGTAGGTTGAGGCGATTATCCGCACGACCAAATAAAGGCTCTTTGCTGTCCTGAAAAATCTTAGTCATCAACGAATAAAGCGAGCCACAACAAATCAGATGCATTCGGATCGTTGAACGATGTTGATCCCACAGGTTTTGTAAGTCAGAGAAAAAGCCATTGTTCAAGCGACTAATATCCTGAAACTCATCCAGTATTAACGTTAGAGGCTGCTGTTTAGCATAGTCAAACAAGACTAAAAAAATATCGCGTAATCGCTTGGGTTTACCAAATATAGGAATATCAAGCTGAGTATGTATTTGATCAGCAAATTCTTCACAAAGTAAAGACTCTGATTTTCGTGAAATAAACAAGTAAAGCGACTTTCTGTCTTGAAAAACCTGCTGAAGTAACGCTGTTTTCCCCACACGGCGACGACCAACAAGAAGCGTTAGATTTGACTGCCCTTCTTCTGCTTGTTGAGACCATTTTAGTAACTGTTTACGTTCTTTTTCACGATTGTAGAATTTCATTACATTATTGTAGCATTTATTACAGTAAATTATACTACAATAAAAAGTAACGCAAACAGGAGATATAAAATTATGGCAGACCTCTTTTCTATGACTGCACCACTGACGCTACGCAACCCTCAAGGCGAGGAGATTTTACTTGCTGAAATTTATAAGCACCCCAAAGGGTTATTATATTTTGAACCATTTTGGCATTTAAAAGAGCCTGAGGAAGGTATCCACCTTATTAAAGGTTGGGTTTCAGGTGAAGGTCCTTGGAAAATATCTGATTATATTATTAAAGTGCTTGCCTGCTATGGCACAGATGCGTGTTTAGCAAGTGATTTTGCACAGTGGCAAGATTATCGAATGGCGGCAGGTGGCGAATACCCACCACAGCCTTTAATTGATGCCATTGCGACTAAGTTAGGAGCTATGTGTCCTCCCGCTTAAATAACTTCACATAAATCCCATTCTCAGAGCGAATGGTTAGTCTGCCGACAGGCTGAGGCTTGAACCCTTCAACCTCTTCTACCCGATAGTGCTGAAGTACCGAGGTAATAATCAGTACTGCTTCTTGCATGGCAAATGATGCACCGATACAGACTCGTTGCCCCATGCCAAAGGGTAGGTATCTTGATTTTATGGGTGTTTTTTGTTTTTCTAAGAAACGCTTAGGATTAAAGTCATGTGGTTTTTCCCAGTTATATTTATTGCGGTGGATTAACCACGGCGATATAACCACCGATTGACCTGCCTGAATTATTTTATCGCGTAATGTTACTTTCTCTGCGGCTTCACGCATCATAAAACCAACGGGGGGATACAGACGTAAGGTTTCACGAAAGATGGCGTTGACAAGCTTTAGTTTTTTGAGGTCTGTTGCTTCGATTTCTCTGTCGCCAACTACTGTTTTAATTTCTTGATAGGCTTCTTCTTGAATTTCAGGGTATTCAGCAAGTAGATAAAACAGCCATGATAAAGCGCTAGCCGATGTTTCGTGACCTGCTAAAAATAACATGGATACTTGATCGACAATTTCTTTAAATGAAAAACGCTCTCCTGTATCGGGGTCACGGGTTAATAGTAGGGAAGAGAGAATATCAACCGCTTGCGTTTCTTCGCCATTATTAACTGCCTCATAACGTGGGCGAATAACTTTTTCTAAAGCTCCTCTTATGATTTTTGCCGCTTGTATACGTTTATGTTCTTTATAACTAAACACCAAGGGGATTTTAAACATGCGTAACATCGATATTTTTAGCGATTGTTCTTGAAAGCGCGTAAAGGCTGATGTTATTTTTTGTGCTTCTTCAGAACTTAGTTTTGTCGTCATAATGGTTCTAAAGATAATATCAGCGGTGATAAAGGTCATTTCTGACTCCATATCAAAGCGGCTACCTGCTTCCACTTTGCTTAAACGCTCGCGCATATCATCGGTTGCTTGTTTCATTAAAACAAAGACTTTACCGATACTGGTACTAGCAAATGCAGGGGTTAGTAAATTACGTTGCTTACGCCATTGACAACCATTAGTGGTAAAAATACTGTCGCCTAATAACGGTTCTAATAATTCGTGCAGTAATTTATTTTTAGGATATTTATCAACCTTATTAACCATAATGTCTTTAACAAGTGATAACTCATTTGCCACGACTATTTCAATACCAGGCAGTTTTACCTTGCCCGTTTTCATTGTGTAACTGCGTTCAAAAAGTCCGTTCAGCCACGACTTCCTCTTAATAAAAAAAGTGAACAGTAATGAGGCTTTATTTTTTAATGGTTTAGGATGTACGGGACAGGACATTAGTGTCTCCCTTTGTATTGTTGTGTTATACGTGACTTCAATGACTGCTTTCCTGCTGTCATCGCAAAGTAATCGTATTGACCTAAATTGTCGTTCGACATTAAATATAAAAAGTGCATTTTATAGAAATTTCGTCTTATTTTTTGATAGTTAATATCGCTAAAAAGTTTATAAAAACGCGCTGAAAGCAGTACAGGACTATGGCAATAAGGCTCATCTATCAAGCTCACTTTAATAGGGTCAACCAGCGGAAAACAAGCACCATCAGCGGGGGAAGTATAATCAACCCAATAAATATTATCGCTACAGGAGATGATCGATAAATCCTTTTTAATCGACTTAGCCTTTGGTAATAAGCTAAGTAGCGGTATACATTCGCCTAATGTCAGCATATTTAGACAGCACGGTAGTTGCTCTACATCAAGTTTTTCGGCTATCCGCGCACTAATTGAGCTTGTCAGCATGGTTCCTACGCTATGTCCGACTAAAATAACCTCATCTTGCTGATTATTTTTTAAGACATCAAAAATACGTTCTGCAAATAGCTCAATACGCTCATCGACTTCTTTTATTTCACCCGATGCCCAGCGTGAGGTAAAAGCATAAATGCGTAACAGCCAAAATACATTGAGTCTATCGCCCCATGCTTTTGCAAAGTAGATGACTCCGACAAAAATTCCTCCACCAATGAGCCAGCCAAGCCATGTTAATTGAAAGACAGAAAAAACAAATACTGCAAGCAAGCAAAGTAGTATCGCCAGTAAGCCAGAAACTGCAATAAATACCGCAGGATATAGACCCGTAATTGCAGGGGTACGCGAGGCTTGAGCTACTCGTTTTAAGGTGCCTGTGGTAATAAAAACCCATGACACATAAATAAAATCAATAAAGATACTGAGTATTGACTTTACCCAGTGCCGCCGAACAATATCATCCCAACGTAAAAATTCGTATTGAGTGTGTACAGTTTGCCCCTGATCTTGTGCTTCGACTTGCCAGACTTGCGAGATGTTACTGTATTTTTTTCGTGCTTGAACGCTGACTTTT
>Ga0256832_1003834_pt1 | contig 10217 bp, 9 predicted proteins | sample 134614metaG_FD_190534 | JGI IMG/M metagenome (GOLD analysis project Ga0256832, IMG submission 190534) | Hydrothermal vent microbial communities from Lau Basin, Pacific Ocean - 134-614 | ecosystem: Environmental > Aquatic > Marine > Hydrothermal vents | place: Pacific Ocean: Lau Basin | collected...
TTCGGAAAGATAATCGGTTTGAAGATTGATATTGGCTCCGAATGCACCCGTTCCGTAGGTGGAAGTTCCCACGCCACGTTGCACTTCAATAGATGAAGTATTAGCTAAAAAGTCAGGGATATCCACCCAATAAACGCTTTGAGATTCGGCGTCATTCAGCGGGATGCCGTTTAAGGTTACATTGATTTGTTGCGGTCCGATTCCTCTGATTCTCAATCCGGTGTATCCCACGCCCGCTCCGGCATCGGACCAAGTAACCACTGAGGGTAAATTGCTAAGAACATAAGGTACATCTTGCACGATATATTTTTTTTCTATCTCGGATTTATTCAAAACACTTTTGGTGAGCGGTGTTTTGTCACCTACACGTACGGCTGAAACAACCACTTCTTCCAATTGCTCGGGTATTTCCGCTAAATCCACTGGAATAAAAAGATTTTTTTCCAGTAGGATCACTTTTTCAAGCGATTTATTTTTATAAGTTATTTGAAGCGTATATTTTCCTTTTTTTAATCGGAAGGAAAATTTCCCTTGATCATCCGTATAAACCGGTTTTTCAACCGTTGATATGTTTACAAGCGCACCTTTTACGGGTTCTTGATGATAGGTGACTTGACCCGATAATACATACTGCTGGGCATACAAACCTACTGTTTGTATCATTCCCAAAATCATCAATGTGAATTTTCGCATTTTGAATCAAATTGCGAAAGGGTGTGATTTGATCTTATCTCCGATTCCTCGACGGCATTACCCGCCCAGGTTCAAAGGGTATGATCTCAGCTCTTCCATTTAGAGCACCCCTTCGGTTATTACCGGCACAAAAATAGGGATAAAAAAGATGTTAATCAATTTTTTCAAAATAAAATTTCCCGGTAATTCCGTTATAGGTTTCTTCTACGTAGAAATGCTCGGTATCTAAGAAATTTAAAACTTTATTGGTTGCGGAAGTATTGGCTTGAGAATCCACTTTGAAAATAAATTCACCATCTTTATATTCCCACGTACCGCTGTATTCAAGATGAAGGACACAGTTTCCGGTAGTTTGATAAACCGTATAATAACGGGCATGGGCGTCATGATTGGAAGAAAATGTCATTCTGGAGGTTTTGTGACAATCGGTTATATCTTGTTCAATGTTATAAACAGTAATTTTTTCCAATTTCCATTGGCCTATAATATAATCCGGATTGGATGGAATGACTTCTTCTCTCTTATCGCAAGAAGAAATAATCATACTTAAGCTTAAAAAAATCATCAAAATATATCTCATTCTCATTTATGCTTATCATATAAACTTCAAAAACCGTACCAAAGATTTTTATTGTAATTTTACAATTGGCATTATTCTTGACTGTGCTATTTTTGTGAAAAATTTCCTGTATGATTATTTGGATTTATAGCATACTGTTTTTACTATTTCATCCGTATCATGTGAGTGTTACTACAATTGAATATAATGAGTCCGAAAAAAAGATGGAAATCATTATTTATACTTTTCCCGATGATTTGGAATTAGCTGTGGAAAAAAGATTTAATAAAGAAATCCAAATAGATAGCAAAGAAAATCTTTCCGGAATGTTAATAGGAGCTTATTTGTTGGAAAATTTCTCCTTAAAGATTAATGACAAAAAAACAGAAATTGATTTTGCCGGATATACATTTGAAGGCGAAAAACTCTTGCTTCTATTAGAAAGTAATTCCGTGGAAAAACCAAATAAAATATTGGTTTACAATAATTTGCAAAATAATGTTTATGGAGACCAAACCAATATTGTACATGTGAATTGTTGCAGAAAAAGATTTACAGAAATACTATCCAAAGAAAATGTTCAAACTTTATTTTTGTTAAATGAAAATTAAATTTTTGCATTTCATTATTATTTTTTAAATTTGGTTAAATTTTCAAAGCCATGAAGATGTTTATAACCTTTTTCCTATTTATTAGCCTGATAGTGAATGCCACACCTCAAAATGAGAATGTGAGTATTTTCAAACTGTCCTATAATCAAGATCTCAATTATTTCAGACTGGAATTAAGCGTGAATAAACAAAGTCTCAATAAACTGGCTCAAACGCTTTCTCCGGGTGATAAGAAATTTAAAACCAATGATGAAAGATTATTGTTGGTATTGAATAAGTATATCAATTCAACTTTCAAAATTAACTTGGAAAATCAGAAGGCCCCCGAATTTTTCATTAAAGAAATCTACGATTTGGGAACACAAAAAGTTATAGTTTTAGAAAGCAATACCATCAAACCTGGAAAATTACTTTCGCTAAAAAACAGATTTTTACTTGACTTATCGGATGACCAAATCAATGTTATAGAATTTGATACCGGAAAAAACCGTATACTGGAAATTCTGTCCAAACATGTTGACAGTATCGGCAATCTTAGTTTAACATATAATTAAAACAGTTTATAACCTAGATTCACCGCCAAACCACCATATGAAGCAAGATTGTAATTCAACTGCACATAAAAACGATTCCAGTCGCCCCTTATCCCCATTTCAATTTTTACTCTGAAGTAGGTATTGAAAAGATTGAGCGGATCTTCAATATCTTCAGCGATGACAGACCCGACTCCTGCCGGATCGGAGGCATACACCGGATAGGTTCCTTTTACCTGTATATAGGCATGGCCTCCATTGAAGCCGATCCCCGAAAATAAAGAGAAATGCTCATTTAATTCATAATCGGGATAGATGGCCAAAAAATAACTCAAATAAGAAATATTTATGGTTTGATTATCATATGGCCCGGAAAGATTTCCGCTGATGGTCACGGGGGAATAAATTCCTCCCGGTTTTATGTTCAAAGCAGAATGACCGAATAGATAAGCCCCGTGAATGCCTACACTCAACCCAAACGGTTTTTTCTTTAGGGATTTAAACATGACGGATAGATCTTGTATGTAATTCAAGCCAATCATACCTATTTTAAAATCGGAATCCGGGAGATTGACATACGGAATAAAATTTAAGGTCATATGGGCATGATTAAAATGATAAGTAATGCCCAAAAAGGGAAGGGGAATGGCCTTTTTCTGACTACCACCGGGGGTTTTAAATTCTATCAAAGGCCGCCCCAAAAAATCTTTATCCTTGGATACAAGCACAACATGTTTTAGTGAATCACCCAAAACGGTTTGAGCCATTATCTCATCCGGGTCTTTGGGTTCAAAATTTTTTAAACCGATTTTAGTGACATCATAAGTAAGTTCTTTTTTGGGAATTCCCGTATAAGCCAATTTGGCGGAAAATGATAATTTGTGCTTCTTTTGTTTTTCAATTTTACTATAAGTTACATTGGAGAGGCCGAATACAATGGCTTTATTAAGAGGTTTGATATAAGCATCAACCAGTTTGCTTCCGTCTTCAATCCCTCCTTGAATCAAATTTCCCGTATTGACCAAGTGTTGAGCAAAGTGGAAATAATGAACCGAAATGATCAATAATAATAATTTTCTCATATTAGCTTTTTATGAATTCGGTCTAGAAATAGACTACACAAAGTTATAAACTATTGTTTGATTATGTAAATATACTTCACATGCGTCCCATTTTCAAACCGGATGTGATATACTCCCGGTTTGAGATGGTTGATTTTTATTCCGGGCTGTTGCATGATATCACTTTTGATTAATTCTCCACGCAATGAAAAAATGGAATATTTCAGTTTTCCATAAGCATTTTCACTTGCTTTGATATATAGATAGTCACCGGCCGGATTTGGAAAAACAATGATTTTCTGTAGTTCACTTTCTGAAATAGAAACATTATTCATCAACTCCTGAGCACCTATATCCACCCTACCTTCCAAAATTCTATTTCGGCCGAAAAAATCCGTTTCGCCGGGTAACGGTTGATGTGAAGGGTTGCCTGCATTGATTCCATTTGAACCGGACACATATGCCAAAACCGGAGGTTGAGCATTATCACAGTTGTTTCCGGCACCGGATATCAATTGTAAAGAAGTATATATAGAATGTTGATCAAAACCCGTAGCATTCACGTAAACATTAAATCCCGTATACTCCGTTCCATTGAATTCAAAACTGTCATCTGATGAATCTCCGTCTGATACATCATAAAACAAATTATAATCGGATTGCATATTGGGTTGGCTATTTTCGGCATAAATAAAATAATCCGATCCGGAATAGAAAATATTATTTTCCATACGTAGGTTTTCAACATAACTCAGAAATACTTCACCAAAATCATGCGTTCCGGTGTCGTTTTTCCAAAAAGTATTGTTAAAGATATTTATATTTCTAACTTTCCCTGATCCTGAAGGATAATCATATCCCCCCACTACTATTCCCGCTTCGTTGTTGAACATGATAAAATTATCCCTCACTTCCACATCAACCGATTCATGTCCGGTATTTTCACAGCCGATCTCCAATCCGTAGCCGTTACAATAAACTTCATTATACATGATTTTTATATGGGCTCCTCCGTCCACATAAATTCCTGCGGATGTATCATAAGGCGAAATACATTCCACCACTTTGTTTCTACTGATGATTCCGTTTCTGGCATAATCATTTAAGGGTGCGGTTCCTTCAAACCCTATGGCATCTATACCGATGTTGCTAAGTTGGTGCAGATAATTACCTGAAATTTCAAAACCGTCCACATTGCCATTGACGGCAATACCTTCACTATATCCCAATCGGCAATCATAAAGTTCGTTATTTAAAATACGTACATCTGTATAAGGCGAATTTTCCGTTCCGTAAATAATTATACCTTGGGCATTTTTATTGGACGTAGGAGTTTCATTAGGGTCGGAAGAGAAATGAATGTCATGAATCACACAATTTTCAATGCGAATATGACTCCCGGACCCTTCCACCAATATTCCTTGTGCATCGTTTTGAATATTATTTTTTAACACCAATCCGTTTATTTCCACAAAGGAAGCATGATTTATCTCAATCAAAGCATCTTGGGTACCCCCGGTTCCCGTTCCGTCAATAATGGCTTGTCCGTGATGTAAAGCCTTTATACTCACATGATTTTTATCTATATAAATGCGTTCAAAATACACCCCGTCTTTTAGTTTCAAAGTATCTCCCGACGACATGGCATCTATTCCGTGCTGAACATGTTGCCATGGCTGTGAAAAAGTACCCGGATTGGAATCGCTCCCTCCGGGAGAGACATAATATACTTGTTGGGCCTGTGTAAAATAAAATCCCATAAAAAGCAGGGCGAATAGTGTTTTCATTTTTGTTTTTTAAAAAATAGCGTGCCGGGAATTGAATCTTTCTTTTTTACTAACGGCGGTTTTTTTAGTTTTATTTTAACCGTTTTATCCAATGAGTCTTTTTTCTTCTGAATGATTTGCTCCACTTGTTTATACATCCGGGCAAATTCCTCGGTTCTTTTCGCATAATAATCCAAAGATTTATAAAAAACCGCACTGTCAGTTCCATAAGATTTCAATACACTGTAAACAGGATGAATGCTGTCTTTGTCAAATTCCGTTGCATTTTGAACATAAATTTCCTTGGCTAATACTACATCAGCCATGATGCGTATCATTTTTTTCTCCGGAATAATATCTTTCTCCCCGGTTTCACTGTCCGAACAGGCAAAAAGTAACGTAATCAATGAGCCGATTAAAAAGTATATTCTCATAATCTACCTGTTATGCTTTTCCACTTCAAAAGTAAAACTCCCCAAATGCCTTCGGATATGATTCCACCGGTCATTTTGGACTGGCCTTTCATACGGTTTATAAAGATAATGGGAATTTCTTTGATTCTAAAACCTTTTTTCCATGCCCGGTATTTCATTTCTATTTGAAAACCATACCCCACAAAATGGATTTTTTCAAAATTCAATGATGCTAAAACTTTTTTCTTATAACCTACAAATCCCGCCGTGGTATCCATGATTTTCATCCCCGTAATCACCCGCACATACACCGATGCCAAATAAGATAATATGACACGACTCAAAGGCCAATTAACTACATTTACTCCTGAAATATAACGTGAACCGATCACCATATCCGCTTCATCGTCTTTTAGCACTTTTAGTAAAGAAGGCAAATCGGATGGATTGTGCGAAAAATCGGCATCCATTTCAAAAATAAAATCATAATCACGCTCCAAAGCCCATTTGAAACCTGCAATATAGGCTTTCCCCAAACCTTCTTTCTTATCACGCAATAACAGAAATACACCGGGAAATTCCGTTTGACTTTCCTTTACCAAATCCGCCGTACCATCAGGAGAATTGTCATCAACCACCAAAATGTCAAAGGCTTCGGGTAGTTGTTTTACCGAACGAATGATTTCACGAATATTCTCTGCTTCATTGTAAGTGGGTATGATGACCAATGATTGGGACATAATTTTTTATTTAAACCGAAGGATGAAATATTTTTTCTTTCCTCTTTGTAATAATACATAACGGTTTTGAATCAAATCGTCCGGACTTAGGCGGTATTCGGGATGCACTTTTTGTTTATTCACTGAAACAGAGTTTTCCTTCAACGCCCTGCGGGCCTCATTACCCGAACTCAAAAATCCCGAATCTACCAATACTTTTTGAATCTCCGGACGGGTTTTCAAATATTCCATAGGTAATTCTCCCGAAGGAACACCTTCAAAAATTTCCAAAAATGTCCGCTCATCCAAATTTTTCAATTGTTCCGTAACATTTTTCCCGAATAAAATTTGGGATGCTTCCTTCGCTTGTTGCAATGCTTCCTCACCGTGAACCATTTTGGTCACTTCTTCAGCCAAAGTTTTTTGCAATACACGCATGTGAGGTGCTTTTTGATGCTCTTCAATAAGCTTTTCAATGGTTTCTCTATCTAAAAAAGTGAATTTTTTAATATAATCCTTTGCATCTTCATCCGAAACATTGATCCAATATTGATAAAACTTATAAGGAGATGTTTTTTCGGCATCCAGCCAAATATTTCCACCTTCGGTTTTTCCGAATTTAGTGCCGTCCGATTTGGTGATGAGCGGAGCCGTCAAAGCATATGCTTTTCCGCCTTCAATTCTTCTGATCAATTCCGTACCCGTGGTGATATTTCCCCATTGGTCCGAACCGCCCATTTGAAGCACGCAATTTTTTTCACGATAGAGATGCAAAAAATCATAACCCTGAAAAAGTTGATACGTAAATTCCGTAAACGACATTCCCGTTTGATCATCATCCGATTGCAAACGTTTTTTCACCGAATCCTTGGCCATCATATAATTCACCGTGATGTGCTTGCCGATATTACGTACAAAATCCAATAACTTGATATCTTTAAACCAATCATAATTATTCAATATTTCCGCCGCGTTGGGCAAAGCCGGATCAAAGTCCAAAAACCGGGATAATTGGTTTTTGATTCCTTCCTGGTTTTTTCGCAGGGTTTCTTCATCCAACAAGTTTCGCTCTTTGGATTTCCCCGAAGGGTCGCCAATCATTCCAGTAGCACCACCCACCAAAGCAATGGGTTTATGACCCGCTTTTTGAAAATGCATCAAAAGAATGATGGGAAGCAAGCTTCCGATATGCAACGAGTCCGAAGTAGGGTCAAAACCAATATAACCCGTCACTTTTTTCTCCTTCAAAAGTTCTTCTGTTCCGGGTATCATATCATGGATCAAACCACGCCATTTCAGCTCTTCTACAAAATCTTTCATATACTGATTTTTTATCTGGACAAAGATAATTATTTTCCATCCCACTCGGGATACCGGAAAATTTTTGTAATTTAGCCAATAAATAACAAACACCATGAATGTACTTGTTCTTCCGCTCGGCATGTTTGGTACTACGGAAATCATTCTCATTGTCCTTGCCCTTCTATTGCTTTTCGGTGGGCGAAAAATACCCGAACTCATGAAAGGTTTGGGCACCGGAATTAAAGAATTCAAAAAAGCCACTAAAGAAGACCCCGAATCTACAGGGCAAGAAAAAGAATAAAACAACCTTTTGATCCTTGAACTTAAAAGGAATACGCTTTACACTGCTTGCGGTTTTTGTTTTTCTAAACCCGCTTTTTTATTATTCGTATCAAGTTATTCATTGATCATTCTCCTTTTCAATAAGATTTAAACGTAGCACGCCGAATGGTTACAAATGAAAGATAATCAAAAAACGGCTTTCATACTGATTTGAAAGGAATGTACGGGTAGTGTGCCCCGGGCGGTGCGCAGAAGATAAAAGGTTTGTAAAACAAGGTCTTTTCGCAGTTGTTTGTTCCATTTGAGATGAAGGATGAAATTTTGACCGGGTTTCAGTCCTTCCAACATGTTAAAACCTATGGGAGAGTGTGGATTTCCGTTGAAACGGTTGTCAATGAAACGGGATTCGAGCAGGAAGTTGTTAGGGTTTTGAAAGAAACGGAATGTAATTCGTAATTCCTTTTGTTCCAAAAAGATACCTTGTTGATTGTCTTTTACGGCATAGATAAAGGCATTGCTCCAAGTGGTATTCGAGGTTTTGCGGTTGAGTTTAATTTTGGTGCCGTGGGCGATGTAGCCGTAGTTTTTGGAAGCGTAATCCTCGGAACGATAGGATTGGGCGGCATTGAAAATTTCGGCTCCCGTTTGCCAGGCGCCGGTCAGGTTATAACCGATTTGCCAAAGGTGACGGCGGTGAAAAGCCGATTGTTTGCCATTAAAGAGGTGGTTGATGCGTTCAGAAATTTGCAGGGTATATGTAGCGTGAAAGCGTTTTTCGGAGGGTTGATAGCTTATGTTTTCGGTGAGGGTTTGAAAACCTTGAAGTGAAAGTTCATTCAGTTGAAAAAATGTAGGTATTTTCAAATTTCCTTGGGATTGGTTTTCAAAACGGTAGTTGAGCCGGTTGGTCCAAGCGCGGAAGAAAGGTTTTGCTTTCCATTTTTTTGTTTGAACACTCCATGCGGCCTGCCATTGGGAGGTGTAGGTGGAGATATAATTTTGTGAAGGTAACCAAACCCGTATGTATTGGGCTTGGTCGGGGTAGTAAGCGGGTTCGAATTCTTCGGGTTCTTGCTCGCCGTTGCCGTTGTAGTCGGTCCATTGATATTGTCCTTGTCCGTCGGGCACACGCCGATAAATCACTTCTTGTTTAGGGGTTTGGCTTCCGTAGAGCGAAAATCCCAACCTGAAGGAATGTCCTTGTGCAGGATGGTTGTTTGAAAAATCCAAAAAAACCTTTTGTTTGGCCAAATCGGGTTGAATGACAGCATGTTGCCATTCGCCGCCGAATGAAGCTTGTGTATTGTTCCGGTTTATTTGCCATTCGTTGCGGGCATAAAAAAGTTTGTAAACGTTTTGAAGTTTCCGGTTTTTCAAACTGTCGGCGGTGAGCCGGCCGGCGGTTATCCGGGATTGCCAAGTGGATTTTTTATACAGCAGGGAAGCGTGCAGGTCGGTGTAGGAAAAACTTCCGGGTGAGAGTGTATCGGCCGTGGTAAAAAGTTTTTTTTCATACAAGTAACCTGCGGCGGGTTGCCATTTTCCTTTTTCCCGCATCCATTCCATTTCGGAATGTTCAAAACGGATGCCGGCTTTTTGTCCGGTTTGACCACCCGAAAGGAAGTGCAATCCTTTCCATGAAATCGACTGATTTATGCCGGTTTGATGACTAACCAAAATGCGTTTCAAACGTATGCTGTCTTGTAAAATCAGTTCTGAAAGCGATAAATTATAGTTTGATTTTTCGGTTTGATAGGAAGTTTGAACTTCACCGAGGCGGTGCATTCCGGTGTTGGGATTTGTGATGGGCCAGCGGTCGGTGAAATCGGCGGGAAAAAGATTTCCGGTGGCGGGATAAAGTGCAGGTTTATATCTGAACCGGGTACTTACGCTCCAGCTTTTCAAACTGTCTCGAAAGAGATAATAACTCCATTTTCCGTCACCTGCGAATGTGTTTATAGGATTGTGTGGGGAATAAAACATGTTGGGATTAAACCGGTTCCAAACACCGCTGAGGTGTCCTTCCCATTTGGTGGTGTTAAAAGTATATTCCATGCCTGCGTAGAGCGACGACGAAGGTGCTTTGATCCGGATATAATGTGAATAATCACCGTTATCCGGGCCAACGTATTTCATAACCCTTCCTTCGGCGAGATATTTATCAATGATATACATGCCATTTCCTTTTCCCACATATTCGAATTTTACATCATACAAAGTGGTGTTGGAAACGGGTTCTGTGGGTACATATTCAAAATGGAAATCACTTCCCGAAATG
>Ga0256832_1003835_pt1 | contig 10217 bp, 3 predicted proteins | sample 134614metaG_FD_190534 | JGI IMG/M metagenome (GOLD analysis project Ga0256832, IMG submission 190534) | Hydrothermal vent microbial communities from Lau Basin, Pacific Ocean - 134-614 | ecosystem: Environmental > Aquatic > Marine > Hydrothermal vents | place: Pacific Ocean: Lau Basin | collected...
GCCGGAGATCCCGCGCGCCGCCGGTCGGCTCCGGGCTCACGCCAGCCATGCCCAGAGCGCCGTCACGGCGGGCCAGCCCACGATCGCGTCGATCACGAATCCGTACGCCGGGCGCGAGACCGTGGGCGGGCGCATCGTGGCGGTCGCCATCAGGAGGGGCCCCACCGCATCGACGAGGAGCAGGCGCGGCCCCCCGAAGCCCCACACGGCAATGCCCGCGCCCACCGCCGCCAGCAACGCCGCCGAAGCCCCGAAAGCGCGCCACCGTCGCCACGGCCATTCGCTCGCCACGCTTCGCAGGCCCACGGCGCGGTCGCCCGTCCGATCGGCCCAGTCTACCAGAAACACGTTGGGCAGGACGAAAAGGAAACGATAAAGCACGGCGGCCCCCACCGCGCCCGTGAGCGAACCGCCGGCCTCGACCACGGGCAGGACCACGCTCCCCGCGCCCCACGCCAGCGCGATGAAGAACGGTTTGAACGGCCCCAGGTCCTTGAGCCGCCTCCGTCCCGGCAGGAGCGGCGCCATGTGGAGCACGCCGAGGCTGCCCACCGCGACGCCCCACAGGAGCGTGTCCGGACGCAGCCACGGCAACGTCGCCAGCCCCGTCGCCGCCGCCGCGAGAGCCGCTCCCCACGCATAGCCGCGATGCCGGCGCGCCCACGCCACCCGACCGGGACGGTTGATTGCGTCTTCCGCCGAGGGCCAAAGGAGGCGGTCCGCCTGATACACCAGAAACGTCCCACAGAACGCAAGCGTAAGCAACGGCGCGCTCGGCGTCAGACCAAAGAGCGCATACGTCCCCAGCATCAGGCCCACCGCGATCAGCCCTTCCGGGACGTTGGAATACAGCGCGACCTCCGGAAAGAACGCCCCTGCTCGCTCCTTCTCGCCTCCGGTATGCGCTCCTTCCTCCATGACCCGGCCTCTCTTTCACGGATAAAGTCTTATAAAAACTATTCTTGCGGGACCCAGGACAACTGCTCTCGCCATGATTTGAAGTCCATACACAAATCCTCTCGAAGTACAAATCTTTTAATCACATTTGTTTACATAATTCACACATCATCTTGATCGTGGCCCTGCTCCTCATCTCCCCTCACGTTCTGAAAAAATCTTCCTGATCGGTCAAAAAAACCGATATTCCGACGAAAAGGCTTGGGTATGCCCCTTCCGGGCGGTGTAGTATGCACGTAAGCCCGAGCGCAGAAAGACGCGTCCGTGGACCGGGAAGTCTCCCCCTCGTGACACGGTATGTATAATCCGCGTAAATTTCGGGCATCTCCCTTGACATTTAGGTCTTTTGCGGGAGAAATTAGCCTGAAATTGTACCCACCTGCCTCCATGAACAGAGGCTTCCCTACACACCGGGTCCTTCGCAACGGTCCCGCCTTCTTCAGCAAGCAATTCTTTTCGGCCCCTTCCCGGATGGAGAAGGGATCGTTTGTTCTTTCTTCCGCTCAGGCGCTTACGCGCGCACACGAACGAGAAAGATCTTCTGTTCTCTCGCCTGTTTCATCAACCGAAAACGCACGCTCAACATACTTTCTGTCCTATTTCACCAACGCTAAGGAGACTCCATGAGACTGCTACAACGCCTTAGCAAGTTTGGCTTTTTGCTACTGCTCACGTTTACCGTGGGTACGGCGGCTTATGGCCAGACTTGTGACTTCTATCTCAACGTCACCGACGGCTCCGACCTCAACGACGGCCTCACGCCGACGACGGCCTGGCAGTCGTTCGAGAACGCCTGGGACAACGCCACCGACGGCTCGACGGTTTGCACCGCCGCCGGTGAGTACTTCCAGTCGGCTGACAACGACGGTATCTTTCTGGCCGACTACGGCAAGAGCGTAACCTTCGCCATCGACACCTTCGCCAGCAACGACGAGCTCCGCTTCCCGGAGAAGAGCTTCGAGATCGCAGCGGGCGCGGGCAACAGTGTCACCATCATGGCCGGCACGGCGACCAACCCGACCGTGTACTTCGGCGACGGTTTCGTCAACGACCCGGCCAACTTCCCCGGCAACCAGGGCTTCCTGGACACGATCACGATCACGTCCGGTACGCTCTCGATCGACGTGCCGACGACGATCGACGACCTCGTCGTGACGATCAACCGCGACACGGAAGGTTCGTTCGACGTCACCCCGGCGTATTCGACGGCCAACCGCACCATCACCATCACCGGTGACGACACGGTCAATGCCGGCGGCGAGCTCCCGGACGACCTGGCGGCGGGCACGCTGACCATCAACACGACCGCCGGCACGTACACGAGCTCGGCGGCGCACACCCTGGACGACGGCGGCTTGCTGATGCTGGCCGGAACGGGTGACGCCACCTTCTCGTCGGTCTTCACGGTCTCGTCCGCCGGCGGCGCGATGATCATGAACGCGAGCTCCGGCACGTTGGCCTTCGACGGCGGCCTCGTCGTGAACGCCTCCGGCAACCTCGGCAACATCGTCGACAACCAGGCTGACGGCGCCATCACGTCCGCGAGCACCACGTTCAACCACGTCGGCGCCTCGGATACCGTTGCCGGAAACAACGACTTCACCGGCACGATCCTCAACAGCGGCACCGGCACGCTGACCACGGGCGTACTCTCGGACGTCGGCAACGCCGACCCCGACCGCGTGATCGTCTCGACGGACAACGCCGCGACCGGCACGTTCAACGTCGGCGGCGACATGACCTCGACGGTGGGCGGCGACCTGACGAACAACGGCTCGTTCAACCTCTGGGGCGACCTCCTGCTTGAGGGCGACCTCAACAACGTCGTCGGTTCCACGGTCGATACCGGGAGCTACACCCTCTCGCTCGACGGAACCGGCACCTATGCCAACGCCGGCGACATCACGGGCTCGGGTACGGTCGACCTCCTCGATACCGCTACGGTTGACGTGGACGGCCTCGGCGGCGGCACGGGCGGCGCCCTCCCGAACGTGACGATCACCAGTGGTGACGGCACGGTGGACGCCAGCCAGATCACCGGCACCGTCACGGTCAACTCCAGCGGCACGCATAGCGTCAACTCCGCCGGAAGCATCAACGGCGACCTCGTAGTCAACGGCGCAGCCAGCGCGACGACCGTCACGACCGCCTCCGGCATCGACGGCAACGTCGACGTCACCGACGGCGCGACGCTCGACGTCAACGGCCCCGACGTCGGCGGCACGACGAGCGTTGCCTCGGGTGTGACGACGTTCAACGGCACGACGAGCTTCGGCGGCGACGTCTCGACGAGCGGCGGCGGCGGCATCACCTTCAACGGTCTCGCCGGCACCACCATCTCGGGCAACCTGACCATGGGCGGCACCGGCACGGTGACCAACACCGCCGGCACGGCACTGACCGTCACCGGGATGTTCGACCTGACAGCCGGCACCTTCACGATGGGCGACGACGTCTCCGTCACGGGCGCCTTCATGCAGGTCGAGCCCAGCACGTTCGACTTCGGCGGCGCCAACACGCTGAGCCTCACGGGCGACTTCACCCGCACCGGCGGCACGGTCATCCGCGCCACGGGTTTGCTCAGCTTCATCGGCCAGAGCGACCAGATCTTCCAGGGTGGACCTAACTTCACGGTCTACGATGCGGAGATCCAGGGCCTCGGCACGCACGTGATCTTCGAAGAAGGCTCCCTCGAAGTGGAGAACGACTTCACCATCGGCATCAACGCCAGCATGGACCTCGGCGATCGCCTCATCCGCCTGATCGGCCTCACGTCGACGATGCTCAACGACGGCTCGTACACGTCCGGCCCCGACGGCAAGGTGATCTTCGCCGGTCCCGCAGGCGCCGCCCAGACGATGGAAGGCAACGGCCTCTACGGCAACATCGAGATCGCGCAGGCGGCGGACGACCAGAACGTCACCATCAACGCGATCAACCTCGAGATCACGCAGTCGGGTACGCTCACCTTCCTCGTGGGCGGCATCGACCTCAACGGCCAGGCCTTCGACCTCAGCATGGACAACGGCATGCCGATGATTCGCCGCAACCTGGCGAACCAGGTCGGCCCGGACATCCGTGCGGACGGCAGCGACGGCGGCTTCTTCACCGGCGCGGGCACGTTCAACACGTCGGGCACGGCCTACGACCTCGAGTACTTCGGCGCGCAGAGCGCGCTGGCGCAGACCGGCACGGAATGGGACAATTCCTTCGTGAATGACGTCACCGTTTCGACCACCGGCTTCGCCACGCAGCTCGACGCCGACCACTCGTTCGCAGGCGCGCTGACCGTTGAAGGCAGTTCGGACCTCGACATGAACGGCTGGACGCTGACCTCGACCGGCACGGACGTGGCCCACACGGTGGCCGGCGCCGTCTCGGGCGCGGCGAGCTTCGACATCAACGGCTCGGGCTCGATCGGCGGCAGCGGCACGGTCAGCACGCTGACGGTCAACTCCAGTGATACTTTTGACATCAGCACGCTGGCGTCCGTCGGCAACCTGAACGTCACCTCCGGTACGGTGAGCGTCGGCCTCGACACCGATACGGCCGATGATCCCGACACCGCCGGCGACATCGACAACTACAACCAGACCGGCGGCGACGTCAGCCTCACGACGGCCATCGACATCGGCGAAAACGCAGGCGCGGGCACGTTCAACGTGACCGACGGCACGTTTGCCGGCGGCGACTGGGACGTCAACCTGTACAACACCGACCTGACGTCCGATTCCCCGGCCGAGTTCAACGGTGACGGAACCGGTTACTTCAACTTCCTCACCGACGGCACCATCAACAACGACGTCGACGGCGACTTCGTCGACGCCAAGCTGCCCCGCCTCATGATCGACCCGGGCGTCGGCAACACGGTGATGCTCCTCGGCTACTCCGGCGTCACGGACCGCCTCACCCATACGACGGGCGACCTCGACCTCAACGGTCAGACGTTCCGCCACAATGGGACCGAGTGGAACTACGTCGCCGGCGCCGGTGGGTACGGCGCGAGCGGTACGTTCTCCGTCAACGACGGCCTCACGGCCAACCTGGAGCAGGACGTCACGCTGCCGAGCCTGCGGAAGAACGCGGCGAGCACCTTCACCCTGACGGGCGACGCCTCGACGGTGGAAGTGACCACGCTCTTCACGATGAACGACGGCACGGTCGACCAGGGTGGCATCGACATCCTGCTGACCAATGCCGGAACGGCGTTCGACTACAACGCCGGTTCGTTCATGTCCTCCGGCGGCGAACTCATCTTCGACGCAGGCGCGGCGCAGACCTTCACCTTCGCGGACGGTCTCGACATCCCGAACCTGCGGATCGAGAATGACGTCACCGCCGACGGCGACGCAGGAACCGAGATCTTCAACGTCTCGAGCATGTTCACCTTCGGGGAGAACAACAGCGACCTGTGGTTCGCCGACGCCGACGGCAACATCTCCTTCTCGGCAGATGCGGTCATCGTGCGCGACGGCGACGGTACGATCCAGGATGCCACGGTCCCCGAGCCGCAGACGCCGGTCTTCCCGGATGACGGCTGGGTGGACGTGCATTACCTCGCCCCCGTCACCACGGACACCGAGCTTCCGGGCGACCCCGATGACCTCGGTTATCTGTTGATCGATCCGGGCGCAGGCGACGTCGTGCTCGACAAGGCCGCCACGGCCAACGAGGGCGTCGACCTCATGAGCGGCAACCTGAACACGACCGACGCCTGGACGCTGACCATCGCGGACGGCGGATCGGTCATGCGTTCTCAGGGAACCGTCAATGACGACGACGGCAACGGCATCTCCGACGCGGAAGACGGAACCGGCGACGGCTCCAACCTGCAGGGCACGAGCTGGACGCTGACGTACGACACGAGCGGCGGCCCCATCACCACGCAGTCGGGTGAGTATCCCGAAGGCGTCGATGTGGCGCTCGTCGTGATGGGCGACACGTTCGACCTCGACCTGCACGCGCCGCGCACGGCCACGTCGTTCGACATGACGCTCGCCGATGCCACGTTCTCCAACGATCCGGACTTCGACCTCAACGGTTGGGACTTCACGGTCACGGGAGACGCCACCATCAACGACGGCGAAGTGCTTGACGGCGGCGCCACGTTCACCGTTGACGGCAACCTCACCGTAGGTGCGTCCGATCCGGACAACAACGTCTTCGGGCTCATCGACAACCTCTTCGTGGTTGTGGGTGGAGACGCCACGATCGACGGCGTTTTCGATGACGGAACCCTGGACGTCGACGGCACGGCCAACCTGAACGGCACGTTCACCGACAGCGACCTCATCGCCTCGGGCGACGTGTCGGCAGGTCCGGGCATCGACTTCGGCGGCGCTACCCTCACGTTCAACGGCTTCCAGCAGATGTTCACCCTCAACGGTGACATCGACCCGGATGAGATCATCATGAGCCAGACCAATGGCGATGGTCAGCCCTCGGTCACGGTGGAATCCATGAACGGAACGGTAACCATCGACCTGAGCGACGGCGGCGACAACCTGGAGCTCAACAACGGTCTGCTCATCACCGGCGACAATCCGGTCATGCTGCAGAACACGGCGCAGGGCTTCACGCACAATCCTGCGGACGGTGACCTCAGCCACGTGGTGGGAACGGTGGGTAAAACCATCTTCCAGTTCTTCACCGGTCGTCTGGAGTACCCGGTCGGCAGCATGGATGCGTATCGCCTTGCCGCGATCACGTTCGAGTCCGGAGACCCGGCCATTACGGCCTCGACGATCTCCGTTCAGCACGTGGATGAGCGTCCGGCAGGTCTGGCCGGCTTCCCGATAGGACCGATCGCCGGCCCGGCCGACTTCTACTGGCTGTTGACGGCTTCGACGAGTCTCGGCGCGGCCCAGACCTTCGACCTCGAACTCCTGGGCTCCGGCTTCTCGGACTTCGACAAGGTGGAAGACATCCGGGTCGTACGCCGCCTCGACGGCGACGTCCAGAACACCTGGGAAGAGCAGGGAGGTACGTACGACAACTTCCTGACGGAGCCGCCGGACAACGATCCGCTCGTTCGTGTCACGAGCACGGCGGGTGGTCTCGTCGCCCAGGGCTCGCTCTTCACCTTCGGCGTGAACGACATCGCAGGGATCTCCTTCCTGCAGGTGGTCCATGCCGCGGCGAGCACCGACTTCAGCGAGATCGACGTCTACATCGACGACATGCTGACGTTGAACGACCTCACGTATCGTGAAGCCACGTCGCTCATCGCGGTTGACGTGGCCGGCAAGGGCACCGGAAGCACGGGCACCTTCGCCATTGACGTGGCCCCGAGCACCAGCACCAGCTCGGCGGACGCCTTCCTTTCGGCGGACGTCGAACTGACGGAGAGCCAGAGCAACGTCGCGGTCGTGCTCGACGACGGAGCGGGCAATGCCCAGATGGTCGTCGCCACGGACGTGGAGACGGTTGCCTCGGATCCGACGCTCGTGGACGTGGCCATGCTGCACGGCGTCTCGGATGCCGGCGCCCTCGACGTCCGCCTCTTCGAAGGCATCTCGGGCCAGGGCCCGCTGATCCTCGAAAACGTTGACTTCGGTGAAAGCTCGGACGGCTACGTGGCCGTGGATGCGGGTCTCCACACGCTGGAGTTCCTGTCCACCGGCACGACCGACCAGGCCTTCGCGACCCGCGTGGACATGACCGGGCTGGAAGGTGAGGCCGTGATGGCCATCGCCCACGGCTTCATGAACCCGCCGGTCGGCCAGAGCGGCTCGCGCGGCGCCAACGTGATGGTCGTCCAGCTCGACGGAACGGTTCGCCTCGGTACGGTCGTCACGGCCACCGAAGAGGAAGTTGCCGAGATCCCGACCGAGTTCGCGCTCGAGGGCAACTACCCGAACCCGTTCAACCCGTCCACCACGATCCAGTTTGACCTGCCGGAGACCGCCGAGGTCACCATCCAGGTCATCGACATGCTGGGTCGCCAGGTGCTGACGGTGCCGCGTCAGACCATGGAGGCCGGCGCCAAGCGTACGGTTCAGATCAATGCGATCAACCTCGCTTCCGGCACCTACCTCTACCGTCTGACGGCCACTGCGCCGAACCAGACCTGGGTCAGCACGGGCACGATGACGCTCCTCAAGTAAGCGTCTTCAGCCCACGCTGAACGGAAGTAAAAAGCCCCGGCGTCACCGCGACGCCGGGGCTTTTTCTTGGTCCCGAGCCAACCCGAACCCCGGCAAAAGGCCCCGGCGTCCTCACGACGTCGGGGCCTTTTACGTCGATGCGGAGCGCCCCCCGATCAGTTCCGCTGCCTTCGCTCGAAACGGGTCGTGCTCTCCGTAACGAACCCTCCGTTTTCCGCATCGTAGCGTCGTTCTTCCACGACGAACACCTTCTCCGACACCGTGATGATATTATAGAAATTGGTGTCCCGGTGCTCCTTCCGCCCCCGGCTGCTCGTAGCCGTTCCCGCGCTCGCAATCACGATCCGGTGCGCGCCGGGAATGATCTCCAGCGGCTCGATGTGGGAAACGTGGAGATGCCCGCACAGGATCAGTTCGACGCCGGCGTCCATGGCGGCGTCGAGCGTGCGCTTCGCGTGCCGGGCGAGATCGTGCTTCCCGAGCGCCTGGATCTTCGTGAGGTGATGATGCACGACGAGCACCTTGAACGTCCCCTTTTCCTTCGCGCCGAAAAAGGACCGGATCATCTCCCGCGAAGCCTCGTCGATGCGCCCGCCCTTGATGGTGAGTCCATAGGCCGAGTTGATGCCGAGCACCGCCACTCCGTCCTCGACGAAGGTGGGCATGAGGTTGTCCGTGATGTACTGCCGATACCGCCGGAGGGGATCGAAGATGCGGGAAACGGGCCGGTGCCACCACGCGAAGACGTCGTGATTGCCGGGGACGACCAGCGTGGGCGCCTCGAAGGCGTCGAGCATGGCGCGGGCCGCTTTGAACTGTGACCGCCGCGCGCGCTGCGTCAGGTCTCCACTGACGGCGACGAGACCCACCTCGCGCGCGTTGACGTCCGCCACCAGATCGTCCACGATGGTCGGGTGCGCGATCTTCCCGAAATGAATGTCCGAAACGTGAGCGATGACCATAAAGACCGTTCTCTCGCGGCAAAGGTGTTCAAAACGAAAGGGCGACCCCGACCGCCGGAATCGCCCTTTAGCAACCGGGGGTGCGCCCGTTCAGAGCAGGAGGTTGAGCGGCTCTTCGAGGTACTCCCGAACCGTGGTGAGGAAGCGCGAGCCTACGGCTCCGTCGACGATGCGGTGGTCGCACGAGAGCGTCACCTTCATGCGTTTGCCCGGCACGATCTCGCCCTCCCGGACCACCGGCACGTCGCGGATGGCGCCGATGGCGAGGATGCAGGCGTTCGGCGGGTTGATGATGGCCGTGAACTCCTCGATGCCGAACATGCCGAGGTTGCTCGTCGTGAAGGTCGAGCCCGTATAGTCTTCCGGCTGAAGCCGGCGGTTCCGGGCCTTCTCGGCCAGTTCGCGCGTCTCCTCGGCGATCTGCGCGAGCCCCTTCCGGTCGGCGTTCCGGATGACGGGCGTGATCAGTCCCTCGTCCACGGCGACGGCCACCGCCACGTGCACCTCGCGGTACAGCCGGATCTCCCCTTCCTCTTCCAGATACGAGCCGTTGACGAACGGGTGCCGGCGGAGCGCCAGCGCGCAGGCCTTCGTGATGAGATCGTTGAACGAGATCTTGCCGCGCCCCTGCGCCTCGGCCAGCGCATTGAGCTGGCTCCGGAAGGCGACGGCCTTGTCCATGTCGATCTCGGCGGTGAGATAGAAGTGCGGGGCGGTAAACTTGCTTTGCGCCAGCCGCCGGGCGATGGCTTTTCGCATCTGCGAGAGCCGCACCACCTCGTACGCCTCGCCGGGCATCGCCGGGGCGGGAGCCGGGACGGGCCTCGGCGCGGGAGCCGGGGCGGGAGCCGGAGCCGCCTCCACCTCCTTCGGCGCGGCGGGCCGCTCGGTCAGCACCGCCTCGATGTCGCGCTTGATGATGCGCCCTTCCGGGCCGCTCCCGCGCACCTCGCTCAGAGCGATGCCGTGCTCGGACGCCATCTTCCGCGCCAGCGGCGAGGCTTTCACCCGCCCGTCCGACGGCGCTTCCTCCAGCCTCACCGGCGCGATGGTGGTCTCCGCCGCACCGTCGCCGGGAGTCGCTTCGATCTTTGCGGGAGCATCCGCCGCGCCGTCGCCGCCGTACTTCGCCAGAAGGTCGGAGATGTCCTCTCCCTCCTTGCCGAGCACCGCGATCAACCCGCCGATTGGC
>Ga0256832_1003836_pt1 | contig 10216 bp, 4 predicted proteins | sample 134614metaG_FD_190534 | JGI IMG/M metagenome (GOLD analysis project Ga0256832, IMG submission 190534) | Hydrothermal vent microbial communities from Lau Basin, Pacific Ocean - 134-614 | ecosystem: Environmental > Aquatic > Marine > Hydrothermal vents | place: Pacific Ocean: Lau Basin | collected...
TCACCGACGATTTTAGCCTGCTCTCCCGCTGGCAAATCCAGTTCGGTATCCGCCTGAGCTTCTGATGCGCTAAAAGTGGCTTCGCCACTTTTGCGTTTGCGCAAAAAGCGGGGATGCATGTCATGCGTCCCCGCTTTCTCTTTTATACCACAAGCAATGCCTTTGCGTTTTATAGCTGGATTTCCCGCTCTGTGAATTTGAGCGGCAAAGGCCACTCAAATTGTTTTTGCTCTATGAGTTTGAGCGGCAGAGGCCACTCAAATCGTTCCTATTATAAAAAATCAAATATCGGCTAAGTGAAAAAAGAACCAACCCCACATAGTGAGAACCCCAAACCGGTAAGGCCCCACATCCGGCGCCGCCAGGCGCCCACATCAGGCGCGCCAGCGCCCACATCAGAACGCGCAGCGTCCACATCAGACACGCAGCGTCCACATCAGAACGCGCAGCGTTCCACATCAGAACGCGCAGCGTTCCACATCAGACGCGCAGCGTCCACATTAGAACGCGCAGCGTTCCACATCAGACGCGCAGCGTCCACATCAGAACGCGCAGTATTCCACATCAGAACGCGCAGCGTTCCACATCAGAACGCGCAGCGTTCCACATTAGAACGCGCAGCGTTCCACATCAGAACGCGCAGCGTTCCACATCAGAACGCGCAGCGTTCCACATTAGAACGCGCAGCGTTCCACATTAGGCGCGCCAGCGCCCACATTCTCCTCCTCCTCTTCTTCTTCCTCGGAGTTACCGCCTGCCAATACACCCAAAAAATCCGCGATGGCGCCACGGCCATGGAGCGCAGGCAATACAGCCTGGCTGTGGACTTGCTGAAAGACGAGTACAAAAGGGAAAAAAGCCGCGTTGAGCAGGGCAAAATCGCCTTTATGCTGGGCAAAGCCCTGCGCGAAATGCAGCGCGAAGCAGAAGCGGCCGACTGGTTCAAAACGGCTTACGACTATCAATACGGCCCCGAAGCACTGGAAGCTTATGCCTACGCACTCAAGCAAAGCGAGCAGTACAAGGAGGCCATGCAGGCTTTCAAAGAGTTGGGTATAGAAGTTGGCAGCCCCTATGAGTATCGCGATGAAATCAAAGCCTGCCAACAGGCCCTTGAGTGGAAGCAACAAAAGTACCGGCCTTTTGAGACGGAGTCCCTGCTTTGCAACAGTCCTGCTGCAGACTATGCCCCTGCGCTTTTCCCGCCGACGAACAGTCTGCTTTTTACCTCCGACCGTCCGCGCAGGAGCGAGAAAGAGGAGCGGGTTTATCTCTGGACGGGCAGAGCTTTCTCGGACCTCTATTTGGCGAAAGCCGGAGAAACAGAAGCCGAGCCCCTGTCTGCTCCCGTCAACACGCCTTACAATGAGGGCGCTGCCTTTTTTCACGCGCCCAGTTCCACGCTTTACTTCACCCGCTGCTCGGCGGAGGGCAAATTTGAAGATCAGTACTGCAAGATCTGGCGCTCTCAATATTTCGACGGCCGCTGGTCGGTGCCGGAGCCTCTGGCTTTTCAAAAAAGCGGTGTTAATTACGGGCAGCCGGCCCTGACGGAAGACGGCAGCCGCCTCTATTTTTCCAGCAATGATCCCGATGGCTGGGGCGGCTATGACCTCTACTATGTGGAGCAAAATGCCGATGGCGTTTGGGAAAATCCCCGCCTGCTCAGCCGTGCCATCAACACGCCCGAGGGGGATGAGCAGTTTCCGCTGCCCGAGGGAGATACCCTGTATTTTGCGTCCACCGGCCATGCGGGCATGGGAGGGCTCGACCTTTTCCGCTCCTACCAACTCCGGCCCGATCGCTGGACGCCCGCGCGCAATTTGAAGCCGCCTCTCAATTCCGGCGCCGATGATTTTGGCCTTTGCATACAGCGCGATGAGCAGGGGCGCCTCGCGGGCTATTTCACCTCCAATCGCCCCAACGAACAGCCGGGAGGCGGTGGCGACGACCTCTATCGCTTTTGGCCTGCCGCAGAACAGCAGCAGGAAGAAGTTGCGGAAAAAGATTCTCTGCCTTTCGGCAAATGGATCCTCGACCTGTACGTGCTCGAAAACGTCTATGCACAGGCCGACGATCCTTCCTCAGGTATTCTGGCCCGCAAGCCCTTGCCGGGTGCTACGGTCGAACTGCGCCTGCCCTCCGGCCACAGGGAAGAGCTGAAGGTCAATGAAGAAGGCCTTTTGGAAATCCCTCTTGCGGAAGAAGGCAATTACCACTTCCTCGCCTTTAAAGACGGCTATCTGACCTCGGATGCAAGCTTTTCCTTCACCGGCCTGGCTCCGCCTGTGGGGGGCGATGAGCATTTGCGCCAGGAGATTGTGCTGCAAAAAATCTATCTCGATCGCGAGATCGTACTGGAAGATATCTACTACGATTTTGACCGCTGGGAGATACGCCCCGATGCCAGGCCCGCGCTCAATCGCCTGGCCCGTGAGTTGCAACTCAATCCCAATCTGCGCATCCAATTGCAGTCCCATACCGACTGCCGCGGCACTGCCAAATACAACCAGGAACTGTCCGAAAAACGCGCACAGGCCGTCATTGATTACCTCATCTCCCTCGGCATAGAACCCGACCGCTTAGAAGCCCGCGGATTTGGCGAAAGCCGGCCCCTGACCAACTGCTCCTGCAGCCAATGTACGGAAGAAGAGCACCAGCTCAACAGACGCACCAGCTTTGTGATTGTTGAGCATTGAGTGGTATTTCTTGTATTTGGGGAAATTTGTCTGCGATTGCTTTTTTCCGGAGATAAGTGCTTATATTTGTACATTCGCAACAATCGTAGCTGTAGTAATTAATTCTGACAGATGAGAGTAAAAGAATTGTTTGAAGAGTATCGGCAAAGTGAGCGTATAGAGCCTTTGTATCTGACGGGCGATACTTTTGATTTGCTGAGCCGGTTTCCGGATCAATCCATTGACTGTTGCATCACCAGCCCTCCGTATTGGGGCCAACGGCAGTACTCTAATGGAGGGATTGGTTTAGAAAACTCTCATGAGGAATTTGTTTCGACTTTTTTGACCTTCACGGCAGAATTGAAAAGAGTCTTAAAAAAGTCGGGCTCTTTTTGGTTGAATATTGGGGATACTTATAGAAAGAAATCATTGTTAGCTATACCCTGGCGAATTGCCATTTCTATGATAGATGATCAGGGATGGATTTTAAGGAACAGTGTCGTATGGAACAAGCATAAAGGTGGTTTGACAAGTTCAAAAGACAGGTTGCGAAATGTTCACGAAAATGTTTTTCATTTTGTAAAGAGTGAAAAATATTTTTACAACGATGAGGCAATCAGGACAACAGCGAGAAGGGCTAAAGTGAAAAACGGCGCTGTGGTTTCTGCGACGGGAGTAACCGGAAAAAGATATAAGCGGCAAATTGAATTATCTACATCTCTTTCTCCTCTTGAAAAGGAAAATGCCCAAAAGGCTCTTGCCGAGGTGTTGCAAAAAGTTCAACTTGGTGAGATTTCTGATTTTCGAATGATTATAAGGAACCAACAGCGTACTACCCATTCAGATGCCGAATCAGTTTCCGGAAGGGCAAAGGAACTAAAAGAGAAGGGCTTTTATTTTTTGTTCTATAATCCCAAAGGCAGCTTGCCCTCCGATGTTTGGGATGTCATTCCGGAGGACACCCAAAAGCGAGGAAAGCATTTTGCCCCTTTTCCAAAAGACCTCTGTAGAATTCCTATTTTGGCTACCTGTCCGCGCGACGGTATCGTTCTCGATCCGTTTTGTGGTACAGGGACAGCTATGGTAGTGGCCAGTGAGTTGGGCCGAAAATCTGTTGGGATAGATATTTCTCCGGCTTATATCAATATGGCTAAAAAACGTACTCATGGACAGCAGGCTCTTAGAATTTTTTAGTTACAGTACTCAGGTGAAACAGGATTGGTCTTTGCTTGTTCAAGAACAGCCATGTCGTTATTTGAACCGCAAATGTGTAAAGGTTCGCAAAAGTGCTCCTCAGATAGCCATTGGCTCTTGTACGGTAAAACATGGCGCTAAGGAGCAAGCTGTTGTTATCTGTCCTCATCGCATGTTGCAGGGAAGAAAGATTTTTATTGATTGTATTCACTTGCTTTCTCTCCATGAGCCGGGGAATGAACTTCATGTAGTCTCGGAAATCCCTATTCCGGGTGGAAGTGTTGATTATTTTGTTGTTTCTGTCAAAAAGGGAAAAGTTAAGGATTTTGTAGGTGTTGAAGTCCAGACAATGGATACGACAGGTACGATTTGGGGTGAGAGACAGGCCTTTTTGGCTTCGCGGGGCGTTTTGAACTTTGATGCAACTATAAAGCGAAAAAATTTCGGTATAAATTGGAAAATGACTGCTAAGACCGCTCTAATGCAGCTTCATCATAAGATTGACACTTTTGAACATCTTGGCAAGCATTTGGTGTTAGTTGTGCAGGATTGTCTTTTGGATTATATGAAAATGGCATTTTCCTTTGATAAAGTTGAATCAGCCAAAATTGGGCATTCTATGCACTTTCATGTTTACGCTCTTGAAAGAGGGGAGGATCAGTCGTTTTATATTGATTTGAAAGAGCGCATGAGTACAGATAGGACAGGTTTGGCATATTGCCTTGGTCTTCAGGGCAATGCTCAAATGGCTTTCCATGAAATTGTTGAAAAAATGGAAGCAAAGTTATCAGACAGCACTTTGTTGAAATTTTGATGAGACCTGAAAGAGCCCTTTTACGTTTAGCAAATGCACATAGTTCACCCCTACCAAATAACCCTATGAGAAAAACCATACTCTGTCTGGCGCTTTTGTGGCCGGGTTTTGCTCAAATTGTTTGGGCTGTTTGTGACCCGCCGATTTTGTTGGAAGTAGAAGACATCACAACCACTACGGCCATGCTCGATTGGGTGCCTGTGGGCAGCGAAACGAGCTGGGATCTTGCAGTCTTGCCCAAGGGCAGCCCTGCGCCCGGAGCGCCTACCCTTAGCGGGGTAACGAGCCATCCGGTTTTTTACACGGGCCTTAGCCCGGCTATGGAATACGATTTTTACGTGCGTGCCGTCTGCGGAGGCAGTGCGGGAGCCTGGACCAAGTACAACGGCCTGTTCCTCACCCACAGTACCAATCCCTCGCCCTGCCAGGTGGGCCTAGACATCCCCGATCAGGGTTGTGTAAGCCTGCCCATAGAGATCAGCTCTGCTCCGGGCAGCCAATTGGGTACGGACGTCTATTTGCAGGAGGTACACCTGACCGTGCAGCACCCCTGGGATGCAGACCTGGACATCAGCCTGGAGTCTCCTTCAGGGCAAATCGTACTGCTCACTTCCGACAATGGCGGGCAGTTGGACAACTACGGCGATGTGGGCGATCTTTCTTGTGCGACTTACACCACTTTCGGCAATTTGCTGGAGGAAAGTGTGTGCTCGGAGCTCTCTGTAAGCCAGGGGCAGGCGCCCTTCATCGGCGTCTATCTGCCGGAGGAGCCGCTTTATCAGTTCGACGATGGCAGCGATCCCGCAGGTAGCTGGCAGTTGCACCTCTGCGATGATGCTCAGGACGATTTGGGGGAGCTGTTGTTTGTAGAATTGGTTTTTGCACCTTTGCTTTGCCCGCCTCCGGTGGAACCCGTTTTGGTTGAGGTGGATTCCACCTTTGCCACGCTGGATTGGACCGGTGGGCCCAATTGTGCCAACACCATCATCGAATACGGCCCTGCCGGCTTCACCCCGGGTACGGGAACCATCCTCAATACGGGCTGCCCTCCTCAGACTATTTTCGGCCTGCAACCCAATACCGAATACGATTTTTATATACGCGAAAGTTGCGGTCCGGGACAAGAGTCTTCCAATACCTGCCCCTTGACTGTAACGACCATCTGCTCGCCGCCGCCTGCGACGCTGGTTGAGAATTTTGACAGCCAGGCGGCCTGTTCGGGGCTTTGTGAAGACAGCTGTTTTGTCAGCGGCCTGTGGCGCAACCTGCGCAGCGATGAGATGGATTGGCAAATTCGCTCCGACTCCACGCCAACGGCTCTGACGGGGCCGCCCTCCGATGTCTCCGGCAGCGGGCAATACCTGTATATGGAGGCTTCCGGTTTTTGCTATTCGACTGCTGAGGCCATCCTGGAGTCTAACTGCATCCAAATCGTAGCGCCCGGCGATGAGTGCCACATGTCTTTTTATTACTACATGCACGGCAGCGGGCTGGGGCGTTTGGAGTTGCAAATCAGTCTTGATGCAGGTTTGAACTGGACGCCGATTTGGAGCGCTCTTGGCGAGCAGGGAGAGCAATGGATAAAACAGTACATCTCCCTCGATGCCTACGACGGCCAAACGGCGCGTTTTCGCTTTGTGGCCCGTAAGGGATCGCAGCCCCAGAGCGATATCGCTTTAGACGAAATTCGCTTTTACGGCTCTTTGGATGCCGGCCCGCCGGACCAAACGTATTTTTACGATGGCGATGGCGATAATTATGGAGATTCTTCTGTTTTTGTGCAGACCTGTGCGCTCACACCGCCTGCCGGTTTTGCGGCTGTGGGTGGCGATTGCGAGGATGGCAATCCCGACATTCATCCCGGGCAGGCGGAGACGCCCTGCGACGGCATAGATGCCAATTGCAACGGCATGGATGACGAAAACGACCTGCCTCCGCCTGTCGGCATTGGAGATGTGGTCTGCAGCGGGGAGCAGGGTATGCTGCAGGCCATACCGGCTTATTTTGGAGAAATTTACTGGTATGACGCACCCACGGGAGGAAATTTGTTGCACACCGGTTCGGACTGGGTTTTGCCGGACACTTTTTACAACAACAGTAGTTTGCCCGTTGCCGTGGCTTTTTATGCAGAAGAGGTCAACTTTGTGGGTTGTGCCTCTGCTTCACGTACCTTGGTAGTGCTTACCATAAAGCCCTTGCCTGAGATTGAAATCGCTCCCGGACAGTTTCAGGCGGTTTGTGCCGGTACACCTTTGGATTTGAGCACATTGGTTATACAAGACATTAATTTGCTGAATCCCGTTTATACTTATCATGCTGCTTATCCGACTTCGCCGGCCAATGAGCTGCCTTCGCCGGTCGTGATGCCGCAGGCTTCCACCACTTATTATGTGCAGGCTGAGCACGATGGTTGCATATATGTTGATAGCCTGTTTGTAGAGGTTTTGCCCTCGCCTCAGGCCCATATTGCCGGCGCGGTGTCCGTATGTGCCGGTTCAAGCGGCTTGCTGACGGCTGAAGATTTGGGCAATGGCGAGCCGCCTTTGAGCTACCTTTGGAGCACGGGTTCAGATGCTCCCCAGATCGAACCTCCTGCGCCTCAACCCGTGGGCGCCACGCAATGGTATTCCCTGACCCTTACCGGCGCCAATGGCTGCCAAAGTACGGATAGCATAGAAGTACAGAGCGTGCAGAGCATTTCAAATGTCTCGGTGCTTGTGCAGGATGTGAGTTCCTGCGGAGGGAGCGATGGCAGCATCTGGCTTTCGCCAAATGGCGGAGCGTCTCCGTATCACTATTTGTGGTCGGGGCCGGCAGGCTCGGGCGACAGCTCGGGTGTAGCCGCCGATTTTCTGTTGGATAATTTGCCGCAAGGCGCTTATTCGATCACCATCATGGACGCCTCTTCCGGGGGGTGCGATTTTGTTTTGCCGGTAACCCTGGTGGGTGGCCCGCAGGCCAATGTGGTCGTGCAATCCGTTCAGGATGTATCCTGTTATGGGATGAGCGACGGCTGCATCAACTTGACGGCGCTTTCCGGCGACCCGACTTATCTTTGGAATACCGGCGATACGACTTCTTCGGTTTGCGACCTGCCTGCCGGTGATTATGAGGTAACCATCACTGATGGTTCTTGTGCCTGGACTTTGGGGCCTTTACACCTGAGCGAGCCCGACAGCCTGGTGCTCAAGCCGGGGGGTGTTCAGCATGTATCCTGTTATGGGTATTCGGATGCTTCCATTTTTGTCTTTGCCAGTGGAGGCGCGTCGCCTTACGACTTCCAATGGTCGAACGGAGTTTCCGGTGACCTGGCTGAAAACCTGAGTGCAGGCTTTTACAGCCTGACTTTGACGGACGATCACGGCTGTCAAAAAACATTGGATTCCATAGAAATCGTGCAGCCTGAGCCACTCGACATTTCCGTGCAACAGCAAAATCCGCTTTGCTTTGACGAGCAGACGGGCAGCATTCAGTTGACGCTCTCGGGGGGAGCGACGCCCTATGCCTACCTCTGGTCCACCGGAGCGCAGACGCCTTTTGTTTTGCAAGTGCCGGCAGGCGCTTACTCTTGCACGATTACTGACGGCCAGGGATGCCAACAGGACACCCTCATTGAGTTGACTCAGCCCGATTCGCTTTACGCCATTCCATTACAACTGCAATCGCCTTCCTGTGCGGGCAGCACAGACGGCCTGATTCAATTGCAGGCTTCCGGCGGAACGGCGCCCGTATTTTTTCAGTGGTCGAATGGGGCTTCAACGAGTCTTTTACAAAATTTGCCGGAAGGCGAATATGTCGTAACCTTAAGCGATGCTTTCGGCTGCCTTTCCGAGCCGGATACTTTTGTGCTGGACGCACCTCCGGGCATTCAGTGGCAGTCGGAACTGACTGCGCCCTCCTGTCTTGGCTATGCGGATGGGGCCATTGAACTGCAAATCAGCCAGGGCACGGCGCCCTTCGCTTTTCTTTGGAGTACGGGCGATACGACGGCGACGCTCTCCAATTTGCCGCAAGGCGAATATCAGGCCACCATCACCGATGCCATCGGCTGCATGGATACGGCCGTGGTGTTTTTGGAGGCCGATCAAGTCATGGCCTACACCTACAGCGCTTTTGCACCTAACTGCCATGGAGCCGAAAACGGTACGGTTTTTCTGGCCATAACAGGAGGCCAACAACCTTACAGCTATCTCTGGTCGAATGGAGCTACCGACAATAATTTGCAGAATGTCCCGGCAGGAGCTTACGCCTGTGTGGTGGAAGACGATGTCGGATGTTTACTGTTTACAGACACCATTTTTTTGGCCGATTTTCCCGCTATCGAAATAGATTTGCTGGCTGTGGACAGCGTCAGTTGTTTCGGTGTCTCTGATGGAGGTTTGCAGGTGAGCGTTCAGGGAGGCGTGCCGCCTTATATTTATACCTGGAGCAACGAAACGACTGAAGAAGATTTGGAGGGCGTGCCGGCAGGCATGTACCAACTGACGATTTTGGATTCCGTGCAATGCGCTGTTTCCAGCGAAGTGTTTGTGCTGCCCGACCCGCAGCCATTGCAAGCTGAAATTACTGTGTTTGAGCAGCAGGGCGATTGCATCATCAACGATGCGGACAGTCTGGTGTTGGAAGTACAAGGAGGGACGGGCGTCGTCCAGGCGGTTTGGAACAATGGTTATACGGGCTTCACCATTTCCCCTGTGCCACCCGATGATTACAGCGCTGTGGTTACGGATGCTCATGGCTGTGTAGCTGAAACGGGAGAAGTGAAGGTGCCGGAGGCGCAGCCTGCCTTGAGCTTGGAAGCGCTTCCCATTCCCTTTGATACGGCGCTTTGCGGGGAGGTACAGACTTCGGGCAGCCTTCGCGTTTTGGTTTCCGGTGGTCATGCGCCCTGGCAATACCACTGGAGTTTTGGGGAAGTGGGTACCACTTCTGCAGATACCTTGCAGGTGGATAGTTTGCCGCAAGGCATTTATCAAATCACGCTTACTGACAACAACGGTTGTGTGGCTGTGCTGGATTCACTGCCTGTAATTTTGCCCCTGCCTCTTTTGCTGACGCCCGATCAAAGTCTTATTCAACACATTGCCTGCAAAGGCGACAGCTCGGGTTCTTTGGGCGTGCAGATCACGGGAGGCCTGGCGCCTTATGCGATTTTCTGGACGGATACGCTTGGCGTTTTATTTTCCACAGGGCAGGCTCCGCAGAACATGCCTGCGGGGGTCTATATGGTGGCGGTTACGGATGCGCGGGGCTGTACTGCCGAAAACGGGCCTTATGTGCTGACAGAACCGGCTGACAGCCTCCAGGTTGCAGTTATTAAACAGGATAATTACTGTTTTGGCGATTCTCTTGGGTGGATAGCGCTTACCATTGACGGCGGCCTGCCTCCTTACGACTTGCTTTGGAATGATGGCGCCACTGAGGAAAACAGGGAGATGCTGCCTGCGGGCTGGTATGGTTTTGTACTGGAAGACGCAGCGGGCTGCCTGATAGAAACGGACAGCATTGCCATTTTGCAGCCGGATGCGCC
>Ga0256832_1003837_pt1 | contig 10216 bp, 5 predicted proteins | sample 134614metaG_FD_190534 | JGI IMG/M metagenome (GOLD analysis project Ga0256832, IMG submission 190534) | Hydrothermal vent microbial communities from Lau Basin, Pacific Ocean - 134-614 | ecosystem: Environmental > Aquatic > Marine > Hydrothermal vents | place: Pacific Ocean: Lau Basin | collected...
CTAGATATTTCTCAATTTTCGTTAAATATATAAATAAAACAATGATTCGCCTCAAATTGATAAAAAATCGAGTCAAATCAGCTTTCCCTCGCTACGACTCATATCCTGGGAGCCTGTCTGAAAACTAGAAATTGACTGCAAATCCCACAATCATCATAATCTGAGTTTATCAAGTTCGTTAAATAGAGCGACTATTCGCCTCTCTTGATAAACTCACCTTATAACAATTCTGAAATTTTCGTTTCAATCCCAGTTCTCAGACAGGCTCCTAGCGGTTTTATGGATGAGCAAAATGTTTAAATTCAGGTGGGGATAATAATGAAAAACGTTAAAAAACTTTCTACGGTACTATTATTTGGTTGTAGTTGTTTTATTGCTGGTTGTGTTGGTATCTCTACAAAGGAGAAGCAAATACAGTTGCTCCAGTATTATCACCTAGACAGAAAAAAGTTACGCAATGAAATATCAAAAATACTGGATGAGATGGGAGGTCACAGGGTAAAAGGAGATGTTGAAAGATTTTATAAACAAACCTTATCCCTAACTAATACATATCATCAAGGTTCTAAGCAGCCAGAATACTCTAATTCATTTACGATAGTTAAGTTTACGGGATTTGAACATCTCCGAAAACGTAGCTCTGATTATTCGCTTCCTTGGGGAGTTTTGAAACAATGCAATACTAAAAAAATAATTGCCAGTGGATTATCGCTTGCACCTTTAGGAGGGGGAAAGTATATAGCAAATATATTTGCTACAACCAAAAGCACTGATTTAATAGAGTATGATTTAAGGAAAATGAGTAATATTTGTTTTCAAGCGCATACCAGCTCTATGGTTTTTGGAACTATTGAAAGTAATCTTATAAAGGTAGGTAGTGGTCAAAACGGCAAGGTCACCCATTAGCCAGCAATAGCCACCGACCTGACTTTTATTGTCTTACTATATTCCTGTGGATTTTCCAACTATCAAAAATATGTAAAAAACAGGGGGGATGGGTAAACCTGTTGATTTGCTCGATGTGCAGTTTGGATTAGCATAGCACCACGCTCTTGTCGGGTTACGCTTGAGGCTAACCCGACAAGATCAAAACACAGGTTTGACCGCTACCCTTTTTCTTTATACCTCTTTATTTAATCTTCATCTCAACGCGACGATTTGTTGCTCTGCCGCTTTCTGTTTTATTTGACGCAATCGGTTGTGATTCGCCATAGCCTTTGGCAGATAGCCGGTTTGCTTTTACTCCTTTCTTTATCAGGTATTTCATAACCGTGTTTGCGCGACGTTGGGAGAGACGTTTGTTTATGGCTGCCAGACCTTTATTATCGGTATGACCTGCAATCTCAACCTTAATCGCCGGGTTGTCAATCAGGATTTTGGCTGCCCGGTTCAGTATGGGTAGTGAACTACTTGTCAAGGTGGCTGAACCAGTGGCAAAGGTAACGCCTTTGAGGTTAATGTTTTCTGTTGGAGTACAGCCAAATTTGTTTACTGTTTCTCCTTGCTTGCTTGCAGGGCAGAGGTCGTCCTTGTCGGCTACGCCGTCCTTGTCTGTGTCTTTAATAGCGGGGCAGCCTTCATCGTTTACTGCGCTGCCTTCAGGAGAAGCGGGGCATTTATCCAGGCTATTGGCTACGCCATCCTTGTCAGAATCAGCAAAACAACCTGATAAATCCACTTCTGTGCCTGACGGGGTATTCGGACATTTGTCTTTTTTATCGAGTACGCCATCATTATCACTGTCGGCAGTTGCGTCGGCAAACTTGGCTTTTAAGTCTTCATAAGCACTCTTTAAGGGGTCAAGCTGGCTGGCTGTTGCCATTAACGCGGTTATCTTGCTGGCTTGTTCAGCTGATGAGTTTTCCAGGTTTGCTATTTTAGCCTGTAAAGACTTGTTTTCTTCATCTCTGGCTGCAAGTGATTGTTGCAGTTTTTCGATTTCCAGTTTGCAAGTCTTGTTGTTTTCATTGCAGGAATTGAGTTGCTGTTTGAGTTCTGCAATTTCATTCAGTTTGGCTTTATAAGCTTTTTGTAAATCTTCCAGCTCCGTTGTGGATTTTCCCAGAGCAGCAAGTTTTTCAGCCTGGTTTGCAGCATTGGATTCAAGCTCGCTGAGTTTCTTTTTGAGTTCTGCATTTTCATTATTGCGTTCCTGGTAAGCGTTTTTTAATGCTTCCAGTTTTACCGTAGTATTGCCAAGTGCAGTCAGCTTTCTCGCCTGTTCAGCCGAAGTTGATTCTGCGGTAGCCAGTTTGGTTTGCAGTGTTTTATATGAATCATTCAGCTCGGCAAGTTTTGCCTTTAAACTTTCAATTTCATCAAGCTTGGTTTTATAGGTACTCTTTAATGCTTCCAGCTCTTTTTCCGCATTGCCAAGTGCAGTCAGCTTTCTCGCCTGTTCAGCTGAAGTCGATTCGGCGGTAGCCAGTTTGGTTTGCAGTGTTTTATATGAATTATCCAGCTCGGCAAGTTTTGCCTTTAAGCTTTCAATTTCATCAAGCTTGGCTTTATAGGTACTCTTTAATGCTTCCAGCTCTTTTTCTGCATTGCCAAGTGCAGTCAACTTTCTTGCCTGTTCAGCCGAAGTCGATTCAGCGGTAGCCAGTTTGGTTTGCAGTGTTTTATATGAATCATCCAGCTCGGCAAGCTTTGCTTTTAGGCTTTCAATTTCTTCAAGCTTGGCTTTATAGGCTTTTTGCAGTTCTTTGAGTTCAGTTGTCGATTTGCCCAAAGCACTAAGTTGTTGTTGCTGGGAGGATGCCTGGGTTTCTGCCTGAGCCAGTTTTTCCCGAAGTTCGCTGTTGGCAGCCTCAACCTCTCTGAGTTGTTTCTGTAATGCCTCATTTTCACTATTGCGTGTTTTATAGGCACTCTGTAATGCGGCTAATTGTATTGAGGTCTGACCTAATGCGTTAAGCTTTCTTGCACGATTTGCAGAATTGGCTTCTACTGATGCCAATTTTGCTTGCAGTGATTTGTACTCACCGTCAAGTGAAGCAAGTTGATTTTTTAAATCTGCAATTTTTTTGGCTTTGAGGGCAATATCAGATTCGAGAGAATCAAGTTTTTCCTGTAAGGATTGATTTTCAGTCTCTGTTTCTGACAGTTTTTTCTTTAAGGTAGAATTTTCCTCAGCGCGCTGTTCATAGGTTTGCTGAAGTATCTTGTATTTTGACTCGGTTTCTTGCAGTTCGGCGACTTGCTCCTTGAGATTATCCCGATCCTTCTGAAAACTGGCGAGTTTGTCTTGTAACTCTTTCTTTTCTGAACTTAAATCCTGCAGTTTCTTTTTTAGATTGTTAAGTTCCTGATTTTCTTGCTGGTATGATTTCTGGAGAATATTATACTTGGTCGTTGTTTCACCTAGCAAAGAGAGTTTTTGCGATAGGGTCTTTTTGCTATTGTCAGCTTCTGTTAACTGCTTGTGAAGCTCTTCGATCTCATTTGAGCGTAACTTATAGGCTTCCCGTAATACATTAAATTTTGTTTCTGTCTGTTTAAGAAGAGCAAGTTCCTGTGCTGTATTGCTAACATCTTTTTCCATCCTGGAAAGTTGCTCTTTCAGGCTATTTTGCTGTTTTTCAGACTCGGCAAGTTTGTCTTGCAGCGCTTTTTCCCGCTTTTCTGATTCAGCCAGATTTTTTTCCAGAACAGAGATGTCATTGACACGTTGTTTATAAGCTTCCTGAAGTGCTTTTAATTTTGTTGAAGTCTGATCCAGAAGAGAGAGCTTTTCTGTTTGGATTTTTTTGGTTGAATTGGCTTCATTCAACATGCTGTTCAATTTATCGAGTTCGCTATTACGGAGTTTATATGCTTCCTGTAATACCTTGTATTCTGTCGCTGTCTGGCTGAGAAGCCCAAGTTTTTCAGTTTGCTTTTTATTCTCATCCTGAAGCTTTGTTAGTTGTTCCTGTAGCTCTGCTTTTTCTTTGCCTGCCTTGAGCAGTTCTTCCTTAAGTTTGTCAATGGAAGCTTTTTGTTGCTGGTAGCTGGATTGTAAAATTTTGTATTTTGTTGATGTTTCTTCAAGAGAGGAAAGCTCAGAGCTCAAGTTTTTTTGTTCTTCAAGTTTTGCCGCAAGCTTCTTCTTGAGTTCCAGATTCAACTGGTGTAATTGCTCATAAGCAGCTTGCAATACCTTAAATTTGTTTTTTTCTTCCTCAGAAGCGGGGCTCTGCCTGGCAAGCTTTGCTTCCAGATTATCAATGATTTCCTTGCTGTCACTCATCTGGTTCTGGATGTCTTCCAGAGCCTGTTTTAATTCTACAACTTTGCTCGCATCCTCACTACACGCTGCCTGGTTAGCTGTGTTTTGCTCCGCTGGAGCAGCTAACGGAATTGGGAGTTCGGCAGGATTAAAATATGGACTGGGCGGGGGCAGGGGGGTCATTGCCTGCACTGCCGGCATCATTCTTCGATGCATATTTGGATAGGGCTGGGGAAGTTGTGCTGGTGGAAATGCTGTTGTTGCCCCCAGAGGACCTGCATAAGAAGGAGAAGGAATAACCGGTACAGGGATGCAGTCTGCCCAGGCAATAGGCACGGGTTCAATCGCTCTTACCCGGACTTGTTGGGCATTAATAGCGGGATTGTATTGCTCGGCAAAAGCTTGCTGTACTCCCAGCATATTGACTGCAATTGTTATCAACAAAGATAATTGTTTGATTTTCATATTAGTTCTCCAATGGTATTTAATATTATTAATGGCTTTGTTCTGGTTCTGTGAGGCTGCTATGGCATGGGCATAAATCGGCGAAATTAATCTTTGCCTCATCTTTGCATTAGCTCGCAGATTCAGGTTAGCTCCCTCCAAAATCTCTGCGGGCTGCTGATATTGTAATTGTAAATCCGGCAATGACATCAATAAAAGACATAAGGGTTAAAAATAAAAAAGTTGAATCACCTTTTGGACCAACCGTCCACGGAGAAATCATCCATGAAATGAGAAAGGCGATAAAAACAAGTGTGGACAAGGTATGGTCTACTATTGAGACATTGGAAGTTCGTGTTGCCTTGAATACTTCGATATTCAGAGTGATAAGCCCCAGTAAAACGACAAGATCACCCCAGGTTGGTCTCCAGACAAAACCCGATGGCAAGCCCACATGAGCAATGACAAAGCTTAGTTTTTCAGGAAAGAAGCCAACAAGGTATAAAAATAAATATCCAGCATACATAAACGCAAATAAGGGAAAAAAGCTTAAAAAAGGCATAATTCTACCAAAGTAATTGTCAACTAAATCCATTGTATGAGTGTTTATAAAGACAAGCAACAATTCTATGTTTGTCTTGAAGCTGTGACTTCACTCTGGCGCATAAAATTACAGATTCAGCTTAAACTTACATTATAAATCATTTGTATGGAAGTATAGCTCAATACAAAACAAGTATAATATTAATAATCTATGATAAAATAATTCTCTTGATTTTACCTGATTCAGCTCATAATTTACTTCGTAAATTATTCATTGTCCCCGTTACATTGCTACATGCTCTGTCCTCTGACACACCCATCCCCCCCTGTTTTTATATATTTTGCGTAGTCTGTTGAGGAACGAAACGCAGGGCTCCTGGGCATAGCCTCAATAATTCTAATGATTGCTGATTGAAACATCTTAATTTGCTAATATGCGCCGCTGGTTTACAACAAAAAGCATCCAATATGAGTGAGACAAGCAAAAACACACAAGCATCAGGGCTTGAATTTACTGAAGCCAGTGAATCCCGCAAGTTTCTGAAACAGCAACTTGACAAAAAACAAAAGCAGTTATCTGAAATCAGAATTGATTGTGATCCAATTGAGCGCGCAGAATTACAGCATGAAATCGCAGAAATCATGCTTGAATTAGGCGGCAATGGTATGCCGGAAGCAGCCTGGGGGCTCGCCAAGGAATCGTTTCTGATTTATATTGAACATGAAAAATTTGAAGATGCCGTAAATGCTTGCGATCTGCTCTATCGTACCGAACTGCCCGCTTCTGTTGTTGCCCTGGGTCATGCCATGTGGCTTGCCGTGACCTATCCAGTAGACCCTGAACTTAGCATTGTCATGATGAAGAATCTGATTGACGACACACCTGAAAAATCAGACGGTGCAGCCGTTGCCGCAGCAACCGCGCATTATATTGCGGACTTGCGACTTGAGGGCGAGAAGCGTGACAGTGTGATGTTTTTAACCGGCAATCTACTTGCCCAGGTCGCTGAACGCCACAGCAATGTCAGTGACCAGGCGCAAATGAATTTCTGGATGGAGAAACTGGAGCTGAATGATCCAGCCAAATTTTTGCCAAGATTAGCACAGGTTATTGATGCAATTGTTGCGGGAGACTGGTGGATAGATCGGGACGCCTTGCGCGCTAAATTACCCGTAAATTAAACAGCTACCCATCCCCCCCTTTTTTTACATATTTTGCGCAGTGTGTTGAGGAACCCGCGTTTCGCATACTCAACGCTGACTACGCTCCGGCGTTACGAACGGGACGCTGGAGCGTCCGGGCTGCGTTCCCATGTGGAACGTGGGAACGAGAAAAGCTCTGTCCTCTGTCTTCTGTCCTCAGATACCCATCCCCCCTGTTTTTTATATATTTTAGCCAGTGCATACCTGAATCGTATTAGTCTCACGGATTCAGATCAGTCTTTTAGCAGTTCACGCACTTCCAGTAACAGGTTTTCAATTAGTTCGGGTGGCATATTGGGTGCTTGCACCAGTGCCAGATTTTTCATGAGCTGGTTTGCCTGTTCCTGCTCTAGCCAGCCATTTTGCAGTGCTTCGGTATAGACCCAGATGCCTGCTTCTGCGGGTGTTGGTGCTTTGTCAAGATCAGCTTTACCTGCAATATAGGCGAGTTGTGAGGTGATAAGCAGGTTGGCTGCAACTGAATACATTTCCTGCTCCAGTAATATTTCAGCGGCTTGCAGTTTTTCTTTGGCGCTTGCAATCAGTGGTGATTGTGTTTTTTCAGGGGGCTGGTTTTTATCTGTCCGGTTTCTGTCAAAATAGGTTTCTGTTGTTTGAACAGGTGAGTTGTCGCCCAGGCGTTGTAGACCGCCGAGTGTTTGACTGTCTATGACGGCTACCGGAATTTCATCGCTGCAAAGTTTTTCTGCCTGAAGATTTGATTGGCTGTCCAGTTGTTCCAGAACAACCAGTATGCCGCCACCTGATCCGAGAATCTGTTCGATTTTAGTGCCAAAAGTTTGCTGGATATTTTCAATGGTTTGTTGCAGATTGGCTTCCAGTATTTGCTGCCCCTGGTTGTCTGTATCTTCCTGTAGCCTGCTTTCTGCCGAGGCTGTTTCTTTAATAGCGCTGTCTGTATCTGCCTGATTTTCCTGGGTTGCTACTGCTGCTGAAGGTTCAGCGCTATTGCTGTCATGCTGCTTGTTGTCATTTTCCCTGTTGCTATCGTCATCATCACTTGCAAGGTCGTCAACCAGTGTTTCCAGCAGTTTTTTACTGACGCCAACCACGTCTTCACTGGCATCGGGATCAATTACATTGTCAAAAAGATTGCGCTTGCCTTTTACCAGTGAGGCAACATGCTCTTCATAAGAATCGGTGCTGGTGATAATAATTGACTGTACTGTATTTTTTTGTCCCAGACGATGCACTCTGGCAATACGCTGATCGAGTACAGCGGGGTTCCAGGGTATATCCAGATTTATCACGATCGAGGCGTTTTGCAGGTTAAGCCCTACGCCACCCGCGTCGGTAGAAATAAAGACCTGCACTGCATCATCATCCCGAAACTTGTTCATCAGGTCGCCACGTTTGGCTGTGGGTATGCCGCCATGAAGATGGACAAAGCCCACGCCCATTTTTTTCAGGCGCGTTTCGACCATCTGGGTCATGAGTTTCCACTGTGAGAAAATCACGGCTTTCTGTCCTGACTGAATGCAAAGTTCCTCAATCAGGTTTTCCATTTCATCCAGCTTGGGCGAGCCTTCGGTTTTTTTATCTACCAGTCCGGCGGCATTACACGCCATGCGAGCGGTTTGCAGGGCTGCCATCATGCGATGCGATTCGCCAGGTGTAAGAGGGCGTTTTTTCGCAATATTTGCCAGACGTCCGGCGCTGCTCATGGCATCGTCATGCAGCTCTCTTTGTTGCGCGGTGAGTTCGACATCGAGACGCTGGTCAATGCGTCCGGGTAATTGTCCGCTGACCAGACGCCGGTCACGACGCAACATAACCGGTTCCAGCCTGCGTCGCAGTTCAGTCAGGTTACGATAGCCCAGCACCTTGCCGCGTTCGTCGGTGATATGAAAATCAATCAGATAACGCCATAAAGGACCGAGTACATTGGTATCGACAACCTGCATGAGGCTAAACAGGTCTTCCAGGCGGTTTTCCAGCGGTGTCCCGGAAAGCACAAAAGCATAATTAACCGGGATTAATTTAATGCTTGAGGCAATCTTGGTGCGCCAGTTTTTAATACGTTGTGCCTCATCCAGTATTAAAAGATCGGGACTCAGTGTTTCATTAATCACGCTTAAATCGCGTAAAATCAATTCATAGTTAACAATATAAAAGCCCTTGCCACGACGATACTGTACGCCGCGCGTTTCCGGCTTGCCCTGTATAATCTGGCTCGGGTAATCGGTAAATTTTTCAATTTCACGCGCCCACTGCTGTTTTAACGAGGCAGGACAAACGATTAAAACGCGCTCGACCTCTGAATTTTTCATCAGCCAGCTTGCTGCCGCGATTGACTGCAAGGTTTTGCCCAATCCCATATCATCAGCCAGCAAGCCACGCCCGTTTGCTGCAAGAAAGGCAACACCTTCTACCTGATAGGGATAAAGCGTGGCTTTAACACCCGGCAAGTGACCCGCCGATGCTTCGATTTGCTCACGGATTTTTTGTGCCTGAAGTTGCCGACTGGCTTGAGTCGCCAGGTTTTGCGCATAATTGATGGCATCTTCGCCAATATGCAGATCTTTTCTGTCCTGTGCCTGTGCGGCAAACTGAAAAAAGTCATCAGGCAAACGTCGCTTGAAAATTCCCTGGGCATCAAAATAAACATCGAGAAAAGCACTTAGTTCAGGCTCGATATTGACATTTCTGTGCAATAAGATCTGTGGAGGGTTATCAATATCCCAACTTAAAAAGACATAGGAAACCGGCGCAGTTTCCTGTTTGATCTGGTCGTAATCATCGCGTTTTTTGATTTGATGCAAAACCGCTTCGATGTGTTTGCAGGTTCCCAGCTGGTTAATCGCAAAATCCTGGCAGTTACACACATTGCTCCGTTGCGATAATGAACGGATCGTTACCCGGTAGCTACGCGGAAAAGCGAGGCTGGAGGTAATCGAAGCAGCCTTCCAGGTGCCAAACCAGGGATCACCCTCAAGATGTTCCACAGAAACCTCATTGCGCCCGCGTTTTGCGCGTAATTCAATGGCACTTTCAACCGCGCCAAGAAACTCATTGCCTTCTGCCTGGGCAGCGTAGGCATATAATACGGCAATAGCATGAGCACACACGCCTGATTCCGGTGTTTCAAGCGAATCAATATGGTGGCAATCACAATTAACCTTTAACTGCGCATCGCCTGAGTAGAACAGGTAGCATTCAATATCTTCTTCACAATTACCATCCTCAACCATTCCCCGCAGGGTCTCATCTTCCTGTTGCAGGCTATACACGCTGTTACTTTTGAACCATGCCAGCCCCTGCCGAATGGTTTCTTCAGCTGCAATTGCGTTTAACTGTTCAGTGTCATAGAGAAAGGCGTTATTTGCTTTTACAGCGGTGTTTTGAGAAGAATTTTCAGCCGGATTATTAGCAGAGCTACCAGCAGAAACGGGGGTAGTTTGTTCACTCATTTGTATTTACCACAGGGATCGAATGGAGACGGGAATAATTGCATGATTGAAAAAAGGCATCAAGTAGTAAAAGTATGCTCCCGGACAGGTTTCCAGGAGCCTGACTAGGAGCCTGTCTGAGAACTGGGATTGAAACGAAAATTTTAGAATTGTTATAAGGTGAGTTTATCAAGAGAGGCGAATAGTCGCTCTATTTAACGAACTTGATAAGCTCAGATTATGATGATTGTGGGATTTGCAGTCAATTTCTAGTTCTCGGACAGGCTCCTAGGAGTCTGTCCGAGAACTGGGATTGAAACGAAAATTTCAGAATTGTTATAAGGTGAGTTTATCAAGAGAGGCGAATAGTCGCTCTATTTAACGAACTTGATAAGCTCAGATTATG
>Ga0256832_1003838_pt1 | contig 10214 bp, 6 predicted proteins | sample 134614metaG_FD_190534 | JGI IMG/M metagenome (GOLD analysis project Ga0256832, IMG submission 190534) | Hydrothermal vent microbial communities from Lau Basin, Pacific Ocean - 134-614 | ecosystem: Environmental > Aquatic > Marine > Hydrothermal vents | place: Pacific Ocean: Lau Basin | collected...
TCATATTCCATCAATGCTTTTTCGGTTTCCACCTCATAAAATTTGTTCGGATCAAAAACCGAAGGCAACAAATCTTTGGCTAAAATCACAAACTGGTGTTGATGCGTGTAGGGATTAAAAGTTTCCACCAATACATAATCAATATCTTTTCCAACCGCCAAAGCCGTGTTGGAAGGCAAAGTCCAAGGTGTGGTTGTCCACGCCAGGAAGTAAACATCGCCATCAATATTTTTCAAAAAGTCCGGCAAATTTTCTTTAATGAGTTTAAATTGGGCCACCACCGTATTGTCCGAGATATCCCGGTAGCAACCCGGCAGATTGATTTCATGCGTACTCAAACCCGTTCCCGCCTTGGGCGAGTAGGGTTGAATCGTATAACCTTTATAAAGAAGTCCCTTGTTGTAGATTTGTTTCAAAAGCCACCAAACACTTTCCATATACTTGGGCTTGTAGGTGATATAAGGATTTTCCATATCCACCCAATAGCCCATCAAATCCGTCAGTTCTTCCCACTTGTCCGTGTAGCGCATCACACTTTTCTTGCAAGCCTCATTATATTCCGCCACCGAAATTTTCTTTCCGATATCCTCCTTGGTGATGCCCAATTCCTTTTCCACACCCAGTTCCACCGGAAGTCCGTGTGTATCCCATCCGGCTTTACGCGGCACCCGGTAGCCCTGCATGGTTTTATAGCGGTTAAACAAATCCTTCACCGTTCTTCCCAACACATGATGAATACCCGGCATCCCGTTGGCCGACGGAGGCCCTTCATAAAAAACAAAAGTCCGGTCTTCCGGGCGTGTTTCAATACTTTTCTTGAAAATATCCGCCGATTTCCAAAAAGCCGAAACCTCTTTTGCAATTCCGGGCAAATTCAATTGTTTATACGTCCTGAAACTTTTCTTCATAATCCATATGTAGGTTGAGAATGAGCAAAAATACAATATTTTACGCAGATTTAAATATGATACGATAACCCGGCATAAGGTTCAACTCAAAATTTTGGAAATTCATTGGGCGCCCCGCCGCACGCATTCGTGGTGCCTTCGGCACACCGGCAGGCGTTTCGGGACGACGGAGCGCCCTCCCGCCTGCCGGCACGCATGCGGCGCCGGCCGGGCTGTCCGCTTGAATTCGGCTCGCCCCGGGCCGGTTTTTGGCCTGCGCCAAACCCTCCGCATGCCGCCGTGCGGTCTCCTCGTCTATGCTCGGAGCCCGCCCGGACGCCAAAAAAACCAAGCCCCTGGGCTTCGCCTCATACCGCTCTCATCCCTGGCGCATAAAATAAATCACGATGAATTGCGTTATGTAAATAGTGAAAACATAATAAACAAATCAAAAAATTGCATTGAATTGTGCACTATTGAATGTATTTTGTTAATAAAAATAAATGTTTTATATTTGTAACGTAAAGACAAAAAGAAATAACCATAAAATCAAACGCATGAGAAAACTTATTCGCCTGATTGTTTCACACACACACACAACGTAGTTCGTTGTTAAGCTGGTGGTTGATGCTCCTTTTTCTTTTCACTTTTTCATGTCAAAAAAAGTTTGAACAACCGGATGAGTCTTCACAGGTGGAAACCCATGAAAACTATCAAGCAAGACCCGTCAACCCAAACGGAAACAACCAGTACATCATACTGGGACGAGAAAAGGAAATCCCCTATTCGGTAGAAAATATGCAACGTGCAGTGGATTATATCAATGACAGTGTCCAAAATTCAAAATACACCAAAAAAGTAATTAGGCCTACCCATTATTACGTTAAATTTATTCCTGCAACCGAAGAACATCTTCAAATTTTGGATGAAATGGATAAAGACACTACTATAGTGTTGTTTAACTATCCGCTTCATTATGAAATTATTCAACAGGGTAGATTTTTGCAAGGCCGCACTCCGGAAGAAATCAAATATGCCGAGCTCTATACCACTGTGCCTAACTATTATCAATTCCCCGATGTTCCCTATGAAATTATAGAAGAACTGTATGAACCCGCGGAGGATGAAGGAGATTTGGAAGTTGCAGCGTTAGTACTCACCGGAAACGAAGAAGATTTGGATATTATATACAACGGTGAGCCTCTTTCCATGACCAATTTAAGTGCTTTTTTAAACGACCCTCAGGCACAGCAAAGATTATGGAGAAGATATGAACCCTACGGATATTTTAAGGTTTATGACACGGAAATATCCGGATATGTAGGTGTGATGAATACAAGGCTCGTGATAGGACGATGGTTTTGGTGGCAAAATGTATACACGGACCGGACGGGGAAATTTACGGCGGGCAGACGGTATAGAGGCAGGGTAACCGTCCGGGCCAAATGGCGTACTTCCATAGCAACCCTAAGAAGAAGCTTTAATGAATTGATTGGTATTGGCGTTTCCGATTATTTGATGCGTATCAATAGAAGCAACAACGGCAGATGGTATTTAACCGGAACTAGCAACGGCCACCTGTGGCCCAAGGCAACCGTTCATAACGCTCTTGTAAAATATAATGATTACATGGAACCGAGAGGAGTTTCAGGAGTGTATCATGCCAATGTGTGGGTGTTGAACGGACGCGAATCCCAAGGAACAGCTTTGATGATGAAACGATACACATGGACCACCAGTTCCGGTCTTTTATTAGGCATGTTGGAAAATTGGTTAACCCTATATTTTGCCATTCCACTTGCTTCGGTTACGCATATCCTGAACGCTTTGGTAAGTCATTTATATCCGGACATGATATTGCAATATGATTCCTGCGACCGGAAAGATACCAAACAAATCGAACAATTGGTTTTTCATGAAAGCGGACATTTCAGCCATGCCGTTCAAACCGGTAGCCAATATTGGGGAGAAGTTGTTTACTTCTATACGGATAATATTGTTTCCCTCGGTGGTGATTCCTATGGAGACGGCGACGACCCCGACTTGGCGAGTGGACGACTCATAGCCTTGGTGGAAGGTTGGGCAACTTTCTGTGAATATGCCGTTTTAAGGGGATATTATACAAGCTATACCCGTTTGGATTGCCCAAATAATTCTTATAACGAAATTGATATCATACCCTACATGGAAGGATTTAATATGTACACCGTGCCTATGACAGCAAATCCTATGTATGATAATGAAAGTTGGTTTTTAAGCGGTCTTATCTGGGATATTATTGACGATTCACCCAAAGAACCCGGGACAAAATTAAAAAACGGACAAACCAATTCTGATATAAGAAATATTATTGACAATTTAAGTTTAAGCCGTATTAGTGGCACGTATGCACCGGTATATGACCGGTTGAACGGTAGTGTCCACAACGGCTATGATTTAAAAAAGGCCCTGACGGGTGTCTATCCGCATTTAACCTATCAAATCAACGAATTATTTTACAGCTATGGTTACTAAAATTTTAAAAACAACAGGAATTGTTCTGGCTTTGCTTATCCTTTGGGCATGTCCTTTGGAAAAAAAGCTAAAAAATGCTATACCTTTTAATATACCTGATTTAATTAGTGTTTCATCTTTGGATACGATTTATCATGTGGGAGATGAAATTGTTTATACGGCCGTTATTCCTTCACGTATTGATAGCTTAGATATTGATATTTATGAATCTACGGGTGTTACTTCTACTTGGATACGTGGTTCTGAGATACATAAATTTGATGGCAATAATATTTATGTGATTAAAGGATTTACCCGCCGGTTGGATTACGATAATTCATTGCAGGCCTATTTATCCTATAATCCAACAGACAAGGTTTATGAATTTCAAGCCAGGATAACCTTTACTCAGCCGGGAGAATATAGTGTTTTTCCGGATGGAATGATAATAATATTTAAATCTGAAAATTCTAGTGGCTTAGATTATGAAATAAAAACTAAAATACAAGGCCTAGAAATTGGAGAGATGTGGGAGTTCCGGGTGGTGCCGTAGGTTTGGAGTTCCGGGTATGAATGTTATATTTGTACGGCTATGGTTACTAAAATATTAAAAACAACAGGAATTATTTTGGTTTTATTAAACTTATGGGCATGCCCATTTGATAAGTTTTGCAAATCTCCGCAATTTGAAATACCCGATTTGATAAGTGTTGTACCCATAGATACGGTTTATCATGTGGGAGACGAGATTGTTTATACTGCCGTTATTCCTTCCCATATTGACAGTTTAAACATTGATATTTATGAGAATACGGGAGTTACTTCGACAATGTTAGGCGATTCGGAGATATCGAGGCTCGATGGCAATTATATAGAAGTACACAAAGGATATACCCGCAGGTTAGGAGATGAGAATACGTTGGTGGCATATCTTACTTATAACCCCGTGGACAAAGTCTATGAGTTTCAAGCCCGTATAATGTTTACGCAGCCGGGGCAATATAGCATTTATCCGTATTGGATGAGAATAACATTTAAATCTGATGATTCAGATTGCCCGGATTATGATATAGAAACCAGTATCCGGGGTTTTCAGCCAGGTGATATTTGGGAGTTCCGGGTGGTGCCGTAGGTTTATGTTTTTGCACGACAAGTCGCACTTTAATAATGAACACAGAACATTCGAACACTGATTTTTGATTTTCGTTCTCCTACTGCAAACATTAAAGTAGTGTGTCATTCCGAGTGAGTTCCGGCACATTCCGGAACGACGAGGAATCTCCCCGCGCCGGCGGGCGAAGTGGTATCCTTTTGAAGGCGAAGCCGAGCGGATGTGCGTTTGAGGAGGCTCCGAAGAAGTGAGGAGACCCCGCAAAACGCCATTACATCCGCAGGCTGAGCCGAAAAAGATTTAAACGGAGCACGCCATAAGGCGCCCAAACAAAAAAACCGGACTATATGAAATAATCCGGTTTGATTTGTGGGTAAGGCGGATTTTTGGGTTTAATTTTTTAGGAATGTTTTGCTGACGATTCTCCGGTTGGTGTATGCTTTGAGAATGTAGGTGCCTTTGCTCAATTGGCCCACCGGAATAGAGAGCATATAATTCCATTCATTCGGGTCCAAAAGGTTGTGGTAAACCATTTGTCCCGCCGTGTTGATGATGGTATAGCTTTTGATAACTTCCGTGTTATCGCCCAACTGCAGGGTGATGTAATATCCACTTGCAGGATTTGGAAATAAAAAGTCATTTTGCGTTGCGTTTTCCTCTACACCGGTGTTGTTATCCACTACGGTGAAAGCACCCATCATTCCGCCGTCTTCATGGCGTAGCATGTGGCAGTGATACATATAAGGAATGCTGTCGTTGGCAAAATCTTTGAATTCGGTGATGAATTGGATACTTCCGCCTCCGGCCGGAACCAAAAAAGTGTCGTGCCATCCTTTGGCATAGTCGGGTAGGTTGGTATTACCGTTGATGCTGATGATTTGATATTGGATGTCATGGACATGAAAAGGATGTGCTATGGCGGAGTTGTTGGTCACTGTCCACACTTCAAGATTGTTTAACGGAATGGTTACATTGATGGTGTTCATGTCAAAACTGACTCCGTTGATGGTGAAGTCGCCGTTGAGTTGATTGATTCCCATGGTTACGGGACGTAATGTAAATGTTCTTTGTTGGTCAGCATTGGCCTGATCCAAAGGGGTTATGTTGACCAAGGTTGAAGGAATGCTTGTAACGGGTTGTGATGTGGGTTGTGTGACATTGATTTGAAGAATATTAAAATCAGTCCCGTTAAGCGGATTGGGGTTGTATCCGTTCAGGGTCATGTTGGGGTTCATTCCGGGCGATGAACTGCCGTAGATTCCCGCACCTAATTCCGAAGCATAGCTCATGAGATAAACGGTTTGGTTTTGCATGCCGGTTAAATCAATCAGGATTTCGGCGCGTTCACCGGGCGAAAGCGGGAGGCGTGTCATGGAGTAGGGGACATCCAATAAACCGCCGTCGGTTCCGATGAGATAGAAATTCTGATTGTTGCTAAGCCCGAAGTTAAAAACCCTTTGAGAGGAGCCGTTGAGCAGTCTTAGTCTGACCACTTGTGCGGGCAAATCCACATAGGGTTGAATGGTTCCGTTGACCATCAATACATCATCCGAATTGGAGTCGGGTATGATTTGATAATTGTTGTCAAAATCTTTGGTTTGAACAATGACGGGAATATCGTCTACACCATAGGTGCGGGGAAGGTTCAATTGCGCTTCCGCATTATCTTTGATGATGATCATTCCGGCGATTCCTTTGGCTACGTGTTCTTCGGTGAATTCGTGTAAATGCGGGTGATACCACATGGTGGACGCATTGTTGAGGACGGGGAAACGCGGTTCCCAGGTTTCTCCGGGTTGAATCATGATGTGTGGCCCGCCGTCGTTGACGGACGAAACATGCATGCCATGCCAATGGATGGTGGTGGTTTGTCCGAGTTGGTTGGTTACATGCATTTGAACCGTATCGCCTTTTTGGAAGATTAAAGTTGGACCTAGGAGGTTTCCGTTAACGCCATAAGTAGCCGTTTGATGTCCGGGAAAAAACTCGGTAGTTCCTGTTTGGAGTGTAAGTTGAAAATCGGAGCCGCTCATGGTAGGCGGAATAAACAATGGGTTTTGTGCAATTAAATTAAAATTTTGATTGAAAATTAGTAGTAGAATAAGGGTAATTTTTTTCATATGATATCCATTTTAATATTGTCAAAGATATTAAAATTACATTCCCGCACCGCATTTCATGCCTCCTCCACATTTCATAGACGGTTTGGCGGGTTTTTCTTTCTCATTACGGTCATAAGTCAACATGGATTTTTTCCCTTCCAATTGGGCGGCGGCATCAATGGTGAATGCACCTTTAACCACCACGTTTTCGCCGGGATTTAATCCCTCCAAGATTTCATAGTAACCGTTGTGTTCATTTCCCAAAACAATTTCTCTCAGTTCGAATTCAGGGATTGATTTATCGGGTTGAACGAAAACAATAGATCTTTTGCCCGTCCATAACACGGCTGTTTTAGGAATGAGGATTCCAACACCGGTTTTATTATCCACTTTGACTTTTCCTGTGATGATCATTCCGGGTTTGAGCAATAAGCTGTTGTTGTTCAAAGTGGCGCGTACTTCAATGGTTCTCGTAACAGGATTCATCACGGGCGAAATAAAATCAATTTTTGAGCGGAAGATTTTGCCGGGAAGTGCATCGGTTTGAATTTCAATAAGTTGCCCCGTTTTGAGATGAGGCAAATCCTTTTCATAGACATCCATCACCGCCCAAACTTTGTTGAGTTTGCTGAGTTTGAAAAGCGGTGCTCCCGCTTGAATGTAGTGGCCGGTTTCTGTGAAAATCTCATCCAGATAGCCTGTGTATGCTGCATATACCGGAAAGCTTTGAATGGGCTTTTTGGTTTGTTCCACTTGGCGAATAAGTTTTTCGGGAATCCGCCAATTTCTCAATTTTTTCTTCACCGATTTGTATAACTCCGGTTGTTCATTCCGGATATAATATGCTTCCAGTAATTCGTTTTGGGCGGTCACCAGTTCGGGAGAGTAAATATAGGCAACAATTTGACCTTTTTTGACTAACTCACCCGGGTTTTGCACCAGAAATTTTTCTATTCTTCCTCCGAAATCCGAAGTTTGAATCACTCTGTTCTCGGGAATAATTTGAATTTCTCCCGGAAATTCCAAGATTTTTTCATCATCTTGGCGGTTTTTTCCGGGGATAGTGTATGTTTCAACCCCTGCCAGTGCTATAGCACGAGGAGTAAGCTTTATCAGGTGATCGGATTCTTGTGTATTGTTTTCGGTTTTGGGAATGAGGTCCATTCCGCAAATAGGACATTTTCCGGGTTGCGGCAGGTCAATTTGCGGGTGCATGGAGCAAGTCCAGTGTTCCACATGCTTTGTTTCCGCTTGAATTTCTTCCCGCTCTTGAATGGATTGATGATTTTTTCCGGAAAAAATGAATTTCCCTGTTAGAACTCCTATCATCAAAGCGGTTAGAATCCATATGATTTGTTTAGTTTTCATGTTTTAAGTTTTTTTAATTTCCGATTAAATATTCCGCTTTGGCTTTAGCCGAAAATGCATTTTTCACGGCTTGAATTTCCATCAATTGATATTTTAATTTTTGTAGTTGAAAGTCAAGAATGTTTTCATAATCCAACATCCCGGTTTCGTAGGATTTTAAACTGATGTTGATCATCCGTTGGGCTTCTTCAGTATTTTTTTGAGCAGTCATCACGTTGATAAGTTCATTTTCATATAGTTTTAAAACATTTGATAGCTCATTTTCAAATTCCCTTAAGCGATAGGCATACAACATTTCGGTTTCTTTTGTCTTCCATTCGGTCTTTTTGATTTGGGCTTTGTAATGGGTGTTGAAAAGAGGAATTTTGAGTCCGATTTGTACGGCGAGAATATCTTTCCCGTTATTTATCACGACCATATCATTCCGTTGGAAAACGTTGATGTAATTAACGCCTAAGGTGATTTTAGGCTTATTTTGTTTTCGGAGATAATTTTGTTTCAGTTCATATTGTTTTGATTTTTCTTTGATTTGTTCCAATGCCGGATGATTTTCAAGGCTTTGCTCCGGTATGTTTAAGTTTTCCACACGCAGTTTTGCCGGGAGTTCCACATGAGCATCCACCGGACGTCCGAGTAATCTGTTGAATTCTTCTTGTAGAGCTTTCAATTCGTTCAGTGTTTTATAGATACGGGCATGCAGTTGGTTTTTTTGAATTCTGATGCGTAGAACATCATTTATGTTGGCGCGATTGTTTTCCAATGAAGCCAAAGCCATATCTTCATAGGACTGCAATATTTTTTTGTTTTCTTTCAATATTAAAACGGTTTGATTTTTTTCAAATAATTCATAATACAGCGTGCTTACATAAAGTTTCAATTGTCTTTTTACAAGCGTGGTATCATAGCTTTGCATCAGGGTTTGATGTGCCAGCCATTTTTTTTTGGCCTTCAAGGTGCCGGGCCAAGGAAATTCTTGTAAGGCACCTAATGCAAATTGTTGGTTTCCAACACGGGTTTCGGGTTGCAAGAGATAAATGCCTGTTGAAATTTTAGTGTCAGTCAATGCATGAGCGGAGATTTCATTGGCCTCGGCTTGCAAAATCCGGTAGTTTGCCGCCTTCATTTCGGGCGCATGTTGCCAAGCCATCCGGATATACTCGTCCAAACTTTGCGCTTGCAAGATTGAGTTGAAGAGAAGGAAAATGATGGATATAATTTTTATGGTATCTTTCATAGATTTTGTTTCTTTAATTCTTTTTCTTTTTTCATGGAAAACAATACCGGCACTACAAAAAGCGTTATCAAGGCCACCAACATACCGCCAAAAGTAGGAATGGCCATGGGAATCATGATATCACTTCCGCGTCCGGTGGACGTCATCACGGGAAGTAGAGCCAAAATGGTGGTAGCCGTGGTCATCAAGCAGGGGCGTATTCTTTTTCTTCCCGCTTCTAATACCGAGGCTCTTATTTCTTCAATGGTTTTAGGCTTGTTTTTTTCAAAAACTTGAGTCAAATAGGTTCCCATAACCACACCATCGTCCGTGGCAATACCGAATAAAGCGATAAATCCCACCCATACGGCTACACTCAAATTGATGGTATGAATATTGAACACTTCGCGCAGGTTTTCTCCGAAAAGATGAAAATTCATAAACCAATCCTGACCGTATAACCAAAGCAAGATAAATCCGCCGGCAAAAGCCATGGCAATGCCCGAAAAAATCATCAATGATAAGGAAACGGAGCGGAACTGAAAATATAAAATGATGAATATGATAAATAAAGCCAATGGCACTACGATTCGAAGGGTTTTTTCTGCACGCACTTGATTTTCATACGATCCTGAAAAAGTATAACTTATTCCGGAGGGGACCTTTATCTCACCTCTTTCTATGGCTTTTTCCAAAGCGGTTTTAACTTTTTCAACCACATCGGTTTCAGCCTCATTACCTTCCTTATCAATAATGACATAACCCACCAAAAATGTATCTTCGCTTTTAATGGCTTGAGGACCTTTTTCATAACGGATTTCAACCACCTCTTTCAAAGGGATTTGAGCACCGGATTTTAAATCCACCAAAATATTTTCCAAATCGGAAATTTGTGCACGCATTTCACGCGGATAGCGCACTCTCACTGCATATCTTTCCCTGCCTTCCATGGTGGTTGTAACCTTTTGTCCGCCCACGGCCGTAGTAATCACCTTTTTTATATCCCCGACGGTAAGTCCGTAACGTGCTATTTTATCCCG
>Ga0256832_1003839_pt1 | contig 10212 bp, 6 predicted proteins | sample 134614metaG_FD_190534 | JGI IMG/M metagenome (GOLD analysis project Ga0256832, IMG submission 190534) | Hydrothermal vent microbial communities from Lau Basin, Pacific Ocean - 134-614 | ecosystem: Environmental > Aquatic > Marine > Hydrothermal vents | place: Pacific Ocean: Lau Basin | collected...
CGTTTGCTGCTGCACTTGGACCGTGAGATGGGTCGGGGTGTAGGTGATGGTCCAGCGGTAGCGGGCGTTGTCTTCCCAGCCCGTGCCGCCGTAGGTCGTCGCCCGCGCGATCTCCGTCACCGCGCCGGTGGCGCTCGCGGAGTGGGCCCAGAAATCGCGGAACACGGTAGGGTCCGGGATGCCCGTGACTCGGCTGAGGGCCATGCCCTCCGTGCCAGGGGGCTGGTCGCGCTGCTTCCAGTCGATGAGGAGGTAGTCCGCCATCGGGTCGGACTGCTCGCCCGGATCGAAACCCAGTACGAACCCGACGAAGTCGTCGTCGCTGGCGGTTTCGACCGTCACATCGAACTGGTAGGTAAGGGCCTGGGCATCGGCCCCGATCAAGCCGATGGTGGGCGCGTTGGTGTTGCTGGTCTGGATCCCGCTCAGACCATCGGGGCTGATGATCCAGTTTGCGGAGGCCCCGGGGTAGCTCTGCTCGCTGATCCCGGTGAGGCTCGGTGGGTTGATGCAGGAGTAGCCTGCTTCGATTCCGCAGGCCGAGTCGCAGCCGTCGCCGCTGACCGTGTTCCCGTCGTCGCAAGCTTCGGCGGGCGGCTCGAAGCGTCCGTCGCCACAGACCTGGGCCGAGGCGATGGAGGATGCCGTGGCCAGAGAGAGAGAGAGCGCCAAGGTGCGCAGGGGGTGCGTCATGACTTGCCTCATCGAAGTGAGCCCGCTGCAGGATGGGAGCGGTGGGTCGAACCAGGGGGCAGAGCGAGCCGGCGACCGCCCATTGCAAGGATGGGACCGAGCGATTGCCGGAGGAGTTCCAGTTAGGCTGTCATATAACGCCGTGGGTGCGAGCCATCAATCGTGGGCCGCACCCCACGATCCGCCCTGGGGTCAGTCGCCCGTGGGAGGGATCTGCTGCCAGCGCAGCCCCCGCAGGGTGACCGAGGTCACCGCGCCGGCGAACACCCGCGCGCGGTACCAGCCGAGAGACACGGTCTGCTCGCCGATGCGACCGACCGCTGTGATGTCCACTGGGCCTTCGGGGATGTCCAGGGCCGCGTAGAGGCCGAGCAGGCTCGTGCCCACCATACGTCCCGTGTCCGGCAAGGGGTTGTCGGGGTTGTCGTTGAAGTAGGTCAGGACCTCGGCTTCGGGGAAGGTGCCGGCCTGGGCGAACTCGAGCCGTGTGTCCGAGCAGTCGTGGATCTCTCCGGCGACGACGCCGCTCGTCGAGCGGATGCCGTCGACGAGCCCGGCGGTGAGCGGGATCGAGGTCCAGTCCGAGCTCGAGAGGATGCGCGCGCGGTACTCGTAGCGCGCCACGCCCTGGAAGAGGGGGTCGGTTCGCAGGGTCTCGCATGCGTCGGCGGCGGGCGGGCCGGTTTCGAGGTCCGCGTTCTCCGCCTGCACGTTGTAGCTGTAGATATCGCGCCAGAAGTCCCGGTTGCCGGACGTCTTGATGATCAGGGGCGTCTCGCTGGGGATGTCCGGGATCGCGTAGAACCCGAGCAGGCGTGTCCCCGTTACCATATCGTTCTCGATCTCGTCCTCGGTTTCGGCGCAGGGATCGGCGGTCGAGGCCGTCGCGCTGCCGAGCAAGGCGCCGAGGGTGCCGTCGGGCCCTTCTTCGTAGACTTCAACAGTGATGTTGTCGGCGTCCGCGCCGTTGCCGAAGACGTCGACGACACCGTAGAAGGTCACCCTCTGGACCTCGCCGCGGGTACGGTAGCTCCCCTCCATCATGCAGCCGAGGTCGGGCGCCCCGTCGTTCCCCCCGGCGTCGCAGAAGTCGTCGTCGGGGTTGCGGGAGGTCTCTCCGGTGGCTTCGAGCTGGCTGCAACCGACCCGGTTGAGGTCGAAGGCGTCGGGCGTTCCGGGCGGTGGGGTGGCAGGCTCGGCGACGCACACACAGGCTGTTTCGAGCTCGCCTGCGCCGCAGCGAAGAGCGCCCAGGCAGGTGTCCGCAAAGAGCTCGTCGCCGACGACGCCGTTGTCCGAGACCGCGCCGTCGGCGTCGCCCCCGTCGGCGGTGGCGGCGTCCATGGGTCCTGTGCTGTCGTCGCCGCAGCCGGTCAGAGCGAGCACGAGGAGCGAAAAGAGAAGCGAACGTGTCATCTGAGCCTCCGTCGACGAGAGCCTAGTCCGTGAGCCCTCGCGATAGAAGGCCCTGAATCGCTCCCCGAAAGCTTTGACAGTCCCAGAGCCCCGGGCGATCCTTTCGCCATGGCGCTCATCGAGACCGAGGAAGCGGCCCGGCGGCTGGCGCGGGCCATTGCCAGCGACCTCTCGCTCTACAACGAAGACAAGATCGTCGAGGGGATCACGGGCGACAACCTCTTCGAGGTGCTCGCCGACGAGATCGAGGAAGGCCGCGCGCTCTTCAAGAGCCGTGTCGCGCCCGATCTCTACGCGAAGAACTTCTACGACCGGGCGATCATCGACATCCTCGTGCGCTCCAAGGGCCACGTCGCGTCCGTCATGTGGTGAGCGCCCCCTTCGGGAGTGATCCGCGCAGCGGCTCATGAGCGAGGAAGAGCGCTACGAGGTGAGGCCGGGCGAGGCCGGCGAGCGCCTCGACCGCTTCCTCGTGGCGCGCACGGGGCGCAGCCGCAGTGTGTTGCAGCGATGGCTGGCGGAGGGCCGCGTCGCGATCGATGGGGTGGTCGAGACCCGGTCGAAGGCGAAGGTTCGGGCCGCCGCGGTGGTCGCCTTGCGTCCGGCGCCCCCCCCCGTGAGCGCGGCGGTCCCACAGCCGATCGATCTGGAGGTGCTCCACGAGGACGAGCACCTGCTCGTCGTCGTCAAGGCGCCAGGGATGGTGGTGCATCCGGCGCCCGGGCACCCGGACGGGACCCTCGTCAACGCGTTGCTGCACCGCACCAGCTTCAGCGACGGGGGCGACCCGATGCGGCCGGGCATCGTCCATCGCCTCGACAAGGACACGAGCGGGGTCCTCGTCGTGGCGAGGACGGCCGCCGCCCGCGAAGGCCTCGTCGCGCTCTTCAAGGCGCACGACATCGAGCGCCGCTACGACGCGATCGTCCTCGGCGACCCGCCCGCGGAGCTCACCTTCGACACGCTCCACGGGCGGCACCCGGTCGATCGCAAGCGGTTCAGCTCGCGCGTGACCCGCGGCAAGCGTGCTGTGACGCATCTGAGAGTCAAGGAGCGCTTGCATGGCGCGGCCCTCGTTCGATGCCGTCTGGAGACGGGCCGCACGCATCAGATCCGCGTCCACCTCGCCGACGCGGGCATGCCGGTGCTTGGCGATCCGGTCTACGCGCGCACCCCGAGGGACCCGCGCCTTCGCGCCGCCCACCTCGCTCTCGGCCGCCAGGCGCTGCACGCGAGCGTCCTGGGCTTCGTGCACCCTGTGACCGGTGTACCGCTTCGCTTCGAGGCGCCGCTGCCGTCGGACTTCCGGGCAGCCCTGGAAGCGCTTCGGCGATGAGCGGGGCGGGCGCTCAGCCGGACCTCGCCCGCCGCTGTTCGAGCGCCGGGCCGAGGGTCAGGGCCACGATGGCCAGCAGCACCAGTCCCGCCCCGGCCAGCTGATAGCCGCTGGGCATGGGGACTCCCGCGAGTGCCGCGAGGAGCGCCGAAGCGCAGACGCCAGCGAGGATGCTGGACGAACGGTTCACCGGCACCGAGAAGGTGTTCTCGCTCTTGTCGAGGAACACCAGGGTTCCGAAGATGCCGGTGCCCTGGGAGAGCGCCCCGATGAGCACCGTCGGAAGGAAGGCCTCCGAGGGCAGATGCAGGAAGCCGTCTCGGATCGAGTCCATCCAGGGGCCCTCGCCGACGAGGGCGGCGACGATCAGCAAGACCACCGTCGCGGGGGTGGCGACGAGCTGCTCTTCGACGAAGTAGCGCAGCGTGGCTTCGCGATCGTCGGATTTGGCCAGGCGGCTCATGAAGCGCAGCCGCACGAAGTACGCGGCGAGATAGATCGCGATGTCGAGGGCGCAAGCGGCGGTGATGAGGTAGCCCCCGTCTTCGGAGAAGGCCACGACGAGCGAAGCCAAGCTCAGGGCAAGCCCGACCCAGGAGAACCAGCGGGTTCGGCGACCCGTCAGGGCGTCGACGAGGGGTGCCAGGATCAGCACGCCGCCGCGCATCAGGAGCATGACGAAGACGATGGACACACCGTCGAAGGTGTAGGCGAGGGTCGTGGTCGTGAGGATCGCCGAGGTGCACAAGCCCGAGAGCGCGGTCCATCGGGTCGGGGTCGGGAGCGAGCGGCCTGCGATGACGCGGTGGTGTGCGTACTTCCACCAGCCTGTCGCCGTGAGGAAGGCGAGCATCACCGCCAGGGACGTGAGGGTCGCGATGGGGAGCAAGGTCGGCCCCGGGAGCGGTTCGTCCAGCCCCGGATAGACGCCCTTCGAGAGCGCCTTCGTCAGCGCCGAGTAGGGGACGTAGCAGGCGAAATAACCAAAGGCGAAGAGCCAGATGGCGTGCGTTCCGCCGAGCTGGCGGGAGGGCTTGGCGCTCACGGCGGCATCCTACACCGTCAGGCGATGCCTTTTTGGAGCGGGCGCAACTTCGTCAGCAGGTCCCGCGCTCGGTCGATGGCGTCGCCCTCCGCGTCGTCCTCGAAGCGGTAGCTCAGCTTCATGTCGGGGGTGAGCGTCCAGGGACTCCGCGGCTGGCCCACGAGGGCGATGAGCTTCGCGGGATCCAGCGGCGTGTCCTGGCGGAGGTGCAGCGTCACCCGCTTGGACGTCGCCTGGCAGCCCAACACGCGGTAGTGCCGGAGCGCTGGGCGGAGCCTCATGACCCGCACGAGGTCCAGCGCCTGCCGCGGAGGTGGGCCGAAGCGATCCTCCATCTCGGCGGCGAGGTCTCCGATGGAGTCCTCGTCGGGCAGGGTCGCCAGGCGCTTGTAGAGCGATAGGCGCACCCCGACATCGTCGATGTAGTCGTCCGGGAGGTAGTGCTCCACGTCGACGGTGACCTCCGGGTCGATCTCCTGCTCCAACTCTTCGCCCCGGAGCTGCGCGACGGCTTCTTCGAGCATGTGCACGAAGAGGTCGAAGCCCACCAGCGCCACGTTGCCCGATTGCTCGGCGCCCAGCAGATCGCCAACCCCGCGCAGCTCCATGTCGAGGGAGGCGACCTGGAAGCCTGAGCCGAGCTCGGTAAAGCGCTCCAGGGCCTCGATGCGCTGCCGTGCCTCATCGCTCAGGGTGCTCGGTGGCGGCGTGATGAGGTAGCAGTACGCCCGCTCGCGGCTGCGCCCCACGCGCCCTCGGAGCTGGTAGAGCTGAGCGAGCCCGAACATGTCCGCGCGGTCGATGAGGATCGTGTTGGCGCGGGGGATGTCGAGGCCGCTCTCCACGATGGCCGTCGAGCAGAGCACGTCGAACTGCCCCTCGACGAAGTCCGTCATCGCCCGTTCGAGCTCCCGCTCCTTCATCTGGCCATGGGCGACGCCGATGCGCGCCTGGGGCAGCAGCTCCTGGATGCGGGTCGCGCGCTCGTAGAGGCCCTCGACGCGGTTGTAGACGAAGAAGACCTGCCCGCCCCGATCGAGCTCCCGGGCGATGGCCTCGCGGATGGTGTGGTCGTCCCAGCGACACGCAAAGGTGCGAACGGCCCGCCGATCGACGGGCGGGGTCGCGATGAGCGAGAGGCTCCGCAGCCCCCCGATCGCCATCTGGAGCGTCCGAGGGATCGGCGTGGCGCTCAAGGTGAGTACATCGACATCGGCGCGGAGCTGTTTGAGGCGCTCCTTGTGAACGACCCCGAACCGCTGCTCTTCGTCGACGACGAGCAACCCGAGATGGGCGAAGTGGACGTCCTTGGACAGCAGCCGGTGCGTGCCGATCACGACATCGACGGTGCCATCCTTGAGCCCCTTGAGGACCTCGGCGGCCTTCTCCTTGGAGACGAAGCGCGACAGCACCTCGATCCGGAGCGGGTAGGCCTCGAAACGTTGCCGGAAGCTCTGGAAGTGCTGCTGGGCGAGGACCGTGGTGGGGCAGAGCACGGCCACCTGCCGCCCGCTCATCGCCACTCGGAAGGCCCCTCGCATGGCGACCTCTGTCTTGCCGAAGCCGACGTCGCCACACACCAGGCGGTCCATTGGATGCTCCTGCTCCAGGTCCTCCAGCACGTCTTCGATCGCCTGCGCCTGGTCTGGCGTCTCCTCGAAGGGGAAGGTCGCTTCGAACTCGGCGTAGGCGCGGTCCGGCGGAGGGAGGGGCGGGCGTGACTTCGCCGCACGACGGGCGTAGAGCGCGAGCAGCTCGTCGGCCATCTGGCGGACGGCGGCGCGCACCTTGGCCTTCTTCTTGGCGAAGGTGGATCCGCCGAGCCGGTCGAGCTTGGGCTTGCTCCCTTCACCGGCGTACTTCTGGATCAGGTTCAGCCGCGTGATGGGCAGGAAGAGCTTGTCCTCCTTGGCGTACTCGATGACCAGGACTTCGACTTGGCGCGGGTCCTCGCCGCGCAGCCGCTCGAAGCTGCTCTGCTGAATGGCCTTGCGCTGGATGCCGCGGTAGACCCCGATGCCGTGATCGACGTGGACGACGTAGTCGCCCACCTTGAGCTCCCGCAGGTCTTCGAGGAAGGCCTGGGCGCGCTTGGCCCGCGCTCTTCGTCGCCGACTCCGTCGATGGCTCTTGGTGCCGAAGACCTCCGCTTCGGTGACGAGGACGGTGCCCTCGCTCGCCCAGGCAAAACCGTCGTGGAGTTGGCCGACGACCACCTGCGCCCGTCCTGTCGGGGGACGATCGAGCAGCTCGGGGTCGAAGGGCTGAGGCTTGCTGTCGACGGGGAGGTCGTAGCCTCGGAGCAACGAGACGAGGCGCTCGGCCTGGGTCTGGGTGCGGGCACTGAAGAAGACCCGGAGCCCGAGGTCGAGCCACGCCTTGGTGCGGGCCGCCAGCGGGGTCAGGCCGGAGGAAGCGCCGGCCTGGCGGCGCGCCTTCAGTTCGAGGGTCAGGGGCTTGTGGTCCTCGGCGCCCAGGTCGAGGAGCGCCTCCTCGGCGACGCTCTCGTAGAGCGATAGGGGCGTCTCGCTGCGGCTGGGCGCGCCCCCGACGGCGAGCCGGTGGAGCAGGATGCGCTGGCGCTCTTCCAGGCGGGCGAGGAGCTCTTCTTCGTCGAGGTAGAGGTCGTCGACCTCGAAGGCCGGCGCTCCGTCGGCGACCTTGGCCGCGCGATCCTCCAGGGCCCGGGTTCGCTCCAGCTCCACCGAGCGCGTGACCGAGGTCGGATCGAGGAGCACCGCCGGGGCAGTCTCCGGCACGTAGTCGAAGACCGTTTCGAGGCGCTCGTAGAACGCCGGCAAGAGCCCATCGAGGCCGTAGAACGAGCGCCCGCTCTCCAGGTCGTCGATGAGCGCGTTGCGTCGGCTCGTGGGCACGTTCGCGTCGTCGCAGAGATCGCGCACGCGGCCGACGGCCCGCTTGCGGTCGTCGCCACTGAGGACCGTGTCGCGGACGGGGTGGATGAAGAGGCGATCGACGGCTTCGAGGGTGCGCTGATTGTCCGGGTCGAAGCGTTTGATCGAGGCCACCAGCCAGTCGTCGAGCTCGATGCGCGCGGGGTTGCGCGCTTGAGGCGGAAAGACGTCCACGATGCCGCCGCGGACGGCGAAGGTGCCCGGATCTTCGACGACCGGGACGCGCAGGTAACCGCCGGCGGTGAGGAGCGCGACGAGGTCCTCGCGCTCGAGCTCCGTTTCGACCTCCACGAGGCGCGAGCGGGCTTCGACCGCCGCCCGGGGCGCAACCCGCCGGAGCAGCGCGGGCGCCGAGGCCACCAGGAAGCGCCAGGGGAGCCCGTGGGTCAGGTGGAAGAGCACCGCCAGGCGGTCCATGGCGGCTCGGCGGTCCGGCGCCACGTCGAGGAAGGGGGTGGTGTCGAGGGCAGGCAGGTAGAGCACCCCCTCGGGGACGAAGAACCGTAGGTCCTCGGCGAAGCGGCGCGCCTGGTCGCTGTCGCCGGTCAGGACCAGCGTCGGCCCCATCCGCGGCGCCATGGCGCCGAGGGTGCGGGCGGCGGCTCCCTGGGGGAGACCGGTCAGGTCCAGGCGCGGCGCGCTGAGGCGTTCGAGCAACTCGGCCAGGGTGAGGTCGCTGCGCGCGAGCGCCGCCTCGATGGCGCGGCCTTGTTCGGGAGAGATCACGGGGCGGGTTAAATGCGGCCAAAAGGGCGCGGGCGCCAGCCCTCGGGGCCGGGTCGGAGCGTCGATCGCGAGGGGCCGCTCAGGCGTACTGGATCAGCAGCACCAGCCCGAGGAGCAGGGCGGCCCAAAGCACGGTTGCGCTCGCGGTCCAGGGCTCGCCGAGGTGACCCCGGGGTGGGCGGTGGTGGTAGCCGACCAGGTAGAGGACGGCGTCGCGCGCGTCGAGGGCTCGCGTCCACGCCGCCTGCCGCGCCCAGCTCGCCAGGCCGTAGATCTCCCGGACGACCTTCGGCGCGAGCTTGCGGTAGGTCCAGTCGAAGTCGAGGTTGATCGCGTCGAGCTCCGGCGGGTAGACGCCGGCCTTCATCAGCACCACGAAGGCGAGGCCGGCGAAGAGCAGCAGCTCGAGCATCGTCAGGACGTGGGTGGTCTCGTAGGCGTGGTAGCCGGCGGCGACCTCGGGCGAAGGCAGCAGTGCGTAGAGCGGCTCGGGGAACAAGCCGATGCCGATGCAGAGGGCGGCGGCGATGCCCATGGCGACGAGCATGTGCTTGGGCGCCTCCTGGACACGCCAACCCTGGTCGTGGGCGAAGAAGGTGAAGAAGGGGACCTTGATGCCCGAGTGGTCGCACACGCCTGCGGATGCGAAGAGGAGGACACCAAAGATGATCGTCAGGTGCTCCTCGCCTACCGCGGAGACGATCATGGACTTGGTGACGAAGCCGCTGAGGCCAGGGAAGGCGCTGATGGCGAGGGCCCCGACGATGCAGAAGACCGTCGTCATGGGCATCGACTTGTGGAGGCCCCCGAGCTCCGAAGCCTTGATCGTCCCGGTTCGGTAGAGCACCGCTCCCATGCTCATCAGCAGCAGTCCCTTGTAGAGGATGTGGGCGAAGGCGTGGGCGGCCGCGCCGTTGATGGCGAGCTCCGTGCCGACGCCGACGCCGACCACCATGTAGCCGAGCTGGTTGTTCAGAGAGTAGGCCAGTACGCGCCGAAGGTCGTTCTCGATGACCGCGTAGAAGATCGGGAAAGCGGTCATCGCCGCGCCGATGGGGACGAGCAGCTCCGTGCCGGCGAAGCCACGGGCGAGCGCGTAGATCGCGAGCTTCGTCGTGAAGGAGGCGAGCACGACGGTGCCGCTCACCGTCGCTTCCGGGTAGGCGTCCTGCACCCAGTTGTGAAGGAAGGGGAAGGCGGCCTTGATGGCGAACGCCGCGAGGATCCAGGGGGCGCCGCTCGAAGCCGCGAGGCCGAGGTGGTCGAAGGCCAGCGAGTCCGTTTCGGAGTAGTGGAGCAGCGTGCCGGTGAGCAGGAGCACGCCCGAGCCCACCTGGATGATCAGGTAGCGCATGCCCACCCGGTAGCTCCGCTCGGCGCGGCGTTTGTCGACGACGCCGCGCTGCCAGATGAGGAACACCGAGCTGAGCGCGGTCAGCTCCCAGAAGACGAAGAGCGTGATCAGGTCGCCGGCGAAGGTCGCGGCGATGGCCGCGCCGGCGTACACGAGGGTCGCCACGTGTTCGAGGGCGCCCCGCACGTGCAGCGCGTAGATGCAGCACAGGACCGCCGCGATGTGGAATACGATGCCGAAGAGGCGGCTGAGGCGGTCGACGCGGACGACCTCCAGGGTGTAGTCGAAGAGAGTCGCCGTGGCGTGATGACCGAGCTCGAGGGCCAGGAGCTGGCCGAAGCTCAGCAAGGGGAGGAGCACGACGAGGGCGCTGCGGAGCCGACCTCTGACCAGCGGGACGAGCAGCGCCCCGAGGATCATGATCTCGCCGGGGAAGAGCTGGCCGAGCATGTCGAGGAAGGCGTTCATTCTTCCTCCTCGCGCGGCGCCTCGGGGCCTTCGGGGGTCGAGAGGTGCGCGCCGTCCCGGTCCGTGGGCGCCTCGCCGTAGTAGTCGTTGGGCCGCATCACCACTTTGCGAAGCTGCTTGGCCGTCATGACGAGCCCCACATAAGAGACGAAGCCGACCACGGCATAGAAGCCCGGCACGGCCTCGAGGTCGAAGTGGACGTGCTTGTGGCCAACGAAGTGGAAGACCACGTCGAAGGCGACGAGCCCGACGCACGTGG
>Ga0256832_1003840_pt1 | contig 10210 bp, 6 predicted proteins | sample 134614metaG_FD_190534 | JGI IMG/M metagenome (GOLD analysis project Ga0256832, IMG submission 190534) | Hydrothermal vent microbial communities from Lau Basin, Pacific Ocean - 134-614 | ecosystem: Environmental > Aquatic > Marine > Hydrothermal vents | place: Pacific Ocean: Lau Basin | collected...
TTAAGATTTATCAGCTGCCTGTCTAAACTCACTTCACCCTCTACCGAAAGTGGTTTGTCGCCCTGTTTAATATCCTTATAGGCAAGCTTGCTGGCAGTAACACCAAGCTTCAGGTTTGGCTTGTTGATGGTTCCCCCCAGGTGACCGCTGCCATTGATACTACCAGCGAGCAGTGGCGATAATTGATGCAAATTATTTGCTGCAATTTTCCAGTTGAGATTAAAGGGTTCGCTCGCCTGTCCACTGGCAACTAATTTATTATTGCCTGTTTTTAACATCAGGTTTTTGACCTGGAGAGCACCCGCCTGATTCAGAGCTAATTTTCCTTTTAAGAATAATGTCTCTCTGCCTTGTTTAAATTCCTTGTAAGCCAGATGATTAGCACTCAGATCAAGATTGACCTCGGGCTTGTTAAGCCTGCCCTTGAGCGAGCCGCTTCCCTTGATACTGCCTGCAATGCCCAGGTTTGCCATACTTTTCGGAATAACCTGGCTGATATTTTTGGCATCTACTTTCCATTTCAGGTTAAAGGGTTCATTTGCCCTTCCAGTCAGGCGCACATTGTTATTGCCCAGCTGCACATCAAGATCATCCGTTGTGAGGATTCCCTCACGCAAGCTTATTCCCCCTGCTGCCTTAAGATCAAGTTTTCGTAACTTGCCTTCAAGGGAAATAATCTTGACTTTATTTTCCAGTCTTTTGTCAATGTAGCTTCCGCTATACCGAAGCGTGGTATTTAGTGTCGCCGGCCACTCAGGCAAAAAATCTTTAGTCTTTAGCTGCTCTCCTTCCAGCAGGAAATTCCAGACTATTTCAGGGTTCCAGAGCAGGCGACCCTTGGCATTAACCCTGCCCTTGTCGCCATGCAGGATAATTTTTTCAAAATAAACATGCTTATAGTCCCCCTGTCCCACAAGGTCTATGGTCTGCTTGCCTGATGCGTCATGCCGGTGTTCTATGCTGCCATCAAACTTGTAATTGGTTAGCGTACCCGCAAGCTGAACATCTCCCTTAAAATCGCCTAACTTGGGGTGCTTGAATGAGACGCTTCCCGAGGTTCTAAGGTCATGCGGCTGATCCATATTAAGCCTGCCTTCTGTAACATTAATAAGCAACGGCTCACCGAGTATAATCGGGTTTCCGCTCAAGCGTCTGAAGAACAGCTTGCCATCAGTAATGGTTACTTTTTTTAACTGAATATTTTTTATTTGAAAAAGTAAATCCCTGCTTCCCGGATCATCAGGAATATCCTGGGTAATTTGCAATGAATCCAGTTGCACCAGGTGGGCATTAAGATTCAAAGGCAAGCCAAAATTTGGTAAAGAGGTGACATCACCGCCTGAACTACCCGTGTTTTCTAGGTTGATATTCAAACGTCCGGCAGTCACTTTTTCTGCAACCAGCCTGCCACGATCCGTATCATAATACTGAATCTTTAAATCCACATCGCTAAGCGAAATACTGTCTCCATCATCCCACTTGATTTGGTCAATATGCAGACCAGACAGAAGGCTCCCTGAAACTCCCCTGATTGTCAGTTCTTTTAATGACGAATCAGCAACCGTAGCCAGCATTTTGACACCAAATGGCGTCAAAAAAAGCACGACAGAAAGCAGCAGCACAAACAGGGTCGCCACCATCAATAAAGACAAAGGCGAAAACAGGTAGTCGTTTAAATGCTTTCTCACAGGTCAGAACCTATGCTCAGATGCAAATGGGGATCTTTAAAGTCATCCCGGGGAAAGCCAATATCAATGCGCACCGGACCAATCGGTGACTTGTAACGAGCGCCCACACCCAGTCCGGTGTATAATTTGTAGTCACTCCAGTCATGAAACGCATTGCCGGTATCAACAAATGCCGCTACACTCCATTCATCAGTAATCGGGTACTGGTATTCAAGACTTAAGTTGAGTAAATTTTTACCGCCTAATACCTTGCCAGGACGCTCGGGATCAGGCTCTCCAAGACTTTCATAAGAATAGCCACGCACACTATTGCCCCCGCCAGCAAAAAAGCGCAAGCTTTTGGGTAGGTTTCCAAAGTTGTTTACAGCCGTCGCACCCAGATGAAACCTGCCGATAAAACGGGATTTTCCCAGTGTTGTGATCGCTTTGCCGAGTATTTCTCCCTGTAATATATCCTGATCACTTAAAAGGCTTTTACCCGCAGCCTTTAAGGATAATTTTAATCTCCAGCCATAACTTGGATAAAGCAGATTGTCCGCGCTGGTTTTTTCCAGTCCTACGCCAAAGAGTAGCGTATTGGTACTTTTTCCTACAACATTGGTTTTATCAAGCAACAAGCCAATAGACTCGGTGCGAATCCAGCCATTATCATGTTTGCGCGTATAGATTCCGCCAATATTGATGCTACGGCTGCGTACATCGCCGTTTTTATCCTGCTTCAGGTCAAAATTATAAACAAGATGATTGTCTTCCGGATTTTTTCGGGGGCTCACCAGTTTTAAGGATAAACCAGAGAGGTTTTCCGCGTACTGTGCTTTTACCTTGAGCTTTTTGCCAGAATTTCCTGTCCAGCGGCGATCCATTTCAGCAGAAATTCGTCCACCTGTATCCGAGCCATAACCAACCTTGAACTTATAGGCATTTCGCTTGTTTCGCTCCAGTGTTATCTTGATTGGAATCTGATTATTTTTTGCCTGATCATGCAATACATCGACTTTAACCAGTTTAAAATAACCGCTTTGCTGTAATAATTGCTGTTGTCTGATCAAATCCTCTGTTTTATAAACCGCACCCTGCTTGAGAATAAGGAATTTGCGAATTGCCTTGTCTGACAGAACTTCCTGGTCAATATTGATTTTTCCGTAGCGGTAACGCTTTCCCGTATTCATAACCAGATTAATGCGTGCCTGGTGGGTGAGGGGGTTTACGGTAATAATGTGTTTGCTAAATTCTGCATCAAAATAGCCCAGCGACAGGGCAGCTTCTGAGAGACTGGTTTTATAATCAGTGTATTTCTGATGATTAAACTCATCCCCGATTTCATAAGGGCGTTTTTTCAGTATCTCCAGTATTCTGGGCTGAAAACTACCTTCTCCCGTCACCTGGATATTTTGGGAGACTACTTTAACAGGGCGACCCGGAGTAATTCTTAAACGCAACTTCCAGCAACCATCAACCATTTTTCCGCCAGAACGAAACTCTGCATCATAATAGCCAAGCGCGCGGGATGCCTTGCGCAGGTGTTTTTTTACGGTTGTAAAAAACTGCTTGACTTCAGCACGATCTGCCCTGCATTCAGGAATTGTCAGTGGCATGTGTAATTCAATATTTTTCTTTAGCTCACCCTCAACCCCGCTTACCGTTATACTGGCAAGACGTGTTGCGTTTGCACTATCTTTGTCTTTGGTTTTGTTTTTAGCGGCAGCGAGTACCGCTGCCGCAGCAAGCTTTTCCTTTTTCGACAGCTTTGCCTCTACTGATACCGACAAGGGGATCAATAGCAAACAGGTAAAAGTGGCTAGAATTTTTGCTGTCATAGAGTGGAATTACTGCTCAAAACACCAGCGAAGCAGAGCATTTTGTATTTTGGCACCTCGTCCTCCTCCGGTTTTTTTACCGTTGTGCTGTATCACTATGACCAGGCGCTTGCCACTGCGGTTCAGCATATAACCGGAAATTGCAGTCACATAATTCAGCGTTCCGGTTTTTAAATGGCTGCGTCCACGCAAATCTTCACGTCGAAAGCGGTTAACCAGTGTGCCATCAACCCCGGGCAAGGATAACGATGCCATAAATTCGGGCATATAGGCATCACGATAGGCTGTTTCCAGCAGTGAACCCATTTGCCGTGCGGTGATTTTTGCGATTCTTGATAAACCTGATCCGTTTTCCATTTGTATACCGTTAGTATTAATATTATTTTCGGCTAGTATCTGTAAGATTGCGCGACGCCCTTTTTCCGGAGTCGCAGGCGCGCCATAGCGTCTGGCACCCAAAGTTAACAATAACTGTCGTGTCATCACATTATTGCTCCATTTATTAATCAGACGTATCTGTTGACCCAGTGTGGGTGAGCTATACACATGAAAACGCTCATCCCCTGACTGAACCCGTCCGATTTTTAAATGCCCTTTCAAAACCCCGTGTAAATCAGTCCAGAAATCACGAAACGCATTAAACGCATGTTCTTCTGGTGTAGAAACGCTACGCAGAATAAATTGCTGCTTGCAATCTGCCGCATAGTTACCCTTGATAACCAGTTTCCCCGATTTATTTCTTGAAAATTTTGGTCTGTAATGTGATTTACGACATTTTCCCCGCGTAAGCTTTATCTGGTTATCAAAATCAAAACCGATAATCTTTGGCAATGGAATAACATCGACACGACCCCATGAATTTTTTTTCTTGTTCTTGTTTTTCCCCTGTTTATTTTTTTTTCTTGTTATAAGGTCAGACGCTTGCTTGTTCTTGTTTAAAACAGGTCTGAATAAAAACCGTGTCGCCTGAAAATTAAACATCAGTGCCGACACCTGTGCATTATAAACCCTAAATGGTTTTCCATCAAAGGCGCCCGGATCATAGGCAGGTAATGAAAAATAGCTATTGTCTATAATCACATCGCCCTGAATCTCCTTTAAGCCTTTGTCTCTCAGTGTTTTTACCAGTTTCCAGAAGTTTTCATAAACCAGAAAGGGATCGCCATAACCCTTTAAAATCAGGTCACCTGCCAATACGCCATCTTCCAGCTTTCCCCGCAGCCAAACCTCGGTACGCCAGGAGTAATTGGGTCCGAGTTCCTTCAGTGCGGCATAGGTTGTAAGCAGCTTCATTGTCGATGCCGGACTGCGCAACACATCCGCATTATGTTCCAGCAACGGTTTGCTGGCGTTTAAATCACGCACATAGATGCTTATATTTTCTTCCGGAATTTTGTATTTTTTTAAAACATTCTTTATAGAACTAGGTAATGCCTGCGCTGGCTTTGGTTCATTTTCTGCGTCAAAGTGCATTTTGGCCAGAGCCGGAGCGCTCTTTTTGGCATTAGTTGTTTTTTTTGAATTTTCTGTATTGTTTTTTATCGTATCCTTTGTCGTATCTTTGGCATACGCAGGTACAGACAAGGCACACCAGGAAAGAACCAGAGTGACAAGAAAACAGCGCCATAAATGCACCTTTTTAAGATTAAAATCCATCCCCTTATATATTCCTCGTTGTTGTCGTAGTTTATTGTAATTGTAAATTTTATGAAGCTTCACAGAGTCAGGCTCAAGTCACCAAGGACAGCACCTTAATTAAACGATTTTCGCAATATTGCCAGCGCAGGTCAAAATCACAGAGTTTCATGGCGTAAACTCGCTCGCTGACCACGCCCTGTTGATACGAAGGTCGCGGATCAAGCTGTAATATTTCCTCAATCATTTTTTTGAGTGCCTTGCCTAAACGCTGTTCAGCCTGTTGGCACTGCCTTAATGCCAGTGGTGTAAATTCAACCTGCATCTTGATTTGTGGCTTGCTGCTGGCAAATCCGCCTTTTGCTTCAGGCAGTGCGTCAATGTAGGGCAGATAGGGTTTGATGTCCAGAATCGGCGTTTTATCCAGCAAATCACAGGAACCAAGCTGCAAGACTATGCCTGATTGCCGCTCTTCGATGCCTAATAGTTCCACCACCGACAAACCGACGGGATTGGGTCGAAACGGAGAGCGCGAGGCGAAAACACCCACCCTGGTATTACCGCCCAGACGCGGTGGTCGCACCATTGGCTGCCATCCCTGTTGCAGGTTCTTGTGAAAAACAAAGCTCAGCCAGAGATGTGAAAAACCTTGCAGGGAGCGCACACTTTCTTCAGAAAACTGCTTGTCCAGATGTAATTCAGCCGTAGCTGTTTTTACCAGACCAGGTTGTCGTGGAATGCCGAATTTCTCCTTGAAGCAGGATGAAATCGTAGCAATAGCGGAAAAGTGGAATGTCTCTGGCATAATTAATATTTCAAGTTTCAGAGTTCAAATCTAGCGTTACGCAGAGGAACACAGAGATATTCGCAGAGAGCCGCAGAGATTGTAAAAAAGAGGGAAAACAATTTACACTTTTTTCGTTTGCACACTTCCTTCGTTTGCTACATTTTTATAATGTTAACTCCGTGGTTCTCTGCGAAAAACTCTGCGACTCTCTGCGTTACTTAAACTGAATGGCTGGAATCAATGTTTCTATGCTGTTTTTGAACTCCGAAACTTGAGTTGCGTAGGGTTGGTGCAGCCATGCGCAAGCAACCGAATCTTGGTTGCTTGCGTAAACTCCAGCAACCCTACAATACATGCTTTGTCTTCTGTTCCTCAGTCCTGCGCTACCCATCCCCCCCTTTTTTTATATATTTTACTCAGACTCAGGTGCCAGTTTTTGTTTTAGTATCTGATTAACCTGTGCCGGGTTTGCCTTGCCTTGTGATGCTTTCATTACCTGCCCGACAAAAAAGCCAAATACCTTGTCTTTTCCGCTGCGATACTGCTCGACCTGTGCCTGGTTATTGGCAATGATTTCATCAATCATTGCTTCAATCGCGCCGCTATCCGTGATTTGTTTCAAGCCTTTGCTTTCAATAATATCATCGGCAGTGCTTCCCTCGCCTTCCCATAGAGCCTGAAAGACCTCTTTGGCAATTTTTCCCGAGATCGTTTTATCGGCGATACGCTTGATTAAGCCGGTCAGCATTTCGCTGCTCACAGGTGAGTCTGTAATCAGCAAATCATGGTTGTTCAAATGACTCGATAGTTCTCCAATCACCCAGTTAGCCGATAATTTTGCTTCGCCGCTGTCTTTGGCAACCGCTTCAAAATAATCTGCCACGGCACGATTCGCAGTCAACACACCTGCATCGTAATCACTTAGCCCATATTCCTGCATAAAGCGTTTGAACTTGACCTGCGGCAATTCCGGCAGACTGGCTCGAACCTCATCAAGAAATTCATCGGTAATTTCAACAGGTAACAGGTCTGGATCGGGGAAGTAGCGGTAATCATTGGCTTCTTCCTTGGAGCGCATTGAGCGTGTCTGGTTTTTATCGGGGTCGTAGAGGCGTGTTTCCTGTATGACTTCGCCACCTTCTTCAAGCAAATCAATCTGGCGTTCCACTTCAAGATTAATAGCCCGCTCCACAAACCGGAAGGAGTTGATATTTTTTAGCTCGGTGCGTGTTCCAAATTCTTTCTGACCTTTGGGGCGTACCGATACATTGGCATCGCAGCGAAACGAGCCTTCCTGCAAGTTGCCATCGTTTATTCCCAGATATTGCACCAGCTCGTGAATTTTCTTCATATAAGCGACCGCTTCTTTGGCTGAGCGCATATCCGGCTCTGAAACGATTTCCAGCAAGGGCGTTCCGGAACGGTTCAAGTCAATCCCTGTCATGCCGGCAAAATCTTTATGAAGTGATTTTCCTGCATCCTGTTCAAGATGAGCACGGGTGACGCCGATACGCTTGCTTTCACCATTCTCCAGAGTGATATCAATATGTCCCAGTTCAACAATCGGCTTGTCAAACTGGCTGATCTGGTAGCCCTGCGGCAGATCAGGATAAAAATAGTTTTTACGCGCAAACACATTGCCCCTGCCAATCGGTGCGCCAATTGCCAGACCAAACATGGCAGCCATGCGAACCGCTTCGGCATTGAGTACAGGTAGAACCCCCGGCATTGCCAGATCAACAACATTAGCCTGGGTGTTTGGCTCTTGCCCGTATTCAGTTGAAGAGCCTGAGAATAGTTTAGATTTGGTTGATAGCTGGGCGTGTATTTCCAGCCCGATTACAGTTTCCCATTCCATCTTATTTCTCCCCCCCAAACTGTGCAGGTAGCTGCTTGTGGTAATCAGTTGCCTGCTGGAACTGGTGTGCAATATTCAGCATTTTGGCTTCTTCAAAATAATTGCCGATAATTTGCAAACCTACGGGCATATCGTTTGCCTTGCCTGCGGGAATCGACATTCCGGGCAAACCCGCCAGATTAAGCGACAAGGTATAAATATCAGCAAGATACATGCTGATCGGATCATCTGTTTTGGCACCAATTTTAAAGGCGGTTTCTGGTGAGACAGGTCCCATAATGACATCGACCTTTTCAAACGCCTGCTTGAAGTCATTACTGATCAAACGCCGGATTTTTTGCGCTTTCAGGTAGTAGGCATCATAGTAGCCTGCCGACAGCGCGTAAGTGCCCGTCATAATACGACGCTTGACTTCTGTGCCAAAGCCTTCGCCACGCGAACGCATATACATATCTGTCAAATCTTTTGGATCTTCACAACGATAACCATAACGCACACCGTCAAAGCGTGACAGGTTGGAAGATGCTTCTGCCGGAGCAATCACATAATAGGAAGGAATCGCCAAATGCGTATTCGGCAGGCTGATGTCAATGATTTCAGCGCCCAGTTTTGTGTATTCCTGGAGTGCTTCCTGAATCACAGTGGCAATCTTGTTATCCAGACCTTCGCCAAAAAATTCTTTGGGTACGCCAATCTTCAAGCCTTGTATCGAGTCATTCAGGGTTGCAGAAAAATCTGGCACCTGATGCTCAACGCTGGTTGAGTCTTTCGCGTCAAATCCGGCAATTGCAGCAAGCACCAGGGCGCAATCTTCGGCATTTGAAGCAAACACACCGCCCTGGTCAAGGCTCGACGCATAGGCAATCATGCCGTAACGTGAAACCCGTCCGTAGGTTGGTTTAATGCCCGTCACCCCTGTTAGTGATGCTGGCTGGCGGATGGAGCCGCCGGTATCGGTTCCCAAAGACACTGGCGCAAGTTTGGCACAAACAGCCACCGCACTGCCACCGGATGAACCACCCGGTACACGCTCCAGATCCCAGGGGTTTTTAACCGCGCCGTAATAGGAATTTTCATTGGATGAGCCCATCGCAAATTCATCCATATTGGTTTTTCCCAGCATTGGCATACCCGCCGCCGTCAGTTTTTCAACCACAGTGGCATTATAGGGCGCGATAAAATTATCCAGCATTTTTGATGCACATGAGGTACGAATACCATCGGTACAGAATAAATCCTTATAGGCGACAGGGATGCCAGTCAAGACCCCTGCTGTGCCCGCAGCAATCGCCTCATCCGCCTTGTTTGCAGCCGCCAGAGCCTGTTCTTCTGTTACTGTAATAAACGCATTGAGTTCATCATCATATTTTGCTATGCGTTGCAGAAAATACTGGCTGAGCTCAACACTGGAAAAATCACCGTCTTTTAAACCGGCACTTAGTTCTGTTAATGTTTTGTTTATCATGTTATTCGCCTTAATCCAAAACCTTGGGCACCAGGAACAAACCGTCTTCCTTGAGTGGTGCATTTGCCATAAGCTTGTCGCGCTGATTGGTCTCGGTCACCACATCATCCCGCAAGCGTTGCATGGCGTTTTGAGGATGCGCCATCGGCTCGATGTCATCGGTTGCAGCTGCATTCATCTGCTCAACCAGACCAAAAATACTGGAAAGGTCCTCGGAATATTGCTCGACATGCTCTTCCTCAATTGAAAGACGTGCAAGATAAGCGATTTTTTTTACTTCTTCTGGAGATAGGGACATGATTCACCCAATGATTAGTGCTTAAAAATTTGTGCTTTAAAATTGAGCGAGAATCTAACATAAAAACAATAAAAAGCACAGATAAACGGGCTTGTACCCAATCAAGCCAAACTTGATGGAGTGCTAACACTCTTTGGGGCGCAATAAACTGACTAATTTTGCATTCCCCATCGCAAGGTTCTGCCAGGTATCGTTTAGCGTGATTTTGGCGACGTTTCCGGTGGTAAACAACTTGCCGTTTTGCTGTGCATAATCCTGCCAGATTGACTCGCCACAAAGATGCAGTAGCAAATCCTCTATCGAGGGGTTATGCCCCACCAGCATAATGCTGCTGGTGGTTTCCGCCTGCTTGCTTAAAAGATGCAGTAGAGTCACCATGTAGGCGGCATAAACCTCCCTGTTCCAGGTTATCTGCTCTTTGCTGACACCGAGGTGTTTACACAAAACCTGGCAGGTCTGACTGGCGCGAATTGCAGGAGAAGTAATCACAAGCTCAGGCTTCCAGCCCCGTTTGGCAAGCTCAGCACCTATTTTTTCTGCATTATGCTGCCCCCGCTTGCTCAGAGGTCGCTGATAATCATTCGGCGCACCGCTATTCCACGAGGATTTGGCATGACGCGCAAGATAAAGTGTTTTTTCGATTGTTGACATGCTGGAGGGTT
>Ga0256832_1003841_pt1 | contig 10208 bp, 8 predicted proteins | sample 134614metaG_FD_190534 | JGI IMG/M metagenome (GOLD analysis project Ga0256832, IMG submission 190534) | Hydrothermal vent microbial communities from Lau Basin, Pacific Ocean - 134-614 | ecosystem: Environmental > Aquatic > Marine > Hydrothermal vents | place: Pacific Ocean: Lau Basin | collected...
AAGCGTTCCACATTAGACGCGGTAGCGTCCACATTAGACGCGGTAGCGTCCACATTAGACGCGAAGCGTCCACATTAGGCGCGAAGCGCCCACATTTCCCTATCTTAGCCCCACCAAGCACCAACCACCATGCTATCCATACAAACCGACGAATACTACATGCAGCAAGCCCTGGGCGAAGCCGAACAGGCTTATCGGGAGGGAGAAGTGCCCGTAGGCGCCATAGTCGTCTGTGAGGGGCAGATCATTGCCCGGGCCCACAACCAGACCGAGCGGCTGAAGGATGTTACGGCCCATGCAGAAATCCTTGCGCTCACGGCAGCCTCTCAGCATCTCGGCAGCAAATACTTAGACAAATGTACGCTCTTCGTAAGCCTTGAGCCCTGCCTCATGTGCGCCGGCGCCCTCGCCTGGGCACAATTGGGGCGCCTGGTCTATGCCGCAGCCGACGACAAACGCGGCTTCATGCGCATCGGCAAAAGCGCCCTCCACCCCCGCACCGAAGTACTGTACGGACTGATGGAAGAAGAAGCCTCCGCACTGCTCAAAAAGTTTTTTGCTGAAAAGAGGAAAGTATAACAACGAAGGTTCATTAAGAACGCGGGAGGCCCACCCCTTCAGGGGCCGGGGGCGCGGGAGGCCTTATGGTGCATAGCTTATCGCAAAGCATATAACAAAAACACCCGGTTAAAATATCGTTAAGTTTTGCTCATCTGCTCATCCTGAAACAAGGCTTCAGGCGTTCCGCTTGTGTAAACTATTGGGAGTCTGACACATCACAAAACCAAACGATATGAAAAACACGCGCTTATTCCTTCTGGCCTTTGGCGTGCTGCTCTTTGCTTCCTGCAGCGATCGCCTCGTACCTTTCACACAAGACCTCTATGAAGAATACCGCTGGACAGACGAAGACCTGCAAAAAATTCAATTCTATCTTTCTCAAGATATCTTGCTTTATCGCACGATCAAATCGGGCGATACGGAGATCACCAGAGGTGAAATCAGGATTCGCGATGGTGTCAAAGTAGAAGAAATCGTCATTCCTGCAGGCACACCCGGGGTTTTTCTCTTCAGCCCCAAAGCCAATCGCATGGCCATCAGCTTTGAAGATGGCGACAAGTACTTCCTCATGTTTGGCCCCAACGAAAAACTGGATGGCCGCTACGTACTGCTGGCTGACAAATGGGAAAAACACCAGGGCACCGTTACCTATGGGGGCAGTTGGTACAAAGTAGATGCCTCAGACGCCTTTGCCGGCCTCATGGTCAACCTCAAGCGGGCACGAAAAGTGCAGGTCAAACGACGTGTGGCAGAGGGCCGCACAGTAGAATAAAAAACAAGGGAGGTTTTGTGAGCTGCGTCTCGCAAAACCTCTTTCAATATCTTACCTTTGCGGCACAACGACAGCCGCTATGCCAAACAAAGCCTTCCTCATCATCCTCGACGGCTGGGGCCTGGGGCCCAAGCCCGAAGCCGACGCCATCCGCCAAGCCCATACGCCCTGCTTTGACAAGCTCATGACTGAGCAACCTCACAGCACACTCGTCACTTACGGAGAAGCCGTCGGTTTGCCGAAAGGCCAAACGGGAAACTCCGAAGTCGGCCACCTCAACATCGGCGCCGGCCGCATCGTCTATCAGGAACTCACCCGCATAGATAAAGCCATAGAAGACGGCTCCCTCGAAAAAAATCCCCTGCTGCAGGAAGCCTTCCGCATAGCCCGCGAAGAAGACAAATCCCTGCACTTCATGGGGCTGGTCTCCGACGGCGGCGTACACTCCCACATCAACCAGCTCATCGCACTCTGCCACATGGCTGCCCGCGCCGGCGTCTCACACATCTTCATCCACGCCTTTACAGACGGACGCGATACCGACCCCCAATCGGGCATCGGATTCCTCCATGAACTGCAGAAAAGCTGCAAGGGCAAAGCCCAAATCGCCACCGTCACAGGCCGCTACTACGCCATGGACCGCGATAAGCGCTGGGAACGCACCAAACTGGCCTACGATGCCCTCGTGCATGCCAAAGGCACAGCGACCTCTCCGGAACAACTCGAAAACACCATCCGCCAACGCTATGAAAAGGGCGAAACCGATGAATTCCTCAAACCCATCATCCTCACCAATAAAAGCGGACAGCCCCTGCCGCGCATCCAAAACGGCGACGTAGTCATCAATTTCAACTTCCGTACCGACCGGCCACGCCAGATCACCGACATGCTCACCCAACGCGATATGCCCGAATACGGCACCCAAAAACTCCGCATCCACTACCTCACCATGACCCGCTATGACGATCGCTTCAAAGACGTCCACGTGCTTTTCGAAAAGGAAAAACTGCGCAACACCATAGGAGAAGTGATCGCCAAAGAACAACTCACCCAATTGCGCATAGCCGAAACCGAAAAATACGCCCACGTTACCTACTTCTTCTCCGGCGGCCGCGAAGAACCCTTTGCCGGCGAATCCCGCATCCTCATCCCCTCCCCCAAAGACGTTCCCACCTACGACTTCAAACCCGAAATGAGCGCACCCGAAGTAACCGAAGCCGCCATCCGCTTCATCGAAGAACACCAACCCGACTTCATCGTGCTCAACTACGCCAATGCCGACATGGTCGGCCATACCGGCGTCTTCAAAGCAGCCATGAAAGCAGCCGAAACCGTAGATGAGTGCCTCTGCCGCCTGCTGGCTACGGCCAAAAAATACCAATACGAACTCCTCATCATTGCCGACCACGGCAATTCCGACTACATGATCAATGAAGACGGCTCACCCAATACAGCTCACACAAAAAACCCCGTCCCCTGCATCTACATCGGCCGCCGCGACCGCCAGGTGCAAATAAAACCCGGCAGCCTCCCCGACATAGCCCCCACCCTGCTCGAACTCATGGAACTGCCCAAACCCACAGAAATGACGGGAAATTCGCTTGTATCTTAAACAACAATGGTTCATTAAGTTTTGAGATGGCAATATGCCCAAGTTTCAGCAAATATTCAATGCATCTTTTATTTTTTTCCAACTCAGGCCCGATTTCAAAGTTACATGAAATAAATGACACCATCTGGCAATTGAACCTTTGTAAGAGCCCATCTCCGATCCCCGAGCTGGAGCCAAAGCGGAAGATCGGGGAGCGGATTTTTGAAGATTCGCTTATCCTCCTATGGGGCCGGCTCGGGAGACAGCCAATAGGGACGTGATAGAACGCGGGCTTCGGCAAACTCAGCCTGACAGATGACGCGGATGACGCGGGTTTTCGCGGATTTTTTAGCCGGTTCAACTTGATAGCTTGGTTTCTGATGGAGACAGGTAGCCAAAAACTTAATGAACCATTAAAACAAACTAAACGTTAAATTTTTCCCCATAGGCAACTCTCTCTACAAACCACTCGTCTTTCCTGTCGTAAGCCCATCCCGATGAAATGGCAGCATGCCAACTAAAGTGTAACTGCCCGAAGAGCAGATACGTCTGCCTCTCGATGCAAAAACTTTAACGACACACCCAACATTTATGAAGCTGTTTTACCCCTTCATCTGTTTTGCCTTATGCTTTCTCCTCGCCACCGGCCCGGCATCCGCCCAACAAAAATTCACCATCAGCGGCTATGTGCAGGATGCAGATAGCGGCGAAAAACTCATCGCCGCCACGGTCTTTGACCTGCGCTCCAAACAAGGTACCGTTACCAACACCTATGGCTTTTTCAGCCTTACCCTGCCGGCGGACAGCGTTGATCTGCTGTTCTCTTACGTAGGCTATGAAGCTCAAAAACTGAGCTTCCTGCTCGACCAGAACCTCCAGCTCAACATCAGGCTCTCCCAAGGACAAATCCTGCAGGAAGTAGAAGTCGTAGCCGAAAAAGTAGATCGCATTGAGCGCAACACCCAAATGAGCCAGACCACCGTGCCCGTAGAGCAAATCAAAAAACTTCCCGCCCTCATGGGTGAAGTGGACATCTTCAAAACCCTGCAACTGCTGCCGGGCGTGCAATCCGGAGGCGAAGGCCAAACCGGCCTGTACGTGCGCGGTGGCAGCCCCGATCAAAATCTCGTACTGCTCGACGGCGTACCCGTCTATAACGCCTCTCACCTGCTCGGCATCTTCTCCGTCTTCAATGCCGATGCCATTCGAAACGTAACCCTCACCAAAGGAGGCTTCCCTGCGCGCTATGGCGGTCGGCTCTCCTCGGTGCTCGAAATCAACATGAAAGAAGGCAACCTCAACAAATGGCAGGGCGAAGGCTCCATCGGACTGATCTCCTCCAAAATCACCCTCCAGGGGCCCATCCAAAAAGACAAAACCTCAGTGCTGCTCTCAGCTCGGCGCACCTATGTGGACCTCATCGCCCGCCCCATCATCAAAGCAGCAGCCAAAGCAGAAGGCATACAAGTCAGGCCCCAATTGTATTTCTACGACCTCAACTTCAAGATGCAACACCGCATCAACGACAAACACCGCCTCTACGCCAGTTTCTACTCCGGCTCCGATCGCTTCTTCTTCACCTACAAAGAAGACGGTTTCGGATACGATTTCGAATCTTCCGGAGGCATCAACTGGGGCAACATCATCTCCGCCCTGCGCTGGAACTGGCAGCTTTCGCCAAAATTATTTGCCAACACCACCCTCACTTTCAGCGATTACACCATAGACATCATCTCAGAATTCAAGGAAACCAATACCGGCCTGGGTGAAACTTCTGCCTTTTCGGCAAAATACATATCGGGCATACAGGATTTTGCCGCCAAGGTGGATTTCGACTACCTGCCCCTGCCCAACCACTTCGTTCGCTTTGGAGCTTCTGCCATTCGCCATACGTATCGCCCGGGGGCGCTGACCATCAATGCGGAATTTGAAGAGACGCAATTCGACACCCTGCTCGGCTCCCAAAATCTGCACTCTTTCGAATACGACGCTTATCTCGAAGACGACTTCCACTGGAAGCGCTTTTCTGCCAACCTCGGCCTGCATGCTTCGCTCTTTCAGGTCAACGACATCTACTACCCCTCCCTGCAACCCCGCCTTGGCCTGCGCTTCATGGCTACCGACAAACTCGCCATCAAGGCCTCCTACAGCCAAATGCGCCAGTACATCAACCTGCTCACCAGCGAAGCCCTCAGCCTGCCCACCGACCTCTGGGTGCCCAGCACCGAACGTGTGAAACCCCAAAAATCCTGGCAGGCAGCCCTCGGCCTGGCACAAACCATACGCGACGATTGGGAGCTAAGCGTAGAGGCCTACTACAAACAAATGGAAAACGTGCTCTCCTTCAAAGAAGGCGCCAGCTTCCTGCTCGGCCTGGAAAGCGACTGGCAGGACAAAATCACCCAGGGCAACGGCCAGGCTTATGGCGTGGAGCTGTTGCTCCAAAAGAAATTCGGACGCCTCTCCGGCTGGATAGGCTATACGCTTTCCTGGAATTGGCGCCAATTTGACGAAATCAATGGAGGCAAACGCTTCCCCTTCCGCTACGACCGCCGCCACGATGTCTCTATCGTTGCCACCTATGAAATCAACGACCACATCACCCTCTCCGGAGCCTGGGTCTATGGCACCGGCAATGCCGTTACCCTGCCCATCTACCAGTACAACTACTACTACACCACCATAGAAACCCTCGGAGAGAAAAATGCCTTCCGCATGAGCGACTACCACCGCCTCGATCTCAGCATCACTTTCTTCAAAAAGAAAAAGCGCTACGACCGCCGCTGGGTACTTGGCGCTTACAATGCCTATAACAACCACAACCCCTACTTCATCCTCGCCACTACCCTATACGACCCCCTGACCGGCGATGAGAAACGAGTCTTCAAGGAAATCAGCATCCTGCCCGTCATCCCCTATTTCTCCTGGCAGTTTAGCTTCTAAATCAAAAATTTTTGAGAGACCTTCCTCCCCACGCAACTAAAATCAACCACAAATGAAAAATATAAGCCATATCAGCATAGCAACAGGCCTCCTGCTCCTCATCCTGAGCAGTTGCAACAATTTCGAACAGGTCGTGGATGTTGACATCCCCGAGCACAAACCGGCTATTTCCCTGAGTGCTGAATTTGGCTCTTTAGACACCGCACTCGTCCTCTCAGTCGGGCGCAGCGCAAGCATTCTCGCCTCTTACGAAGAGCTGGAATTAGACGTAACACCCGAAATCAAACTCTTTCGCAACGGAGAATTGCTCACCCAAGATTTTTACTGCGAATACTCCGGCTGCATCCATGAGTTAAACCAACCCCTCGGCTCTGCTGAAGATACCTACCGCCTCGAAATCTCCGCCCCCGGCTGGGAAACTGCGAGCAGTACACAGAAAATGCCGCCGCTTCCGGTCATCAAAGATGCTCAATTCACCCATGAAGGCACCCTTGATCCCGAGGGCTATCCCGCAGATGAATGGGCTGTGCTTATTCAGGACCCGCCCGATGAAGAAAACTACTACGCCATCAGCACCCTCTCGGTTAGAAGAGAGTTTGACGGCACAGATACCCTGCTTTACATTTCTAACTATACGCCTTACAGCTTAGACCCTGCTACTTCTGTAGCCTATGGCGCTTCCAGTGCTGCGCTCATCCTCAGCGATGCCGCTTTCAATGGCTCGGAGTACTGGCTGCGCATGTATAGCTACCCCCAGGATACCAGCAATCTGGAATTCCTCGCCCTTGAAATAAGCAGCCTCACCAAAGATGCCTACCTCTTTTACAAGACCTTTACGGCTTATCAGGAAAATGAACTCAACCCCTTTGCCGAGCCCGTAGTCGTCCACCAAAACATCGAAAACGGACATGGCATCTTCATCCTGAGAAACACGATAATAGAAGAAGTGTCCTTCTAACAAACATGGCAAAATGCCGGTATTTTATCTCTGGCCTCAAGCTCAATCCCCCCACAAAAACGCCTCATCATCCAACACTGCCTCCGGATCGGGCTGTGCCAGGATGCGCTCAAACAAGGCGTCTTGCAAAGCCTGCTCTTTGAGCGCTTTGGAGTAAGGCTCATGGCTGAAGCTCACCATGGAGTAAACCGGCATGAAGCGATCGGGGTATTTTTTGTACAGCTCTTTTTCCAATTTTTTGCGCAGCAAAAAGCGGGGGTCGGCCACCAGGTCGCGCATTTCTATAAAGTTGCGCAGGGCCAGGTCGGCTATGGCATCCGCATCATCGGGTCTTGTATCGCTGAAGGCAGAAATAATCTCCTTCCAGTCTTTGCCCTCTTGCAGCATCTCCCACAGCAGGCTGCAATCTTCAAAACCGGCATTCATGCCCTGGCCGTAAAAGGGCACAATGGCATGGGCAGCATCTCCCATCAACAAGGTATTCCCGCCCTGTTGCCAGGGGCGACAGCGTATGGTTGCCAAAGTGCCCGTCGGGTTTTCAAAAAAGTCCTTTTGCAAATCCGGCATCAGAGGCACGGCGTCAGGGAACCACTGCTCAAAGAAGGCCTGCACGGCCCCGGGCGTTTGCAGGCGCTCGAAGCTGTGTTCGCCTTCAAAGGGCAGGAAAAGCGTTACCGTAAAACTGCCGTCGGCATTGGGCAGGGCGATGAGCATAAAGCGCTTGCGGGGCCAGATGTGCAGGGCATTTTTTTCTATGAGATGACTGCCGTCTTGTGCAGGCGGAATGCTCAGTTCTTTATAGCCGTGGTCCAGATATTGCTGGCAGTAATTGAAGCGCGGCTTTCTCTGCATGCTGTAACGCACCGCCGAAAAAGCCCCATCGGCACCAAACAGCAAATCGCTTTCGCGCTCGACATACGTCCCGTCTAAAGTAACGAATTGCGCTTTGGGCTTTGAATCATTGGCATCCTTCGAGCCGGCAGCAAAGTTGACCCTGCGGCATTTGTGATCAAAGTAAAAACGAACATTATCCAGAGCATCGGCAGCCTCTATGAGTTTCAAATTCAAGCCACCCCGCGAGACCGAGTAGATGGCCTGCCCCTCCAGCCCATAAGGCTGAAAAGTGAGCTGCCCCTCTAAGTCATGCATCATGCGCCCGCGCATGGCAATGGCGTCCTCCCGCAAAATCTGCTCCACACCGGCCAGCCGCAAGGCCTTCCAACCCCGCTCACTGAGCGCCAGGTTGATAGACCGCCCCCCCACAAAGCCCGCCTTGCGCATGTCGGGCCGCCGCTCAAAAACCTCCACTTCATAGCCCCGCTTACCCAACATAAGCGCCCATAAAGACCCCACCAGACCAGCTCCGACAATGGTTATTTTCTCTTTCATCGCTCCTTTCATTTTCGTTGAACAAGCGCTGCAAGATACGAGACTTTGGGGTAATTGGAGAAAGCGGGGAAAGCGGTTGAAGCGGGGAAAGCGAGGCGGACTTTAGCCCGACTGCACGCTCAGTGGGCTTTAGCCCGCTGTCCCCAGGCCATTATCCATTTTTCATTCTTCATTCTTCATTAATCCCTATCTTTACCCCATGCAAAAACTACCCGTAGGCATACAGTCTTTCCGAAAGATTCGTGAGGGTGGCTATCTTTACATAGACAAGACACGCTATGTTTATGAGCTGGCTACCCAGAGCGGCTACTACTTTCTCTCCCGCCCCCGCCGCTTTGGCAAGTCTTTGCTGGTGAGCACATTTAAGGAGTTGTTTGAGGGGTGTAAAGAGTTGTTCAAAGGGCTTTGGATAGAAGACCATTGGAACTGGGAGAAGACCAATCCGGTTTTATATATTCCTTTCAGTAGCCTGGGGTATAAAGACTTGGGGCTGGAGCGTGCCCTGCACCGGCATCTCGACAAGATTATAGAAGCCAGAGGCTTTGATGTGGAAGAGGAGTCTTTGTCGCAAAAGTTTGAGGAGCTTTTGAAAGCTTTTGCACAAACAGAAGGGCGGGTGGTTTTGCTCATAGACGAGTACGACAAGCCCATCATAGACTATCTTGGAGAAGAAATCGCACAGGCTAAGGAAAATCAGCAGATACTCAAGAACTTTTATTCGGTCATTAAAGACAGCGACCCCTATATTCGCATGGTCTTCATCACCGGCGTTTCCAAATTTAGCCGCGTGAGCATTTTTTCGGATTTGAACAACCTGAATGACATCACCATGTCGCCGAGGCACTCTGTTTTACTTGGCTACACTCAGTCCGAATTGGAGCACTTCTTTGCCGGATATTTATCTTCCTTTGCAAAGGAAAATGACATGGATGAAGAGCAGGCGCTCTCTGCCATAAAGAACTGGTACAACGGATACAGCTGGGACGGGAAAAATTTTGTGTATAATCCTTTCAGTGTCTTGTTGTTGTTTTACAACGGGATGTTCTCCAACTACTGGTTCAACACTGCAACTCCCACTTTTTTGCTAAAACTGATTCGCAAAGAAATTTATTACGATTTTGATGGCATTAAAGTAGGAACTACAGCCTTCGACTCCTTTGATCTCGAACATTTAAACATAGAGGCGCTGCTCTTTCAAACGGGTTATCTTACGATTAAGGAGTATGATGTAAAAAGGCGTCTTTACACCCTGGGGTATCCCAATCAGGAGGTTAAAGAGTCTATGTTGGAGTACCTCGTGGATACCTTTAGCGAGGTGCCACATACCCAGGTACGTTCTTATGCTTTCGAAGTGGCCGATGCTCTGGAACAGGAAGATTTGACGAAAGTCAGAGAAATTTTTAACGTCCTGCTCTACAGCCTGCCGCATCAATTACATCAGGAAACGGAGAAATTTTATCACGCCATCATTCACCTGTTTTTTAAGTACATGGACTTAGACGTACACAGCGAGGTGAACACCGCCCGCGGCCGGGCCGATACCATCGTGATATTTGATGACAAGGTTTACTGCTTCGAATTCAAATTGAACCAATCGGCTCATGAAGCCTTAGAACAGATCAAAAACAGAGGCTATGCAGACAAATACCGCGATACGGGCAAAAAAATCATCCTCATAGGAGTCAACTTTTCCACAGAGAAGCGGGAGGTGGAGGAGTTTGCGGTGGAAGTGGTGAAATCGGGGAAAGCGGTGTAATCGGCGGAATCGGGGGAGTCGGGGGAGTCGGTGGGGGTTGTCTGTTGTCTGTTATCCGTTGTCGGTTGGTGGGGCGTGATGAACGTGACAATCGCAACCCAATCGTGTTTGAATATGGACTCAAGCCCGGAGGGCGACATAATCTTAGCTCGCGGCGTAAGCCCGAGTTCGCGGAGCCGGGCGTTCGTCGGTGGAATTGGGTAAATCGGTGGACGCGGTGGAATCGGTTTAGCGTTTA
>Ga0256832_1003842_pt1 | contig 10207 bp, 7 predicted proteins | sample 134614metaG_FD_190534 | JGI IMG/M metagenome (GOLD analysis project Ga0256832, IMG submission 190534) | Hydrothermal vent microbial communities from Lau Basin, Pacific Ocean - 134-614 | ecosystem: Environmental > Aquatic > Marine > Hydrothermal vents | place: Pacific Ocean: Lau Basin | collected...
TACCTTGCACCGCCACCTTTTATCCTCACATCCATCCCCAGGGTCTCGTAAAAACAAGAAAGCCTTGCCTCCCTGACCAGCACCTTTACCTTCTTGTGATGTTTCCGGTCCCCCATCAAAAGGCGGCCCTGAAGGCGGCCCATCAGCCTTGAAAGTTTCCCAAGCTCCTGATGAAGCCTTTTTTCGTGGGTAAACTTTAAAAGTGCCCACCTCACATCCTGGGCCGGTGCATTTAGCACTATGTCAAGCTTCAACTGATCGCAACCCTTTGACAGGCCAAGCACCAGGCGTCCATCCCTGCCAGTTGTATCCCTCAGCCGTGCCGTAGCTCCCTTGACATAAAGCACCCCGTCCTTGATTTCAAAGGGTCCGCTGGCAGAATCCACGAAAAAATCCTCGTCCTTCACGTATATTTTTATGTCCCTGGCCCGTCCTGTGATATACATGTCCGACAGGGAATGCCATTTTGAAAGGGGAGCGTCCAGATGGAGTCTGGCATGCTCCACGGTCCCTCTCCTTATGGCCGTGCAGAAATCCTCCACGTCTTCATCTTTTATGGCAAGGGCCTCCAGGGCGTCCCTAATCTGCCCAAGGTCCAGGTCATGGCCAGAAAGGTCTGCCATGGCCCAGTAGCGCCCATTGCGTTTAAAGACCCTTGCCTTCCCCTTTAGGTGGAGACCTGGACGCTGAAAATCAAGGTTTTCAAGGACGATCCGTGCAAGTTCTTTTTCATAGGAGTATTTCAGAACAAGGCTTCCGCATGAAAATATGGCAGAGCGTCTCTTTGCCTTTGCAATCACACAGTTGGAATAGGCCCTGATGTTCCCTTTTGATTTTTCCAACCCCTTTCCCGTGACGTCGAACTCTAGGTTTACAAAGCCATAGGTGGGGAACTGACGAATGGTCGCAACACTTTTTAGCTTAAGGGCAGACAGGTCCAGCTGATGTATCTTGCCTTTGACGTCATAACCGAGGTCCTCAATGTCTGCCTGCCCCCTGAGTTCTATGGATGCTGCCTGCCTTGTGTTACCCCTGATATCCACACTCAGGCTCGTGCCTTTAATATCCAGGGAACCGTAAAGATTCTTTATATATGGCCTCTTGTCCTTAAATGGCAGAAATGGCAACCTGACTCCCTTTGATACCTCAAAAAAACCGTTTGTTACACTGATATGCTTTGGAAGTAAGAGAGTGCTGTTTTTCTCTTTTCCAAGCCTTTTCAAGACAAAATGGCAGTCATCCAGGTCCATACCGGAAACAGCAAAGGTGCCAGACACAAGCGATAACCAGTCCGGGTATATACCCACCACGGAGGCCGTAAGGGAAAAATCCGGAGAAGTGATCCTTGTGTCCAGAAAAGCCAGGTGCGGAAAAGGAAACCAGTACCAGGTCAGGCCTGAAAAATCTGCATGGGCGTGAAGCTCCTTTTTGAGAACATCCCTCAAGAAAGACCTTGTTCTTGGAGAAGAGGTCACAATGTGGGGAGTAATAAAGAGGAAGGCAATTAAAAGAGGGAAAAAGACAGATACAAAGAACCTTTTCATGTAATCACGATATTAAAAGCAATCTTTTTGGTCAAAGGGACTAAGGCTACCGGCCTGAACATTCTTAAGATAAAGGCAGGCCTCTATTCTCAGCTTGAATCCGGATATCTTTATCCAACATCTTGAACATATCAATACTTGCAGGGAGCCTGTCCGGAAAATTTTCACAGCAAAGCCAGAAAAGGTCCCTAAGGGCCGGCTTGATAAATGCCCTGAAAAAGGGCCTTCCCTTCTTGCCAGCCAGGAACCCGTAGGCGCCAAGGGCCTGGAGTAGCCTTAAAACAGAAAGGATAGGCCACTGCCTGCGCACCTCCTCTGCCTGCTGTCTCATTCCATAGCCGTTAAGCCTGCTTACGTAGGCCTCAAAAAGGAAATTCCTAAAGGAATAATCAAGCTGGACATAGGGATCGTGCAACAGTGACGCAAGATCATAGGCCAGGGGGCCAAGTCTCCCTGCCTGGAAGTCAACCACTCCGAGCCCACCCGACGGTCTTACCAGGATATTTCTGGACTGAAAGTCCCTGTGCAGGAAAAAACGGTTGTTGGTGAATGTATCCACCTGACGGGCTAAATCATGAAACTCCCTTTCCACTTCAGGAGAGACCTTAAAACCCGCATATTCAGTTACAAAGGCATTGAGGAAATAACCCACCTCCCTGTCAAGCACAAGCCTTGAGTCGTACACCTTTTCCTGCCAGCACCATGAGGTATCAAAACCTTCAGACCCTTTTAGCTGCATCAGAATCAGTGTCTCCACTACCTGCAGGTACCTCTCTTTTATCCCGTCTGTATCGCCCTCTTTTTTGAGCCTTGCCACCTCCTGAAAAAGCATGGTCTCACCAAGGTCTTCAACTATTAACACCCCAGAATGCCTGTCAAAAAAATATATTTCTGGCACTGGAATGCCCTTGCGGAAAAGATGACTTCCTATCCGAAAATATGAAAAGGCCTCTCTCAGTCCATCTTTTCCGGGAGAGGGCCCAATCTTTACGGCCGGTCTATCCTTCCAGAGCGTCCTTGAAAAGGAACGGTCCGATCCGTCGGCTTTTAGCCTGTTCTCTGTTTTTTCCATCTTTTGTAAGATAACCAGGGACCCCTTTCATCACAGACCCACCTGCAAAAGTGGATCTGCCAGGGACTGTCACGTAAAAGTCCCTAAAGAAAAACAGCTATTTCTAAAAAGGGCAAGTCATAGGATTTTGAAAAAGAAAAAGATGAAAAGCCTTTGGCTATTTTATGCCTTGGCGGGAGGCGAGCCTTGCAGCAATCTCTTCCACGCTCAGATCCCGGGTCTTTCTTGAAAGGTCCAGATGCCCAAGCTTGGTTTGAAGTTGAGGGCCCAAGTCCTTTTTTTCAGGGGCCCAAAGGGGAAACTTTATGCCCGCTGCCTTGTGGACAAGCCATGCCTCAAAGGAAATGAATATTGCGGACAGGGAAAAGGCGAGGATGTTAACAGGACTGCCCAGGTATCCAAAGACTATCAGAAGGGTAGTGGATGCGGCTGGAGGATGTAAGAGTCCCGTTATCCCCATGATGGTTCCGCATGTACCCACGGCAGCCCCGAGTATTGCCACGTTTTTCATGCTTATTGTACCTGGTACGCCACCGGCTTTTATGGTAAGCCAGTAAAAGCCGAGCCCCACCAGGCAGCCAATAAGGTGGCCCACAATGGTGTTCCGCGGTGATGACATGGGTGAGCTTGGGGCATAAAACTGCATGAATATCGTTGGACCAAGGGATGGGAAGATGAGGTTCACTGAACAAAACCTTGCCGCAATTCCCAGGGACATCACTGCCAGAAAACACGTGGCAAGCAGGTAGATGTAGCTTAAGAGCCTGGCATCCGTTCTGGTTGCCAAAAACCAGAAGCGGAATCTTAAGATTTTGCTCAGTTTCCACAATATGTGTTCATAGTGCCTTTTGGGGGCTATTATATCTTGTGTTTTTTTATTTTTGGTATAATTCATATGAAAATCTTATATGACCGCTTGAAAAGGGAAACATGAACCTGTTCAAAAAATTTCTGGAATACGCCAAGTTCTCCACCGGCGATTTTGAAAAAATCTTCGCCGATGTGGAGATGCCCCCATGCCCAAAGGTTGTGGCAACACTCATGCATAAACTCAATGAACCTGATATCGATATCGATCAAATCGTTCCCCTCCTTGAATCTGATGCAAGCCTGGCAGCCCAGATACTGAAGATTGCCAACTCCGCCTTGTACGGCCTTCCTGGCAAGGTCACAAGTATTGCCAAGGCGGTGGCGCTACTTGGACTTTCGGAGGTAAGAAACATTGCCATAGGCTATGCAATGACCAAGACGGTCAAGGACCCAGGTAAAGAGGGCTTTGAGATAGAACGATACTGGGCAGACTCCATATTCAGGGCCGTTTTCTCAAAAAAGGTAGCCCTGCACCTTGGGGTGGAATCTGACGAGGCCTTTTCTGCCGCCCTTCTTCAGGACATTGCCATTCCGGTCTTGATTGACAGGTGGTTTGATCTGTACAAGGATGTCTTTGAAACTTGGCTCCAGAGTGACAAGAGACTCCACGAGGTGGAGGATCAGATTCTTGCCTGGAACCATGCCCAGGCAGGGGCCTGGATATCAAGATCGTGGCAGCTTCCCGACATCTTCACCTGCTCTATAGGCCTGCACATATCATCCTTCGACGAAATCAAAGAACTCAAACTGGAAAATAGCGTGGTAGGACCTGTTGCGCTTTCAAACAAGCTGTCTGTTGCATTTGGGGAAAAGACCTCCATTGAAGAGGCAGAACTTGAGGCAAAGGCCATGGGTATTGATGGTGATACCCTGGAAGAACTTTTTGAAGAATCCAAGGCAATGGTTTCATCCATAGCAGATGCCCTGGGCATAAGGGCAAAATGAGCGTACCAGTCTATGTCCCTCAGGCTCGTAGAAATATTTCACCAGAAGGGTGAGCCCGAGGATCTAAAGTTCCTTCTGGAAGATATCCCTGTTTACGAATTCTGGGCAGATAAGTTGCCAGACGGACGAATGAACGTGCGTCTCCTTCTAAGGGCAAGGGATGTTGACAAGGTGGTGGACGTGTTCGAGTCCTTTTTCCAGGACAAGGAGCGCTATCGAATAGTGGTGCTGCCGGTTGATGCAGCCGTCCCCAGGGAAGAGGAGGACAAGGCAGAAAAAGAGAGCACCGAAGAACCTGCCCCGTCTGAAGCCCAAGAGGCCACCGAAGGCATAAGCGTGGAAGAGCTCTACCAGAAGATCAGCCCTTCGGCCAAACTATCAAGGCGCTTTGTCAGCCTTGTTGTCATCTCAAGCATCGTTGCAGCAATAGGGCTTTTAAAGGATGATGTTGCAGTCATTATTGGCTCCATGGTAATTGCCCCGCTTCTTGGCCCCTTTGTTGGGCTTTCCCTTGCAAGCGTCCTTGGAGATTTTGAGCTCATGAAGAACTCACTGCCAACAGTGCTGACAGGGGCCGCCATTGCCGTCTCTATTGGTCTTTTAGCCGGTTACTTTGCCCCCTCCGCCATGGCCTTTTCCCACGAAGTCCTTTCCCGCTCCCAGGTGGACTTTCTCTTCATACTCCTTGCCATCACATCTGGTATTGCAGGCGCCTATTCCCTCACACAGGACATGCCAGAGACCCTTGTGGGCGTAATGATGGCAGTCTCTGTACTTCCGCCCCTGGTGGCCGCTGGCATCATGCTTTCCAAACATATGCCCGTGCAGGCATCGGCCGCCTTTATTGTTTTCCTCATTAATGCCGTATGCATCAACCTTTCAGGCGTTGTCACCTTTGCCATAAATGGCATAAGGCCCTTGAAGGTTTGGGAGGCGAAAAGGGCCCAAAAGGCCCTAATCCTTTCCATCGCAGTATGGCTCTTAAGCCTTATTATTCTCTCGTGCGCCGTATATCTTGAGCAGACGCTTTTAGCAAGGCCTTGATCCATAAGGCCTTATCGCCTAAAACCAGACTCCGCAGCTATCTTCCAAGGACCTTGTGATATTTCTTTTCTGGCACGACCATGAATCCGGTTATGCCAACCCCCTGATTGTTCTTGTTGTCACTGGCCGTGATCACCACCTTGTAGCTCCCTGACTCGCTGGGTGAAAACTCTGCCTCGAAATGGCTTATCCTGCCTGCCCATTTTAAGGGGATTTCAGAAATCCTTTTACCCTTGAAAAACACCTGTGCCGTAACGGTCACATGGTTGGCATCCCACAGGAAACCTGGGCGCTCGGGGCAACCACACATGGGCGTGACATGTGCGCCAATTGTGACCCTTGACCCTATGGGAAAGAATTCGTGGGGTTTTGGGCTGTATGGATGCACTATCAGGCCGTAGAGCGTGAAAATAACCCCATCGCCTACAATGTCCCTGCCAGGTATGAGCCAAGTTGTTTTCACCTCATGGTGCATGTTGTTCCCCGCACCCAGTGGCCCATTAAGCTCGATCTCAAGCTTGAGAGGTTCCTTTATGTCGAAAACGAATTCCGCCTTTGCTGCTCCTCCCTTTGAAAGGAGAGTATCTCTTGAAATGGGACTTTTCATCAAGAGCTTCGTATCTCCCGTACCACCCTCCAGAGCCTTTTGGGCAATGACTTTACCTGTCAGGGCATTTCGTACAGTCACCTCAAGCCCGCCAACCGCTGTACCTATGAACTTTGCATCGTTTGCCCTTGCCCGCACCACAAGCTTGGTGGGGACTGCCCCCACAACCGAGGGAAATGCCAGCACCAGTAAGGCCAAAACCACCGGGATCAGCCTGAATAATTTGAATGGGTCTTTTCCGTAAAGCATCTCATTCCTCCTTTTTAAAGACTTCCCCTCATAATCATTAAACTAATGGATTAGCATTATTTAAGGAAAAGGCAATATGTGGTGGGGAAATGAATTGTCTTTATGCTGTTTTTGCCTCTGTCCAGGAGGTCCTTGCAACAGGTAGGCAGGGTCTCCAGGGCCTTTACAACGAGCATGTCTCGCTGACAGTCTATGACCCCAAATTTTCTCCGATAGAACAATTTCTATTGGTAGCCCTTTCAAGTACTTAGAATAAAAAAAAGGCAGGAGATGGATTCAAATCCAGCCCCTGGCTTATCCACTTAGACTGTTTTTCTGCGGAGGGCGTAGATGCCAATAAGTGCGGCCAACAGTGCAAAGAGCAACATTCCCCTGTAGTCGAGGGCAGGCACGCGCACTGTGCCGCCAGGAAAACCAGGACCGCCCTGGTCACTTATGATGCCGGCAGTTGCATCTTCGTCATACGGCCCGTTGTCGGAGAGCCTGAAGGTTATCACTGTCTTATTGGGGGCATAGGCAGGGCCGTGCTCTATGCTGGTGGCTATCTCCTCCCACTGGCCTGTTGTTTGATTCTTCTTCCAGTAGCCAGTAATCCTGGTATCCCTGGGGATGAAGAGACGCATGGTAACGGGGTCACAACTCGACGTCACACGTATCACTTGAAACTCAAACATCCCATAGGGAAACTGGATGTTGGACGGGGCGTCTGAAGGGGGATCCACTGCACGCACATTCTGCAGCTGGTAGCTGCAGGTATTGTCCAAGGTGACAAAGTTGGAGCCCGACACATCTTGAAGGGAACTGACATGGCCCTGTTCACTGTCCGGCGCGCCGTCACCGTTTCCGTCTCCTGTGCCACTGCCATGGGCATTGGGGACCTGAGCCTCTGTACTGCTGTTTATTCCATCTCTGTCCGGATCGGCTGTAAAGGTGGCGGTGCAGCTCCTATCAGAAGACATGGTTACATCGCAGGACAGATTGCTCCCGCAGCCCGAACAGTCCCCTCCCCAGGAGGTGAAGGCATGGCCCGTGCCTGGATGGGCCGTAAGGGTCAAGGTGGTGATGTCTGTATAGTTGTCCTGGCAGTTGCCGGAATTGGGAGAGCCGCCCTGGCACGCGATATCTCCCACGTTACTGGTGATGCTGTCTGTGGAGTCGCTGCCTGCAGGGATGGAAACAGTCAACCTGGATAGCCTACCGCGCACACAGCGCGCGTAGTGGGAGCCGGACTTGAGGTCCTGGTAGCAGGAGCCTCTGGCAAAGTACGTTACCCAGGCCCACGAGGGAAAAGGGGGTTGGGACGTGGACGACCAATACCAATCACTTTGCGATAAAAACAGGGGATCTATGGCAGGATCATGTCTGGTGTAATCCACTATGCTCCTCAGCTCCTGGATGTTCGGGAGCCGCCAGTCAGAGTAGCCCCCAAGGGTAAGGTTTTCGCAGTAGGCCAGGGCCTCTTCCCAGGTCATTGTCTGGGTGTTCACACTGGAATCGTTCTCCCACATGAGACCAGTGCCCTGATCCGTTACAGTCTGGTCGCCGTTATCTTGAAAATTGTGTACAAAACTGGAATCCCCGCGCACACAGCGCACGTACTCGGAGCTGGACTTGACGGGCAATTGGTCGTCGCCGTCGGTGAAGACCAGAGCCCAGGCACCGGAAGAAGCGGCGGCGAAGGGCGTGGACGACCAATACTCATCACTCAGCGATGAAAAAAAGGCGGTGTCTACGGCAGGATCGTGTCTGGCGTAATTCACCATGGTGGTAAGCTCGAACTGTGCAGGCAGGCGCCAGTCGGAATAGCCTGCGTAGGTAAGCCCATCACAGTAATCAACCGCGTTCTGCCAGGTCAATTTATCATTTGAATCTATCTGTCCATCGTCATTGGTATCCGCCGTGTCTGTCATCCACATGAGGCCTGTGTTGTTGTCAACAGTAACGCTATCGCCCGTGCCGTTGTAATTTACGTGCTTGGTAAAGGATTGCTGGAGCCCTGAATAGGCCCCGTCCTGTCCGCTTCCAGCGCAGACGATCTCGTTTCCAGAAGTGTCGTAACACTTGGTTTGCCCAGTATCTGGCAGGGGGTTGTAGTCCGCTCCAAAGGCCAGTGCGCCGTTAAAAAGCCCCGCCATGAGCCACATCAAGCAGATCCCCAGCAAAGAGCCAGCGAAACGATTTGCCCGAGGCCGGACCACAGACTCCGACCAAAGGGACCACCCAACACGTGACACACCTTTTTTATGCATCTTAATATGCCTCCTTTCGGCCGCCATAAGCGGCCATTAATGGCAGTCCCAGAAAAGGGTAAAAGGCGGGCTCAAAATGCAAATTTCGGAATTGCTGGCCAGATACACCCCTCCACCCGGCACTATGCAACAAAGTGTCAAAGTGTATAAGTGAGGAAGTAGGCGAGCAAAGTAAATGCCTCCACCCTTTATCGCTTTTTTCCTACAAATCCATCACATGGCAAACTATTTATATTTAAATTATGTTTAAAACACCTATTCCCCCATGTCAATCCCAAATCACCTGGGTCGTCACCAAGAAGAATAGAGTTGTCTGGTTTTACACGCGCTTATTTTCCAGGCTGCAGAGTCCTGATAGGAGAAAAAAGGCCTGAGAAATCGGCCGAAAGATATGGAAAATATTTTTTAGGGGAAGGCCCTGGGCCGAGGCTTTACTGCATTGGCATGAATAATTTCCATGCCTTTAGACCCCAGGCCCAAGGTCTTAATGGCAAAAATTTTCCAGATTAAAGAAAGGCGACCACGCTGCCCCACTGCCCGCCATTAAATTGTTGCATCAAACTCCAGCACCTGACCCTTTGTTATCTCAAGCCCGTTCGCCACGGCAAGAGGTTCTTCAAGGCCCTTAACATAGAGGTAAAGATCGTAGCTTCCAGGTTCAACTATGTATTTGCCATAAAAGAGGATATCCCTGAAAAAGTCCCTATGAACGTCCAGAACAGGGCTGGTTTCCCCAGATCTGACAAGCCTGTAACCAACCACGTTATCAGAGGCCTTTTTTACCACAAAACCCGTGTCAATCACTATGCTGCTCACCTGTCCTTCCTTTACCTCCAGGTCCTTTGCCACGGTAATGGCATTTACCTCCTGGTTTATGGTCACGTTGTATCTGCCCGGGATCAGGGCCCTTGGGGCACGCACGCAGTATGGGTAGCCTCCTGTCAAGTGCTGGTTCATGGTCATCTTGGGCTCATCAGTCTTTTCATAGTTGACACCAGTAATAACAGGAAACTCCATTTCCTTTGAGAAATTGAGATATATGACACCGGGGCGGTATACAGTGGTCTTTCCCTTTTCTATGTGCACGCGTCCCACAACGACTTCCCCCATCTTTTCCCGATACAATCCACAGCAAAATGATCGAATCTCGTAATCGCCGCTTAAAAGGGGAATCTTAAAACTTGGCACATAGGTGTTATGAAATTCCTTGCGGGCAACAACCTTGTTTGTCTTCTGGTTTATGACTTTGAGCTCGAATATGGAGCCTCCAGTATGCTTGTTAAATTCCACATCCAGCTTTCCAAGACCTATGGCCGCACTCTTTTTTACGCTCTTGGCAGGCTCGATCTTCTTTTCCACCTCTTTTTTCACATCCTTAAGGGCAGCTAGGAGGGAGGAGGCATCGTCTGCGCCATAATACTTTCCGCCTCCGGCGTTGGCCATGCACATGAGCTGTTCCTTTTCCTCAGCAGATACGTCAAATCCGATTACATCCAGGACAAACTTTATTCCGCTGGCCTTGAGTCTCCTTACCACTCCGCACGGATCGGGAGAGCAGGTCTCCTTTCCGTCACTCACTAGGATAATGGTTGTTTCGGCCTCGTTGCCCTTCAATGTGTCTGCCACC
>Ga0256832_1003843_pt1 | contig 10205 bp, 6 predicted proteins | sample 134614metaG_FD_190534 | JGI IMG/M metagenome (GOLD analysis project Ga0256832, IMG submission 190534) | Hydrothermal vent microbial communities from Lau Basin, Pacific Ocean - 134-614 | ecosystem: Environmental > Aquatic > Marine > Hydrothermal vents | place: Pacific Ocean: Lau Basin | collected...
ATTTAGGAAATTTAGCAAAAACAAAACAAGGAAAAGAAGCCGATGAGTTGTATCGTCAAGCCTTTGAAAAATTCAAAAAAGCGATTGAGATAAAACCTGACAAACACGAATTCTATAACAACTGGGGAAATTATTTAGGAAATTTAGCAAAAACAAAACAAGGAAAAGAAGCCGATGAGTTGTATCGTCAAGCCTTTGAAAAATTCAAAAAAGCGATTGATTTGGGTGGTCATTCCTATAATCTTGCATGTTTGTATGCTCTTAAAGGAGAAACTATTAAAGCATTAGAAATTTTAGAAAAAAGTTTAGAAAATGAAGAGATTACTACTGATTTTGTAAGGAAAGATGAAGATTGGAAGGACTATCTCAACCTTACTGAATTTAATAATCTATTGATGAAATATGAGCAATAAAGCACGAAAGCACAACATTGTGTATAAGTAATGGCGGGCAAAGTGCTAAAAATGAACAATATGCGTAAAATCAACAATAGTGCAATAATGAACAAAAGTGCGAAAAAACCGCCACTACTTATACACGTAACCGTTGGCGGTAATTTGAACAAAAAGGAAATACAATGATAGTAAATAGGAAAATAAAAATTAGAGAATTGTCTCTTTGGGATGAAAATCCAAGATTTCCTGATAAGTATTTCAATCAGACAGAAGAAGAATTGATTAACTTTTTTTTACAAAAGAAAAATTTTAAAATTCAAGAATTAGCAGAAGCAATTGTTAGAGATTTTTCTTTACCACAACTTGAAAAAATAATTGTTTTAGAATTGCAAGACCAAAATGTTGTAATTGAAGGAAATAGAAGATTGACTGTATATAAATTATTAGCCAATCCAGAATTGACACAAGAAGAAAAATTAAGAGCTTTCTTTATTGATTTATCAAATAAGATTTCTATAAATGATGAGTATGAATTGGAGTGTCTTATTACAAGCGATAAGGAAGAAGCATTAAAATATGTTGATAGAAAACACAATAATGGAAACTTTGAAATTGGTTGGGGACAAGCAGAGAGAGATAATTTTAAGGCAAGGCGTGGAAGAGCAAGTAATAAAGAATTATTTAGAATTGAAATATCTAAAATTGTAAAAAGTCTAGACCTTCCAGAAGAATTAAAGGAACAAGTATTAGGAAAAGGTTATGTTACAACATTTTTTAGAATAATTGATAGCAAACCTGCTTATGATTTATATGGTTTTTCTTTTCAAGATGGAAAATTAATAATTAAAGATAAAGATTTTGAAGAAAAACTTAAAGTTATTGTTTATGAAGTTCTTAACAAAAAAACCTTAGAAGGTGGTAAAGATATTAATACCAGAACATTAAATAAAAATCCAGAAAAAGAAGAATATCTAAAATCTGTAAAAAAAGAACATTCTAAAAAAATTGACGAGATTATTGAAAAACATACTCAAAAAGATATTTTTGGTGAAGAAAAAGTCAATATTCCCAAAATAAGCAATAAGAAAAAAAGAAATGTTAAAACACCAATTACAAAACCTAATGAGATTATATTTGGACGAACATTGGAATTAAAGCAAGGAAAAGTTAATAATCTATACCGAGCAATTGTAAAAATATATGAACAAAACTCAAAAAATGAAATAGATATTGTTTTGCCTATAATTGGAATGTCATTAAGATTAATTTTAGATGTTGCTGCAAGAGAATATTATAAAGAAAATAATAATGAAAAATTTGATGAAAATGCCCCATATAAATCATTTTTAAAACTTATCAAAAAGCAGTTTAGAGATAATGGACAAAAAGAAATAACAAATTATTTGGCACTTTCTGATTGGCTTTCTTCTACTTATAATTTTGAAGGATTACTTGGAAAATATGCACACGGGGACATAGAATTTAGGAAACAAGATGTGTTAAAAAATTCCTTAATAATTGCAGATATTCTTGAATTATATTTTAAAAGGTAAATTATGTTTTATTCACCATTAAGATATCCTGGTGGTAAAAGTAAACTTGCTCCTTTTATGGCCAAAATATGTATTAATAATAGTATTAAAACTTACATTGAACCATATGCAGGTGGTGCTTCCGTAGCGTTATTTTTACTATTTGAAAACTTTGTGGAAAGAATTACAATTAATGATAAAGATAGAGCCATATATGCTTTTTGGTTTTCGGTATTAAATTATACAGACCAATTATGCGAATTAATTGAAAAAACAGATATTACCATTAAAGAATGGAAAAAACAAAAAAATATTCAAAAAGCAAAGGGAGATGCAGAAATTTTAGCATTAGGTTTTTCAACTCTATTTCTAAATAGAACAAACCGTTCAGGCATAATAAATGCAGGAGTAATAGGTGGTATTGAACAAAAAGGAAAATACAAGATTGATTGTCGTTTTAATAAACAAGAAATTATTCGAAGAATTAAATTAATAGCTTCCAAAAAAGATAAAATTAGATTATTTAATCTTGATGCTATTGATTTAATCGAGTTGATTAAAAAAGAAGGTAATAATACTCAATCATTATTTTATTTTGACCCACCGTATTATTTAAAAGGAAGTTCTCTATATATGAATAATTATAATAAAAATGAACACAAAATTATTAGTGAAAAAATACAGTCAATAAAAAATGCAAAATGGATAGTTTCATATGACAATATAAATGAAATTAAAAATTTATATAGAAAATATTCTAGTAAAGAATTTTCGTTTAAGCATACCGCTTATGAAATTAGAGAAGGTAAGGAGATACTTTTTTTTAGTAATGATATAAAACAGCCTAAAATAAATAATTGGAACCCTTTGAGATTTAAACTCATAAAAAGAAAAACTACCGCCAATATTGTGTATAAGTAATGGCGGGCAAAGTGCTAATAATGAAACAAATATGAATAAAGTAAACAATGGTGCAAATATGAAAGTAAGTGCGAAAAATCCCGCCACTACTCATACACGTAACCGTTATGCCGCATACAAGAAATCGTAATGTAACAAAATTAGGATTAAGAATAAATGAAAAGTAAAAGGAAGAAAAAGATTCATAGAGATAAAAACAGACGTGAATTTATAAAGGAGACTTATTTTGTCAGAGGGAAAATGAAATTCCGTAGAATTTATGTAAATGCTGGTATTCCGGCAGATGGATTTTACGGAAAAAATGCAACTGACTTGGATTTCTATTTGAATGGAGACTATGAGTTAATGAATAGCGAAAAAGATTCTAATAATCATTGCAATAAGCAGAATAACAAAGAACTTGATTTGCCTTATGATGAGGACACAAAAGATTTACCTTTTAAAAAATTCAAAAAACAGAACTGTCCAAGATTTTAATAACATTAATTATTTGATATTATAGAATGATACGATTGATAAAACCATTAGAAAGCAAAACAGATTTTGATAATTTAACAGATTTATTATCAAGATGCTTGAATAATGATGAGTTCTTTAAGTTTCTTAGTTATTCTTTGATAAAATTTGACAAGGAAACAATAGAAAGTCTAACCAAAAGTCACAAAGAGAATGGGATTGATTATATCATTTACGAAACAAATAATTCATTTTTAGGAGTATTAGCATTTAAGAAAAGTAAATTTCAAGGATTTGAATTGTTTCTTTTGGCTGTTGACAAAGACAATCAGAAAAAAGGAATTGGACAAAACTTGATAAATGAATGTATAAAGATTGCAGTAAATGATAATTTCAAATCAATTGAATCATTTGTTTTTTCTGACAATAAAAAAATGTTAAGACTTTTAATCAAGAATGATTTCAGACCGATTGACATACAATTTCATTCAAGAGCGGATGGAATGGATTTAATTAAACTGAAAAAATATTTAGTATAGAAAGTACGACAGCACAACAAAAAATATAGTGCATTTGGCAGATGTGCAAAACCCAAAGATGAGAGCGTCAAATAAACATATTGCAAACTCGAAAATTTGTAGCGTTGAAATGCCAAATGCACCATATTTAAACCGTTGAACAATCCCTACAAAATTAGCCTAATTTAACCAGTTCTATATCAACGATATAAGAAGATGTTATTATAATTTTGGATTATTAATAAACAATAAAATAATCCAATTATGAAACAGGAAATCAAAATTCATTTTGAGAATCCGGGTTAAAGTATCTATAATACCAATTTAATTTTAAGTTATCTCAAAGTATCGCAAAACACTACATCTTTGTTATTTTACTGTAAAAGATATTTCCGCCGGTCTTAATTCTTATAAAATATACTCCTGTATTTAATTTTGATATGTCAATATGTTTTACTGAATTATTTATCTCCATAATTTTATTGCCATTAAGATCCAATATTCCTATGCTTTTAATATCCACATTGCTTTTGATATACAATAGCTCATTTGCCGGATTTGGGTAAATAATTGGATTTGTTTCTATATCAAAATTATCGGTTGCATTGGTAATATCAACAAAAACAGAGTCACTAAGTACATCATTGCAATATCCTCTTAACTCACACCAATAATAACCTTTGTCTGTATTTTCAATATTCTTAATTAAAAGAGTAGTTGAATTTACTCCCGAGTATTTGGCGCCATTATTAAGAATAAGATCATCTTTGTACCATTGAGCAAACTCAAGATCTCCGGATATATTTGTCGTAATGGAAAGATCTTCTCCTGTAGTTGCATTGAGCAAAGTATCCTGATTTGTTAAAGATAAATTGTCATACCTGTATACATCAAATACCATAGTGTCGTTGCAACCATATACAGAAGTAATATATTCAAAAGTGTTTTTTCCATGTGAAAGATTATATGCAAAGGTTTCGTACTCCGTTGAATCTGCTAATTCAGCATTCCCAAATATAATCCTCCATTTACAAATTCCCGGAGATGGATCGCTACCAGTTAATATTACTACTCCATTACAATCAATATCCTCATAACTAACCAAAGCAGGTACGGGGTCAAAAATATAGAGCAAAACCCCATTTGAATAAACAATAGTATCTCCAAAATATATTTTGCATCTATATTCATTGCCGGGTATATTGCTATTTTCGACATTGATAGTTAAAGTTTTTTCTGTTGCTCCGCTAAAAATTTCGTTATCAAATATATCTTTGAAAGGAGCAAATCCCGGTTCTTTATATTGCCATCTTATACTGTCCGCATTGTTGAAGTCAATTGAAAACATAGCTATTCCGCTTGAGCAAATAGTGTCATTTTGTGGCTGTTGGGTTATTTCAATATTATCGATTTGAGGATTCCAACCAATCAGTCTTGCCCATAACCACCACGCCGCATAAGCTTTTCTGTTTCCGTTTAAAGCTTTTGAGTGGGCAGCTGAACACTGATACCAATCTACATTTAGCGTATGCGAATTTTGCCATTCTTCCGCCCAATTTCCCAGTTTATTGCCGTTGGCATCATAGTAATCACAATTGTCATTGGAAAATTCATAATAATTGTTGTCAGGGTCATAAGATTCGATATCTGCAAAATCGTATAAAACTTTATTATTGGTTATACAGTAATCTCTGATCAATTGATTGTTGTGTTTCAATGTAGCATCACTCCAATGATCCAAATGACCTGTCATATAGATAAAAGTGATATCGGGAAAGTCCTGTTCCAATTTGTTCATTGCATCCAAATAAGCTTGAATTCCCTCATCCGTATTGTCAGAGCAACCTCCGCACCAGGACCACATTACGACATTTATATCTTGTGCTCTTGTTTCATTCAAAAGATAATCTCTTGTTCTTGCAGCCCATGTAATATCTCCATTATGTCCCAGATCACCCGGTCTGAATCTATTATCAATATCAAGACAGGGAAAATCACCATAAACTTCATGATATTCCTTCCAGCAATAAAAATCTCCTTTGTATCCTTTTAATTGCGTACTTTGATTTGCCAGTGCTTTCATGCCATAAGTGATCTGACTTCCATGGGATGTATGACCATAAGCAATGTGTAAAGAATCCGATGCTTTTTTTATAGCCCATTCAGGAATTGGTTCAAGAAATGCACAGTTGTGATCGATGATTATTGCTTGGGAATTCGCATCTAAGAATGAGATCATAAAAATAATCAGAATAAATAAATTTTTCATCAATTTCATAATGTCTTAATTTTTGTTTAATAAAGCAAATCTGTTATATTATATTGATGCCGAATAATATTTAATTGCTGCTAATTACGGGTAATTTCTGCAAGAAAACACATTAAATTTTCAAAAATTTATATCTTATGAGATTATTACCTGTATCAATTTTGAGAATATATATTCCGGATATTAAATTTGAAATATCTAATGTATTATTATTTCCTTCTCCAGAGCTCACTAATTTATTATTAATATCAATTATTGTAAACTTTTGAATGTGAATATCACTTTTTATATTTAAAAAATCCACAGCAGGATTGGGATAGATATGTATTGCTTCAGAAATATTGTCAATAGTGCCACTTATTACATCTAAAACAGCATTTTCACTTGATACGAAATTGCAATAGCCATAAACATCACATTTGTAAGTCCCTTTGTTTTCTTCGGATACATTTTTGATAGTTAATTTATTAGTTTGGCTACCGGATATTTTATCGCTATCGTTTAACGAACCGTCATTAAAATACCATTGATAAGTATTAATATCTCCTGTGACAGTAACTTCAAAAACTGCCTCCTGGTCACTGTTCAACTGAAGATTTTCAGGTTGTTTTATGATGGTTGCACTGTCTTTTCTTATTATTGTCACATCGTCAAAGTCAAGACAAACTCCATTAGTGACAATCCATCTGAAAATATTTGTTCCTATTGAAAGATTATTTGCCACTGCAAAGTTTTCATCAGGCGGATTTATATTTGCCGAACCATCTATGACCACCCAGCTTCCAACGCCGGGTGAAGGATTGCTGCCATAAATATTTGCAGAACTATAACAGGTAGAATCATCATCGCCTGCATCCGCTTCAATGAATGTATATACTTTTAGTTCAATAGTGTCCGAATAGAATTCATTATTTTTAAAATATAATACGCATCTGTATTTATTTTTATGTAGATCTGTTTTTGCATCTATTGATAAATCGGAAGATTGGGTTCCCGAATATATATCATTGTCGTAAATGTTTTCAAAAATATATTGATATTGTTTTAATACTTGCCATCTCAGGCTGTCAGCTTTATCGTATTCCAATTTGAATTTTACATTTCCACTTTCGCATATTGATTTATCGGTTGGTTGTTTGATGATGACAGGAGAGATAAATGTTTTATTCCAAAACAAATCATTTTGTGTTTGGCTCAAAATAAGAAAGTCTTTGTAAGAATCATTGTCAATATCTGCTATATGAATACCTGACACTCCCTCTATTGAATTTGAGATAGTATACAATTTACTAAAAGTCCCTTTTCCGTCCTTGTTTTCAAGCCAATTTATTTGATTTATTGATTTTTCTAATAAAAAGATATCGTTGTCGCCATCATGATCAATATCTTCAATTAAAATAATATCAGGATAGTTCCAGTAATTATCAATCAATTTTGTAGCATTACTAAAAACACCCTGACCATCCATGTTTTTCATCCAATAAACACTGTAATTCTTTAAAGAGGAATATATTATGTCTTTATAATTATCTCCGTTTATATCTCCACTGGTTATGAAGAAAGGAGATTCTACAGGGTTTGGAATATTTGAATTTTTTAAAACAAAATTTCCGTTGTTATTTTCAAAATATTGAAGTAAATCTTCATTCAGGGCAGCACATATAATATCCAAATCTCCATCATTATCAAAATCATTGATTTCTAGAGCCGTGGGATTGTTTATATTGTCGGAAATAGTAATAAAAGTTTTATCAAAATTTCCCTGCCCTTTGTTTTTTGCATAAGCTATCAGGTTTTTATCCTGCGAGATAAAGGCAATATCAATTAATCCGTCGTTATCAAGGTCAGCCGGTTTGATAAATGAAATAGCAGGAGAATTATTGAGCAGGATACTTTTTGCTTCAAAAATGCCTTCGCCATTTATATTCTCAAAGAGCCAAAGTATTGATAAACCATAACTTGTATTGGCAGAAATAATGTCCAAATCACCGTCATTATCAAAATCAGCTTTTTCAATTATTCTTCCTATAGCACCATCATCGGCATTTATCATATTAAATTCAAAAGATTCTCCCTTATTATTGTTTTTATACCAACACAGGTTGTTTTTGCGGTCATTTGAAATAATCACATCATTGTATCCGTCATTGTTAAAATCTCCTGTCAGCATTTGATCAGGTTCTTGTAATTTTGATTCTGATATAATTACAGGAGGATCAAAACTACCATCATTCAATCCGCTCATCCATATTAACCTGGACTCATAAACAGAAGCAGCACAAATATCTAAAATATTATCACCATTAAAATCAGTAAGACTTAAAGCATAAGCACCTGGAAAATTATTCAATAGAACTATTTTTTCTCCAAAAGTACCTGCTCCGTCTGTATTCTTAAATGATAATATTTGTCCATATTCACTATTTCCCAGTATTATATCCTTATCATTATCATTGTCAATATCACGAATTATGATGGTTTCTATTGAATAGTTTCTGTCATAAATTACCGAACTTTCATTGAAATTACCTGTTCCATCTGTATTTTTATACAAAACTACTTTCCCCTGTATTGCTGCGACAATATCCTGATCACCATCATTGTCAATATCTTTAACTGCTAATGCGGTACTCCAGGTCGCATTATCGGATACAGAGTTTTCTTCAGAAAAATTATTTGATGTTCCATTGTTTTTATACCATACGATCTCATTTTCGCCGGTTTTCAAAGCAATAATATCTTTTTTGGAATCTCCGTCTATATCTCTAAATGCAATTTGTGCAATTATGCCTGTTTCAAGAGCAATTGGTTTCTCTTCAGAATAATTGCCTTGACTATCAGTGTTTTCAAAATAAGAGATTCTTTTTCCTTCCCAGTAAGCCACGATAATATCAAGATCTCCGTCTTCATCAATATCAGCAGGTATAAAATATGATATTCCCCGGGTTAGATTATTGATGTTTTTTTGTACAAAAAGTCCTTTTCCATCTGAATTTTCAAACCAGGCAATATCATTACCCCTGCTTTCTCCAACGATTAAATCAATATCCCCATCATTATCTATATCTCCGGCTTTTATAAAACCGGGTTTATGAAATTGATTTGTGATAAGCTTTAAATCACTAAAACCAGTCGTGTTATTATTTTCATTTTTCACCCAATAAACAGAATTGTTTTTCTTTGACACAATTGCAATATCTTGCTTGCCATCATTATCGAAATCACCGGGTACTAAATCTTGGGGAAAAGCAAGCGAGTATTTATTTATTTGAATTGGTTTATCAAAAAATATCTTTTGAGCATTAATATTCAGAATTCCGAACAAAATAAAACAAGAAAAAGAAATCAATATTTTTTTCATGATTATAAAGTTAATATGATATATAAAAATGTTTTTATACCCAAGCAGTTGTAAGTATTTTTGGAATATCTTCCAATTTTACAATCCCGTTTTCGCCAAGTGCTGTTATTCCTCTTTTTTCAAATCTTGATATTATTAATTTTGAAGTAGAATGTAATTCGATATCGTATTTACTCAATTTTGTAGGCACTTTTAGCGAATTAAAGAATTCTTCAGTTTTTTCAATACCATTAATGGCTCTCTCTCTTTTCGAGCCGTGTTCAATCCCCCATACATTTGTAGCATATTGAGCAAGTTTATCTATTTTGTCATCGATTTTCTCAAGATATAATGCCGGTAATATTACAGCCAAAGTTCTGGCATGATCAATTCCATACATTGCGGTCAATTCATGTCCTATCATATGTATAGACCAATCTGTAGGAACACCGGCAGAAATAGTGCCGTTCAATGCCATTGTGGCGCTGAACATGAAATTAGCACCTGCTTCCAGATCTTTTTTATTTTTATAAAATTTGGTTCCTTCTTCGATCAGTGTTTTCATTATACTTTCTGCAAATCTGTCCTGTAAAACAGCATTTACAGGATAGGTCATATATTGTTCTGTAGTGTGGACAAAAGCATCCACAATACCATTGGCAATTTGTTTCTTAGGCAGGGAACTTAATACAGAAATGTCCAGGATGGAAAATACAGGAAATGATTTTTCTGTTAAAAATGCCAGTTTCTCTTTAGTCTCAGCTTTGCTTATCA
>Ga0256832_1003844_pt1 | contig 10203 bp, 8 predicted proteins | sample 134614metaG_FD_190534 | JGI IMG/M metagenome (GOLD analysis project Ga0256832, IMG submission 190534) | Hydrothermal vent microbial communities from Lau Basin, Pacific Ocean - 134-614 | ecosystem: Environmental > Aquatic > Marine > Hydrothermal vents | place: Pacific Ocean: Lau Basin | collected...
GCAACGGCAGCAGGGGCGTGTCGCCAATGCGCTGCAGGATGGACGGAAGGCGCAGATGCGTCGGCTGGATGGGTTGGATGATATGTGGAATCTGATAGGAAAGTGTATTCGTAGCCATGATGGGGGTGTATTCAAATGAAAGAATGGTTCCTCTGTGCTTCTCTGTGAGACCTCGGTGGCCTCTGTGTTCCTCAGAAAAACAAAAACTCACCGGCAGGCGGTGAGTCGGGATAGCGCCCGGAACGCTGGCATGATCTGGATGCGTTGACGAGCCAGGTTCTTACGGGCGTCAGTTTATGCGATTGGAGGGTTGAACAAGCGACTCACCGCATCGAACGAAGGACGCGGGGTAGCTGGCGAGGCCAACTACGCCCGCCCGATACAGGAGCAGGTAAACGCAAACTGCGGGGTCGCTTGATGCTGCATGGCTTCATCATACAGGATGACGGGCGCATTGTCAAGCCCTTTTTTGTCCTCATCGCCAACCCAGTTTACAATGTCGGACAGTCGTCCGGTCGCACCGTCGTGCGGTCGTTCCATGCAACCCGCTCCTTCCTGACTCATGCCATCCGCTCATTGGTTGAAACGCTCATGAAATCACTTTCCCAATTGCTCCAGAGTATTCCGCCCTCCGCCACCATCGCGGTCAACGACAAGGCCAAGGCCCTGAAGGCCGCGGGCCGGGACGTCATCTCCCTGGCGGGCGGCGATCCCGATTTCGACACGCCCGCGCACATCGTGGCCGCGGCCAAGGCCGCGCTGGACGCGGGCGACACCCACTATCCCCCCTCGCGGGGCACGTTGGCCATCCGTCAGGCTGTGGCCGCGAAGATGCGCCGGGAATACGGGCTGGAGGTGGACCCAACCACGCAGGTTCTGGTGAGCCCGGGCGCGAAATTTCTCATCTACGCCGCGCTCTCCGCCCTGCTCAATCCGGGCGATGAAGTCATCGTCCTCGCTCCCTACTGGGTCTCCTACGTCCCCCTGGTCATCCTGGCCGGGGGCAGGCCCGTGGTGGTGGACCTGGACCCGGCCAATGGCTTCGCCATCACTGAGGCCGTGGCCGACGCGGTCACCCCTCGCACCAAGGTCATCATGGTCAACTCGCCCAACAACCCCACCGGACACGTCATCTCCGCCGATGAAGCGGCCCTGGTGCGTGAACTGGCCTTGAAGCACGACCTCTACGTTCTTTCCGACGAGATCTACGAAAAGCTCATCTTCGAGGGCGAGCACATTAATCTCGCCTCCCTGCCCGACATGGCCGATCGCACCATCACCATCAACGGCCACTCCAAAGCCTACGCCATGACGGGCTGGCGGCTGGGATGGGCCGCGGGCCCGGCGGCGATCATCGGCCTCATGGCCAAGCTGCAAAGCCAGACCGTGACCTCGGCCGCGTCCTTCACCATGGCCGCGGGGGCCGAGGCGCTGAACGGGCCCCAGGACGCGGTGGGGGAGATGCGGCTGGCCTACAAGGCCCGACGCGACTTCATGGTCTCCGCGCTCAACGCCATCCCCGGCGTGGAATGCAGTCCCCCCGCGGGCGCTTTCTACCTGATGGTGCGCTTCCCTGGCCTCAGCGACGACTCCATGGAGATCGCCAACATCCTGCTGGAGGAGGCGGAGATTGCGGCCACGCCCGGCATCGCCTTCGGCCAGGCGGGCGAGGGCCATGTGCGCTTCTCCATCGCCACGGCCATGAGCGAGCTGGAGCGGGCGGTGGAGCGCATCGAAAAACTGATGGCGGGCCGATAAACAGAAATCAGTGATCAGTAAGCAGGCGCCACGAGCAACGGCGCACTGATATGAACGAAAATATGAGTCGCAAGTAGCAGGTGGCAGGTGGGGCTGCCGAAGTTGACTTGCCACTTGCGACTTGCCACCTGCAAACATGCTTTGCTTCTTTTCCCTTTGCGCCTTGGCGTCTTTGCGTGAGGTCTATTTATAATCAGTCGCCCGTGCGACCAGGGCTTCGGTGTCCGCGGGCGGCTGGCCCGGCCTCAGCCACAGCAGGAACTCGCGGTTCCCCTTCGGGCCCAGGATGGGGGAGGGAATGAGTCCCTGCGGCCCGAAACCCTGCTCCCCCGCCCATGTCACCATCTCCCGCAGCACCTGGCGGTGGACCGCGGGGTCGCGCACGACGCCCCCCTTGCCCACGCGCGCCTTGCCCGCCTCGAACTGAGGCTTGACCAGGGCGATGATCTGGCCGCCGGGCGCGAGGAGGCGGCGGGCCGCGGGCAGCAGCAGGCGCAGGGAGATGAAGGAGGCGTCGATGGTGACGAGCTGCACGGGCTCGGGCAGGCGGTCGAGATAGCGGGCGTTGGTGCGTTCCATGACCACCACGCGCGGGTCGTTGCGCAGCCGCCAGTGCAACTGCCCATAGCCCACGTCGATGGCGTAGACCTTCGCGGCCCCGCGTTGCAGCAGCGCGTCGGTGAAGCCGCCCGTGGACGCGCCAATGTCCGCACAGACCCAGCCTTCGGGCGAGACGCCGAACGCGTCCAACGCCGCGGCCAGCTTGCGGCCCCCGCGGCTCACAAAAGGCGGGCGCTCCTTCACGCGGATGGCGGCCTGAGTAGAGACCTTTTGTCCGGGCTTGGCGGCGGGCCGGTCATCCACCAGCACCCATCCGGCCATGATCATGCGCTGCGCCTGCTCCCGGCTCTCGGCCAGCCCCCGGGCCACCAGCAGCTTGTCCAGCCGCTCCTTGCTCATTCCCCTTCCTCCGCGGGCCAGCGATAGACTTCGGTGAACCCCGCCATGTCCTCCGCCCGCTCGTGATAGGGTTTGCCGCCCAACACATTCCAGGCGTGGCCCGCCAGGCCCGGCGGTTCGCCGGCCCGCCGCTTGCGCATGGCGAAGACAATGCCCAGGGGCAGGCCCGCGCGGCGGAGGAAGTGATAGCGCAGGAGGGAGCGGCGCAGGCACAAGCCGAAAGGGGAGCCGCTGTCGAGGATCGCCAGCGCATCCACCAGGGCCCGCACCCCGTCCGCATCCCGGCCGACCCAGTCTGCCCGTGCGGGCGTGAGCCAGGTCAGGAAGTCAGGCAGGGCCAGGGCCTCGTAGCGTGCGGGCAGGGCCGCCTGCATGGCCCGGATCTCAGCCGTCATCGCCCGGCCCTCGCGGGTGGTTTGGGCTCGGGCCAGGGTGAGGAGTGCGGCGGCGTGGCGGAGGAGAGCGGCGGGGGTGGGCATGGTGGATAGTGTTCAGTAATCGGCGTGCTCTACCCGCTCATGTGTCGAAGAGGACTTGGGCTTGCCACAGGCCGCCCGTTTCCGCAGGCTCCTGGATGGCCAGGTCGTGATAGGTGACCGCTTTGATATGGGCCAGGTCGCTGGGGCCCGCCCGCCCGAAGACCAGCGCCCGCAGGCTCGTGTCTGTCAGCTCCCTGATGAAGACATTCTGCGCCACCAGCCCGTGGGTTTCCTGCTGCCACAACAGCTCGCTGAGCCAACTCACCAGCAGATCCTCCCGATCCGCGCCCTCGACCTCAATGGCCTGCCGAATCGTGGGACCATCCACGTCATAGGCCGCCTGCAATCCGAACATGGCGATGGCCGCGTGCGCGTACAAAGCGTCCAGCGAATCGCCGAACACTTCGACGCCCCAGTCCGCGGTGTAGGCCAGCTCGCGATAGCGCTCGTAATCGGGGATCTGCGGGTCGCGGGCCAGCAGCCAGGCGGCCAGGTCCTTGTCCCGAGCGATCTGCGCCTTCAGTGCGTCCAGGCCCGGGAATTTCATCTCATCCCGCAGGCGGGCGACGAAGGCCAGCTCCAGGCAGCGGCCATAGATATCCTCGTCGAAGCCCATGAGATGGGCCTCGATCAGGCGTTTCCGGCCGTTGACCGTGGGGCGGACGCCGATATTCACCACCGCGGGGAAGCGGCGGCCTTCCACCGTGGCCCAGGCCGCATACACGCCATCGGCCGGGTGCACCCGGTTTTGGGAGATGGAGAGATTGGCGGTGGGGAAGCCCAGCTGTCGCCCCCGGTGGTCGCCGTGGATGATGACGCCGGAGATGGTGAAAAAGCGCGCCAGCCACACGTTGGCCCATGCCAGATTGCCGCGGGCGATGGTCTGACGGATGAGCGAGGAGCGCACGGGCGCGCCCTCCCAGCGGAATTCGGGTGCCACATGCACCTGCACGCCGATTTTCTCCCCATACGCCCGCAGAAAGGCCGCATCCCCGCGGCGGTTGCGGCCCATGGCGAAATCGGGCCCGATCCACAGGTCGGTCAGGGCCAGATGCGCTTTGAGCAGGTCCATGAAGTCTTCGGGCTCGGTCTGCGCGGTGCGGCGGGTGAAGGGATGGACGATGGTGAAATCGAGGCCCGCCTGCGCGTAGAGCTTGAGCCGCTCGGCCAGGGAGCTGATGCTGGCGATGGGCTGGTCGGGGTGCAGCACCGCGCGGGGGTGAGGATGGAAGGTGAGCAGCCCGCAGGCCGCGCCCTGGGCGTGGGCGGCTTCCTGCATGGCCGCGATGAGCGCGCGATGGCCCCGGTGCATCCCGTCGAAGCTGCCGATGGTGAGATGCGTGGGGCCCTGGAGATGGGCGGCGGTGATGGATTCGAAGACTTGCATGGAAGAGGAAAGCTCCGGATGGGAGATGGCGGGTGAGGGGCGGGTTTGGCGCGAGGAGCCAAGGCCGTGATACGTGATGCGGAATGCGTAATGTCCTCACGTTTCACGTTTTCACGCATCACGCCCCTAGCAGACTCGGCCAACGTGGGGCTTCAAGTCATTTTTGTAAACCAACGCAACGTTATTTTTCGGAACAGGTCGGGCAGGTCATTAACATCGGCGAGGACGGCGTCCGCGCCTAGGTCGCGCCAACGGTCGGGGTCATGGTCGTGGTCAATGGCGACGAAGAGGACGGGGGCCCGCTGTTGATGGGGGGGAAGCTGACGGTAGTTCAGCACCAGGCGCAGGTCATCAAGACTGTCGCCCACCATGACCGCGCGGCGGGCTTGCAGGCGGGCGATGGCCTGCACCAACAGGTCGGGGTCGGGCTTGTGACCGTCCTCGTCGGTGAAGATGGCGTCGGGAACCAGCAGCCCGTCGAAATTCAGCGCGGCCATGGGCGTGCGCATCTCGTTACGATTGCGGCCCGTGATGAGGCCGACCCGGCGCGCGCCCGCGGCCTTCAGCCGGGGAAAGAGGTCGGGCCGGGCGTGAGCGCGTTCCGCATGGGCGAAGCCAGGGCGGTGGATGACCACCGGCTCCCGGTCGTAGATGGCGGGATAGCGGTCCGCGCCCCAGTAATAAGCGTCGTAAAGGCGCTGAAGTTCGTGGAAATCGGGCGCGTCCGGCCCGACGTAGGTGCGCGCCCAGGCAATGCCCCGGCCCGCGTTCTCCTCGACCAGATCGAGCCAGCTTCGCTCAGGGGAAATGCGTCCCGAGGCTCGGGCCTGGAGCAGCACGACCAACCCCCATGCCATATCCCAATCGCTGTTGAACCCGCCCGAACGTTTGAACGCTCGCACGTGTTCCAGGCTCAGGCCCGCGTCGGGCCAGCCGTGTTGTCGGGCCAGGGTGCGGGCCACATGGAGGGTGCAGCGGTTGTACGCGTCCTGCGCGGCCCACAGCACGCCATCCACATCGAAGATCACGGCGTCGGGACGGGTCATGGCGCGTGATTCTGGAAGTAGGCTTTGTAGCGGCGGCCGCGTTTTTGATAGCGGCGGGCGTTGTCCAGGATGGCGGCCAGCTCCTTTTCCCGCACGGGGCGGGCGAAGCGGGCGGGCACGCCCTTGTACAGCGTCCGGGGAGGTACGATCACGCCGGGCGGCACCAGCGCGCCGGCCGCGATCATCGCGCCTGCGCCGATGCGGGCGCCGCTGAGCACGGTGGCGTTGATGCCGATGAGTGCGCCATCCTCCACCACGCAGCCGTGCACCACCGCAGCGTGGCCGATGACCACGTTCTTGCCGATGACCGCGGGGTAGCCGGGGTCGCAGTGGATGACGCAATTGTCCTGCACGCTGCTGCCTTCGCCGATGACGATGCGGTCCACATCGCCGCGCAGCACGGCGCCGAACCAGATATTGGCGCCGGCGTCAATGTGCACGTCACCGATGACAATGGCGTTGGGTGCGATGAAGGCGTCGGGATGGATTTTGTCGGGGAAATAGCCGATGGTTTCAGATTTGGACATGACGGTCGAGCGGTTGAGCGGTCGCGCAGTCGATCAGTCGCGCAGTCGTGCGGTCACGCGGTCGATCGGTCGTGGGGTCGGGGGTTGGTTCTGCGAACCTTATTTTACACCAGATGCCGGGACGCGATACAATTCCGGTCATGATTATCTTCATCCACGGTTTGATCAGCAGCGGGCAGGGTTTCAAGGCCCGACTCTTGCGCGAACGCCTTCCCGGCATCCTCACGCCCGATTTCCCCGGCGATCTGGACGAGCGCATGGCGAAGCTGGAGGCCATCCTGGCCGAAGAGAATGCTCCCATCCTCATCGGCTCCAGCTTCGGCGGCCTCATGGCCGCGCTCTACCTCTGCCGCCATCCCCACAGGGTGAAGAAAGCCATCCTCCTGGCCCCGGCCCTGCCCTTCCACGCCTTCGCCGACGCTCCGCCCGAGCCCTGCGACGTCCCCGTCATCATCTACCACGGGAAGCAGGATGCGATTGTGCCCCTGGAGCCGACCCGGGCCCTGGCTGAACGCGTCTTCCGCAACTTGACTTTTCACCAGGTGGATGACGACCACATGCTCCACGAGACCGTGCAACGCCTCGACTGGCCCGCCTTGATAGCCCCATAACGCCCCCGCCCGACTGCGCGACCGATCGACTGCGCGACCGCCATGATCCGCCCCGACATCGCCCGCATGGCCCCCTACCAGCCGGTCAGGCCCTTCGAGGCCCTGAGCCGGGAGATGGGCCGCGCGCCCGCCGACATCATCAAACTGGACGCCAACGAGAATCCCTACGGTCCTTCGCCTCGGGTGCACGGGGCCCTGGCCGCGTATCCCTGGTATCACATCTACCCAGACCCGCAGCAGACCGACCTGCGCGCGGCCCTGGCCGACTACGTGGGCGTCCCCGCAGAGTTCATCCTGCCCGGCCACGGCGCGGACGAACTCATCGACTATCTCTGCCGGGTGCTGCTGGAGCCGGGCGACGTGGTCATCAACTGCCCGCCCACTTTCGGCATGTATGATTTCGACGCCCGCCTGAGCATGGGCCGGGTGATGGACGTCCCCCGCGAAGCGGATTTCCGCATCGATCCCGACGCCATCGAAGACGCGGTCGCGCGGGGCGGGAAGCGGGCGAAACTCCTCTTCCTGACCTCGCCCAACAACCCCGATGGCGGGCTCCTTCCCCCCGACCTCCTGGATCGGCTGCTGGCCCTGCCCCTGGTGGTGGTCGTGGACGAGGCGTATATCGAGTTTGCGGATGCGGCGTCGGTCGCCCCCCGCGTGTCCGAGACGCCCAACCTGGTGGTGCTGCGCACCTTCTCCAAATGGGCGGGGCTGGCGGGTCTGCGTTTGGGCTATGGCGTCTTCCCTCTCTGGCTGATGGAGGCGCTGTGGAAGTTCAAGCAGCCCTACAATGTGAATGTGGCCGCGACCGTGGCGGGCCTGGCCAGCCTGCAAGACCTGCCCCTGCTGCAGGAGCGCGTCGCCGCGCTGAAAGAGGAGCGGGACCGGCTCTACCGGGCGTTGCAGACCATCCCCCACCTGGAGCCTCTGCCCAGCCAGGCCAATTTCGTCCTCTGCCGGGTGGAAGGACGATCCGCACGGGAATTGTATCAGACGCTGTGGGACCATGGCGTCCTGGTGCGCTATTACGACAAGCCGGGCCTGCGCAACGTCATCCGCATCAGCGCCGGCCTGCCCGAGCAGACCGATCGGCTGCTGGCGGCGCTGCGGGCGTGGGCGGCTTCCTAGACCCGCGAAAGGGTGTGTCCCAGGAATTTGGCGTCACCCAGCCGACTGAAGTCGAACTCTTCAGGCCTGCGGCCAGTGGACGGCCTGCGCCGTCCAGAATTATGCCAACAAATGGTCGCCGAAGGGCGACCACCGGCGCGAAGCGCCTAAAGAGCCCGAGTTTACTCGGCAAATGTCTGCCAATAATTTGGGACGGCCCCCGCGAAAATCCTTCTTGCCCCCCGTTTCGGTTTTGTGCTAAAATAATGGCGAAGCTCCCTTTCATATGCGTGATGCCCGAGGAACGTTTTGAGCCAACACCAGACCTAGGGGAGCCGGGTCATGTCCTGGCGGATGCGATAGCCCCTGATTGGCAAGGCTGAAACCAGGCGTAGGCTCCCACCTGTTTCATACAGGTTCAAAAGCACCTGGGCACACGGTATGAAGGGGGGCAAACGCACTCAGGTCCAACCATTTATCCAGACAGCGCCGCCTTTGGCGGCGTTTTTCTTTTCTCCCAGCGCATTCCCTCGCCCCAAATTCGTCATTCGACCCACTCGCGAGTAAAATAAGGCGTTGGCGGAAACATGGCTTTCCGCCGCCTCGCCCAACTTATGAACAAAAAAATTCTCGCACTCCCCCTGTTCCTGATCGCCCTGGCGTTGATCCTGGCCGGATGCGGCGGTTCTTCCGCGCGCCAGGACGCCGCCATGATCACGGTCACCCCCACATCGACGTCCGCGGGCGTGGAAGCCACTCCTGTGACGAGGCCCACGGCTCCGCCTATTCAGCCCACGCCCACGCCGACGACGGTCCAACCCCGGCCCGAGCCGGTCGCCGCTCGCGGGGTGGCCGTCTATTGCGATGACGCTCTTCCTTCGAGCTGGCGCAAGGCGCTGCAAACCGCGCTGGTCGATGAACCCGTAGCCTGTGTGGACGATCCAGCGGCCGCCTCCGTGCGCCTGGCATGGCAGCCCCTGGCTCGGATCAACGGCGACGCGGTGATCACCCGTTATTACGCGGTGGTCGCGCCCTTCGCCACCGTGCAGGATGACGTGTCCCTGCCCGCGCTTCAGGCCTTCTGGATGGGTGAGGGCGGCCCTTTGATTGTGGCCGATGAGGCGGTGGGACCGCTGGAGGTTATTTTTGGCGGGCCGCCCGCGCACACCGCGCCCGCCGCCGAATTGCTGTCCAGGCTGCAAGCGGATGAAGGCGCTTTGGGCATTCTCCCCTTCGACCAACTCGATCCCGCCTTCAAGGTTTTGACCATTGATGGGGCCAACGTGTTGGACAAGCGCCTCCAGGTCGGGGATTATCCGCTGGCAGTGGGGTTGAATGTGTCGGGGGATGACGCAGATCGCATCCTGCCCGTGATTCGGGAGACCATCCAACCGGCCACCAACCGTGACGTGGACCGGATGACCACGCTGATCATGACCGGGGTGACGGCCATGAGCCGGGGCACAGCGGAGAAGATGGAGCAGAAGGGCGTGCTCTATCCCGCGCTGGTCATCTCCGACACCCTGTCCGCGGCCGACATCACCCACGTCAGCAATGAGGTCCCCTTCATCAAGGGCTGTCAGGTCAACAACACCTACATGAACCTGACCCTGTGCAGCGATTACCCCTATCTGCAGGCGTTGGAAGCCATCGGCGTGGACATTGTGGGCCTGAGCGGCAATCACGTCAACGATTTCGGGCGGGAAGGCGCGCGGGAATCCCTGCAATTCTACAAGGATAACGGTCTGCCCGTGTATGGCAGCGGTCTGAATGAAGAGGAGGCTTGCAAGCCCCTCCTGTGGGAGGACCACGGCAACACGTACGCGTTTCTGGCGGCGTTGGCCTGGTGGCCCGAGGAAGCCTGGGCCACCGCCACCGAGCCGGGCGCGTGTTACTACTACGGCAATTACGACAAGATTTTCGAGATGGTGCGCCAGCTCAGCCAGCAGGTGGATATCGTATCGGTGGAATTGCAGTTCGAGGAAACCTACAATCCCTGGCCCACCGAGGATCAGGTGAAGGAGTTTCGGGCGTTGCATGACGCCGGGGCCGATATCGTCACCGGCGTGCAGAGCCATGTGCCCCAGGCGGCCGAGCCGTACAGCGCGCAGGAGCCGGGCGGCCCCGCCATCATCCTCTACGGCCTGGGCAACCTCTTCTTCGACCAGATGCAGAGCTGGGAGACCCGCACCGGCCTCATCGCCCGCCACACCATCTACCAGGGACGGTTGCTGAGCACCGAACTGCTGACCACCGTGCTGGAGGACTTCGCCCAGCCGCGCTGGGCCACGCCCCAGGAACGGGCCGAGATCCTGCGCACTATCTTCG